>Ga0078972_1000091_pt1 | contig 348455 bp, 344 predicted proteins | sample YelNatPaOPGAMG01_FD_67568 | JGI IMG/M metagenome (GOLD analysis project Ga0078972, IMG submission 67568) | Hot spring thermophilic microbial communities from Obsidian Pool, Yellowstone National Park, USA - OP-RAMG-01 (SPADES assembly) (version 2) | ecosystem: Environmental > Aquatic > Thermal...
CCAGGTACTCGAAGCCAAACCTGGTTAATCTATCCCTATACGCTACTACAATTACGTCTACCTGTCTATTCACTACATAATCGAATAGCTTTAGCAGACCTCTCCTATCAGTCTTCAGCCCACTTGCTACATCGCTCAGCACATCAACAACCCTATATCCCTTAGAAGAACAGTACTGTATCAGGTACTGTATTTGCCTCTCCAAGTCGCTCTTTTGATCTGCTGAGCCTACGCGGGCATATACGATTGCCCTGACCTCCTTGCTTACTGGTACTCCTTCAGCAACCCTCCTGACCTCGCTCTCGGGAACCCTGAACACGCCACCAGCAGTCCTAATGGCCCTAATCCTACCCTCCCTAACCCACCTAGATAGGGTGGAGTAGCTAATGCCAAGCCTTTGGCAGACCTCCTTGGGCCTCAGCAACCTCTCCGAAGGCCCTGAAATAGCTGACACCAGCAATAATAAACAAAATCGAAGCTTATAAATCTAACTCACAGCCATCAACCACGAAACAGCCCCTCCCAACCCTAACCCCCTCCAACCTTCTTTAGGAGCTCTGTGAACCTCCCGGTAAACCTGTCGAGTGTTAGCCCTAGAGCTCTCTCGGTGGATTTCTTGGAGTAGTAGCTCCAACCACCCCTGTCTGTGAGGAGCTTTGCTACTGCCTCAGTGGCCTCCTCAGCTGTGGTGTATCCTATCCCGTAGCTCCCCTCGCCGGCTAGGTCGCTCCATGTACCGCCCGACCTGTGGACCACTACCGGTAGGCCCCTAGCCATGGCCTCAGCTACGGCAATACCCCAGTGCTCGTTTATTGTTGCGTGTAGGAACACCTTAGCCCTATCCATGACCTCGTTAATCACTTTTCTGGGGGCGTTCTCAACTAGGTACACATCTGCCTCAGTACCCGGCTCTGCCGAGACCTTGAACCCAGCCGACTTAGCTACCTCAGCGAGCCTACTGCGGTAAGCCCTAGATGTCCTAGTACCTGTTGAGCCGAATATGTACAGCCTAACCGCCCCACACACCCTCCTAAGCCTCGGCAGAACCTCCTGGACAACCCAGTGATATCTCTTCTCCTCGGAGAACCTACCCACCATAACCACAACATCACCCCTCACCTCGAAGGGCTCAGGCTCCTTAACCACCTCAACGTTCGGAGGTATCGGCGGGTTGAGGACCTCAGGCTCCTCACCGTATATCCTCCCAGCTAGCTCAGCAGTCCACCTACTGTTAGCTAGGACCAGGCCAGCCACATCGAACGGGTTCTCCCTCAGGAAAGTAGGCAGTAACCTAAGGTATAGCCTGTAATACAAGTTCATCGGGAACCTCCCATATCTCTCAAGGACGTATGGGTCCTCACCGTAGTACACCCCTGTATGGCTGAATTCCTTCCTGAATGAGGCCTCTACCGGGAAGTGTATGTACTCGACAAGCTTAACTCCCCTCTTCTTAACGGTGTTGGAGACTCCCTTATACGTATACTCATCAGTAAAAATGATGTCGGCACGGTACCTCCTCAGTGCCTTCCTTATGGAGGAGCCGACAAGTAGCCTGAGGTAGATGCCGAAGGCCCTCAGCTCCGCACCTAGGTCTACCCTAGGGTACTTAGATAGGTCCACCCCAAACCACTCAGGGTACCTACTCACATCGATCCTAACCGTGGAGGCCAACACAGGTTGAAAACCTGCGAGCTCCAGAGCCTTCACAGCAGCTGCGCAGACAAGCTGGCCCCCACCGGCCCTATTCCAGTAGTGGTGAGCTACTATAGCGTAGGTTGAGTTACTCATTCCCCTCTCCACTATGTGGTCCAAGCTTTACTCAAATATTCTCTATGTTCATCTGCGCCTCGAAGCCTCCCGAAGTATCCTCATGATATCGTGATAGGCTAGGGGTAGGTTTAGGAGTATTAGGGCTGAGTGCAGCTCGAACTTGAGCCTGTTCTTCAGGCCCTCAACCAGGCTGAAGCCCTTCAGCTTCTTATGCGTTGCGTAGCCTAGGGTTACCCCGATCCTAGCTAGGGCTCCGGCCGTAAATAGCTTGAGGTCCACTACTGCTAGTAGGGGTAGGGATAGGAGTAGGGCTAGTAGACCTGCGTTGACTAGGTGCTTAGTGAGTACCCTCAGTAACCTCTTATGTGAGAACTTGAGGGATCCGTCCTCAACGCACGCTATGAGGACGCGCAGGGTCTTCTTCCTAGCCGACCTCAGGTACCTACTGACTGGCATCCTCCAGTAGATATCTCCTTTACTACCAGCTATGTTGACGTCGTATATGGGTAGTGCCTTACGCACTATGTAGGGTGTGTACCCGAAGCTGAGGGCTTTGAGGGCGTATAGGTGGTCCTCAGCGAAGTCCATGTCCTCCTCGAACTTCAGTGATGCGGCCAGGTCCCTAGGTATTATGGTGAAGCCCATGCCTATTCGGATGGATGGGATTAGATCCTCTTCAGCTACGCTGACCTCAGCGGGCTGGAGCCCGCTAACAAACCTATGGAGCTCGTCAGCGTCCTTGAAGCACCTGAATTCAGTAGTGAAGTGGATCAGGTATTTTCTACCCTTAGCTAGCTGTGTGATTAGTTGGAACGCGTTCGCTAGAGCCACAACCGTGTCGGAGTCTACGAAGAGCACGTAGTCCACCCCGACCTGGAGGAGCCTCTCAAGACACACATTCCTAGCCTGAGGTATGTTAGACCCAGCAGCCAACGCAATATCGTACTTCATGCCTAGGCCCTTCCCGAGGACCTCGCGGACTACCTCCAAGGTCCTGTCTGAGCTACCCCCATCAACAACTAAGTAGAAGACCCTGTCCTCAGGGTACTTCTGCCTTATTAGGGAATCGAGTACATAGCCGATGCTCACCTCCGAGTTCATTGTCAGGGTGCAGACACCTAGTTTTGGGGCATCTCCGCGGTCGGTGGACACCTCAATCTCCAAGTAACGGCTGCCTCCAGGGTTAAAGGGGTGATGGCGGCTGTGGTTTATCTCCTACTAAATAGGTTAAATATGTCTTAGGTATTTTCCGGTGGTGGGTTTCGTGGGTAGCTGGGTTGTTGTTAGGGGTGCTAAGCTCTTTGATGGTAAGGGTGGGGTGTTGGAGAGGTCTGTCGTAGTCGTGTCGCCTGATGGTAGGGTACGTGATGTCGGGTCTGAGGGGTCTGTTGAGGTTCCGGGTTCTGGGGATGTGCTTGAGGTGTATGCTGAGGGTATGACCATCATGCCGGGCCTGATAGATGCCCACATGCACCTATCTGGTCTGAGGACTGGTGAGACTATTAAGGAGCCCCTCCTAACCCCGTATGAGACGTTGGTGGCTAGGGCTGTTAAGGACTTGGAGGCCCTGGCTGACGCCGGGTTCACTACTGTTGTTGATGCTGGTGGGCTCATAGCTCTAGGGCTTAAGGCTGCTGTTGATGAGGGTACTGTTAGGGGGCCTAGGATAGTTGCTGCCGGTCCTCCTCTATCTCAGACATTCGGCCACGGTGATGAGCACTACCTACCCGTAGAGTACGTGGATTTGAGGACGAGTAAGCTGAGTAACGCGTTTAAGGGCCTCATATGTGATGGTGTTGATGAGTGTAGGAAGGCTGCTAGGTACGCCCTCAGGGTCGGGGCCGACTTCATAAAGATATTCACATCAGGTGGGGTGATGTCCCAGAGGGATAGACCTGAGTACACCCAGTTCACCCCTGAGGAGATAGAGGCCATAGTGTACGAGGCTAGAGCAGCCGGCAGGTTCGTCCACGCACATGCTGAGGGGGCTAGGGGGATAGTGAACGCGTTACTCGGGGGTGTGAAGGTCGTAGCCCACGCAGACATGATTGATGAGGAGGGTGTGGAGCTAGCTAAGGAAAGGGGGGCTGTTGTGGTCCCAACCCTCGCGGTCTCAGAGCACATAGTCAGCTACGGTAGGGAGCTGGGGTTGCCTGAGTGGGCTATAGAGAAGGAGGCTGAGCTGAGTAAGTACCACGTAGAGAACGTGAGGAGGGCCTACAGGGCGGGAGTTAAGCTCGCAACCGGGACGGACTTCTGGGGAGGTTTGAAGGCATTCAAACACGGAGAAAACGCGCTTGAGGTAGTACTGTTCGTTGAGAAGCTCGGCATGAGCCCGGTAGAGGCACTCACATCAGCCACAAGCAAGGCAGCTGAAGCAGCTGGGCTGAGAGACGTCGGCACAGTAGAGAAGGGTAAGGTAGCAGACCTAATCCTAGTAGATGGAGACCCAACAAGCGACGTGAGGACCCTACTATCGAAGGACAGGATAAAGCTAGTAATGAAGGGAGGTAAGATCCTGAAGAACACCCTGGGAAAGGAGAGAGTCGAGCAAGGCAGGACCTAAAGCCACCAACTTAAAGCCTCCCCAATAGGGTGGTGCGGGGTTTTGAGGTAGTGGAGGCATTCTACGAGTACTGGGCAGACTACGAGAGGTGGTTCGATGAGCATAGGGAGCTCTACCTCAGCGAGCTGGCAGCCCTGAAGCTAGCCTCTAGAGGAGTCCCGAAGCCCTGGCTTGAGGTAGGTGTTGGGAGCGGTAGGTTCGCGGAGCCCCTAGGTGTGGATGTCGGTGTGGACCCTGCTGAGCCTATGCTGAGGGTAGCTACCTCAAGGGGTTTGGAGGTCGTTGGGGCTGTCGGTGAGGGCCTCCCCTTCCGCGGTGGGAGCTTCGGAGGGGTCTTCCTAGTAGTCACCATATGCTTCCTGAAGGACCCGAAGCCAGCCCTCTCCGAGATCTTCAGGGTTCTAAAGCCTGGTGGTAGGCTGGTAGTGGGCTTCATACCCCTTGAGAGCCCTTGGGGGGTGTTCTACAGTCAGCTAGCTAGGGAGGGCCACAGATTCTACCGCTACGCTAGGTTCTACCGTGTGGAGGAGGTTGAGGAGCTGGTTAGAGGTGCTGGACTCACACCAGAGCTCTACGTATCGACCCTCAGGGTGAGCAGGCCCGGATCTGAGGAGGTACTCGAGGAGCCCTCGCTAGGGCTCCGGCGCGACGCCGGCTTCGTAGTGTTAAGGGCTCTGCGAACGCCATGACCCTAGCGCAGGGAGGGTACCCGCAGCTAGAGGCTGCCTCAGCGCAATTCGCTGTCATCACAGCTCTAGCCGTTGAAGGCTCATCACCCCAGGCCCCGCCTAGACCTCCACTACAAGACCTATAAGCACTCCACAAGTACCTAATGCGGAGCTCTACTGCCGATCCTCAAGCAGTTGGTCGGACTAGTAGCTCACAGCATTATGTCTCTAACCTTCGGAGGTACACGCCGCGTTAGAACACTTAAAACACTGTCGAACCCAGGGGTGTGTGCTGAAATTCCCTGAAGGGACGAAGTCGGAACCGTGGCTGGGAGTGGGAGTTGGAGTACACGGCTTCTAGATGTGCTACCTACCCAGGGTCTGACCTCCTCCCTACCCTAAAGGGCGGGGCTTTCAGCTGTAAGGCGGACAGCCAAGAAGCTATTCAGGGTGTGTAGATGGGGTTTACTCCGAGTTTCGTAGCTACATCTGCCTGCTTTCGATCGCTCGTTAGTAGCCGCGCTCCCAGCTCTAGTGCTTGAGCTACGTAGAGTGCGTCGTAAACCGTTACCCCGTTTTCGATAGCTATTCTGAAGGCCTTCTCAAGGTACTTAAGCTCGTTCTCTAGGGCTACTACACCGCTCCTAACGAGTTCGACTAGCAGCTCGTACCTCCTAACCGCTACCTCGGCATCCTCGAGCTTTAGTACTGCGTGCTTCCTCCAGATGGCGTTAGAGACCTCCTTAACGACGTGGTCTACGGATACAGCCCCTCCTTCCAAGAGCTTCCTAATTCCCCTCCAGCCCTCCTCCTTAAGGACGTACTTAGCTAGGGCTGAGGCGTCAACCACTATCACGGTCCTCCCTCACCAGCCTCGAGGCCAGGCCCTTCGGGGTCTCCGGCAGCTTCTCAAGGACCTCATCGATCCTCCGGAGGGCCTTCAACCTCCTGTAGGTCCTCACCCTCTCCTCTATGAAGGCCACTAACTCACTACGCCAGTCAACCACGTCCTTAAGCTCCTCCATCTCCTCCTTAAGCTTCTTGGGTATACGGATACTGAAGACGGTACTCATAGACATATACCCCAGAGTTCGCAGTCTACGGAGTTAATAAGTGCCGTACGCAGAGAACCTAACGCAACCCACCCCAGCCACCACACACTACAGCTAGCTCTAGCCGATGTCCTTGGAGGTCCACAGCTGCTAGACCCCCTCGATCCCCTCCGGTTTTATGGACCTCCTGTACCACCTCCCGAAGGGTTCTGGTGTAACTGCGTGCAGTCCTACAGGTGCCTCAACCTCCCCGCAGACTGCGACATGATGCCGTACTTCAGCTCCACCCTCCGGGTTACTACGAGTACATCTATACCGCTCGACGCTGCGCAGTCACCCTCACAGCCGAGCCGTAGGGTGTTCCTCGGAAAGCCCTCAGCCCTCCTCCTCAGTACCTCAGCCCCCCTCAAAGCTCAGGGTAGACGCCTAGAAGCTGTACCGCGGGGCTGTTTCATAGTTGATGGCTATGGGTTAGGTTTATAAGCTCTGGTTCTGCTCATGGTGTGGATGAGGGGCTATGCCCCGATAAACCGGTGTGGCAGCTCCAGAGGGGTGCGTGCCGTCCACCCCGATGCCCGATGAACCTGCCCTAGAGGTGGCAGTGCTACCAGTGAATGGGTGGGCGAGGAGGAAGTCCCTAGATGCAACGAATAAACATGAACTAATAAGGATGAGCATCTAGGGACAAACGGCCTTCTTTAGGGTTGGCTGTTCGGTCACTTACTAAGCGTTTTTGGTGTGGGTAGTGCCTCATGTTTGCGGGCCTTCCTCAGCTCTTTGAGCGCTATGTATATGAGTAGGGTTACTGCTGTGGCGTTGATTGTTACTGTTAGTAGTGTGTATAGCTGTGTTGGTAGGCCTGCCTCGGTCAGTATTGTGTGTAGTGTGGTTATGAGTAGTGCGACTGATAGTGCTGTCATTGTTACCGTCACGAACTTCGCGGCAGCTTCCCTTAGGCTGAGGCCCTTCACAGGCGCTATCTCCCCGAGTGCCTTACTGTACATCTTTCTGAGGGTTCTAGCGAACGACGTGGTTGTTATTACGTAGCCGACCACCATTGAGGTTGTCACTAGTAGAGCCCCGAGCACGGGTATGTACTTAGAGGCTATCGCAGCTATGTGGAGTGCGTACACTACTGTGAGTAGGGTTGCTAAGAACCTCACCATATCCCCGCCGACCTCAACGATGAGGTTACTGCTGTGGAGTAGCAGGGAGGATATCGATGAGGTTATGCCCCTCACTTTCTTGGGTAGGGCTACCTCCGAGATAGTTAAGCTCCTCCTGTAAACGACTGGTGAGACCAGCATGGAGGTAGCTACAGCCAGCACGGTTAAGGCTCTGAAGCTGGTTGGTGCGGTCCCTCGAGATATTAAGGCGTCTGAGAACACTATAGCTGTTTCACTGATCGATGACAGTGCGGCTGCGTAGGGCAGTATGCTGCCCGGGTTCAGAGCGCCCATCGTTGATGCTAGGGACAGTGCGGCTATCCTGATCAGCACGCATGTTACGCCGATGAGTGCTCCAGCCAAGAGCTGTGGGGTGCTTACGGAGTACTGTGGTAGGGTGAGTTGGGTGCCTAGCGATGAGAAGTAGAGGAGGAGTCCGAGCTCCCTAACACCTGAGATTATTGTGAGCTCCTCACTACCCGCATACTCCGATAGGACTACACCAGCTATGAAGGCCCCTAGGAGCGGTGGGAGTCCGAGGCCCTGCACCACCACTGAGTACAGCAGCGCTATGGAGAGGAAGAGCAGGTATTTGGAGCCGGGATCCATCCTCGAAACGAACACCCTTAACCTCCTCATAACCCTTAAGAGGGTGTACGCTAGGAAAGCTAAGAGCCCGACGACCTTGAGCACGCTCACAGCAACGCTCTCTATGGTGGGTCTGGAGATCCCTGCAACGAAGATCATTGAGAAAGCTATGAACTGAGCTAGGTCCTCGAAATTGGTCTCCACAATAGCTAAAGCCCTCAGCTCCTCGCTCTGGAGGGTCTTAGCTAGCGTGATGGATATTGAGGAGCTGTCGATGAGTGTGAGGAACAGCAGTGCCTCCCCGACAATACCTAACCCAACAACACCGGCAATAACCCTAGCGGAGACCCAGAGTAGCGGGTATGACGCAAGCTCTATTACGAGGACCTTGTTCAAGGACCTTAAGAGCCTCCCAATACCTATGGATAGACCGGCCTCAAAAGAGAAGATGATTAAGCCTAGGCTCCTCAAGAACTCGAGCTCCGGCGACTGGGAAACACTCGATCCGAGACTCATGAACAGGGACGACGTGATGAACCCTCCGACGACGTAACCTATGAATGAGCTGTAGAAAAACCTCTTAAAAAACCAGCCAAGTATCGAACCAACAAACAGTACGGCGAATACCTGAGTCACCAGATCTACCATACACCACCACTCAACGCCAAGCTAAGCAACGACGGAAAACAAAATTAAGTACCTGACCTCCTCCCCCGCCCTAAAGGGCTTTCGGTTGTGAAGCTAGTTAAGGTTTTAGGGATCTATAGTTAGTGGTGGGTGGTTTGGGTGGTTGGGAGGAGGTCTATGAAGGTAGGTGTGTACATCCCTGAGGACATAGTTGAGAAGCTGTCGGTTATTATGAGGGAGGTTGGGGCTGAGTCCCTCTCGAGGGTTGTTCAGGAATCTATAAGGCTATACATAGCTGAGCACAGCTGGAGAACTCACGGCGATGTTGTGGGTGCTGTAGGTGTTCTATATGACCACGAAGCTGGGGAGGTTGATGAGGAGTTAACGGATGTTCAGCACAGGTTCCTGCAGGAGGTTGTTTCAGCTATACATGTACACCTAGATGAGAGGAACTGCCTGCTGATAGTAGTTGTTAGGGGTGCTGCAAGCAACATTAAGGAGTTGGTGGGTAGGATCGAGAAGATTAAGGGGGTGAAGCTAGTTAGGCTCATGCTGATGCCGAAACCCTGAGAAACCCTTGGGCGCGCATAGCTCGAGTGTGGGACAGGAAACAGCACTCACTACCTCTAGCCTTTCGCAGCTGTTTCAGGTTTCATATGGTTTGATGCTACTCCTCTGCTGATATCACTACGTGGTTAGAGAAGCTTTTAATCTTTGAAAGCATATCCCGGGAGTGGTGGGCTGCCCTGTGATGCTCTGAGGGCGGCTCCAAGAGGCACCCAAGATGTGGGGTCTCCGGGGTGGCCCTGAACGCCCCCAAGGCAGATGCAGACCCAAGGAGCGATGCGGGGGAACGAAGATGAGGCAATGACATAAAACAACACGAACCTATATAAGAGCTGAACCCCTATAAGCTCCACATAACTACTAACCCCTATTCCGCGATCCCTCCCCACCAGCTCGGTGTTGCGGGGCGGGCACTTACTGAGGAATTTACGGGTGCGGGTCTACCCTAACCAGCTTAGACCTCCTCCTGTACAGCTCCAGCGCTTTCCTAGTTACCACGTGAATCTCGAAAGGGTCTCTGATGCCTGCCAACCAGAGCTCTGCCAGGACCTTCCCCGGGCTGGCGCCCGCAACGACAAGGACGTCTATGTCGCTAGATAGTAGGTACCTCCCCTCAGCGACGCTTCCGAATAGGTACACCTCGGAGGAGGGGTCCAGCCCCTTAACTACCTCCACTAACCTCCTAAGGTAGGTCCCGAGGTTCTCGAAGACCTCCCCCCTCCTCCTAGCCTCATCGACGAGTAACTCCTCCGACAACCTCCACCAACCTCTCCACGAGATACCCGTACTCCTCCATCTCAGTCAAACCCAACACCACAACCGATGTCCCAGTACCGCAACTAAAAACTTAGCTTACGTACTTTACGGGCTACAACCACAACCCGTCGGAGGGTTCCATGAGGCAGCTCAACCAAACCGTTTGTCCCTAGATGCTCATTCTCATCAGTTCATGTTTATTCGTTGCATCTAGGGACTTTCTCCTCGCCCACCCATTCACTGGTAGCACAGCTACCTCTAGGGCAGGTTCATCGGGCATCGGGGTGGACGGCACGCACCCCTCTGGAGCTACTACACCGTTTTATCGGGGCACAGCCCTCATCCACACCAACAACAACAGATAGAATCAAAGCTTATAAACCTAACTCCTAATCAACAACTACGAAACAGCCCTAAGAACCATCGAAAAGAGAACCCTCTAGGAGGGGATGTAATCCCGAACCCCGCCTTAGCGGAACCTCGCTGTTTATGGTGGGGAGGGGGTCAGGTTCTTGATGCTCACCTCTACGAGCCTGAAAATATCCTCTTCTGCTAGAGTCTCTGCTTCTAGCTCCGCTATTAGGACTGTTGTGTTTGCTGGCGTGGGACCTCCTCCAGTTAAGCAGAAGTCTTCGGGTAACTCGATCTTTGTTGATGTGTTGTAGGTGTGGCCTATCACCACAGTCACCACCCTACTGAGGTTGTTTAAGATCATTGAGCACAGCACGTGCTGCAGGCTTGTCCAGGGGACGACGATCACCTCTCTCGGCTTCGGATCCCTTATGTGTAGGTGGATGAACCTCTCCATCCAGGGATTGGTAACTATCGGCTTACCGGCCTCGGAGGCCTTGAGGGCTATCCTCACGGCAGCATCATATATTGACGGGTCCGGGGCTGCCGGAGCTAGCCCGCTCGGAAACCTCTTGAGGGCCGATGCGAGGACGCTGTTGAGGTCGTTAACCCCCTCAGGCCCGACCATGAAGACCCCCGGCGTTATTAGGAAGAGTATGTAGGCAGCCTTCACAGCCCTACCCCTAAGCACCCACAGCTGAGATGTTGAGAGGGCTACGACGATGTGTGATGCCGACATCAGCACCCTGTCCCACTCAGCACCTGACAAGCTGCTCCAAGGCAGTAGAAGCGGTGCTAGACCGATTGCCAGTAGTAGCAGTGAGAAGGCTACCGATAGTGGGACCCTCCCCCACAACCTCTCCACAGCCGCTAGGTATAGGGGTGCTAGCCCGCCTAGGCATATGAGTACGTACGGGTACGTGGAAGGCCTCTCAGTAAGTGCCTCCCCAACTATCGGAGGTGCGTAGCCAAGTACAGGGTTCTGAATCGCCGGTACCCTGAGGTACCACGATATGAGGGCGTAGCTAGCTACAGCAATACCTACGTAAACAGCTGAAACAAGGGCTCGAAACCTCCCCAGTCTAGGTACGTAGAGCAATACCACGAGCAACGAGATCATTAACGCTAGTGCGGCGCCGAACTCGCTAGCTAGACCAGCTAGGAGTAGTAGTGGGGATGCCTTGACGAGCCCTATAGGGTCCCCCCTCAACCTCTCGATAAGGATTATGGAGGCTAGCACGAGTATCTGGGCAAGCACCTGCTTCTGGAGGTCCCAAGACATCCTGAGGCTGAGTAGGGAGAAGTCAGCTACTAACGACGCAATCACCGACCTCCCCCCGCTGAGTCCGAGGACCTTCACACAGTAGAGAGCTACTAGAGCTGTGAGAGCTCCGTAGGCTACCGGCGGGTAAACCTTAAACAGGAGTGCGGGGTCTGCGAGTAGGGCGAGCGGGTAGAGGACCCAGTCTAGGAGTGGTGGGGTGTTTCTTAACCCACCCATCCACCAGTAGGACCCGAAGAGGCTGGGCCTGTAGGTGAAGTCCCTTAGGTGGGCAACGTAAGACACCGTATCGTAGCCCACCAACCTACCGCCCCAGATGACCTCCGGGGTGAGCCTCGTCGTAAAGCCCAGCAGGAAGCCTACGGCAACTGGGTGCTCGAGGAAGCCGTTAGCAGCCCTCGAGAGGGTGCCCCAGACATCGGTGAAGCTAGCGGTTTGAGCTAGGACTAGAGGTCCTTGAGTGAGGCTGTGGAGGAGTACCGCACCGAACGATAGCGCGGAGCCGGCAAGGCTAGCGAGATAGATGATCAGAGCCTGCTGAGGCACTAGCATGAAGCCCCCTACGTAGAAGTCGTACGGGTTGAGAAAGAACGTGTAGAGAACCGCATACAGCCGGGCAAGCCACATAACCAGCAAACCCAGAAACTCTAGTAGAAGGGTTGAAGCTACTGAAACACTGCCGAACACCACAAGCTCTGAAGCAACAGCAGCCGTAACCAAGATAAGTGATGCGAGGGATATGTAGTCAAGCCTGATAAGGTAGTAGGGGTAGGAAACACCTACAGGAACAAGAGGCACTAAAAGCAGCACAAAACCCGTAAAACAGATCAGCAACCTATGGCGTAGCAAGACCTTAAACAAACCCATACCCAGCTACACCCATCACTACACACAAAACAGAGAACACAGCAAATAAAATTTTGCTGCGGACCTCCAGCGTGGTCCCGCATTGCTCTTAGACCCGGGTTGCGGAAACCGCGAAGGGGGCTGAACCACGATAGGGGTTTTAACTAGTGCTTAGGCTAGTAGGTGTGGACCCAGAAGCCGGTGGGTGTGAATGGGAAGTTCCCTCTATTGTCGGCCCCTCAGCGGCTAAGTTTCTGCAGAGCTCTAAGCCCCTTCCCCCATGCAGGAATCTCGTCAGCCCAGCTAACCTACTAGCTCCCTGTAGTTGCAGACGTCTATCCCGTAGACGCTCTTTAACGTCTCCTTAAGTTGATGTATAGCCCTATCCTCGGTTGCGAGGTCCTCCCCTAGCGTTGCGGCTGTAGCAACTACTACACAACCTACATAGTCTTGAAGGTACTTACAGAGCTCGCAGGAGTACCTGACGACAGCTCCTTCATAGTATGGGATTACACGGAAGTTCCGCATAATCACGTCCAATGCTCGCAAAACCCGTGAGGGACCTATACCGCGTTTCGCCCCTAGAGCTTGTAGTTCGAATAGCGTTATACTGTTTACTGCGAGGTCTCCTAGGTCTACACGACGCTTCGTTCTCCCTTCAATGAGGGCCCTGAACAGGTCCACGTATTCCCGGCCGGGCTCGACGACGACCTGGCAGCACTCATAGATAGGGCCGGACCCGACGCGTTCCTGGAGAGGTACGGTGTGAGCAGGGGCAGGCTCGTGATCTCCTACCTAGGGACCGTGGAGGAGAGGAAGAACCCGCTAGCCGTTGTTAGGGTAGCCAGGAGGTTGAGGAGGTTGAAGGATGTGGTGTTCGTCATCGCAGGCAGACCCGGGGACCAGTGGCGCGAGGTCCTTAGGGAGGCCAGGGGCTTGGAGAACGTTGTGATTACGGGTGAGCTAAGTGAGGAGATGAAGGCCTCACTAATCAAGGCCTCATACCTAAACATAATCATGTCCAAGATGGAGGCCCTAGGGATAACCCAGGTAGAGTTCATGTACGGAGGTGTCCCAGTAGTGAGTAGCGGTGTATACGGACAGAGGTGGCTGGTGGCAAACGGTGTCGACGGAGTCCTAGTGAACGGACCGGACGATATCGAGGGAGCGGTCAGGGCTGTAGAGGAACTGGTTAGGAACCCGGATAGGAGGGAGGAGATGTCCGCTAACGCACGTAGGAAAGCCTCATCACTCCTAACATCCAAGCTCATGGAGCAGCTCCTAAACAGGGCTAAGGCAATCCTAAAGAGCTAGTAGCACAGCTAAGCACCGGGTTCCCCGAGACAATCATCTGTGAATAGCTGTAAATGCTTTTAAATACTTCTCTGCCTCGGGGCTCCCCCGCTTGGCTCGGGTTTTCACTGCTTCACCGCGGGGCTGTCGGGGCTCCACCTAACCCGCCTATTTAGGTTAGGTTCCCCCGAAACTCTCGAGGGACTCTACAGAGAGCTTGGTAGGATCGTTACTGAGCTATCCCCACAGGTGGTCGAGCTAGTCTCTAGATCCTCTAGAGATACAACTCGGTGAGTGGCGGTTGCGGAGGTCGCGATGAGACCTCACCGGTAGAGTTGGGATGTGGTGGGGGATTGCTACTACTGAGGAAGTTGTTGGGTAGGTTAGAGTTCCTCTACTTCCTGACCCTCGCGGAGATCTCTGCAAAGCCCCCGCTAACGTTTAGCTCCACATTAACAACTCTACCAGATTTCTCAACCCTCCTTAGCTCCTCGTCGACGTCTATATCTGCGTACCCTCCAACACCCTCCCTACTAACATCGACTGAAGTCCCCTTCGGGACCTCGATACCTAGCTTAACCACACCTCCACCTAGGTCCATGGAGACTCTCGATACCCCCTCAAACTCCGAGTAGCCCAGCCTAGCCTCTACAAAACCCCCGCTGAGGTCTATGGATATATCCGAGTCCTGAAGCCCGCCCATATCCGCCCTCAGTACCCCACCCCTAAGGCTTAGGTCGGCGACCCCCACCCCCTCATCCACCCTTACCTCTAGGACTCCTCCAGAGAGATCGACCCCTATCCTCTCTAAAGCTACCCTAGGCAGGGTTACGTACGCCTCGCAGCCCCTTAAGTCAATTCTAAGCTCGCCACCTTCCCTATCTACGTCGAAGTCGCATCCACTAAATCTACTGCTGTAGACCTCGAGCTTACCTGCATCTCCCTGAGATACCTTGACGAAACCGCCATCGATATCTAGCTCCAAGATCTTAACATTATCTAAGGATGCGCCGTATAGGAGTTCCCTACCCTTACTAACCCTTGTCAGTAGCAGTGGTGTTACCGAGGTTACCACACGTGCAACGGTACTTGCTACAGGCTCTACGATGCCGGTAACGAGGTCCGTAATTGAAGGTGTCGATGCCCTCACTTCAGAGCTGACAACGTTGAGGACTTCCCTGGCCTTAAGCTGGGCGGCAGCCTCCAGGTGCTTAGGGACCCTGAGTGTTACAACATCCTGTATAGACTCTACAACTTCGTTGAAGAGATCCTCATCAATGTCGTCAGCTACCTCGACCTTCACAACATCCTTCACCAAAAGCTTCCTACCCGTAGCCCTAGCCCTCTCGAGAAGTTCCCTACTAATTCTAAGGCTAAGCCTGTCGCCAAGAACGACGAGGTCCGGCTTTACATCGGTGGTAGTGGAGGGTCTAGCACTTGTAGCGCTAGCTCTAATCTCCTTACTCTCCTCACTGCTAACCCTAAGAGACTTTAGCATGGCGTAGGCTCCCCGCCCCAGCTCTGTAAGCGTGTAGTAGCCGTCACCCGTCTTCGTGATTAGACCGCTCAGCTTCCTGAGGTGGAACGTTAGGGTACCCGTATCATCGATACCTAGGTCCTCCATTAACTCCGTAAAGCTCCTCTTACCCCTCTCACCGAGGGTTAGTATAATCCTCCTCCTAATCCTATGACTTAGGGAGCTGAAGACTAGCTCCTCAACATCGCTACCGCTCTGCTCACCCAAGTACACCACCCATAGATTTACTATACTCAACGTAGATAAGGTGATCTGCTGAGTTCCATAAGCATATAGGTAGGAAGTATTTTGCTTAGGGAACTCAGCAGATGGGGTTAAATCTGACGAGGTTCTCTAGATCATGTGGGAAGATGGATGTACGCCGTGGAGGCCGTTGACCTAGGTAAGAGGTTCGGGGATTTCTGGGCCGTTAAGGGAGTGTCATTCGGTATTAGGGGGAGGAGTGTAGCCGTACTTGCGGGTCCTAATGGAGCTGGGAAGACTACGACCATTAGAATGCTGACAACTTTTCTCAGACCTAGTAAGGGGTTTGCGAGTGTTGCGGGGTTCGACGTTGTTAGGGATTTTAAGGAGGTGAGGAAGAGGGTGGCGTACCTACCCCAGGACTACGGTAGCCCGAGTGACGTAACGCCGTACGAGTTCATAGCCTACAGCCTCATGATGAGGGGTCTCAGCTACTTTGACTCTAGGAGGGAGGCTAGGAGGTGGATAGAGCTCCTGGGTTTGGAGAACGTTAGTAGGAGACCTCTAAGGGTTTTAAGCGGTGGTGAGAGGAGGAAGACCCTCGCTGCGGCGGCACTAGCATCGAACGCTGACGTAGTATTCCTCGACGAGCCTACCACAGGCCTAGATATCGAGGCTAGGTACACCGTACTCAAGGCGGTTAAGGACTCTACGAAGGTTCTCGGATCGACTATTCTGCTAACAACACACATGCTCGAGGAGGCTCAGCTAGTAGCTGACCACGTAATCCTCATAAATAGCGGTGAGGTTATAGCTGGTGGTGAACCGAGGGAGCTTCTATCCACGCTCCCGTACAGGTTTAGAGTTATCCTAGAGGGGGTGGGTAGGGGGTGCCTGGACAGTACCTACATAGACCTAGGTGAGAGGGTAATTACGTGGGCCAGGGATGACGGTTGCGTGAGGCGGTTAGTGGAGGTCTGTAGACCGAGCTCGTTCACCATTAAGGAAGTTACATTGGAGGACGTATACCTGTACATGGTAGGTGGGAGGAGATGAGGACTCTGTGGAGAACCCTAGGTGCGGCACTGCTCAACTTCACAGTCTTTAGAAGGCAGTGGATGTGGATAGCCCAGAACATCATGTTCAGCCTAGGCGTGCTGCTTCTAGCCCTCGGCTGGGGAGGCTCCGCAGCTGTAAGGGTCTTGATACCTGTGTACATAGTTGTCTCCGGCTGGAGCTTCGGCCTTAACATCATCGCGCAGTTCGTCGGGTACGACAGGATTTCCAAGGAGTGGGAGAGGCTCGTTGCCTCACCACTTAAGCTTGTAGAATACTTCATAGGTCTTACAGCAGGTACCTCACCACCACTTCTAACTGGTATCCTGGTGCTCGTGGTGCTAATGGTTGCGTGGGGCTTTGATCTAACACCCGCAGTAGCAGTAGCCCTACCGGTCTCACTCATCGCCATGATCTTAGGGGCATTTCTATCGCTAGCAATAGTCCTCAGGATCAAGAACCCCATGAATATCTCAGCTGTCACAAACCCCCTCGCAACACTAACAACATTCTTACCACCTGTTCTCTACCCACCAACAGTGATACCGGAACCCCTGAGAACCGCGTCTGCAGCAGTACCGACGGTTGCGCTAGCTGAGGTTACGAAGTTTCTAAGTCTAGGTGTCTCCACACTTCCGGTAGAGCTATGTACGGCATCTATAGTTGCGTGGCTTGTAGTTACTGCTGTAGCTACGCTGAAGGTCCTTAGATGGGGTCTCGAATAAATCGAGATACTCTAATTAAATCGTTTCAAGATTCAGAGAACAAGACATATCTATACGTATTGTGGAAGGGCGGTGCTATCTATAGTTACCTACTTGAACCTTTCCGCACGTTAACGAGTTTGAACTATGCTGCCGCTATTACTCTGCGCTCGATCTCTTTAATCGCAGAAGATGCTCTATCTCTGTGACACTATCTCCTCTCAGCCTAAGTATCTTTAGGCCCTCCTCGCTCTTTACCTCAACGTGAAACACTAGCCAGTCGCTATCCTCACACGCGACCACCGCGAGTGGTTTGCTAGGCAGCTTCTCCAATGCCTCGATCCCTGTCTTCTTCAGTCCCAACTTCCTTGCTATCAGCTCTATAGCTTCCTCGATGGCTTCCCTAAGCTCATTAGCATCAATCTCTCTCCTCCATCTCGGTAAGCTTCCTGAGGAAGCTCCTCAAATCCTCTGGGCTCCGCAACAGAAGCTCCTCATCCGATACCGGAAAGCCCTCGGGGTCTCCCGATAGTGTGTAGAGGTACCTGATTAGATGCCTTATCGAGTGGTAGAGATGCGAAGCTGATTCCCTGAGCATACCCAGGCAGAACCTCTCTATCGCCAGGCCCAGAGCCGCTAAGATGGACCTCCTCAGAGTCCTTGTAGTGAACTCAGTTACTCTAGGCCTAGACCTCACCATCGATAGGCAGCCCCGATCCAGCACCACAACCGAGTACTTGAACATGAATCCTAGAAGAGAACCCCCCAATAATCCGACCCAGCCCCTCAGGAGTAAAGAGCAGCACATGAATCTCGGTATCCATGGAGTCCAACTGACCTCCTCCCCGCCCTGAAGGGTGAGGGTTCCCTCGGGGCGGATCACGGGTTCGTGGTTTACCGCCTTCATTTTCATCACTTCATAGCTGGTGGGTGCGAACTGCACCCACCTCGCTCCGTTCGTCCAGCGGTGGACCACGGGCTGGGTCTTCAGCCCGTTACCCCTACCCCTCCCTAGGAGTTGCCCCTGCTCCTAGATCCTAGGGACTCGGGGATATGTAGGATGTTTATTGCCCCGTTCAGATCTGCGTTTATGGCCTTCCCCATGCGGGGACACTTATAGAGACCACGTTCAACGCGCCCACTTTCGCGGGCTTCCCCGCATAGGGAGCAATCCCTTGAGGTGTTTTGTTCATCAACATCAATTACCCTAATTCCCAACTCCTCGCCAACCTCCTTGAAGCGCCTGATCGCGTAACCGTAATTCCAAAAGTTCACCGTGAGCTTGTTGCCGTGATTCCTAGCAATGTCCTTTGGGTAACCCACTACAACCTCGCTTACTCCCCTCTCTTTCAACTCCCCCATTATTTTTCTAACCATACTGTTCAAGGCATGCTTCAGGAACCTGCCCCTCTTATCATAGAGTAGCTTAAGCCTCCTACTCGTTCTCTGCCCATGCCTAGCCAAAACCTTCTGAACCCCCCTTATCTTCTTACTGTAGCACTCGTATTGAGGGAGGACGCCACCGCCCTTGAAGATGTACCACGTACCGTCCTCGACATAGACTGTGGCTAAATTAACGATTCCCAAGTCCACAGAAGCCCTCAAGCTACCCTCAACTTTCGCCTCATTTTCAACCTCTACCGGGATGTGGGCATACCAGCTCTTCCCAGCCTCACTGTAAACTATCTCTAACCTACCCTGTTTCCCGCACCACTTGAGTTTCCCTTTTAAACCCAAGGCCAGCTTGAAGTCCTTCAAGTAGATAGTCCTACCGTCCTCATCCACCTCGTAGCGGTCGTTCTTAATGATGATTATCAGCCTGTATTTTCCGCTCTCATCCCTCCAGTAACTTGGAGGTCATGGTTTGAACCACTTGGGCAACTTTCCCTCCTTCTTTGCCTCAATTAAGGAGAAGAAGCTCCTCCAACTCTCGGCGTTCTTCCTAGCAACCTGTTGCGCGTTGACCTTCAATACGTGTTTGTACTTCTCTTATGCCTCCTTTTCGGTCTTGGCAAAGTCTACCCCCTCCCCTTCCTTGAACTGCTGCATCCTCAGCCAGTTCACTTCGTTCCAGCATTTTGCTGTGATTATGCCTAGTTCCTTCAGCTTCCCATGTATTTCCCTATCCACTACTAGCTTAACCACGTTAGCCCTTCTCATGTCAGCACCTCTTATACTCCTCGATGAGCCTCTTAATCACATCGTCGTAGGTCTCCCTAGGGTGGATCTTCAACCCCTTCAACTCCTCCTTAGTACCCTTCCCAATCCTAATCGACTCAGCATCATCTTAAGCAGGTTTGCTCAGTAGCCTTGCCTCCACATCTTCTTCAATGCGGCGAGAAGCTCCTTAACAATTTGTACAAAGGATGGAAAACCGTTAAATCATTAAAGCAGTGAATAGACGTGAAGACTCTGTAACAGCATTAATGCGGGGCTCAGCACCTTTGTCGCATTGTTTAAGGGCATAGGGTATTGATAGCTTTATTTCTCAGCACTCAAAGTTTATTTCAGCTTGTTTCAATGGTGGGCACTTCCTATCCTTCTCGCTCAAGATAACACCCTCCTTCAGTGGCCATTGAATGCCTATCTCCGGATCATCCCACTTAATACACCTCTCATGCTGTTGCGAATACTCCTTGGTCACTAGGTACAGGAAGTATGTGTCTTCAAGTGCTTGGAAGCCATGGGCAAAGCCTGGCGGTACCCACAACGCGTAGCCAGGCTCAAGAACAGCACCAACGTATTTGCCGAACCATGGAGAGCCCCTCCTAATATCAACAGCAACATCATAGACCCTACCGCTTACTACATACACTAGCTTGCCCTGCTCCATAGGTCTAAGCTGGTAGTGGAGACCCCTAACAACGCCTTTCCTAGATAGGCTTAGGTTCACTTGTACAAAGTCGTATGGGATTCCATTAGCTAGGAAATCAGTTCTCTTATAGAGCTCTGCAAAGAATCCCCTCTCATCAGGAAACCTAACAAACTCCACTAGAATCACCTCGGGTATCTCAAGCTTTTTAAAGCTCTTGAAAGGCATGCTACTTCTCACCTCTAGTGAGTCTCCTATAGGTTTCTACCATATCTTTTAAGCACTCTCGTGTGCTTGGAAGTGCCAAACCCAGTTCTTTTGCTTTTGATGTGTCTAGGCTTGAGTCTCTCGGTTTGGGGGCAACCAGTTTTGCTTCTGCAAGCCTCTTTGGCTTCACAAGATCTTTGCCAGCCCCAAGGATCTCTGCCAATATTGTTGCGAATTCGTATCTTGATAACCTCTCCCCAGCTATGTGGATAGCTCCTGTGATCCTCGCATCAACAACCTTGATGAGCTTCTCAGCCAAGAACTTTACGTATGTTGGTGAGAGCCGCTGATCAACGAAAGCCTCTACTGGCTCACCTCTAGATAGCTTCTCAAATGCTACGACACCAAAGTTCTTCTTACCTGTAGGGCTATAGCCATACAACCCACTAACCCTAACAACAGCGCTGTTTCTAAGGATTGCTGTAACCGCCACCTCTCCCAAGAGCTTTGACAAGCCATAGTAGTTCAGCGGTGCGGGAACATCGCTCTCTCTATACATACCCCTAGAACCGTCAAAGACATAGTCAGTTGATATAAATATGAATAGATCTGTATCCTTACTAGCTTTAGCCAGAGCTGCTGTTGCTAGGTAGTTAACTCTATAAGCCCTCTCCCTGTTAACCTCACAACCATCAACATCTGTGTAGGCAGCTGTATGTATAACTATGCTTGGCTTAGCATCCTCAACAACCCTTGCTATGGAGTCTAGATCCTCTAGGTCTAGCCTAACCCAGGAAACCTCTAGACCTGGAGGAGCCTTCTCGTGATACGTTGCGTAGACTTTGAACCCCCTCTCCATAAACACCCTTGCAACCCAGTAGCCAAGCAGTCCTGTCCCACCAGTTACTAGAACCCTCATCCATTACCCACCCTACTCCTCCAAGGCTCGTCCCTAAGGACATACTCATCTAGTAGTGGTCTCCACCACCACTCATTATTAGTATACCACTCAACAGTTTTTCTAAGCCCTTGACTAAGTGTCGTCTCTGGTTTCCAGCCAAGCTCCCTAACCTTGTCGCACCTCATAGCATACCTCCTGTCTTCGCCTGGTCTACCCCTAACAAAAACTATATCCCTTGACTTGTCTCTCCCCATAATCTCAGCAATCATCTCAACAATTTGCCTAACGGTTGCGAACTGGTTTGGGCATATGTTGTAAACCTCGTTATCCCTCCCCCTAACAGCTACTGTGTACAGGGCTTTGCAGAAGTCCTCCACGTAGAGCCAGTCCCTAACCTGAGACCCATCACCATATATGGTTGCCGGCTTTCCAAGCAAAAGCCTTATAACTGTTCTTGGAATGAGCTTCTCAGGGTGCTGGTAAGGCCCGTAGTTATTCGATGGCCTGACAATTACGTACTTCAAGCCATAGGTCCTTCCATAAGCCTTTACCAAGAGCTCCCCAGATGCTTTAGAAGCTGAGTACGGGCTAGAGGGGTTAAGAGGCCAAGCCTCATCAGCCACTCCATCAACTCCGTAAAGGTCTCCATAGACCTCATCAGTCGATATATGCACAAACCTCTTCACAACATCAACCCTCCTAAGAACCTCTAAAACCGTGAACACACCGAAAACATTGGTTCTCAGGAATGGTGCAGGGTCATTTATTGATCTATCGACATGAGTCTCAGCAGCAAAGTTAACCACTATATCTGGCTGAAACTCTCTCAAAACATGCTCTAAAAGATCCTCACTACATATATCCCCCCTGACAAACCTCAGCCTAGGGCTCTGAAGAACGTCGTGGAGGTTCTCAAGCCTCCCAGCATAAGTTAGCTTATCATATACCAGAGTCTCCACATCGCTAAAACCCTTTATCAGATACCTAACGAAGTTGCTACCCATAAAGCCTGCTCCACCAAGAACAGCTATCCTCATCCTCGAAAACACCTCTACAACTCAACTACACTATAATCCGATATAATAAGCCTTGCCTCACCATAGAGATTGCTACGAGCCTTAACAACCGATTTGGAGCCTATGACGCTATCCCTAAGCCTAAGACCATTAACATCAACAACAGCTTCATCCAAAACAATGGATCTTGTCAAAGAGCCTGAGGATATCTTCGAGCCCTGCTCAACAGACGAGAAGTGCTCAACAACAGCACCCCTACCAATATAGGTGTTTCTACCTATGTATGCAGGTCCATAAACCTTACCCTCAACAACAGCACCACTCTCAACAACAACCCTACCAACTATTTCGCCTCTGACCTCGCCCTCAACCCTCTCAACAACATCATCAAGCAGTAGATATAGAGCTTCTAGCAAGCCTTCGTATGTACCTACATCTTTCCACCAACCAGACACAACATCGTATTCAACCCTGTAGCCATTGTCTATGAACCACTGGATAAGCTCAGTAACCTCATACTCACCCCTCCAGGAAGGCTTCAATGACCTGAAAGCCTTTTCCACTAGGTCTTGATCCCTAAAGAAGTAAACACCAACAACAGCCAAGTCAGATACAAACTCTTTGGGCTTCTCAACAAGCCTAATAACCCTACCATCCCTAACAACTGCAACGCCAAACCTCGATGGGTCCTTAACCCTGGAGAGAAGTATATAGACATCACTATCGCTCTCAACAAACCTCCTCAAATGTTTCCCAATGCCGTGTGACAGTATGTTGTCCCCCAAGTAAACAACAAACGGCTTATCCACGAACCCACGCTCAATAGCTAGGTGAATAGCGTGCGCAATCCCAAGCCTCCTCTCCTGAACAATATATGTAAGCCTAGCGCCAAAGGAGCTCCCATCGCCTAGAGCCTCCCTAATCAAGTCCCCGAAGTAGCCAACAACAACACCTATATCCCTAACATCAGCAGAAACAAGATCATCAACAGCGTAGCGAATCATGGGCTTACCAAGCAAGGGAATGAGGTGCTTAGGTCTAGAGAAGGTGAATGGCCTTAGCCTAGAGCCCTCACCAGCTGCTAGAACAAGTCCCTTGAGATCCATGCAATCACTCTCAAAAAGTTATTTGCAAGGCAGTGGTAATTAAGTGTATTGCGAATTCCTCTACACTATGAAGCTATGAGCTGCTCTATCTTCTTAGCAATGGATTCGATGTAGTGGCTCTTGGCTATGTGTTTCGATGTGAAGAGGTGTATCAACTCCTTTGGATCTACCCTAATTATTGGCGCCTTGTACAAATCTATGAAAAGTCCTCTTCTTCTCAGTATCCTCCCCAGCCTCACTCCATCAACAAAAGCTCTCGTCAAAGCCTTCGACACTTCTGATCCAGAGCCAAGCAAAGATGTTGTAACATTTCTTAGCAGGTGTAGGAGAAGCACTTGCCTATACCTAGAATTACCTGCCAACATCAATGCAATCCTATTCCTTGCAAGGAGGTATATGTAGGAGAGGCTCATACCCTTAAACGTTGAGTTCCTAGCATGGTAAGCCACAGCCTCTGGAACACTAATAGAGGGGTAGCCACAGCCCCACAACAACAAGCACAAGCTACTATCGTCGTAGTAGGCGAAGAGCTCATCAATGAAGAGTTTGCTTCCAACACACCTCAAAACACTCTCAACCCTAAACAAAGCAGCTACGCCATCAACATAGGTTACATAGATAGGTCTCCTCAAAATCCATGGATATTCATGACCACTACCAAGCAAATATGGTCTCAGCAGCTCGTCAAGGAAATCACCAGCCGAATCAATAACCCTGGTACCATACCTCAAAACAACACCCTGCAAACCACCAAGCCTCTCAAAACCCTCAGCATACTCAACCAAAGTCTTCAAACCATGCTGTAGCAAAACAGCATCGTTATTAAGCAGCAAAACATACTTCGATTCACGATCCCTAGCCATAAAACCTATGTTATTGCCACCAGCAAAACCAAGATTCTTGCTCAACCTAATTATCTTCCTCCTCAAACCACTCCTCCTCTCAACAAACTCCCTAACCCTCTCAAAACTACCATCGGTAGAACCATTATCAACAACAATAAGCTCAAACCTATCACTAGGATAATCAACACTCGCAATAGATTCGAGGGATTGTAGCACAAGCGGCAGTATCCTCATAGAGTTGTGGTTTAGCCAGATTATGGATATCTTGGGGTAGGCCATATATGCTCAAGAGTTTAGGTGGTGCAATGATATAAAAAGTGTTTTGGGTACAGCTATTGCTTATCGTATTCTATTTACTTCTACTATGTATATGTTGGATGTGGCTCCTCTATATAGTAGCTCTATCCTTACATTCTCTACGCTTATATACATCTGCTTATACTTCTCTCCCAGTTGCAGAGCTAGTGTTGCGTTGTATAGATCTGGCTTCTCTCTAAATGTCTCTAGCTCTTTGCTCATATTGATGGATGTTACTGCAACTATTTTTGATAGGTTCTTTGAGGCTATGTAAGCTATTGCTGTTACTAGTGTTGGTTCTCCATCTAGGGGTGTAATGTTTGTGGGGTTTCTTATGAATAGGTGGAGCTGTGGGTACATAACTAAGCTAACCAGTGTTGCCTCTTTCTGCATAGCTACAATCTCTGCGATTCTCATCACATCGCTCAGATTCTTTATAGCTGGCTCTAGTTTCCATGGATACCCAGATGCAGGTGCTATAGATGTTTCTGTCCATATCCGGAAATGTGTGTAGCCATTGTCTGTGAATGGGTATGCAGAGCCTAGGAGAATAACCAGTGCTGTTGCTAACGCTAAGATGCCTCTATTTATCTTAGCTAAGCCAGCTACAGTATAAGGAGTTGCTATGGTTAGTAGTGCTAGGAACCACCTATGCTGATCAACTGGGGCTACCACGCATAGCACTGGCGTTATGAATGCTGTGAAGAGGAGTGCTATAGCTATCTTTGTTCTTGTGTCTATGGATCTCCATATACTGGCTATGACTATGGATGGCGCTAGGAGGAGTAGACATGTAATTGTGTAGCTAAGAGCTGTGGAAGGGCTATACTCTATATTCCCAGCCACATAAACACCGCCAGGAGTCAATGACGCCACAGGCTTCTGAGGGAAGCCCACGTACCATAGCAGTGCGAGCAGTGCTAGGATTGCTGATGCTGTGAACACTGCCTTGCCTCTCCCACTCCTCGTCATCAGAGCCTCTGCCGCAGACAAGAACAGTGCCAGCACAGCTACTGGTTCATAGGCGAGCGCTCCTAGAGCTAGTGCAAGGGCTCTGTACAAGGGCTTTGCCTTGGATTCGCAGAGGTAGAGATATGCCATGAGAAGCACTAAGCCTAGTACATGCCTTTGCCACTGCTGGCTCTGCCCAAGTATAAAAGGATTGAAGACTGTGAGCAAAGCTGATGCAAATGCTATTGCCTTGGACCCCGAAACCCTGTAAGCAATAGCTGCAGACAACATGGATATCAAGCCCATTGCTGTAGCTGGGTACACCTTGAAGAATATCCAGGGATCAGCACCGAGAAGAGCCAGGGATCCAGAAACCCATGTTATCAACGGGGGCAGGTTCCTCAAACCACCGAGCCACAGATAGCTCGTTAAAAGCTTTGGTGTAGAGGCAAAATCTCTGGCAACAGCTATATACTCAAGAGTATCCCAACCAATAGGCGGATCAAGATACTTAAGCTCTGGGTAGAACCTTGTAAGAAAGCCAACAGCGAAAGAGGCTATGTACACCCACCCAATATTCGCAGCACCAAGAACCCTAACCAAACGGGTAAACAGGTCGTGAAAGGTCAAGCCCTTGGCAAAAACCACGGGTTTTCTAAACCATGTGCTTAGAGATGTTGAGGAGAATATCATAAAGCTGCCTAGAATAGCGAGAGAAGCAAGTCTATAGGAAACCTCATCAACAATAGAGCCTCCAACAACCTGAACATAGAAACTAGTCTTCAAAAGGCTGTAGATAGCAGAGGAAAACCTAGCAAAAACAACGATGCCAAGACCAGCAACATCTATGAGAAGAGTTGATAGAGCAGAGCTCTCCCTCCAAAACAGCCAAAACTCAGCAAAACCAGCAAACATAGAGCCCATGGAGAGGATCCAGAAAGCCAAGTCAACAAGCCTAAGCCAACCAACAGACCAAGGCACACAACAAAGATTAGCAAAACCAAACAAAAACACAAAAACAGCTATAGAAAAAGCAACAACAAGAACCCTAAACCGAGAAACAACACCCAACACACAGCATCACCACAAAACACAGACAAATCCACAAAAATAAAAGCATCACCCCAACAAAACCCGATACAAGCACACACCTCACACCCTAACACACTTGACTAAGCCAAGAAGCTTTTTGCTATATCCATGCCATTTATAGAAATCCTCATCGCTAACTATTTTGCATTCAAAATCCTTAGAAAGATTCTTAAGCAAGATATTTATCAGCATCTTTACTGCGTCAATGTGGAACTCAAAAGCGAAGCACATCAAAACTTCTAACAATCCTTAATCATCGAAGATTACACGCATTCACAGTACATTTGCATTATAAGTTTCGGGCTCCTCTCACTAAATAAGGTTTGATTCTCGAAGAAGATATTTTTCTGGAGAAGAGTTTCAGAGAGGAGGTGAGTGTGTCTCTAATAATTGATGTTTTCAGAGATATTGTTGAGAAAGGTGCTGAGCTTCACTTTGCCCATAAGTTTCTTCATTTTGTATCTAAGATCCCCTTCTACACATCTATTATCATACTTGTATCTCGATGGATTGAATTTTTGGTTCCTAGGTCTCTGCACCATTTCTTTCTACTAATTCTTGGTTTAGGGCTTCTTGCTCTTGCTTTTGGTCTAAGCATTATTGTTAAAAACTATATCGCCTATAACTACCTGTTCAAGGGTTTGCCTAGGAGTGTGAATGATATCAGTAAGATGCTTTCTAGGGTTGGGCATATTGATTTATACACCTTTCGCGAAAACCTTATTGATGCCGCCGCTGATTGGCTTTATGAGGAGATGTCAAAGGGTTTAAACATTTTCGGATTGCTTAAGTTAGTAACGCCACCACTCTTCATAAACATTTTCCTATTACCACTTGCTTTGCTGTACTTCATCTATGCACTTTTCCCTCACGTTAGTTTGGCTAATCTATCGCCGGTGTACTTCCTTTACGCAGTAGTCATGCTATTATTAGCTTTTGTTCTCTCATATATAAACATAGAGATTCTTGCTCCTAGTGAGCGAAAGAGTAGGAATAGAAGAAGCAAGGTAGACGACGATAAAAAGTCTTGTAAAGTCAGGAAACTCTTTAAGCAGGAAATGATGGCCGTTATTGGCTTAAGCTTGTTAGGGCTTGGAATACCTGTAAGCTTCTCAACTTCATTAGGACCCAAGGTTCTTATTGCTTTTGGGCTTCTACTCTTTTCTGTGCCATGGGATTTTCTCCTATACAAGCCGCCAAAGGAGGCGATACAATCTGTAAGTCCTTTAGAAAGCGTTGCTATAGTCTTCATGCCTTCAGCTGGAATGATTGTAGAGTCAAAAACTAGTAATGATTTTGGGAAGGGCTTTGTGGAGGTGTGTAAAGCTGGTTTCAAGTTGGCTAAGCTAATACCTGAACAATTTTCAAGTAACATCTCTAGATGTTCCATTGCTAAGCCGAGTATTGGAAACATTGCTAAGAATATGACTACCCGAAACAAGAGTCAAAGAAAACTGATTAGGAACACAATATGGAGCATCACCTACGAAACTCTAAACAGAATTAGGATAGACATTGAAAACATGCTTAGAAAGCATGGATACAGCATCATAGAGTTTGTAGATATATCAAAGCTTGCTAGGATCATGGATGGGGAGACTCTGAAAGAGTTATTCACGTACTACTCAATAGTGGAGTCACCGACGGTAGTACCAGACATAGGTCAAGCAATACAAAGATCAGCATTACTATACAAAAATGAGAAGCTCATAGATAAGCTAGGTACGCTAGCAAAGGAATTCTCATTAATAATCCCAGGAATATACATAATAAGAGAGGAGATACCAATCAGCATACCGCTACAGCAAGGAGCAACATACACAGTAAACCAATCAATCTACATAGCGATACCTGTGCTAATAGCTTTGAATCCCTGGGCAGAACCAGAGGAAATAAGCAGATTCAGAGAAATGTTGGAAGGCGCAGGATCAATGAGTACTGTGTATAGGGTTAGGGTATGTGTTAGGGAGGTTAGAGGAAACTGTGCAATGGGTTACAAACCAGGTGATTGCTTCGTTGTAGAAAGGTTTTACATATCTGAGGTGGGGAAAGGCATATGTATACATGCTTTAAGCTCTATGCTAACACTTCTATCGCCTTTCCTCAAAGGGATCTCTGCAAAGGTTCTTGGTATAGGTGAGCAAGACGATGTTGGCTATGTTCAGTGCCCAGACCCTGGAAAACCCTATACTTGTGGAGGAACAGTGGTGTTTGAGCTTAGGAGGGAGAGAATAGAATAAAGTGTCATAAATATTGAGAATTTTTATGTTTCCAATCTTGACAAGGTTATGTCAGCGATCCTTATCGCAGCTTTCCCATCCCCGAACGGTGATTGTTCAGGTAGCTTTGGGTTTTCACTAAGTATTTTTTCAAGCTCTGCTAGTACCACGACTGGGTTTGTTCCTACTACTCGTGCAAAGCCATGTATTACTGCTTCTGGTCTCTCTGTAGATGTTCTTAGGACTAGCACTGGTTTTCGTATTTTTGGATGTGTAGCTTCCTCTTGTAAACCTCCAGAATCAGTCATTATCACTTTGCAGTTTTTCATAAGTGCTAGGAACTCGAAGTATCCTTGTGGTGGCAGTATCTGTAGATGCTGAATATTTTCCACCTCGTTCCAGAGCCCAAACTCCTGCAACCTTTTCCTTGTTCTTGGGTGTATAGGGAACACTATTGGTATTGGGCTCCTCTTCAATATCCTCACAAAGTCTCTCAAAGTCTGCGGATTATCCACATTCTCAGCTCTATGGAAAGTCACTAGCGCGTACTCACCAAATCTTATCTGTTCCATTACCCTTGCCTCAACCTCTTTCACCTTATCAAAGTACATATCTACAGCATCTATAACAGTGTTACCAGCAACAAATATCTCTCCCCACACATGCTCCTCAATAAGGTTCTTCTTAGCGAGTTCTGTAGGTGCGAAGAGGTAGTGAGATACGTGATCAATCATTCTCCTGTTGTGCTCTTCAGGCATTCTCCAATCATAACTCCTCAAACCAGCCTCAACATGGCCAATTCTCATACCTAGCTTAAGAGCTGTTAAGCCTGCTGCAAGCATAGAGTTTGTATCTCCCTGAATAAGCATAATCCTTGGCTTTCTACTTCTGTAACTCTCCAAAGCTTTCTCAAGCTTAATCATCATCTCTCCAATCTGAGCAACAGGATTGGCGTTCTCTAAAGCAAAGCTTTCATTTGGTTGGGGAAGAGCAAGCTCCTCAATGAATATCTTGCTCATTTCATAATCGTAGTGCTGACCTGTGTGAATAAATATGAATTCTGCTCTCCTCTTCTCAAGCTCCTTAATAACGGGAGCCATCTTGATTATCTCGGGTCTAGTACCAACAACGATAACGATGCTCATAGTTTAAATGCCCTTCCATAGCCAATACCGTAGTATTTGAATCCGTGTTTAACTGCTTGGTAAGGCTCTATAACTCTTCTACCATCAACAATTATCCTGTGCTTAACAAGCTTTGCTATAGCATCTAGGTCAAGATTCTTAAACTCTGGGTGATCAGTAACAATTACAATTACATCGGCGTCTCTAACAGCTTCCTCAATAGAGGAAGCCTTTTCGGCATCAAATGTCTCAGATGTGTAGGGATCGAAAACCGTTACCCTAGCTTCTTTCTCAAGCAACTCCTTAACTATGTACTTAGCGGGGCTCTCCCTGGTATCATCAACGCCACCCTTATAAGCCGCACCCAACACAGCTACCTTAGCACCCTTAATATCTATACCCGCGTCCCTCAAAGCCTTTATAATAATCTCCACGGTATGTTTAGGCATGTACTCATTGATCCTTCTGGCAAGCCTGATTAGCTCCGAACCCCAGAACCCGGAATCTATAGAGATGAGCATGTATGGATCCTTAGTTAAGCATGGACCACCAACACCAGCTCCGGGCCAGTGTATATTTACACGTGGATGTGAGTTTGCAAGCTTTATAGCTTCGTATACATCTATCCCCAGCTTTTCAGCGAGCAGAGCTAGCAGGTTTGCAAAGGCTATGTTTAGATCCCTATATGTGTTCTCAATAAGCTTGACAAACTCAGCTGTAGTGGCATCTGTTGGTAAAAGCTTTGGATTAACCTTGCTATAAAGCTCAACAGCTTTCTCAGTAGACTTGGGGCCAACACCTCCAACAACTCTAGGCACATTCAAAAGTTCTTCAATAGCTCTACCAGGAGCAATCCTCTCGGGTACGTGAGCCAAGAAAAAGTCTTCCTCAACCCTATAACCAGACTCCTCAAGCAAAGACCTAGCAAAACCAGCCGTAGTACCAGGTGGAACAGTAGACTCTATAACAACAAGCAAACCCCTGTGCAAACCCCTCCTAACACCCTCAAGAGCAGCCCTAAGATAAGAAAGATCAGTAACACCATCCCTAACAGGAGTAGGAACAGCAACAATAACAGCATCAGACTCCCTAACAGCCTCAACAACATCAGTAGTAGCCCTCAACAAACCCCTAGACACAACATCACGAAGCAAAACATCCAAACCAGGCTCACGAATATAACACCTACCACTATTCACAGCCTCAACCTTACTAACATCAACATCAACACCAACAACACTAAAACCCCTACTAGCAAAAACAACAGCCGTTGGAAGACCAACGTAACCGAGTCCAATTACGCCGATCTTATTTAAACCTCGCATTCTCTCACAAATCCGAATAACAATGGTAAGAACAATTTTATGCTTTCTCTGTATTCTTTTTACCTCGCTGATGATCCGATTTAAGAGGTGCTATAAACCACGCCTGCTGGTACGCTATTAAATTCTTCAATTTATTACAGGGAGATACATTGATTCCGTAGTAATCAAGCTCCGTTTTCATATCTAGTGGTTTTAAACCAAGCACTTCGAGAAAGAGCTCAAAATCTCTTATGGTGAAGAAATGTAGATGTGTAAATGATTGCCTGGGAAAATAACCTCTAAGCATTTGCATGCGCCATCCAATCCAGCCACTATTAGGCAATGTTACAACAACTCCTTTTCTCGATATTTTTGCCGCTTCTATCAACGCTTTTTGAGGGTACTTCAAGTGTTCTATAGTCTCTATAAACAATACGTAATCAAAGCTTTGTCCAAGAGTTAAAAGGCTCTGTTGATCTACATCCATAACATAAGCTTTCAGCCCTAATCTCAATACTTTTTCCACGGCTTTTTCAGAGATATCTACCCCAACAGCATCAACATGTCGTCTCTCCTTTAGGTATAACATATTAAATCCCTCGCCACATCCGACCTCTGAAATTGTTGAGTAAGGTTCTATCCAGTCCTCAATTAGTGCAAGTCGTATCTTAGTGTAAAGTAATGTGTGTGCTTTCGTGATACTCCTCATAATTCTTCACAACTTCATAAAATGGAGGATCTTTCTTCAAAAAGTATGATATTCCCGTCTTGAAAGAGCCCAGCAGATACCCCAGGCACTTAGTCACGTTTCTCATGGATCATACCCATGTAGATTTCGATAATGCGGGGTATTACATGGTCTGAGCAATATTTTCTTCCGCGAGTCAGTGCTTTAAGTCGCATTTGATGAGTATCAATTTTTCCAAGAATAATGTTCTCAATTATACTAGAAAGAGCTTGAACGTCACCTCTAGGCAGAATAAACCCCTCACTTCCATGTCTAAAGATCTCTTCGACTCCTGGAAAACGATATACTATGGGTATAGCGCCATGGCTCATAGCTTCTATTATAGCGATCGGAAAAGTCTCTGTATGGTATGTAGGTAGTACAAATATATCAGATGCCAGATATAGTTGCGACTTTAGAGTCTCAGTCACTTTTCCAATATACATTACTAGATCTGTTAATCCATTGGCAATTATTAATTCTTTTAATCTCAGTTCATCAGGCCCATCACCAGCTATTATAAAGACTACCTTGTCCTTGATAGCAGGGTACTTCTTTTTTAGAATTTCGGCTACTTGAACAATGTCGAAAATTCCTTTATTTTTAACGATTCGCCCAACAAAACTGATCACATTTTTGTTGTCATATCCTAGAAGTCTTTTTGCATCTAGTTTCGAATAGAGAGCCTCCGATGCGTTTAGTGGGCTACATAATATAAAGTTCGGAATTACTATGATGTTTTTTGCGTTATAAAGTTTTACTAATCTCAAAGCCTTTAATCGTGTTGGCACAATTACCTTGTCAGCAATATCTGTACATTTTTTTCTAATGAGGTATTCCATAATGTTTGGAGGAATTTCGGTATCGTATCCGTGAGCCGTAATAATGCATGGTATTCCTTTTTCTTTTGCCTCGAGACACGCGATTAAACTTCTTAAAGATAAATGATTAGAGTGTATGATATTGATTTTTTCTTTCTTAATAATATGATCTATTTTACCTGCAATAATTAATGCTGATAGAAATAGCCTTGGTTTCATTATTATAGAAGGCAATAGTCTGAATAACTTGTAGGCATATTTTAAACTATGTAAAATAACCTCTATTTTACGGTAAATACGCAGTGGCAACCTATACACGTGAAAGCCTTTGTAGACGGTGTCTACGCCTGATTTTGTATGAAGAATCGTTACCTTGTGCCCACCTTTAGATAGAGCAACACTCATGTTGACTACATATTGTGATACTCCACCTATATCGGGTAAGAAATCTCCGATAATTAGTATTCGAAGTTGTTTCATAAATGCTAGACCTCTAGGAGATCCTGACTTTTCGAAACTCTTCATAATCTGCCTCAGATATGCAATTACTACTTCGAAGCTCCCTGCATGAGGTTTTAATAATTTACCCTTTACTAAACCTATTTTGTAGCTGTAAAATCTTAAAAGCCTGAGTAATACAAATAAAGGTCACATTCCTCGACTATCAGGTCACCATGATATATTACGGTATTGTCAAATCCCTTACTACTAGGTATTAGAATAGGCTTGTCGTGGGCTTTCCAATTTACTAGGTCTTGACTCTTAAAAAAGAAAAGATATAAAGGTAATTGAGCGGATTTTTCTCCTCGATTCATGGAGGCGAGCAACCAGTATTCATCACCGACATTTCCAAGAGTAATATGCCATGGATAAAGTCTTGATCCTAACATATCTATGGAGATTTCTATTTCACCGCTCTTAACCCAGTACAGGCCATTATCGCTACGAAATAATTCGATGAAGGGCTTTTCTAATCCATTTAAATCAGCATGCACAGGTAGCATATAATATTTCTTTTCATCTTCATTATATGTAACAGTAGGCGAGGCTCGTATTTCATCGGCGTTCGCTACTTCTATGTTTGTTTGGCACATGTCCAGCCAATTGATGAAATTCTTACTTGTCATCAATCTAACATTCTTGAACCCGTTTCCCCGATTATTGAAGAACAGATAGGCTTTCTCTTCTCTGGGATTCCATATCAGATTAGGGTCATAGTTATGGGGACCCCTACCCCTTACAGCATCTTTGGAAGGAGGAAATATGGAATTTTGAGTTTTTCAGTCCAGTGGATACCATCATTTGAGAATAAAATCGAAGGATTCTCGTATCGAGCATCAAGAGATTTTCCATAAAAGATAAATGGTGGCTTAAGTTTTGGTCTTATGACTAGTGTTCTGGGATATGGTGTTAAAGCCATTACTAAGAAAGAATGAGGTTTCATTATGAACTTTAAGACCGAAGCATGAACAACCTCATTTGTGATAATGTACCTAGGTTTACCAAGAATGTATGCCATTGCACGAACTTTTATATCGCACGGGATTCGTTCTTCCCCTAATAAAAAAGGTAAATCTATTGTACCACCTTACACTACATTACTGTGTCTAACAGCTTTCTAACTACATGTGCAACTTGCTCTTTGAAGAAAACTCTTTTTTCAATTTTAAACTTTTTTGCTACGTAGAAGTCTAAACTTGCAACATTAATATCCTGGAGGGAGGCGTATCCTTCTGTTATTTTAGGAGGACTCGATAAGATACTATACCCGTAAACGTTACTTAATCCTACTTCCTCTAACGGATAATCTAGTCTTGGTATTGATGATGCCAGATTTAAATAGTGAAAGAGGCCTATGTCTGTCATTAATGCTGAGCCTATGTTAGCCTTCATACCCACCTCTTGCGTTTTCAATATTGCTTCTCGCGTTATTGACAAACAACCTAGCTTAGATGGATGGAAGTTGACTATGTCTGCAACTTCCATTTGGGCGAATAACTCTACGTCTGATGGTTTCCGTAGGCTTTCATCAAGCATTATCTCTATGGCTGGGTGGAATCTTTTTCTCAACTTAGCGGTTTCTCCGAGCCTGCCCCATGGCATGGGTTGCTCGACTATGTCAACGCTATATCTTTCCATTATCGAGAGCGCTTTTTCCGCCTTCTCGAAGGTGGGAAAACACTCGTTGGCGTCGGCTCTTAGAACAGTTTCCTCCCCACTATATTGTTTTCTCACGGAGTGTAGAGCCTCCAATACTCTTCTAAGCTCCTCAAGATTACACGGTATCTTGAACTTAACATGCTTGTAGCCTGATTTGATGGCTTCCTCCAGTCTACGTGACATGATAACGGGATGACCTAGGAATATAGTGTAAGCTACTGGTATTTTCGTTCTATACACGCCTCCCAGTACTTCAGCCTCATATCTCATTTTCTTAGTCTGCGCAAGAGCATGTATTAAGGCGGACTCAAGTGCAAGAAAAGCTCCATAATTAACTTGCTCTCTCCTTCTAAACTCACTATGCTCGCTAAACCTCAATATATCCAAAGCATCTTCAAGAGATGCCCCCTGAATCTTCTTAGCTAAAGACAGCGTTTTGATGTAATCATCTACGATATTTGACCAATATGGCGTACCTTCCCCTATACCAACAACATCATCGTCAGTTAATAGAAATATTACGAGATGGAATGTCCTAGTAACCGGTCTCCAGCCACTAATATAGTGAGCCGTAGGAAAACTCAGTACTGTGGTGTATACCTGTTTAATTATCATAATTAACACTGTTATTTAAGCAGGTGTTTTCTCTTCAATAGAAGGTTCACAAGTTTAACCAATATTTGAGCATGCGTGTTTCTATCAATGCTGTTCCTTAACATTAGAGCTCTTTGCCTCCTCTCTTCAATGAGCGACCTATTCAGGTAAATTTCTTTAAGTACTTGAAGAATGCAATTCATGTCTCCGTATTCACAGACCCAACCAACATCGTAGTTTAAAATCATTTTTGCTAGTTCGCTTTCTTTTCTACATATTGCTAATACAGGGAGCCATGAAGCTATGTATTCGTAGAACTTAGCTGGTATTGCATAGTCGAAAATAGGGTCATTTACTCTGGGAATTACGCCAATATGACATCTGGTGAACACTTTTGATGCTAATTCCGTTGGAGAGTAGAAGCCTAGATACTCCACGTATTTTTTAGCACCCACGTTCCTAATATATTCCTCGATAGATTTTCTAATAGTTCCAACTATAAGAAGCTTGATTTTAAATCCATGACTATTAAGAATTCTTACTATAGAGATTAATGGACGAAGATCATAGTAATCAGAAGCCGTACCCGAAAAAACAAGGCAAAGAGTCTCATCATCTTTTTGCTTCTGCTCTTTTACTGATTTGAAAATTTGCAGATTAGCACCATTAGGTATTACAAATCCGCGTAATCCATATTTTTCCAGCATCTTTTTCATGCCCTCAGTAACAAATATAATGGCGTCAGCCCTACGATAAATAGCATAATTTACCTTTCGTACAATCCTTGCCACTAATTGGCCTATTTTTGACCTCGAAGAATAATGAAGCAAAACTTCTTCAGAGGGATCTCGCATATCTACTATGTAAATAGACCTTGTGATGCGCGAAGCTAAGAATGTGGCTAAAACCAGGTCTGAAGGTGGAATGGAGACTATCAATACATCTGGTTTTTTAATGAGCAGGTAAATGGCTTGGAAAAAAGCGAAGATAGTGTTCACTATACTGCTAATATAAGGTATTCTCATGAGGATATACAGCGATTGGTTGATTTCAACGCACTCAAAGCACAAATCCTTAGTTTCTTTATTTACACTTTTCCTAATGTTTATGCCTAGTTTTGATGATATGACTTCGCCTAGATTTATTCCCCCTACGATGTATGCGTTGAAACCACTTTTTATCATTTGTTGACAGAATATACGTAACCTTTGTGAAGGTGCCGCCTTTAGGGGGGTTGGAAGCTGAACTACAAATATAATACTATGCTTATTTTGAGAGTTCATCTAAGAATCACCGAGAAACCAGTATTTAAAATGATGTTCTTAGCAAATACAAGCTCTAGGAAATCTTTACGAGATATAGGTCCAAAGGAGGCATCAGACTTCTCTATAATGTCCATCGGAATCACTATTAATGAATCTATGTTAGCTAAGCTACGAATATTAGTCCCGGTGTTGAAGATAGTGTAGGGGATGCCGTATCGTGAAAACAAGTAAATGTACCTATAGGTACCTGAAACTTTATTCAACATTGATTGATTAAGTTTATTGTTTATAAAGGTTGAGGTCCACAAGCCTTCTTCTCCATACTTATACTGCGTAGACAAATCAAATCCTTTTACCTCATAGTAGATTCGAGCAATTGGAGTTAAAATTGCGCCTAGCGCCGATAGTGTGGTAAATAAAACAATTGCTACACGAAGAATGGAAAATAATCTAGATCCTTTTTCTTTGTTAAGCTTGATATATAGTAAGGTACTATAAACTGTAGTTAAATAATATGAATAACTTACACTAATAATGCGAGCACCATAATCGCTTATGGTGCTTACCAACACATAAATTGCTACCCCAATAATGTAAAGTAGTGCGCCTAGGAGGTTAAGTGCCATAAGTTGGCGAGATATCTCTATCTTCCTCTTCATGAAAAGTATGAGAAAGAAGTATAGGAGAATTAAAAATACTAACACAAATCTGAGAAACGATAATGGGTATAGAAAGGAATACACCTGATCATATTGCATTCTAATCGCAACAGTTCTTCGAGTATATTGTAGTTGCTCAAATTTTAAGTTCTCAACAATAGTATGAATGAAAAAATTAAAATCTTCGAAAAAGAATTGACCCATATAGACATAGTACATTGAAATAACGATGAGGGACACGAGCACCAAAAGCTTAATATGTTTAAGATCTGTTCTTAATACTGCCATGAACATTAAGAACAGTAGCATGGATGCAAGCATATAAATACCCACTGGTAGGTACTCTACTACCATGGAAGTAACAGATATCACTAATACGATAACAGGCGCAACACTTAAAGTCTTAGTATTAAGCAGCCTTGAGAATGGGAATGATAATATTAATAGTAAAAGCAAGTAAGCATGAGATCCATAAGTAAGCATAGGGAGAAAAACAGCGGTAAAGCCTGCTATAATTAGAGAGAATATTCCTAATGCATAGTCGAAATTATGGTATAAGTTCCTTAACCAGATGAATGCAAAAAGAAAAAGCAAAAGAAATATCATTAACCCTTCTATGAACGAAAGGGAAGGAATATCTAACCCCGGTATTAAGACTAGAAAGCAGTTCAAGATGATTGTTCCAGGAGAAGACGCAAAATTATCGAATGTATTGCGAAGGATTTCTAGATGACCATTAGCAATAACAGCATTAATACTACGCTCATACACGTAATAGTATGAATCTGGTAACAAGGAAAATCTAGAGGCAGTTGCAAATAGCTCTAACATTGCAAGAAGTGTTAGGAAAAACAGCACAGGTAATAACTTGCTAAGGTACATGTTACGGATCATTTCATTCCCCCCAAACTCTACATCCCTACTCTCTAGGTTCTCTTAACTCTTTATAGAAAAAGCCTCAATAACTTTTTCCTCTATAGCATTTGGATTTAATTTCTTAAATATCTCTCTTTTTATTGTTTCTCCAAGTAAGACCACATTATTTATACTAAGCTGACTTACTTCAACAATTTTTTGGGTAAGTTTTACGTAGTCGCTTGGAGGAAAGAAGTATCTTGAAGCTATGGTATCGCCTAGTAGTTCTGGGATAGCACCAACACTAGAGGCTATGGGTATCGTACCCAACATAGAGGCTTCAACCGCTACATAACTGAAGGTCTCTTCATTTATTGATGGAATTATAAGAGACCATGACTTTTTATGTAGCTTGATTATTTCTTCATGGCTTACCCTACCCATCACATGTATCTCTAGACCTTGATGTCTATTTCTTAATACATTCAACAGTCTCAGATTTTCAGAGCTATGCCTTCCAGCAAGAATAACCCGTGCCTTGACCCCCTGTTTGCTCAACTCCTTCATAGCCTTTAAGAGTATGTGAAAGCCTTTTACATAGCTGTCTCCCCCAACGTATAGAAACGTAGGTGTATCGTCAAGCTCTTTCCTTGGTTCCGCGTTAATTATTTCTGGTGGTAGCGGGTTGTACACGACCTCTATTTTGTCTCTTAGTTCTGGTGCTTGATCAGCTATTATCTCGGCTTGTCTCTTAGAAACACAGATGATTTTATCTGCTTGCGAAACCCATTTTCTTGCTAGTTTTGGTAGCCACCATAGAAGACTTACCCCTGTGCAATGCTTGAAGCTCTTCATGCACTCCAACATGGTATCATCTAGGGCAATACGATGCTTACGCTTCTCGTAGGGGGCTAACACCGTTGCTGTGTATGATATTGGGATGTAGCCGTGCAGATGAACCACGACTTTCTTACCTAACCTCTTTGCGTATGGTATGAGAGGAAAAGCAAAGCGGGGTATGTACACCACATCGCTTTCATGTAGAAGTTTCTTAAGTCTTTGGGTGTGAACCAGTCTCAAGGTGTTTAGCCACAATATAGGCTTCTCCCGCTTTGAAAGCAGAGGTTCATAAACATATCTAACACCTGGTAATTTAGAGGGGTTCTCTGTACCTGTAACAACAGTAACATCAAATCTCTTCCTCAATATATCGAGAATAAGATGCGTGGCAAGCTCTCCACCACTACCTTCAGGCCAATAATATTCACTTATTACAAGAATCCTTGTCATCGAGATTACCGTCTCTCTTCATCTATTTTAATTTTTCTAAATACTTAGATATGCAATAAAGTAGCATTGAGTTGAATCTTAAGGCTCTATTCACTACGACCAAGAAGTAATAACCTAAAAATATATGAATTCGTTTAATATCAAATAATCCATCAAGATCTATTTTAGCTTCATAAATTAAGCTGGTCATAATCAAAGCAAGTATTAGTAAAAAGATGAACATTGTAAACTTTAGTGAAAGAATTGGAGTAATAATAAAGAGTGGCATTAGAATGAATATCATTGTAAAGTAGATAAGGTAGAAAAGCTTGTCAAGCAATGGTAAACTCATGTAATATTTATAAAATCCCTTTTGTGCATAAGAATGATAATAACTTTTTGCTATTCTTAAGCTTTTTCTAATAGCATCATACATTGATGATGATTTTGCGACATAGAGCGATGTGGGAGGTTTTAGGTGTGTTGCTATAATGTTGCCTAACATATGGATCTTGTAGCCGTGCTTAAGTAGGCGTACACCCAATTCTATATCTTCATCGCTGGAAAAAGGTGGGCCTAGACTTTCATCATACATGAATTGCCTAATGATATCCGTAACTATAAGTAAAGTCTCTGAGGCTCCAATGTTACGTCTATGCACTTTTCCTTGAGCTAGCCTCTTAAACAGTGGGAAGGCTGAATCCAGAAGTAGTTTAACCCCCGCTATAGAAGGATCCTTTTGGCGCACAGTATATAAATATTCCATCATAATCTTTAAGGCATCCTTAGGTAAGACAATATCAGAATCTAGCAACAATACATACTCACATAGCACTAATTTGATCCCGTCGTTCCTAGCTTTTGAAACCCCTAAATTCCTATGATGCATCACCAACATTGTGTATTTAAATGCGGTGCCATGCTTATTTAGGAAATCCTTAATTATATTGAGGGTATTATCAGTACTGCCTCCATCCACTATAATAAGCTGAATGTTTTGAGCGGGAACTCCGCTAGATAATAAGCTTAGGAGAACAGGCATTATTGTTTCTTCATCGTTAAAAGTTGTAATTACGACACTTATACATTTCTTGAACCCTGATGTTTCATTGACCACCATAAGCTTTCACAAATGCATTACTTATAAAGTTCATTATAAAATAAAAAGTTGCCATTATGTTTATCCACTAGACGAAAACCTAAGCGTTTAAGCATATGTATGACTGGTAGATCCCGCTTCCATAGCTCTACAATTAGCCACTTCGTCTTCTTTAAGCTCTCAATCATGCCTGGAAAAGCCTTAAAGACATAGCTCTCTATATCTATTTTCATTAAATCAATCCTTTCAATATCTAGTTCATTTAACATGCTGTCAAGCGTATTGATTTCTACATCAAATTCTATAAAGTTATGCTTAGAGGTACTTTCTAATCTTGCTATTTCCGTATCAATGCATTTAGATTCTATAGGTAAGAAGATGTAGGTCTTTCCTTTTGTCTCAGCCACAGCTTTATTAATTGTTATTACATCAGCTCTTCGTCTACGATCATTTAGCTTAATATTAATTTCCAGAGCTTTGTAGTTTATTGGTAAGGGCTCTATAGCTATAACAAGATCTGCTGTATGCATTGCTCTAACTGTGTATGTCCCTATGTAAGCGCCCACATCAACTACAACGCCCTTTGCATGAGGCTTAAACCAGTTCTCAAGTTCGTAAACCTCCTCACAACATATAGCATAGAGGTCAGAAGTTCTAGGCCTTGCATAAAATAAAAAGCCATCCCAAGACCTTACAACAATACAATTCCTCAAGTAGCAATCAAAATTACTTTCAGACCCTCGCAATTTATCTGAAACCCACGTAATAAAGCTCTGCAGCAGCTCATAATACCCCTTAAGGGTTAGAGGTTGGATATGAAATGTATAGGAGAAGATCTTAGCAATTAAATTTGTTGAGCTATGGTAGAGTAAGGTCATGGCATTAATCCCATAGCATGTTTATATCTCTCTTCAGAATTGCATCATATACCTGAAAAACCTTTTCTGTTAGGAGCTACAAAGATACCTCGAACCATATGTCCATCAGCATCATAAAAGTTCTGACTGTAATAAGAATCAGCTACATCTGGAAGTAGACGAATACTTATAATTGACAACACCAGAACAATTATTGGTAATATAGAGCCTCTTCCATCATCACCACGCTTACCGGAGAAGAAATATAGAAATGAAGCCAATAAAAATAGATCTATGCTTATAGCTATCACAACATGCTTTGATAAAGGACCGAACATATCTTCATATGCATAATACCCTTTACACCATGTAAAAAGTGATACGGCGTAAGCAATATAAGCAATAACTATTGCAATAACCATAATATATGTCTTCTTATTACCACTGATACTGCATATAGCTTTCTTTAACACGATCTCGCCTTCCTTGCTAGTATTACGAATCTTCGTGATAGTGATGGTACAGAAAGTAGTTTATCCACCAAATTTATTAGTGGGTTTTACTTGTTGTAGAGAGGTTTTGCCATAACTATTTCAAAGCCGTTATCCGTGAGATACTCTTTAAAGGCCCTAAATGTTGCTACTTTTACATGACCTATAACTCCGTGGTTTTGTATGGTGGTGCAACTCCATAAAGCTTCTTTCTAGATATCTCCAGATCCCTTGGTTGATAACCTAGTAGCAATGCTAATCTGTTTACCCAACTACCTAGGTTAGGCATTGAAACTAGGAGGTAACCCCCGTCAACAAGCACGTTCTTTACATTCTCTAGAAATTCATCCCAGCATGTAACATGCTCCAGGGAGCCAAAGCTTGTAACAAGCTGAACCCTCTCACCAATGTTTATCGGTTTGCAGAAATCGTGATCCAATACTGTAACCTCCTTTGCAGATGACCTACCCCTCATCTTATCTAGAAAAGACAGCCTCTGCCCATCAATATCAACAACATACACCTTTTCAACACCAATAAAATCTGCCACAATAAGTGTTAGCAAGCCATAACCACAGCCAAGATCCATCAAGACCTTTATACCCTCACCCCTAAGATGCTCCAACACAGGCTTAAGCATATCTATAGCTGATAAAGTATATGATGAGCCTGTGATGTTTCCGTCTTTAAGGAGATCCTCATAACGCTTAACTACATTATTCATAGCGTTATCACTGTCATACCAATTCTTCCAGCTCTTCATTTTATTATACTTTGAGGCTAAATATTAAAATGCAACGTCTGCAGGTACAAGGCTTCAAGATATTAACCAGCACAGTTAAAGATCCATACCGTTTTTGCTTAAGTCATCAAGATCAAATCTAAGTATACAACATCTAAGTTTGCATTCAAGGAATAACACTTTGTCATAACTAAATCTAATGAATAATCCAAACCATGTATCCCTTAAACCATCTTCTGGTCTCTCTCAACACCTCTGTAACATCAGCTGAAAACCTTGACCACACAACCAAGTCTCTTTTAAGCTTTCTGCTAGAAGAGCAATAAACTTGTTGACACCACCTAGATGTATTATATACTCCCCCTAATTAAGACAGTATTCATGATGCATCCACGCCTTTATCTATATAACTTGCTTAGGTATAGCTGTAGTGTTTTGCTCCATGTCTTTATCAGTACTTTCTCCGCTATGACTAGATCTTTATCGGAGAGCTTTACCCATGCTTCCAAGTCTTTACCCACCCCTTTCAATATCAACAGTATTTCTTAACAAAGCATATTATTTGCGATGTTCCAATCTAGGATTCGAAATTAAATATGAATTTCCTTAGCATGTCCATAGGCAAGCAAGGAACTTATTTTGCTGCTCATGCTTGCTTGTAAATGCTGATGATCTTTGTTGCTATTTCATTCCATGTTAGGATATTTCTTCTACCTTCTGCACCCAGTTTGGTTCTAAGGTTTTCGTCATTAAGTAGGGTTATCATTGCTTCTGCTAGTTTTTGGGGGTTCTTTGGCGGTACTAGTATACCGTTGACCATGTGTTTTACTCTGTATGATATTTCTCCTACTGCTGAAGCTATTACTGGCTTGCTTCTTGCCCACGCCTCTGATATCACTATCGAAAAGACCTCAACATAGTTGCATATGCTTGGCAATACTAGTGCTATTGAAGCGTCTAGCGCTCCTATCTTTGTCTTCTCATCTACGTACCCAAGAAATACAACATGGTTCTCTATCCCCAGTCTCTGTGCAAGTTCTTTGTAGGGCTTCTGATCCCCAGGCCCTATAATAACTGCTTTAAGCTTCGGGTGCTCCTTCACAGCTATGCTCACAGCCTTAATCAATACATCTACACCCTTCAGCCTATGTAATCTACCAATATACACAACGAATGGTCCTCGAATTCCATACCTCTCTCTAAACTCCTCAGCCATGTCAGGGGCATCAACAATCTCTTCACTAACACCATCAGGTACGTGAAGAACTTCAACTCCATACCTACTTCTCAAAATCTCGAGATCCCGAAAACTCTTAACAAGTCTAGTATCAGACAGCTCAATAGCTTTCTTAAGCATGTAATTAGCATAGAAAGATCCTAAGAATTTAACCAAAGGATTTGGATGATCGTAGAGAGCGTCCACAGCCATGAAGTATATAGCTGTTTTGATTCCTAGCCTCTTAGCTTTTTCGATAACCTTAACTGTGAATAGGCTGTTTTGGCTGTGTCCATGAACAATGTCAGCATCCCTAATAACATTCTCCACATATTCCAAGGGGTATGTAAGGTCGGGGAAGTAAGGTTTTAAAGCCTTTACCCTATGAACATAGACCCCATTTACAACCTCTTCCTTTGGTCTGTTTCCAGCACTAAGCCTACTTGTGATTACATGCACTTCGTGACCCATTTTAGCTAGCTCTTCCGCAAGGCTCTGAACAGCTCTCTCTAATCCTCCTACAACAGGATAGTAATTGTGAAATACATGAACTATTTTCATTATCTTACCCTCGTAGCCTTCACTATACCCCTTATTGCTGGTGCACCATTTAGTAAGGCATGGAGTGTAAGAATCATATAGCTAAGAATCTTTTTGCGTAGTGGATAGTGCCACTTATTCATAAAGTATGTGTGATTCTTCCACTTCCAATATATCCTATCCTCAAGATCTGAGTACCTATTCCCACCACTTTCAATAGCTAAATGGTATGCGTAAAACCTTGGCTCAAAGACTATTTCGTACCCAAGTTTCTTTATCTGCTTCTGCAAGTCGCTCTCCTCTCTATATCCAGTACCACCATAGCTTTCATCGTATCTTACACCCTTGCTAAGGATTTCAACTCGTAATGCCATTAATGGTGTGGTGTAGTCAACGTATCTAGGTCCATGCTTTGTGTTCAAGAATATGAACCCTGTTAACCTTGTTAGTGCATCAGCTAGGTAAGGTATGTTAAGAGCGAAGTCAGGATCAATTCTTCTCTTCCTCAGATTTATCACTCTTCCCCCTATAATCCCTACCTCTCCATTCTTAAGCCGGTGAAGAGCCGGAATAACTGATTTATCGCCAGCATAGATATAATCATCATCGTAGAGAAGGAGAATATCTTTAGAATCCAGATTCTTCTCAGCTATATCCAAGACCAGGTTTCGCGCTTTTGTAGATCCTCTTCTACCAACATTAATATTATATATAACCTCAAAACCTCTACCAACCAGCTCCCTCAAGGCCTGAACATAGAGCTCCTTCTCAACATCCGAAGAAACATCAATAACAAGGATAAAGCCTTTAATCAGCTTACTATCAGCAAAAGATCTTACGCAGTAGCGAAGGATTCTACCCCTATTATACGACGGAATACCAACAAAAATCTTTGTAATCATAGACAAAACCTGACATGCTCTATGTATTAACTTTTTGAGTATGAGATGGGATTAGTATGTACATCCCTCCATACTACTTTATAACATTATATCCTATACTCTCTAGTTTTTGTGCAACTAATCTTTCTGCTTTATTGTGTAAAAGAATATTACTGGTTTGCATTTAATGATGATTTGATAGCACCTTGATTTTTAATATTTGTAGCTATGCAGATAAGTATTTGTGCTAAGCTGGTTCGTATTGAAAGCACTTTGTCTATGATGTTGATAGCCTTAGGTGTGTTATTATATGTTATACCTTTACATTTAATGGGTTTAAGGTTGTAGAGATTAAGTAGTTGTTTGAGTGCTGGAAGTGTGTATAATCTTAGATGCCCGCTTAAGGGTTCACATGGTTTTCGCCTTAATTTACCCACGTTATATCTTGTCTTGTACTAACTTCTGTCCAATATGGTTGAAAACCAAGGAGTAGTACTAGCCTATTTACCCACCAAGCAAGGTTGGGTGTAGTTATAATGAAGAGACCTCCAGGTTTTAATACTCTGCGAACTTCTTCAAGAGCATTATCAGGATTCGCTAAGTGCTCGATTACCTCCTCCATCAGAACAAGATCGAAGTAATTATCTTGATACGGTAACTTGTCTTTATTTAAATCTACTTTAGAAACTATGATACCCCTCTCCTTAGCCTGCTTGAGTGCACGCTCATCAATATCAACACCATAGACAACACAGTCTAACCCTAATGCATCAACCAATTGTTTAACAACACTACCATCTCCTACACCAAGATCCAAAACTCTTGTGATTTTCAAGAAGCCAATGACCTTCATAGCGTGGTTTATTAGGTCGATAGACGCTAAAACTCTTGGATTTGGTTGCTGAACCATAGATAATCAGCTTAGCTTAGTATTGATACGTACCTTAACTTATTAAAGTAGGTCTCTTGTTAATTGATATTGATTTAGTAACGTACCATATGTCGCCTATGTGAGTAGCAGGAGTATACTGGTAGTAGTTTCATTGTATACGCCTTTTAGAGTAGGTATATCTTGAACTCTTTCAGCTTTCCTGTGACTGGGTCTACTTCGAGTCCTAGGGTTTCGAGGGTTACCGTGCCTATGAGCACTGCGTTGTTTGATGTAGGTGTGTGTGAATAAGCTTTTCTATCCCTGTTCTCTGCGTTGTTTGTGCATTCATTGGGTTCTGCAACTCCTTTAGCTACTAGCTCTTTTTCTGCTTTTCCCAAGCTATTTCTTTTGTCCATAGGTTCCTGATGCTCGCTATGATTAGGTATAGCTGTGTCGCTATCCATGTTCTGTATGGTTTGAGTGTGAGTAACGCTATTCCCACTACTAACAATGCTGTCGCTATTATTGAGCCTGTCAATGCTTTGTAGAGTAGAGTTGTTGCTGCTGCTAGTAGTAGCCATGGGTTGAAGAGGTGTAGCCATATCTCGGCAAGTAGTATTGGCTTGAACTCTCTCGGTGCTTTCGGCAATAGCTTTAGTGTTTTTGTGAAGTGCTGTACTAGGTGCTGAGCTCTTCTCACTCTCCACATATGATACCCCTTCTTTGGAACAAGTTCTGTGCAGATAGCATTGTCAACTGCTATTGCTCTATAGCCCTTCAAAGCTATGAGTGTTGCTGCATGGCTGTCATCTGCACCTATATCTGTTGGGAAACCACCTAACTGCATCAGCAAATCTCTTCGGAAAGCAGCCAGCTCCCCGTGGAATACTGGTGTTGAGAACCTCTTGCTCTCACCAAGCCTAACAACGTTGTAGAAATCCCTATAACCCTTCTCAACACCTGCAAAACCCTCTTCAGCGGGTAGCTTAAGGCATGTCACAGCACCTACACCGGGGTCACTAAACCATGACAAGGCATTGGCTAGAGCATCTCTAGACAACCACAGGGAGTCTGCATCAGTAACAACAACTACTTCACCAGATGCAAGCCTGAGGGCATTGTTTAATGAGAATGCCTTCCCCCTCCTAACACCCTCCTCGATAAGTATGACCTTGAAGTCTCTGTGGTTCTCCATCCACTCTTTAACAATATTTGGGGTACCATCAGCACTCGCGGAGTCTACAACGATGATCTCCACGAGGTTCTTCGGGTAGTCCTGGGAGGCAACGTTATCCAGCTTCTGCTTAACTAAGTTAGCCTCATTATACGTCGGTACAATAATAGACACCCTAAGCTCATACTCAGAATCACCCCTCACACCCCAGGGCTTGTTCAGCCACAGCTTTTTCAAGTAGCAGTAGTATGTTAGTGGGAAGCCGAAGTGCATTAGCGCTAGCCCAATCGCCACAATCAACAATATACCAAGAGGCATGACGGATCTAGGCTACGGGGTCCTTGTCTCCTTGAATTTCTCGCTGGCTAATTCTCCTCCAATACCTCAGTTTTCCTTCGGTACTTCGTGTGCTACTACTTGGACTGTCTGTCCTAGTGTTCCTTATTTCTCGAATACTCTTGTTATGTCCTTGACTGTCTTCTCCTTTGCCCCTCCTGATACCCCCACTCAACATGTATACGTGCTCGATGGATGTGTCAAAGCTAATACTAGACTGCGTATTAGCCACTTGTGGATATCTAACAGCACGTCTATGTCTGTATTGGGGCTGTGTGCCTAGGTCTCGGCGCGGTCTTAGGGCTGGGTGGCTTGGTGTGTTGGTGGGTCTGGCAAGCTCTATGATTGCCCTGTCTTGAGTAGCTCTCTTATTCCTTCTTCGAGCTTTATTCTCGGTTTGAATCCTAGTGCCTCTCTGGCTTTCCTTATGTCTGCTACTGAGTGCTTTATGTCTCCGGGTCTTGGTGGTCTATGTACCGGCTCCATGCCCTCCCTACCTGCTAGTTTCAGCACTAGCTCTGCGAGTTTTCTTATTGTTACTGCCTCCCCGCTGCCTATGTTGAACGTGCCGGCCACCCTCCTGTCCGTCATTGCCTTAATGAATGCCTCGACTACGTCGCCTACGTGGATGAAGTCCCTTGTCTGCTCGCCGTCCCCATATATTATCGGTGGCTCCCCCCTCAGGGCCCTCCTAACGAACTCCGATATCACGCCTGCGTATGCCTTGGTCTGCTTAGGGCCGTAGACGTTGAACAGCCTCAGGACGACCGGTCTGTAGCTGTGCTGGGCTGAGAACGCGTAGACGAATCCCTCACCAGCCAGCTTGGCTGCCGCGTAAGGTGATCTGGGTGCTGCCGGGTGGTCCTCCCCTATAGGGAGCCTCGAAGGCTCGCCGTAGACTGCGCTTGATGAAGCGTATACGAGGGCTTCGACACCCCTACATGCCTTAGCGACCACGTAGGTCCCGAAAGCATCTACATCGAAGTATGTGTCAGGCCTCTCAACAGACTCAGCAACATCAACCAGGGCAGCCAGGTGGGCAACAACATCAACACCCCTAACAGCAGCCTCAACAACCCTGAGATCCCTGACATCACCCACAACCAGCTCAACAGACCCAGCCAAACCAGCCAGGTTCTCTGGAGAGCCCGTCGAGAGGTTGTCCAGGACCCTCACAGAGTGCCCAGCCCTAACCAGCGCCCTAACCAGGTGGCTACCTATGAAGCCGGCACCACCAGTTACGAGGACCCTCAAAGTCTCCAGGAAACAGCCCTCGCTAGCCGTACACCCTATACATCGGTGGGTTGCTTAGGTACGATATCCCTATGGCCAGTAGCTTGGTAACGTCCCGGGCTGCCCCAGCTAACCTTAGGAACGGGTCCCTGAGGGCTATTAGGACCCCGTAGAGTAGGGCCCTCCCACGTAGGGTGTGGACCTCGATCTCCAGTAGCAGCCTCCTAACAGCTGACGTGACTACGGGGGACCTGAGGACTGCGAACCTCCTGGCAACCAGTAGGAGGGCCCTGCTCTCCGGCCTCAACCTCCTCCAGATACCTAGGCGGACAGCCCTCCGAACAAACCTAGAGACAAGACCGCCAGTGACCACCTCGGGGAGTACTAAGCCCTCAACGACCCGGACCACCTCGGGGGAGGTAACCGGCTCGTAGGGCGGCGCGGGCCCAGATAGGAGCAACTTCCTAAACCCATAAACATGTGGGGCATCAGAATATAAGCATTTCTGAGGACCCAACGTGCTTTTTAGGTTACCTCTACAGCTATGTGGTGAGTTACGTGAGCTCCTCTAGCGGAGGCTCTGGGGGAGCTGAGGCCTTCGAGCTGGCTCTAAGGCCTGGGAGGAGACCACTGCTAATGCTCTTAGCTACCCTGATCGGTATTGTCGCTGGGTTAGGTATTGGCCAGCCAGTCACCGGCATCAAGTTCCTTGGCGATATATTCATCTACCTACTGAAGTTCGTTGTAGGTCCCCTAATATTCGTATCGATAACGTGGGCTGTAACTACTGTTAGGGCCTACACTAGGCTCGGTAAGATATTCGGTGGGTTCTTCACCTACTGGGCGATTATGGGTATACTATCAGCAGCTACAGGCTACACAATGGCCACAGTACTCCGCCCAGGTGTGGGCCTACAGCTAAAGCCACCTGAGGGCTGGACAGCTCCGAAGCCTGCCTCAGCTGTAGACGTCCTGCTAGGGCTCATACCTAGGAACCCCGTCCAGCCGTTCCTAGAGCTTAACGCCCTCCAGATAATCGTGATGGCCCTCCTAACAGGCTTCGCGATAGCTATGATAGGCACCTTCTCACCAGATACCAAGGAGTTCCTCTCGAAGCTGCTGGCAGCAATCCTAGCAGTAATCTACAAGATAATTGACTTTATACTCTGGTACGCGCCGATAGGTGTGTTCGCCTTAATGGCTAACCTAACAGCTACCGTCGGGGCTATGGGGCTAACAGCTGTTGGGGCTATGATAGTCACACAGTGGATCAGCTACGCCATAATACTCTTCATCTACCACCCGATAGTGCTGGCAGCGATCCTGAGGCTCAACCCGATCCAGTTCTGGAGGAAGATATATCCAGCTATGTTAACAGCCTTCACTACCTGCAGTAGCAACGCGACCCTACCGGTCACTATGAGGGTAACTAGGGAGCTGGGAGTACCGGCAGACGTAGCCAGCATAGTACTACCTATAGCAGCAACAATCAACATGCAGGCAGTAGCTGCTGAGATGCCCATATACGCTGTGTGGGTATCCCAGATGTACGGTGTGTCACTCGGGGGTGCGGGGACGTTCATGGCCCTGATCATGGGTCTCCTAGGCTCAGCCGCATGTGCTGGCGTACCTGGTGGTGGGATAGTGATAGCTGCGATGACTATGTCAACCCTGGGGCTACCCATGGAGCCGGTTGGCTGGATAGCCGGTGTCTACACACTAATAGACATGCCGAACACCATGCTGAACGTGACGGGCGACCCGCTAGGCTGCCTAGTAATAAGCAAGCTAGTCCTCAAGGACTTCGACGAGCAGAAGTTCAAGTCTAGGTAGGAGGTCTCAACCCCCAAAACCTTTTTACTCAAGCCCTAAACAGAGCTGGGGAATAGCCTCGCGTAGGGTTCTGGTAGCTGGTCACGTAGGTGTAGGACATACACACAGCCACAGCGGCTTCGTACAGGACGACTCCCTAGGGTTCTCATCAGCACTAGCACTAACACGCAGATTCTACGACTTCGACACATCTGTTAGGAAGGTCTGGGTAAGCCACCCGAGGGGCCTCTGCGTCGAGACAGCTGATGGGGGGATAGGCTGCGCAACCCCTAGCAGAGGACTCAACAAGTTCGAGTCCGAGATTTTGAGGGGCCTCGAAGGCTTGGACTCCTCACTACCTCACCTCGCAGTCCTCAAGCTGTTCGGTAGGGTACGTGGGGGTGGGTGCGATGAGGTACCCGCAGCAGTGGAGTACGCACTATCTGTAGCGGCTCTAGATACTGTGTCTAGGAGGGTTAAGGGCTTCGTAGTCAGCCGGCTGGAGGGAGAGGCCGACGTTATTGGGGGGCTCAGCACGGACCTCCCCGGCGGGGCACTCTCAGTACTTATAACAGTTAACGGCTCAGGTAGTGGTGTAGGGCCTGTTGAGGACCTAGAGGGCAACGTACCGCTAGGGCCTAAGCGAAGCGTTATGGAGTCACTCGGGGCTGTAGCGGTACCTACAGTAGTCCTTGAGAGCAAGGCGTTCATACCGTCCCTAGCTAGTAGGGTGAGGGGCTCGATGATCCTCCTAAGGTACAGTAAGGACTACGATAACACAGCAGTTGCTAGAGCTGTCTCAAGGGCCCTCACAAGGCTCGGCATAGGCTACTTAGAGGTAGACACAGCCTTCCCGAGGTTCTCCAGGTCCCTCGAGAAGGTTAGGGTGGAGCTAGCTACTAGAATAGCTGGGCTGGCTGAAACATTGGGGAGATCAACTAAGTCCCGGGATAAGGTGGTAGCTACTGCGGAGCTAGCTAGAGCCGTCTGCGAGGACCTCGGAGGGGTGTTCTTCATGAGTGAGGAGCTGGCTGAGGTGGTTGGCTCAGCAGGTCTGGTACCGGGGACGGGGGTGGTGGTGTCCATGGCTGTAGGCGAGGACTACATGGCCCAAGCCGGCATACCCTACGCCACTAGGGATGATGCTGACACTGTGGCTAAGGTAGCCCTAGCATCCGCGGAGGAGGTACTAGCTAGCTATGAGGAGGCTTTAGAGGTACTTAGGAGTAGGTACGTAGACCCCGCTACGGTGGTGAGGTATGGGTAGGGTGAGGGTCCTCATAGTAGGTGTTGGGGGCACCATAGCTAGCGTCGCAACTAGTAGGGGTGTGGCACCGGGGATGGGTGCTGCTGAGATACTTGAGAAGGCTTTGAGGGGTAAGCTCCCGGCAGGTATCGAGGTAGACATCCTCAACCTGATGATGGTCGACAGCTCCCTAATGCGCCCAGAGGACTGGGTTAAGATAGCTACCACAATCTACGAGAAGTACCGGGACTACGACTCCTTCCTAGTACTACACGGTACTGACACAATGGCATATACAGCAGCGGCACTAGCCTTCTCACTTAGGGGGCTTAGAAAACCTGTAGCCCTCACCGGGTCCATGAAGACCCTAGAGGAGAGCGGTACGGACGTACCTAAGAACCTGTGGGACTCCCTAGTCTTCTCTAGGGAAGCACCGAAGCTCGGGCTCTCAGGGGTCTACATAGTGTTCTACGGTAAGGTTATCCTGGGAGTTAGAGCTAGTAAGGTGAGTACCGCAAGCGTAGATGCCTTCACATCAGTTAACTACCCCTACATAGCCCGCGTAAGCGGTGAGGAAGTGGCTGTAGAGCACAGACCATCGAGGCGTGTGGAGGGGAAGCTGAAGCTGGAGGCATCATTCGATAGGTCCATAGCTGTCCTAAAGGCATTCCCAGGGATCAGAGCAGACCTCATAGAAGCCCTCCTATCAGCCGGGGTGAGGGGCATAGTAGTCGAGTCATTCGGGCTGGGAGGGCTCCCCGAGGAGCTGATAGCGAAGCTCTCAAAAATATCTAGTAAGGTACCGGTAGTAGTGACCTCGCAACCAACATACGGAGGGGTGGACCTCGAGGTCTACGAAGTCGGTAGGAGACTCCTAGATAGCGGGGTCATACCAGCCTACGACATGAGTAAGGAAGCAGCTACAGTTAAGCTCATGTGGGTCCTCGGCAAGCTGCCGGGGCTAGCTGGGGAGGAACTAGTACACAGAGTTAAAGATGAGGTGCTGAGGAACTACGAAGATGAGATAAAAACCAGCTAAACATGCCCAAGGTTTTTCAGGGCCACGGGGACTTCGACCCTCCCGGGACCCTACCTTAGTTTAGCGACTGACCTCACCTCCCCCGAAATTATCTCAACCACGTAGCTTACTACATCCCTCAGCTCCCTGTACATGTAGTGTGTGGCTACGAGCACCGTACCCCCACCCTCAGCTATTCTAGCTATGTCCTCAACCAACGTGCGGGCCCTTGAGTCGTCTAGGAAGGCGAAGGGTTCGTCTAGTGCCAGCAGCTTCGGCCTCACTGTGAGTGCCCTAACTAATGTGACTGCCTTGGCCTGCCCAGCACTCAGCCTAGACGCGGGCAGCCCCTCAACATCTGTAAGCCCATACCTCCTCATGTAGTGCTCTAGGAGGGCCTCATCTACCTCCCCCCTTATCCTCATACCGAGGGCGGCGTTCTCCCTAGCGCTCCCACGTAGGAGGATAGGCTTGTCGTGTACGTATGCGACCCTCCTCCTAATAACATCCCTCTCCCCCTCACTAAGGCCCCAGAAGTCCACCCCATCAACAAGTACGGAGCCTCCTGATGGTTTGAGGATCAGTGAGGCTATCTTAAGCAGGGTCGTCTTCCCAGCACCGTTAGGGCCTAGAACTACGTAGATGCCGGGCCCCGCGAACACCAGCTCAACACCCCTAAGTGCCCGGGTCCGGCCGTCGTAGCTGTGCCACACACCTCTGAGGGCTACCTCCACAGCACTCGCTCACCCAGAAACCTCACAGCTAGTGCCACGACCACCGTTATCGCGATGAGCACTAGACCCGTCCAAATAGCCTCCTCGTACTCCCCTATAGATGCTTGGAGGGCTATAGCCGTTGTCAGGACGTTGGTGTACCCCTCAATACCGCCACCAACTATTAGGGCAACCCCGAGCTCGCCTATGGCCCTAGAGAAGGCAACTAAGTAGGATGTTAGTAGGGTCGGCGCGAGCTCCCTCAAAGCCAGAGCTGAGACAACCCCCTCACTCGAGACGCCGAGTGAGAGGACAAGCTCCCTGACACCCTCCCTAACGGTGTGGAAGCTCCTGGCCATATATGCTACAGCAGCCGGTAGTGCTACGAGGAACTCACCAACCATAACTGCGTATGGTGTGTACAGGAGCTTCAGGAAGCCGAGGGGGCCTCGAGGGGATAGGAGCATGTAGACCAGGAGCCCGACGACCGTAGTCGGGACACCGACTAAGGACTCGAAGACGGGGGTGAGCAGCTCAACCCTCCTCCTAGACCTAGCTAGGTAGGAGCTGGTGAGGACAGCTGCAGCGAAGGCTGCTAGGGAAGCTACGGCAGATATGTAGAGGCTCCTAGCAGTTACCTGGAGGATTCCCTCAGCCATTCACAGCCCCCTACCCGAGCTCCGCTAGGGACTCCCAAGCCCGGAGGACCGCCTCCTCACACCCCCTAACAGGGTTCAGCAACCCACTGTACTTCCGGGACAGAAGGTCCTGCCCGCGGCCCTTCAGGTAGTCTCCGAGCTTGCGGGCAATACCCACAATATCTGGGCTGCTGCAGGCACTCGACTTAGATATGTAGAGGGAGTACACGTTAACTAGGTACTTGAAGTCCCTCTTAAGCTCGGTGAGGTCCCTCAGCTTCCCCAGCCCCCTAAGGGAGTACCACGTCCCAGTATCTGTGAGTGTGTAAGCACCTAGGTTCTCAGCCATAAGCAACGTCTGCACCATCCCCTGACCAGCCCTCAGATACCACCCCCTACCCTCAGGGTTCAGGCCTGCAAGCCTCCATATCTGGACCTCCCTAATGTACGTCCCTGACTCATCCCCCCTACTAACGAACCTAGCCAGCCCAGCCTCACCAGCCGCGTATATCCTCCTGAAAGCCTCGACAGCGTCCTGAGCCTTACTTACGTTAGCTGGGTCGTCCCTAGGGCCAACAACCACGAACTCGTTGTAGGCGAATATAGCTGCCCTCTCAACCTCCCCCCGGCTAGAGTACTGGAGCTCTAGGGATGGTGCGTGGACGAAGCCTAAGCAGGCAGATCCATCGGCCAGCAGCCTGAGGGCCTCACCGGAGCCCTTAGCAAGTAGCTTAAACTGGACGTCTAGGTGGGTGCTGTTCCTGAAGTCCTCTAGGAGGTCCTCTAGGGCACCCATCTGGTAGAGTGACGTAGTTGTTGAGACAGTCACTACGAGCCCAGCTCGAGGTGGCCGCACCTCTAGGTAGGTGACCACAGCAACTGAGGCAGCAGCCAGCACAGCTAGGGCAGCTAACACCCTAACACGCAACCGAGGTTCCCCACCTAGTCGGAGCTTCCACCTTATCTAGCCCAAATGTTGGTACATCTACCGACGCTCCCTCACAGCCCTCAACACCTCCTCGATGTACCTCCTCATCCTGATCTCAGTTCTCTTTATGTAGAGTGCCAGTATCGCCATCGCCAAGAAGACCAGCCCGACTAGGGTCATCATGATAGCTACGAGGCCCTTAACGTAGTAGTTTATTCCTGTGAAGAAGTAGTTGTAGCCGACCCAGGCGCCGAGTGCTAGCCCAGGCACTAGTAGGAGGGCGCCGAGGGCGAATATTGTGAAGGCCGGGTTATATCTCCAGGTAAGCCTCAGCATGTCTAGGGCTATCTTGATCCCGTGGGGGACGCCGAGCTTCTTAGCCTTCGGGTCCAGCCTGGGCCTGTACTCTATAGGTACCTCGCAGACCCTCCCCAAGCTAGCGAAGTGGGTCACCACCTCCGACTCAACGCTGAATCCCCCCATCTCGAAGTCCATCCTCCTCAGCTCACTCAGTCGGGCAGCGTACATACCGCTCAGTACGTCCCTCAACCTAACGCCGAACATCATGTCGAAGAAGAGGGTCAGCACCTTATTGCCGAACCTGAACAAAGCCCTCTGAGACTCCCTCCCGAAAACCCTGACACCTACGACGAGCTCGCAGTCCCGCCCCCTAAGAGCGTCGAGGAGCTGCGGTATGTACTTAGCAGGGTACGTGTAGTCACCGTCCATGACCAGAACGTACGGGGTCCTCACATACCTGAGCCCGGTCCTCACAGCGTCGGCCTTCCCCCTACCATCCTGCCTCACAACAGTGACCCCGTAGGAGCTGGCTATCTCCGCGGTGCCGTCGGTACTCCCACCATCAACTACAACAACGTTCTCCCTAGGAACACCTACCGAGAGAACCTCCTCCAACACACTACCGATAGCCCTAGCCTCATTCAGAGTTGGGATAAGAACCGATAGCTCGCTGAGCCCGGAACCCGTCGTAAGCCCCACTGGTAGCTCACCGCACGTAGGGCCCAGCCGTATACCTGTATGCTAGTGGGTTACTTAGGCGCGATATCCCTATAGCCAGCGGCTTAGCTACGTCGCCAAAAACACCGGACAGCCTCAGGTAGGGGTCTCTGAGGGATACGAGAGCACCGAATAGTAGGGCCCTACCACGTAACATCAGCAACTCAACCTCGAGCATAGCCCTCCTCAGGGCAGACACCGCAACAGGAGACCTAAACACAGAGAAGCACCTAGCAGCAAGCAGGAGGGCCCTGCTCTCCGGCCTCAACCTCCTCCAGATACCCAGGCGGGCAGCCCTCCGAACAAACCTAGAGACAAGACCGCCAGTGACCTTCCCAGGGAGGACGACGCCGTCGAGAAGATCTAGAACCTGGGAACCCACATCGAGGGTGGTGGATGTTACTGCGGCTAGTGCTAGAGAGCTCAAACCCCTCAAACACCATGGGTATACTCAGCCTAGAGGATATAAGCGTTCTTCACCCACTTCAATACCCGCCATCAACCACCTTATTCAGAACCATCACAGCTGAAGTTCCTGCTCCTGAAGGGCGGGACTGCCGACCCGCCTAAATACTGCTTCCCGAGTTCGTGGTTAGGGTACTATTCGGCATGTGGGGATACCTAGCTGAACCCGTGTGACGTATGAGTAGCATGCTGCATGTTTGTATGATATCCACAAAGTTTAAATATATCTTGTTCTATATGTAGTTGGGTGTTTCAGTGACTACGTATAGTAAACTGAGGTTCGCCTTGGTGCTGCTGCCGATAGTGTTCGCGGCCCTCATAGGGGCTGGGGTCACCTCCTCATCTAGTACGGACAGCGGCTACTACTATTACTACTACACGACCGTTTATTACTACGCCTACTACTACACAACCACAGTTACAACCACCACCCCGGTCGTCACAACCATCGTAACATCCGTACCGGTAACTACGACGGTGCCGGTGGCCTACATAATCACGACCACTACCCCAGTCACCACTACAGTCACCACAACCATCCCAACCACCACGACCGCGGTAGTCACCACTACAGTACCTACTACCATACCCACAACGATAACTACTACCAGCGTCGTGACCCAGCCGACTACGTACACTACAGGGATTACCTACACCACGGCCGTCCCGAAGACCGTGACGTACCCAACCACCATCACGTACCCAACTACCGTAACTACTGCTTACACCACAGTGAAGCAGGAGTACGTAACTAAGACCACCACGACGACCGCGTTGGTCACTACTCCGAGCCCGACCACCATAGTGGCCACCTCAACCCAGACTATGCCGGTTACATCACCCGTAACGGTGACCACACCCGTTACCGACTGGACCACGACGATCATCGTAGCTATTGTGATAGCTATTATCGCCGGGATTCTGGCATTCATGCTTGCCCGCAGGAAGTAAGAGGTTTTTACCTTAAGCCCCCACCTTATTTGTGCATAGACTAGTCCTACCTAGCTCAGTCGGCTCCAGTGAGTCGTTGGGTGCACTGCTGTGTCGGTAGCTGGCGGCCGTGTCAGTGCCTTCCGCAGGGTCGTGGCCGGCAACCTACGAAGCTACTTGAAGGTCTTCTTAGCGTTATCTCCGTGGGTCTCCCTAGGTCTCTCCATAGTTTTCCTCTATGTCGCTACCTACGGGCTCCTAGTAGGTGGGGCATATATAACCGACGGTAGGGTCACGTACTACGCCAGCTTCTACCGGGGATACGAAGGGATGTTCCTCTTGGCGGCCGCCCTGCTCGCACTATACTCAGCCACAGCCTCCTCAGGGCTGGGCAGGCGCAGCGCGCTTGCGGCAGTAGCTTACACAGCCCTCACAGCATCTACCTACCTACTCAACCCCATACTACTCTACATACCGTACACAGTCCTATTGGTAGTGCTCACAATCAACACCTACCGCGGCAGGGCCTGGGGCAACCTCGTCCGCGGCCTAGCACTGTCCGCAGCCCTACTCGAGCTCCCGGCCCTAGCGTTCAGGGTAGGTGCGTTCCTAGGGCTCCGGGCAGGTTTCCTAGAGCCGGCTAATGCGTTCACATCCTACCTGAACTCCTCCCTCTGGGCCACAACCATCCTGGTCTCAGCTGCCGTAGCTGTGGCACCGCTAGCTGGTGTGAAGCTAGGTAAGGCCCCGGAGTCCGGGCCCGGCAGCGGGGGTGGTGATGTCGCCTACATAGCCCTAGCACTATCGGTCGCCCTAGCTGTGGGTCTAGCAGGTCACTCACCGGCTGTGAACCCGAGGGGTGTGCCGGTAGACGTCGACTGGATCCACTACTACAGGTGGCTGAACACCATGATGGGCTCCGCGGACCCTGTTGCCGCGGCTTTCCAGCTGGCTGGGGACAGGCCTGCCTTCCTCCTAGCGCTCTACGCAGTGGCTAAGCTGTTCAGGGCCGACCTACTGAAGCTCTGCGTCTACATGGAGGTCGTGCTAATCCAGCTCTACACCTTAGCGTCATACTACGTGGCTAGGGAGTACCTCGGCAATAGGGCAGCTAGGTACGCAGCCCTCCTAGCCCCGCTAACACCGCATGCCCTCAGCTTCATCTACGGAGGGTTTCAAGCAGACCTATTCAGCCTCACACTAATCTACGTAGCTCTAGGGCTCTCAGCCAGGCCGAGCCTGAGGAGGTTGCCGGCAGTCGCAGCCCTCTCCGTACTGGCCTCCCTGACCCACGCATGGACGTGGTTCCAGTTCACAGCCCTAGTATCTGCCTACGTGCTGGTATCGGCTGCGGCCTGCACTGCCAGGAGGAGGCTGAGGGAGCTCCCACGCCTCACACCGTACATAGCCTACGTAGCGCCCAGCTCACTAGCCTACCTAGCCCTACGCACATACATCTACACAGAGGGCCTCACAAACTTCGAGAGGAACCTGAAGCTTTTCTGGGCCGCAATAACCAGCCGAGCACCGGATCTAGGCGCCCTCTGGAGGAACTCCCTCTTCTACTTCAACATATATACCGGAGGGACCCTGACCAACTACATCTACTGGCTCCTAGTGCTGGTGGGGTCTGCCGTAACCCAGTTGAGCACCCTTATCTACATAGTAGCGTCCCTCCCACTGACATCGGCCCTAACCATGTACGCGTATACAGAGCACAGCTCCCTACTAGCCTACAGAACAACAATCAACACCTCCACCCACCTACTCGTAGCCAAGCTCTTCGATAGGCTACCGAGGGACGTTAGGGTATGCCTCTACATCACGCTGCTCAGCCTAGCCCTAGGGAAGGTGCTGTCAATAGTCCCTAAGTTCTAGCCCGCCTCGGACGCCTACTCGACCTCCCAGCTCCGACCTCGGCGACCAGCCTCACCGCTAGGTACTTCCTGTAGCTAGCTAGCAGGGCAACCCCCTCCGTGTATGCGGCTAGAGATGTGAGGACCGGCCCAAGCCTTATACCCCAAGGACTGTAGTTCAGTAGCAACCCTATCAGGGGGACTACAGCTAGGGACAGACCTATAGATAGGGCAACCCTCTCCAAGGGGCTCAGCGCCCCCTCCTCCGGGTAGAGGGCCTCAACCGTAGCGTAGCCGGGTAGGAAGAGGACGGAGACTGTCCCTAGGAACCACCTGAGTGGGGCCAGCCCACCGCCCCCGGCTAGGGCGACGGCCACCGTTGAGAGAACAATTGCTGAGGTCGCGTATAGCCACATACTGTAGCCTGCCCTAGCGAGGTACTGGTGGAAAGCCTTCGGCGGCTCCGGGTCCACGAGTTCCAGGGAACCCTCCCTAAACCCCCTATACACCAGCTCCAATACCTTCGTGAGGCTGCGCCCGCGCCTCGCCTGGGCGAGCACGTACTCCTCTAGGGTGATGCCCTCAGCTACCCTACTATCTGAACCCATAAATCGGCCCACCTCCCACTATAGACCCAGCTACCGGCTTTGGTGTCGAGGAGCCATAGCTCGAAGACGAGTGATACCCTACTACCTACGGTGCTGGCATTGCTTGGTATGGGGACGCTGACCACGGTGGTGCTGTTGGACCCGCTGCTCAGAGCCCCAACCCAGGCTGCTAGCTGCCCCACGCTAGAAGGTGTTGTGTTTGTTGGTAGCTGCGACGCGTTCAGGGCTACCTTGTAGAGCACTTTGTAGGCCACCGGCTTACTCATGTAGTTACCGACGTAGAGGCAGAGGGTCACGTTGCTGCCGAGGGTGACGTTCCTCGGGTAGTACCCTATCTTGCAGTCCTCGTTTAGGAGCCCCATAGCTACGAACTCCTCCCCCTGAGGCCTCCAAGTGAGGGCTATCCCCAGAGCCGAGGCTATGACTGTCAGGGCAATCACCACCGCGAAGACCTCCTCATCCAGCATCATCTCCTCCTCACCACGACCCACCTCCTCCTAGCTAAGTACCAGAGGTACAGGTACACCCTAGGTAGCAGGACGTAGGTTAGGGGCGGTAACGAGAGGAAAGCAGCTGTGAGCGCTGCCTTGTAGGCCATCACCTCCCGCAGCCTACCCTCCGACACCTCCCTGAGGGTGCCCAACAACTCGACCAACCTACCGTAGATGGCGTCGGCCTCCGCCTCATCACCCCTAGCACATGCCTTAAGCAACCGATCCACGTAGCCGACGGCATCGCTGACGTTCACATACTTGCTGCTCAGCTCCTCCAGCGACCTCATAACCTCGGAGAGAACATCCGGGGAGCACGGATCTCGGGCCCCGACGGTAGGACTTGGCAGTAGGGCCACAACCGCCAGCACTGCTAGTAGGAGGGCTGCGAACCTCATCGCCGAAGACCCCCCGCCCTATCCACGGTAACCACCTCAGCCCCCGCAGACTTCAGGGCCGAGACAACGTTGCTGAAGCTCCTGTATATCGCGTACGCCTCGCTTAAGCTTCCAGCATCTAGCCAAGGCCTAGGCGCTGTTAGGACTACGCACTTAGCCCCCCTGGCCATCGCCTCCCCCGCGGTGTCTAGGACAGCCCTCGCGTCGTGTAGGAGTGTGGAGACTATGTAGACGACGTCGGAGCGTGCTAGCACACCCCTCTCCACACCGGACCCTACACTTTCGGGCGCCCCCAAGAGCTTCCTCAACGTAGCTACGGTCGCGGGCTTCACGAACTCGTAGAGCTGTTCGTAGTCTACGACGCCGAGCTTGAGGACTAGATCCAGTGCGTAGAGCACCAGCTCCCCACCGCCGCTGAACGTCCTACACTCTCCTCCACCTATGTGGCAGACCGTCACCGAGTCCGCGCCATACCTAGCCATAGCCGCTGACAGAACTGCTGACGCGATCCTGTCGCACGTATACCTACCGAGACACCTCACGTCCAGTAACAGGGTCTCCGAGAGCCCGCCACCCATGGAGAACTCCTTGACGTACAGCCTCCCGAACTTGGCTGTGGACCTCCAATCAACCCTCCTCAAGCTACTCCCAGGGAAGTACTCCCTCGAGCCCACGTAATCCCCCGCATCAGCTAGTAGAGGTGTGTGACTCTCAGATGGCTCCGCAGGAACACCTCCGCGGAGCCCTAGAACAGCTAAGGCCCTCAAGACCCAGTAGAGGGTCTCCGGGTAGACAACGAGCTCCAGGTCTGAGTCAACGCGCTCAACCTTCCTGCAGAGGCCTAGGTAACCCCCTCGGAGGATCTCGAGCCACAGCCTGTACCTACCGTAGAACTTGAAGCTGGTTCTGATGGAAATAGATACCTCGTCTGAGGCTAAGGACACCCCGAGGACCTTGACCCAGCTGGGGCTTCTAGCTACGCCCACGAACCTACCGCACCTCAACCTCACAGTGATGTCCTTCTCTTCCCAGACCCACAATCTGTGTGTGTCACCGCAGTCAACACATGCGCACCTAGCCCTAGCAACGGCCCTGGAGGTGTAGAGGACGTCGGCTAGCAGAGCCGTGGCGATCGCGCTAGATAGTACGAGCATTAGGATATCGGCTGTGACCGCTGAGAACGCTAAGAAGGTGGCTGACAGGGAGAGTGCTAGGAGGCCCCGCTTCGTCAGCTTTATAGCCATCACTTAGGGACCTCCACGCTCCTGATGGCTTGCTCAACTAGGTCGGCGGGCTTCACGCCCTCCGCTTGGTACTCTGGTTTGAGGTGTATCCTGTGGGTCAGGACGTAGCGGGCAAGCCACTTAACGTGGTCCGGCACTACGTAGTCTGATCCATCTAGATAGGCCATTGCCTTACTGCCTCTGTAGAGCCATATGCTGGCCCTCGGCGATGGGGGTATGAGCACCTCCTCACGGCCCCTGATGAACGTGACCAGCCTGACTATGTACCTCAGGACCTTATCTGATACGTAGACCTTCGAAACCTCCTTAGAGGCCTCCTCAAGTAGCTCTAAGCTGAAGGAGTTCCGACCGCTCGAGCCCTCGATCTCCTCAGCCTTCAGGACAATAGCTCTCTCAACTTCCTCATCGTTGAAGTACCTCGTCACGTAATAATAGGAAAACCTGTCTACGAGCACCGGCGTGAGAGGGTAGGTACCCTCGGCCCCGGTAGGCATCTGCGTAGCTACCACCATGAAGACCTCAGGTAAGTGGTGGACGACCCCGTCTATCGAGACCTGCCTCTCCTGCATAGCCTCGAGTAGGGCTGACTGAGTCCTTGGAGGGGCCCTATTGAGCTCATCTACTAGGACTACGTTAGCGAATAGAGGTCCCTTCCTCAACACCCACTCACCCTTCCTCAGGTCGAAGTAGTAAGAGCCTATGATGTCGGATGGGAGTAGATCGGGGGTCATCTGAACCCTCTTGAAGGTACCCCCAAACATCTCAGCAAACAGCTTAGCTGCGGTTGTCTTACCTGTCCCGGGAGGTCCCTCAATAAGTATGTTACCCCTAGTGAGGGCTGCTACGAACAGTAGCCTAACCAGATCGTCATAGCCTACGATAAGATCTTTAAGTGACCTCATTGCCTCGATTACGTTTTCCCTAACCTTCGACATCTCCCAGCTCCCTCACCACCTTCTCAAAATCCTTCACGAAACTATATGGAAGGCCGGGCAAAATAACCTCAGCAGTCTTCCTCCTCCCCCTACTACCTGCGACCCTGTAGACCCCGAGCGCTATAACTATGGAGAGGGGGTATCTGATCCAGCTATAGAAAAGGGTTGAGTACGTGCTGAGCACGAACTCCCTGAACCTAGAGTACTGTGAGGTACTTCCCCCGTAGAGTACGTAGACGGCTCTACTGCCTACGACGGCCCTCACGAACGCCCTGTTATCGCCGAGGCCCAGCATAGAGTTTATGAATATGCTGGAATCGGAGACTAGGTACATCAAGCCATCACCAACCCTCTCCATGTAGGCGACGCAGAGCGGGCCGGAGGGTTCGTAGCCCTCCCTAGATCCATTCAGGTTGAGGTCGATGTAGCTAGTCAGGAACGTCCACGCTAGGCAGTTCCCTGCCCTAGATGTGTTGATGTAGGTCGCGTAGTTAAGGTATAGGGTGAGGTTAGCTGAGGGGAACCTAGCCCTAGCTAGCGGGAGGCGGGGATCCCTATACGCAAACACCGTATCGACCACTACACCAGTCCCTAGCAGGGCGTCAACACCTAACGCTTCCACTACCTTATTGGAGTAGGGACTCTCATCAGCCACTACCAGCACCCCACCACCGCGGACGAACTCCCTCAGGACATTCACCGAGCCATTGCTTAAGGTCTCGCCAGCCCCTATAACTAGGAGGGCAGAAGTTCTCGGATCTAGGCTGGGGACGTCCCCTACTGCCACCACCGAGGCGTTGAAATCCGAGACAAGCCTCGTCAGACCATTCCAGAGAGGGTTGTAGGGGGAGAGGTCGTCCGTCGACGGGACCATGTAGACAACTGTGGAGAGGACTACCGCGGCCGCTAGGAGGCCTGAAGCGGTGTAGACAGCTAAGTCCGAGGAGCTGCCCCTCCTCAAGGATCTCAGTAGCTCCCTAAACTTCTTGATCAGCTCATCGGCACTGGCCTGCGGGCCGTACAAGATCCTTTCGAGGAGGGCTAGGCACTGCTTCAGCACATCCCGAACAGCTGCCCCGACGCTATTGAGCACCTTCTCCACGTACTCCCTGAGGGTCATACCCCTCTCGGGCTCGCCCCCACCCACAGATTTGATGACCTCAATGAACTCAGCTGTCAGCGGGCTTACCTCAGCTACCCCGCTACCTGAGGTCTTCGCCGGCGGCGACCTACCCGCCTCGGGGATCCCGGCAACCCCCTCACGGTGTAGGGAGACTAATAGAACTGCTGTGAGTGCTGTGAGTGCTACTACATACACGTTAACTACTGGAAGCCTGATCTTCGTGAGTGTTTCTCTATAGGTGGAGTTGAGGGGTTTCACGTATATACTTACTGGGAGCTCGGTACCGAGGTACACGGCTGGGACCCCCACGTGGGTGCATGCTACGGCTCCCCTGAGGAGCTTAGTCTCGGAAGGGTAGGATAGAAACACATCTGAGGGTACCTCTGGGTATACACATATCTCAGCTGGGAACCCAGCAAGCAGGAACCTAGGGTAGCTGATGGCCGTGCTCACAGGTATCTTCGATATGTTTACATATGTAACTACCCTAGCGGGGGGCACCCCCTTGGAGGGCTTAGACAGGATCAGCACCTTGTAAACTCCCTCCTTAGTACCCCCAGGTATGGAGACGCTCGCGCAGGCCCTTCCCGCGGTTACCCTAGCCGCGGCGTTCACGTTAATGCCTACAATACTTAACGATATGTCCAATCCGTCTATGTTGGACTCCACGCAGAGCGTGGGGCGGGTACCCACGTAGAGGGCCCCGGGTACGACCAGCCTGAGCACCGGTACCCTGCAGGTTACTGTCAGGTTAAGACGGGCCTCAGCATACCTGTAGATCGATATGTCCCCGCCTGCAGGCAGGTAAGCTATGGAGAGGGCCACCCTCCCACATCCGTAGACAGGTAGCGTGAGGTTGAAGAACCCTCCCTCACCTGTGCGGCCTACCCACGCGTAGTTGGAAAAGGATGCGACGACCTTCCTACCTACTAGAGGCCTTCCATAGATGTCGGTAACCCTCCCCCAGACATTGACGGTGTCTCCGTAGAGGGTGTGCGTAGAGTTTACGTAGGCCTCCACAGTGACCGCAGTTAGATTACTTACTAAAGCCTCACTGAGCCTCGCGCTGAGTTCGCTGACCCTCCTGCTGAGCTCATCTAATGCCCTAGCCGCGTTCTCCAAGGTCTTCCCAGCTACCCCAACCATCGACGGACTCAGCACCCTAGTGAGGTAGGTGTACATATCTCGGAAAGCTGCGTACGTTGTGCGGGCCTCCGCGAGTAGGCTCTCCGCTTTACGTAAAGCCATCTCGCTCTCGGTGAGGTTGCTTAGGGAGAGGGCCCTCTCAGCTAGGTCTAGGCGGGCAAGAGTCTCGTTCACGTAGTCGATAAACCTAGAGTAGGCCTCCAGGGTCCGGTCGTAGACCTCCTTAACGACCTGAGGCACCGGCGCCTCAGCCAGTATCGACGTCAAGTTCCTCAAGCCACCTACGTTCAGGCTTGCCAGAAGCTCGCTGGAGCTGGCAAGTAGGTTAAGTAGCTCCACAATGCCGAGCCTCTCGGGGAGTGCCGACGGATCCACATGCCTGGGTGTACCCAAACATGCAGTTATGGCGCTACCTGAGGCGAGGGCTAACAGCGCTAGGGCCATGAAGGCTGGGAGCTTCCTCAGGACCCGAGCACCTCGAGGATCCTCCTAGCTACGAAAAACGCGAACGCAGCTACAAGCACCACAGCTATGTAGTCCTTTGAGACCCTCTTGGGGCGCATGATCGCCTTCACCACTAGGTACTCCAAGGCGTACAGGGAGATGTAGGCGTCGAACCTGCCCTCGCCGAGGGCCCAGAGAGATGGTGTTGTTACTGCTACTAGCACTGCCAGAACGGTGTTGGATATGAAGCTTCTCTCCATACCTACCCACCCACCGAGATCTCCAATGAGCAGGCCCGCTCGTCGGAGCTCTCAGACACTATCCTAGCTGGAAGCCCCTTCGTAAGGGCGGCTACGGAGGCTGCCACAACCCCGTAAATGCTTCCAACACTCCTCTCCAAGCTCTTAACCGGGTAGACCTTAAGCTTCCTGAACCTGACGTACGTTCTATCCCCCTTATCCACACACTCCACGGACCCCGCTAGCCCGAGCCTATCTACAGCAACGTGCTCGAGGGCCGAGCAGAAATCGCTCAATCCCTCTAAGTGCTCCGCAGATAGTGGGGACTTAAACACCAACGAGACCTTACCATCTTTTACAAAGGCAAACCTCGAGAAGTCAGCTACTGGAGCCTCCCCAACAGCTATGTAGACAGACCCGCCGGAGCTCCAGTAGGTAGCCCTCCCCACAACCCCGAGACCCTCAACAACCCTAGCAACATTCTCAAACGTGTTCAATATCATAGCCAAGGAGAACTCACTCAGCTTAGATCCCTCAACAACGGGGGTTAATGCTATCGAGGCCCCGACTACGAGGAGCCCCACCCAGAGGGCGAGGAGGGGCCCTAAACCAAAGAAAAAGTAGGAGAAAGCTGCGAGGGCAGCTGAAGCTATTGAGATAGCTATCCCAGAGCCGTTATAGGGTGAGAGCCTCAGCCTCAGCCACCGAAAGATGTTAGTGTGGGATGTATATATCTTTGGACGATCTCCTACAGACCTCTACCTACCACACCGATCTAAATACCGCTTGTGGTTTGGGCTAGTACCTCCGGAGCTTCGGGTTGACTATCTCGTCAAGTGCGTAGCCGAGGAAGGTGGCTGAGAGTACTGCTAGGACGATGCCGATCCCTGGTGGCACTACGTACCACCAGTAACCAGCTGACATAGCACCCATCCTGAAGGCGAACCTCAGTATGTTACCCCAGGTCGGTATCCTAGGGTCTCCGAGCCCTAGGAAGCTCAGTGCTGACTCAGATATGACTGCGTTCGAGACCTGCAGCACCATGTTTGCTACTAGGAGCGGTAGTGTAGCGGGGGCTATGTGCCTGAAAATTATCCTAGCTGATCCGGCTCCGAAGGCCCTCGCAGCCTCGACGTGGGGGCTCTCCTTCAGGGAGAGCACCTGGGACCTCACTACCCTAGCTATCGGTGGCCAGGAGAGGACCGATATCACGAGGACTACGTTGAATAGGCTTGGCCCCAGCACAGCCGCGAAGATTATCATGAGGACCAAGCCCGGGATCGCTAGCAAAGCGTCGACCACTCTCATGAGCACGGCATCTACGAAGCCGCCGAAGTACCCTCCCACAAGCCCAACTAGAGCCCCGAGTAGTGTCGAGAAGACTGCTGCTGTGAACCCTACTAAGAGCGATACCCTGCTCCCATGTAGGAGAAGCGCTAGGATGTCCCTACCGATCTCGTCGCAGCCGAGGGGGTGGGTCGGTGAGGGGGGCTCGAACGGCTTGCAGACCCCGTACTCCCAAACCCCGTAGGGGGATATGTAGGGGCCTACAGCAGCTATCACTGAGAGGAGCGCTATGAGGGAGAGGCCCAGCCTCCCGTAGGGGTTCCTGAAGAGGATCCTGAACGACTCCCCGAGCCTCACTTCAGCCTCACCCTAGGATCTAGAGCCGCGTAGAGTAGGTCAACTACGTAGTTGGTCGCTAGGAAGGCTGCCAGTATCAGCATGAATATCCCCTGTATCAGGGGGTAGTCCCTAGTCGATACAGCGTCGTAGAGGAGCCTCCCAAGCCCCTCCCAGGAGAATATCGTCTCAGTCATGACGGCACCGGTGAATATGCCTGCTATCTGTAGCCCGACTATCGTCGCGAAGGGGGGTAGGGCAGCCCTGAAGACATGTCTCCTCATGACCTCGCCCTCGCTGAGTCCCTTAGCCCTCGCTAGGTAGACGAAGTCCTCTTGGAGTAGTGAGACCATGGTGTTCCTAACTATCAGGTAGTTGTAGCCTATCTCTATCAGTGTGAGGACTGTGAATGGTAGGGCCATGTGCCAGAGGTAGTCAGCTAGGTACTCGAGGGGGCTTGAGTGTGCTGTTATAGCTGTTACCGTACCGCCAACTGGAAACCACCTGAGCCTGACGGCGAAGACCATTATGAGTATCATCCCGAGCCAGAACGTGGGCACTGAGTAGGTGACCATCGAGAACGTTGTGAGCGCTGAATCCACCTTAGAGCCGTACCTCCTGACGGAGGCTAGGGCGAGCACGAGCCCTATACCTATGGCGGCAGCCGTAGACGTCCCAACCAGCACTAAGGTGTTGACCAGCCTCCTACCGAACATCAGCTCAGTTACAGGCCTCCCGTAGTAGAGGGAGTAACCGAGCTCGCCGATGAACAAGTTCTTGAAGTATATGAAGAACTGCTCAACTAGAGGCCTGTCCAGACCGAGCCTCTGCTTCAGCAACTGCCTAGTCTCAGGGTGTATCTTAGTGCTCTCTAGGAGAAATGCCGTGGGGTCGCCCGGCATTACCCTGAACAGGAAGAAAGCTATTGCCACCAAAATAAAAAAGGATATCGCGGTTTGGGCCGCCCTGAGGGCGGCGTACCTAGGCATACTCAAGGGCTAGCCACCTACTTAGTCCTCCTACCGAGTAGGTACATGAGTGCCCCCACGAACACTATGGCGATCACCGAAGCTGCTACTACCTCCGGCGGGGTGTATGGGGTAGTCACAGTGACTGGGGATGTAACTAGAGATGTCTGTGTCACAGTCACAGGGACGGTCGTGGGCACTGTCTTAGTGGTAGCAACTGTCACTGTGGTCACCTGGGTTGGTGTTGGGGGCGTTGTCGTCGGTGTCGGCTTCTCGAGGGCTGTGTAGGGTAGCTCGGGCGGTAGCCCCCTGAAGTTACCGTTTATTAGTGTCCAGAAGTTCAGGGATCCGCCGGTCATGTCGACGACGCCTGACAGCTCCTTCCTGTAGATCTGTATCCAGTACCTGACGTAGATGGGTAGTAGTGGTAGTTCGTCGGCTAGTATTGCCTGGAGCTGCTTGTACATCTGAGCCCTCGCATTGTCGTCGGGTGTGGAGTCAGCTTTCCTGAGTAGCTCCTCGAACTCCTTGTTTACGAAGCCCCACGGGTTGTTCCCTCCTGGCGCTGTCTGCTCCTCTACATAGGTAGAGGAGTAGTACCACGGCATGAAGTTCGCATCGTTCTCTATTATGTATATATGGAACTTCTGCTGGTTGTACACGTAGTCTATCATAACGTCGAAGTCCACCGGCTTGTTGACAGCCTTAACACCTATTTTCGCGAGGTTCTCGACTAGTAGGTCACATATCCTGACCCTGACCGGGTCGTACTCAGGTGAGTATATGGTGACCTCAAACTTCTGTCCGGTGGGTGACTCCCTCCAACCGTCATTGTCGACGTCCTTGAAGCCTGCCTCATCCAGTAGCTGGGCAGCCTTCGCTAGGTCGAAGCTGTATTTAGGTACGTCTAGGTTGACCCAGAACTTGTAGCCTGGGTGGACGTAGGTGTCCACCCTCTCAGCGTAGCCAAGCATTAGGGTGTTCACAACGAAGTTCTTGTCTAGTGCGTACGCTACGGCCTTCCTGAAGTTCTTGTTCCCTGTTATCGGGTCCCTCAGGTTGAACCCTATGAACCCTATGTACGTGTCCGGGCTCTTCGGCACCACTAGATTGGGGTCGGCCTGGGCCTCGGGGAGGACTGCGTAGGGGGCTGTCCACATCATTATGTGCGCCTCACCCTTCTTCACTGCGAGGTACTGCGCCTCATCCGTTGTGTATACCTTGAACACCAGCCTATCGGCCCTCGGGAACCCGGGCTTGAAGTACTTCGGGTGCTTAACGAGGTCGAGGACCTCCCCCTCCACCCACCTTACCAACATGTATGGCCCTGACCCGATTCTCAGGTGCTTGTAGGTGTCTACGAAGCTCTTCGTCTTTGAGGCAACGTCGGGGGGTTCCCCAGCAGCTATCCTCTCCATCACCTTCTTAACGTCGGAGTCACTCAGGGGGTTGAAGAGTGTTGGGTCGCTGAATACCTCGGCAACATGTTGCCAGACGTGCTTCGGGAGGATTATCATCTCCCCGAAGGTCCTGAGGAGCCATGCGTTGAAGGTTGCTAGGTAGACCTTAACTGTGTACTTGTCCAGCACCTCAACCCTGTCGACGAACTCGACGAGCGGGTACCACGACGGCGGCTGGTACTTCTTGTAGAAGTCTACGGTGAAGGCTATGTCATCAGCTGTGATCGGGTTCCCATCGTGCCAGTAGGCGTTCCCAACTATCCTAAACGTCCAGACCATGCCGTCCGGACTGTGCTCGTACCAAGAGCAGAGCCACGGATGCGGCTCCAGGTCCGGCCCGTCCCGGAAGAGCCTATCATACATCACGAGGTTCAACCACCAGTCGTACCAAGTCTCCTCCTTAAGCGGGTTAGGGTTCTTAATGTACTTCATCGATGCTACGATCAGCGTCTCCTCAGCCCGCACAGTGGGGAGCAGGGCACTACCGACAACCATGAATGCTAGGACTAAGCAGGGTACGAGCTGGGAACTCCGAGACCTTTTCATAGCGCACACCACTAGTTAGGGGGCTCAGGGTTTAAAAAACTGAATTAGATGCGCACAGCCATCCCCACTGAAAAATATTTCAGCACAAACAGAAAACGCCGAAGATTAGCAGACCGGAAGACATAAAACCACACAGCAAAACCTCCAACCAGTAGAAACCTGTTCACAGGGCATCGAGTGAGCGGGGTTCAGCTCTTGTATATGTTCGTGTTGTTTTATGTCATCGCCTCATCTTCGTTCCCCCGCATCCCGCTCGGGGCCTCATCGGGCTTAGGGGCGTTCGGGGCCACCCCAGAGACCCCACATCTTGGGTGCCCCTTGGAGCCGCCCTCAGAGCATCACAGGACAGCTCACCACTTTGTGGACGCGTTTTCGAATCTTATAAGCTCTTCTAACCACGCAGTGATAATAGCAGGGGAGTAGCATCAAACCATATAAACCCATATGAAACTGGAAACAGCTGCGAAAGGCACGCATCCCCGGAAGCACATCACCGTCAGGGAGTAGAGTAGCGGAGCTCTATGGGTCTAACCCCTAAACATCAACTACCTGACCTCCTCCCCGCCATGAGTGGCGAGGGTTCCTGCTAGGGCGGGGGTTCGGGGCTACATCCCCTCCCTGAGGGTTCGATCCCCGGGCCTCCGGCCCGTTACCCCTACCCCTCCCGGGGCTATTGAATTGGCATCAATCATCGCCCTAGGCTCAAAGAACCTAAACACTCATCACCGAGAACAATTAAAATGAGAGAATTTATAAGCCTTTATATTTCATCCTGCCATGAATGGCGAAGCTTTCAGCTGTAACAGCCCGGATCAATAGAATAATAAAGAAAAACGGGTTTGAGCCGTGGTGTGCGAGGTGTTTACGGCCCTACCTTCGCTTTAAGGGTTATGCTATCGAAGCTGTACTCAACTACGTAGCTCTTCCCGGGCTCGACGTCTACCTCCAGTAGTGTGCTCCACGTAACCCCGTCCCTAAACATTCTCACGCAGGCTTCTCGGGCTGTTCCTGTCGCCTGCTCAACAACCCTAATTCTTCCCTCGCCTGACTCAATGTTCTGTGGGTCGAATACCCATACGTACACCCGCACCTTCCCCTCTCTTGTGCTGGAGGTGCTTAGGAGCATTGCGTAACTCCTCGTCGAGTTTTCGGCTACTACCCACCCGTCCGTGTTCTCGGGCTTCAGTCCGAGTACCCTTATACCTAGGCCCTCCTCAGATAGCAGGTGCAACCTAGCGGTGAACTTACCGCTACCCTCAGCTCTCCAGCTGAGGTTCAGCCTCACCCTATAGCTCCCTTCCTCGACCAGCATCGGCGCGTCGTACCCGGGTATCAACACCATCACCCTGTAGCAGGGCTCTCCTATCGCTATGGCGCACGGCATCAGCACCCTGTAGCTCCTAGATCCGGACTCGAGTGTGAGGGCCCCGCCCACAGCTAAGCTGAAGTTACCTTCATAGCTCTCGAGGGAGATCCTGACCCTCACAGGCCCCTTAGGGACAAAGACCTCGCCCAGATCAAATGTTTCAGAGCCCTCCTTCTGGTTAATTACCAGAACCACATCAGCTACCTTCAAGCTCTGCGGGACTTTCACCTCCCCGCTAATGCGTACCTCGAGCAGCGGCCCTAGATATGTAGCCACAGCTACTGCACCCACTAGAGCTAGCCCAATCAGCACGTATATGAGACCGCTACGCATACAACACACCGAGACCACCTAGCTAAGCAACTTATACGTCTACACCTAGAACACGGCGTCCGAACGGTTGAACACTGCGACCTCGAAAAGTGCGCTACCTTCATTACAACTGAAAGCCCCGCCATTCATGGCGGGGAGGAAGTCCGTGCCTTGATGCGGACCCTAGCTAACGTATTCGTATACCCTGTCCACTAACTCCTGAACTTCGCTTGCCTTCCTACTTCTTGGTCTGGGTATGTTAATATCAACTATCTTCACTACTTTAGCCGGCCGCGGCGACAGTATGACTACCTTATCGGCCATGAGCACTGCTTCCTCGACGTTATGTGTGACCATGATTATGGACTTAACTGGCAGTATTGAGGATAGCCATATGTCGAGCACCTCGTTCCTCAGGGTTTCTGCTGTGAGTGGATCTAGGTTCGAGAAGGGCTCATCCATTAGTAGAACACCCGGCTCTACCGCAAGTGCGCGGGCAATGTTGACTCTCTGCTTCATCCCACCGCTGAGCTCACCTGGGTAGAAGTCCTCGAACTCCCCGAGACCGACGATCTTCAAAGCCGTTCTGGCTTTTTCGATTGCTTCGTTTCTACGTAGACCTGCAGCTATCAACGGTAGGGCTACATTATCCAACACAGTCATCCACGGTAGCAGCGTGGGGAACTGAAATACAAATCCTATGACGGGCTTCCCACTGAGGTGAAAAACTACTTCCCCTTTATCAGGTTTTTCCACGCCCGCTATTATCCTCAGTAAAGTCGATTTACCGCATCCGCTCGGACCGATTATAGCGACGAATTCCTTGCCCACATCGAAGCTAACGTCTTTGAGCACCTCAACCCTTCTCCCCCCGCTTACATAGCTCTTTGAGATGGCTCTAACCTCCACTACGTTCCTACTCGACAGCAAGGTAACCACCTATCCTCCTCAGAGCCCTAGCCCAAACCAACTTATTGACGGCTACAACCACTAAGCTCATGAAGATGGATGTAGATAGAACGCCGAGTACGTCCCCAGCTTGGGCCTGCCTATTCAGTAAGCTGCCTAATCCCCCCATATCCACAACCAGGTTTTCGAATGCCATGTACTCCGCAGCAACTGAGGAGTTCCACGCACCGCCCGATGCCGACAGGCCTCCTGCGAGGATGCTTGGCAGGAGGGAAGGTACAAAAATCCTTAGCATGTACAGCCTCCCCCTTATATTGTAGACCCTTGAAAGCTCCAATACGCTCTCCTTTAGGCTCGATAAGCCGAATATTAGGATATTGAAGAACGCGTACCATAAGGAGCCTTGCAGGTAAATAAACATCATCACCACCCACGGAGACCCTCGAAGAAGCGGTAGTAGTATCGGCCACCACATCATTGCCGGAATTGACGATAGGATTTCGCCTGACACCACTATCAACTTTCCAAGTTTAAGCCTCGTGTGGGAAGCGTAGGCTAGTAGCACCGATACTGCGAGCCCAGCAACAACTACGGAGTACACTCTGACAAAGGTGTTGGGTACCTCCAGCAGGAACTTAAAGCCGTACTCCATCACTTTACCCAGAACTACACTATCAACCCAGAACAACCCTGTGTAATGCGGACGGAGAAAACCCCAGAGAAAGGTGATGCTGAGCGGTACGAGGAAGCCCATCCCTCTCCTAACGAGGTTGTACACTGCCAACAACTTCTCCACCATGAAACCCCAAGCCCTTGAAACTGCCCGTTCAATGTAGTTGTAAGTCCTCACAAACCCTAGCAGGGTCCTAGCGTCCGCGTATTTCATCGCAAGCGGGTTCCAAATAACTAAGTAGGAAACTAGGATGACCGCTGATAGAGCCAATAAACCAGTGGTGTACGCTGAGGTATCACCTTCTTCGAATGCTTCAATAATGAATGAGCCCAGCCCGTTGAGCCTGTACTCAGCCTTACCTAACGATATTACCTCAGCACTCGTAAGGAAAAACCAGCCACCAGCCCACGAAACAATGCTGTTCGCTGCTACGGAGCTTCTCGATGCCGGTACGTACACGTATAGGAACCTATGAATCGAGGACAGTCTATATACTTTCGTCAAGTGATCTATTGAAGGGTCGAGGGATTTAACACTCGAATAAACCCCGAAAATCATGTTCCAAACAAGGCTCGTAACTATCAAGAATATCGAGCTCAGCTCGCTACCAGCGGCCGGACCTAGCAAACTTACGAATACCAGGAGAACTGCCGGGAAGAAGCCCAGTATAGGTATTGATTGTAGGACATCAAGTATTGGGAGCAGTACTGTCTCCACGTACTTGTTTCTAGCCATAGCCACGCCGGTAATAAGAGCAAGCAGAAGGGATATCACGTACGCCGCGAACATTCTTCCCAGGCTTAGCGATGTAGATAGTGCCAACCTTATTACTAGCTCCTCGACTGTCACCGCATCACCGCTTCCTAAAGGTTTATAATGCCTCACCAAATAAGACAGTTGGTGCTCAAAGAGAAGTGTCAAGTAGTGATCGCACCTATGTGCTTCCATGTAATGTAGAGCCGGACCACGTTCTAGGTCTCCTCGAGGCTATCTACAGTCTCGGAGACGATGTGGACCCTATGTACCTAGGAGACATTCTCAGGGAGCAGGTCGATAGATTGCCGCATGTAATCGACGTGGCGTCGTCCCTAGGATTAGTGGAAGTAAAAGAAGGTGGAAACATCAAACTAACCCAGCTAGGGGCAGAGATCGCTAAGGGACATATTCAACACGTAAAAAGCAGGTTAAGCAAAGTAGTGGACAGCATCGAACCATTCAAAACAATAATCAGTGCACTGAGAAATAGAAAGAGGCTAACAGTAGATGAGTTCATGAAAATATTAACGAGATTCTACCCATATAACACTCAAGAGGCGGCCCGCACCGTATTCCAATGGGGAGCTTTCCTAGGGCTCTTTAAGATGAGCCCCGACGATAGGTATGTCCAATTTATCAGCAAAAGATCCGCAGATCCGAGGAGCTCGGAAGTAGTTCGAGCTTCATAAGGCCGCTACAGCATCTTACAACTGAAAACCTCGCCCTTCAGGGCTGGAAGGAGGTCAGATGCTGGAAGCAGTAAGCCTTTCGCAGCTGTTTCTAGTTTCATATGGTTTGATGCTACTCCTCTGCTATAATTAATAGTGTTAGAAAAGCTTTAAAGATTTGAAAACGCGTCCCCGAAGTGGTGGGCTGCCCTGTGATGCTCTGAGGGCTCCAAGGGTCACCCAAGATGTGGGGTCCCCGGGGTGGCCCCGAACGCCCCCAAGGCAGATGCAGCCCCAAGGAGCGATGCGGGGGAGGGAGATGAGGCAATGACCATAAAACCATGCGAACCTATATAAGAGCTGAACCCCGTCAGGTAACCCTCACCCTTTAGAGCGAGGAAAGTTCAACTAAATAATAGCTGGCTAGGGATTATTCCTTTGGGTGATGAGTTCGAGACGGAATGAACGGTGATTTCAACTCTCCGGACTGAAAGCGAATTTAACGAAAAGGGTAGCTCTTATGTGAGCTCACACGGTTTTATGGTTATTACCTCACCTCGATTCTCCATATAGCTCCTTGGGACCACATCGAGAACTCACATCACTGAGCCCTCAGAGTCCTCAAAGCATCAGAGGGCCCTCACCGATGACTACTGACCTCCTCCCCGCCCTAGGAGAACCCTCGCCCTTCAGGGCGGGGGAGGTTTGAGATTACATCCCCTCCCTGAGGGCTCGATCCCGGGCCGGGCCTCCGGCCCATCACCCCTACCCCAGACGGAACTCGGGGCTATGGACACTCCAACCATCATCGCCTTAGGCTCAAAGAGCCTAAGCAGATTAATTGAGATGAGGATTATTTATAAAATATTTTCTTTATTTGAGGGCTATTTCAGCTTTCTGTGTTAGGTCGGCTATGTTGAATACCTTGACTAGGTCTGCTGATACTGTGTAGAGCTCGTTGCCGACGTATGTTGTTCTGACGGCCCCTGCGTGCTCGATGAACTTCACTAGGGTTAGTGCGTTGCTTCTGTAGCTTACTACTAGGACACCGCTAGCTTGTTCTATGCTGGCAGGTATCATCACCAGCTCGTTGTCTAGGTCGACGGTGACTGCGTGGTGGTCCTGTAGGGCAACGCTCCACCCGGGTATCTTGATCTTAGCTACCTCAGACATCTTAGCTGGGTTGGAGACGTTGTAGAGCGATAGCTTCAACATCCCGTCCTCCATCCCGATCCCCAACATCATGTCCCCGGGTAATGGGTGGAGGTAATCTGAGAAGCCTGGTATCTTCAGGTAGCCGAGTACCTTCGGGTTCGCAGGGTCGTTCAGGTCTATGGCGAAGAGCGGGTCGACCTGCCTGAAGGTGACTAGGAACAGTATGTTCTTGATCAGCCTAGCGGAGTATATCCTCTCGCCCTCTGCGAGCCCTCTAAGTTCCCCAACGATCTTCATGTTCTTTAGGTCTGCGACGAACACGTTGTTCTCTGTGTTACCTGCCGGCGCTACGTAGACGTAGAAAGCCGGGCCTGTGTAGGGGGCTACCCCGGGCGGCATCGTTATGGTTATGGTCCTCTTCCAGCACTCATCCCCTCTGCACTCGACAACTACTACCTCCTTCTCCCCTGATGGAGGGGTCTCCGCCTTGATGTAGAGCACTCTGTACTCCACCCCGACCTTCCAATTCCCTGAGGTCGTGGCTGTGACGAAGTAGTCCCCCATCTCCTCCATCGAGAACTGATCCAGGATCCTCCCATCGACCTCGAAGGAGCCGGATGGGGCTACCTTAACCCCGTCTACGCTGAAGACGTAGAACTTCGTCGACTCCCTGAACACTACGCTACCGAGCTCCTTAGACACCTTCTCCATCAGCGACTCGAACTCCTCCCTACTGAGCGTCTTCAGGTAGTCGGCTATTAGGTTGAGGCACTTATCTATCTCTCCTTGGCCCAGGTACTTACTGACCTCGGAGGCCACGCCCTCAGGTAGGTACTTAACTACAGTAGCTATGAAGAGCCTGTAGGCCTCATACATAGAGGGAGTCCTCGCACTAGCTATGTAGAGCCTGCTAGTCGACATGTACAGCCAGCTACTGTAGCCGGTCATGAACGCGTAGGCCGCGTACTTCAAGCCCGATATGTCTACAGCCAGGACTGTAGTGTACGCGGTTGGATCCGGGTCTACGGCAACTACCGATGTCGGTGGGATTGCCTCACCGTTCACTAAGGGCACCACGTTACCGTCTATCGGTAGTGTCGTCACTAAGTAGAGGAAGTTCTTACTCAGCCTAGAGCTGACCACCGTCCCGGAAACAGAGATTCTGACTAGGTGCTCCGGGTTGGCCGGGTTACTGACACTGTAGACGTGGATAGTGGTGTTAGCTGTTCCGGCTGGCAGTACAAATACGCACCTATCGCAGGTGGTCACCGGCCGCACCTCGAGGGGGCGGTAGAGGTATGACTGCGTAGTGACGACTAATGTCCCTCCCGTGAGGTACAGCCCGCTGACCGGCTCCTCAAACCGGAGGACGCTCAACACCTTCTTCTCAGATACCCCAACTATGAAGACCTTAGTGTTGGAGGCTACTACTAGGAGCCTACCATCGCACTTAACTATATCGGGCTCATCCACACCCAGTACCTGCACGTTAGTCCCCGGCGTCCTCGGGACTTCAGTCCCTGACTTAGCCCCATACGTGGAGGGGATGGCCGTAGCTAGTGGTACCACTGTAGCTACCGAGACGGCGTACACGGGTTGTACCACTGACCTAACTACGGAGTACGTACTGCTCAGCGACTGCCTTGCCTTACTTACGTTCTCCAGGAACTCCAGTAGTTCCTCATAGCCTCTGAACGCCATAGCCTCTGGCAGAGCGGTAGGTACTGGGACAGCTGTTGCGGTGGGGGCGATGGAAGGGATAGCTGGTGTTGCAGTAGGGACTCCGGTACCTACCCATCTAAAGGCCTGCTGCGCTAGTAGGGGTAGTAAGGATCCTGCTACTAGGGCCATAGTTACCATCACCGCAAGTAGTTCACGCCTCAATTTCGCACCCGCCTACTTGCTGGTAGGGTAGGTAATTACTCTAAGGGCTGGACACAGCTGTTCTAGGCCCTGAACGATGTGCTGGTTTGTGGAAGCTTTTTTGTGTGCCCACGCAATGTGTGTTGAATCGGTTGGGATGAGTTGTCTACTGAGGAACTAAGTAGGAGTGCTCTAAGGGTGTACGTCAAGCTCGTGGAGTCCGGCAAGCCCCTCGGGGTTAGGGAGCTAGCTAGGGAACTGGAGCTCCCAGTTAGCACAGTCTACTACAGCCTTAAGAGGCTTGAGGAACTGGACCTAGTTCGGAGGTCTGGGGACGGATACGCAGTTAGGAGAGTGGTCAGCCCTGAGGGTTTCCTAGTAGTCCGCAGGAAGCTGATACCTAGGCTACTAGTGTACTCAGCGTTCTTCGTCGGGGTAGCAGTCGGTGAGCTTGCCCTAACGGCAACATCAGGTCCCAACCCGGATAGGGTTGTAGCTGTGATAGTGTCACTAGCTGCTTCACTAGTCCTCCTATTCGAAGGCCTAGCCGCCAAGAGGAGATATAGTTAACTATGTAATTATTGTTAAGTAACCCGAAGATTTAACCTCCCCACTCAGAGTATGGCGGTGGATTAGTTGGTAGATTACGAGTCCCTCCACAAAGACGTTGTCGATCTTCTGAAGCTGAAAGGCGAGCCAGTCGGGTTCAAGTTCTTTGAAGATATCGCAAAGGACATCCCATACTTCCCTAAGAACCTGGCCCTATGCCAAGTAATAAAACTCGCGTCAGTCTACGGTAGGGTCGTGGGCGTCAACAAGGACAATGTAGATGCCTGCGTAGTCGGCACATACGTCCTGGGGTTCAGAGCCCCGCCCGAGGACCTAGCACTGAGGTGGGTTAAGGAGTTCGCATTCACTGAGGAGATCTTCAAGAAGCTCGCAGCCGGCATCCACGCCCTCGAGATAGGTAGGTACAAGTCAGCTGTCTTCGCACCACTCAAGCACTTCAATAAGCTCGGCTACGACCCTGACGGCATCATACTCATAGCTAACTCCACCCAGGCTTACCTGCTACTAGTAGGGTACTTCGACAGCACCGGAATCAAACCATCCTCGGACTTCAACGGGCACGCGGCCTGCGAGATAGTTGCGGCAGTAGCCAAGGTCAGAAGTCCGTGGCTAACCATACCCTGCGGAGGAGCTAGAGCAATAGCTGAGTCGCAGGACGACGAGCTGTGGCTGGGCATGAAAGTTGAGGACCTCAGGAGAGCCGTCGAGAGGTTGAAGGCCGTTGGACTTAGATATCCACCACCAATCTACCAGATGCTGATAACACCCCCAGTCCCAGACCACCCACTAACCTACCTACTAGTCAGGAAACCGCCGAGCTGACCCCCCTTTCTAGGCAGGGCTTTCAGTTGTAGTTACCCGCGCACTGACTGACCCAATGGCTGGCACAGGGAAACAAACCCCCGCGAAACCTAAAATGGTTTGCTGAGACGTAGGTTATCTGGGCAACTACTGTTTTCTTTTCTACCTAGCACTATAGTAATCATACCTAGAATCGAACTCCTGTAGTAGCCTCTCTAGGGCGAGCTCCACTACCTCCTCAGGTCTAGGCTTCTTTCCGACCATGCTCTCAAGTATTGCTGAGACCCTCTCGAGCATGAGCTCTATCTTACCGGCCAACCTCATTTCGACCACTTTATACACCTCAGTATAAGTGCAGCGTATGCAGCTTATATAAGTTACTCTCCCAGCAGTCCACGGTAGGTAGCACACCTGCTTTTGAGGTCAAGCCCTCATAGCGGGTCTCATTGAGCGTACCAGCTTTCCTGCCCCAGGGATGCGGGGGAAGGAGATGATGCGATGGCATGAGAGCTGAACCCCAACAATATTAATAGGGGGCAACAAGAAGTGAGTGTGGGTTAGAGCTTGGACGATTTGGACAAGTACATAGAGAGACCCCTCATTCGGGGTCTGCTGAGGCTACTGATCCTAGGTGCGCTGAGCAAGGGGGAGTCGTACGGCTATCAAGTCTACAGGCGAGTGAAGGAGGTCACTAAGTCGAAGGTGAGCTTAAGTACTTTCTATACGATTCTGTGGGAGCTTGAGAGGAGGGGTCTCATAGCTAGGTCCAGCGATAGGTACATGCTTACCGAGAGAGGCATCCTAGCACTTACGGTACTCCTAACTAAGTACCACTACCTAGAGGCAGTAATCAAGCACATCTGAACGGCCCCATTATACGAAAAACGAATATATTCCTTTACGTACCTAGGTATTGGTGGCACCTGACGAGTGCGGGGCGCCGAGCAAGTGAGGCGGGGGAGTCGCGCGGAGCTATGAGCGCGCCACCTATCAACGTAGTCATACTCTCGCATGTGAGCCCGAGCAAGCTACTCACGAAGCTTGCTGAGCTCTCAGGACGTTTCGGTAGCAGAAGGTTTAACATATTCCTAGTAAGAGGTGGAAAGGCAGAAGACCTTGAAGAACTGAAGGATCTCATCCTAAGCAACTACGTGTGGTCCATCAGCATATACTTGCTGAGCAGCAACGACCTCCACAATCTAGCATCAAAGATATGTGGAGGCAGGGTCGTGCTCTTCTCTTCGGGGGAGGCAGACCCTTCCCTCAGGGAGCACTGCCGCGGCAACCTCGAGATCGAGGTGGTTGAGTGATGTTCGAGGTCGTACTCACCACGGACAGGACGATGATGAGCAACCACCACGGGAAGGAGTTCCTGGGCTTCATAGCTACAGGCCCCCCTATAGGGATGCCTGAATGGTTGTGGATGAGGCTTGCTGCCCCCAAGGTGAGGGTGGACGAACTTGGAAGACCTATTGAGGCCCCCTACGGGATGAGGAAGATCGAGGCTGTCCTCCAAGAGGCCGGGTTCAACGCCGGCATAGTTGACCCGGACCACCTCCACAAGCACCTCGACACGATGAAGGTCCTGATGCTCAGCCACCACGACTACTTCGCCTATGGGCCTCCCAGTAGCGAGTGGTGGGCTCTGACCGGGCTGGAGCCCCTGAACAGGAGGAGCTTCTTCAAGCTGATGAACAGCCCAACCATCAGGAAGGCTAAGGAGAGGGGGGTCAAGATAATAGCTGGAGGCCCTGCAGCGTGGCAGTGGCTCTATGAGCTCGAGCTCATGGATAAGTGGGGTGTTGACGTAGTTGTCGACGGTGAGGGTGAGAACGTAGTCGTAGACTTAGTTAGGAAGGCCCTCAGCGGTGAGCCCCTACCTAGGTACGTCTACGTAGGTGCGGACGGTTCCCCGAAGGTCGAGGAGATCCCGGTCATAAAGGGAGCCAGCGTTAACGGGCTCGTAGAGATAATGAGGGGGTGCCCTAGGGGCTGCAAGTTCTGCAGCGTGACGCTGCGGCCCCTCAGGTACGTTCCCCTCGAGAAGATCCTAGCTGAGGTCGAGGTCAACCTGCGGTCGGGGGTTAAGGGCATCATACTCCACAGCGAGGATGTCCTACTGTACCACGCAGACGGGGTCAGACCCCGCCCGGAGCCCCTACTCAGGCTCCACGAGGAGGTCCTGAAGAGGGTTGGGGAGAGGGGTGGCTTCGCGTGGGCCCACGCGAGCCTAGCAGCCATAAAGTACGCGGAGGACACGTACGGCCTGATGTCGAAGCTTGTTGGGGAGTACATACTGAACGACCACAGAAAGTTGCTGGGGGTGGAGGTAGGCATCGAGACCGGGAGCCCGGAGCTTGTCCGGAAGATCATGGCAGCGAAGTCAGCCCCCTACCCTCCGGAGCAGTGGCCTGAGGTAGTTGAGGACGCCTTCAGGATCATGCACGAGAACATGATAGTGCCGGCAGCGACAGTGATCCTCGGCATACCCGGGGAAACACCGGACGACGTCGTCAAGACGATCGATCTCCTGGATAGGCTCAAGCCCTACAGGAGCATCATAGTGCCAATGTTCTTCGTACCTATGGGCGCCCTAAAGAGAGGTGAGTGGTTCCTGAGGGAGCACCTAACAAGGGAACATGTGGACGCCATGCTGAAGATGTACGAGCACTCCACGTACTGGGCTGAGCACATAATTGATACATACTTGAGTAGCGCAGTCCACCTACCCCTCCGATTACTACTCAAATACTTCCTCAGGTACGTCAGGAGGAATGTGAGCAAGTACCGCGGCAAACTCGAGGAGCTCCTCAAGAAGTGATAGGAATAGCTTCAGTGGCTTGGGTAGCTGTAGGTAGGTGGTGCGAACTTATAGTCTAATACATTTGCCACTAGACCGAGCCCGAACCATTCAGGTCGATCTGTAGTGCCCGTCTCTGAAGCCGTACTTACCTACTAGCGGTACGAAGACGCAGGGTATGCTCGTCTCCTGCCTTATCTTACTGCCTTCCTTTATTATCACCCTGAGGACCTGAAGCCACATATCACCAACGGGGATCACTAGCCTGCCCCCGTCCTTCAGCTGATCGAGCATTGGTCTAGGCACTTCAGGCGCTGCCGCTGTGACTATGATCCTATCGTAAGGTGCTGCCGGTTCGAAGCCCTCACTCCCATCACCCACAACTATGGATACCCTGTCCAGGTAGCCTGCCCTCCTTATGTTGCTGAGGGCGAACTCCGCTAGCTGGGGTATCCTCTCCACAGTCCATACGTGGCCCTCCGACCCCACTATCTCCGCTATTACCGCGGCTTGATAGCCGCTTCCAGTACCTACTTCAAGTACCCTCTGACCGGGCTGGGGATCGAGGAAATCTGTCATGAGCGCCACCATGTGGGGCGCGCTTATGGTCTGACCGTAGCCTATGGGGAGCGGTGTGTCGCTGTAGCTGTATCCCCGGTACTCCTCCGGAACGAACTCCTCTCTAGGGACCCTCATCATAGCCTCAGCAACCCTCTTACTCCTTATGAACCCCTCAGACATCAAGGCACTGACAAGCCTCCTCCTTTCGTCCTCGAAGATGTTGGCACACCACGTACTACAGCACTAGAGGCAGTAAAAAAGCCTCGCCGCAAATCGAAATCGGTGATTCGTTGAGGTACTGCGTCGACGTGGTGGCTTTCAGGGGCCACCGCAACGTCCGGGCGGAGCACCCCACCACCCTAGAAGTAACGAAAGACGAGTTCCTAACCCCTAGGGGGGACTGCATAGTCGGTGTAGCAAGCAACAAAGGGGCATCGGAAATCGATAACTGCGTTAAGGAGGTACTGAGGGGAGGTGGGAGGCTACTAGCAGTCCTAGTCGTCGAGAACGGGCTCTTCGACTACATAGCAGCCGAGGGATCGAACTCTATGACCTTCAGCGACGATCGGAGAATAATAATACGTAGATCCACATACGTAGATGGCTCCACAGTCGGTATCAAAGCTAGTAAAGCGGCTAAAGACATTAGGAGAGACATTGTTGAATCCCTAAAACAAGGTTTGAGAGGGTACCTAATCTTAGCAGTAGCAGAGGATACCGCCTCGGATGGGTACCTATAGGTAGATGAACTTACCGTACTCTAGATCCTCCTCAGCCTTGGGTTGTAGTACTCCTCCAGTACGTACCCGAGCTGAGTAAAGCCGAGAACTGTTACGGTGATCATTAGCCCGGGCATCGTCACCCACCACCAAGCACCTGCTGTAAGCGCCCCGGATCTTCTAGCCCAGTAGATCATTGTTCCCCAGGATTTCTGGGTTGGATCTCCGAAGCCTAGGAAGCTGAGAGCTGCCTCAGCTATCATGGACGCGCCAACCCTAAGCATGACTAAGGCGATGAGTGTTGGGACCACCTGAGGCGCTACGTGCTTGAACAGTATCCGGGATGTGCTGGCCCCCGCCGCCTTAGCTGCTTCTATGAATGGTTGAGCTTTAAGGGAGACTACCTGCGCCCTCACGTAGCGCGCTACTGAGGGCCACGCAAATATGGTAATCACTATGACTATGTTCATGTAGCCGCGCCCCATGAAAGCAGAGAGAAGTATCATCAGGGGTAGCACGGGTATCAGCAGCATCGTATCGGTCACAGACATCAGCACCTCATCGATCAAACCCCCTGCGTACCCAGACACCATACCCACCAAGGTTCCCAGCACAACCGTTGATAATGCTGCTGCTATACCCACGAAGAGGGATATCCTAGCCCCGTAGACGAGCTCGCTGAAGATGTCCTGCCCTACGTCGTTTGTTCCGAGGAGGTGCGAGGATGATGGGGGTAGGAAGGGCTTAGCCACCCTCTTATACGGGTCGTAGGGGGCGATGTACTGCGGGAAGAGGGCCATCACTACCGGTATGAGTATGAGGATCAGGCCGAGTAGCCCGGACTTGCTCCTCACTACAGCTCTAAGTAATGTGGGAGCTCCCCTAGACTTCATGTCAGCCTCACCCTAGGGTCTATGAGGGCAGCTAACGATTCAACGGCTGTCACTAGTATGAGCGTCACAGCCGATGTCATGATGACTATGCCGAGGAGCATCGGGTAATCGGTCATTAGGACGGCGTCGTACATGAGCTTACCTACACCGGGCAGGGAAAATACGGCTTCGGTCATGAGAGCCCCTCCTAGGGAGTAGCCTAGGTCTATCGCTATCATGGTTAGGAGCGGCGTCAGTATGGGCCTCAGCGCATGCTTATACAGTATCATCCTTTCTGGGACACCCTTAGCCCTAGCCGTGACTATGAAGTCCTCGGTGAGGACGTCTACAGCGAGGTTCCTTGAGAGCACTAGGTACGCTGAGGTGGTGAGTAGGGTCAGCGTAAGGAACGGTAGGAAGAGATGGTATGCTACGTCAGCTGCGTACTCCAAGAACGAGCTGTATGTCTTCCCATATGTGTAGGCCCCGTAGAGTGGGAAGAGACCTAGCTGGTAGCCGAAAACTATGAGCAGTACTAAGGCCAGCCAGAACGCGGGCATAGACCTAAAGAACATCGAGACATTGAAGAGTGTCCTGTCAAGGGTCGTCGCGCGTTTACTAGCTGCTACGAGCCCTATGGCGATACCGATAAGTGCTGAGACTATTGATGAGCCCGTGACTAGGAGGACGGTCCACGGTAGGGAGTCCATGATAACGCTCATGACGGGCTTTCTATAGTAGAATGATATCCCTAGGTTCCCGTGGATGAAGAACTCCCGCAGGAAGAGGACGTACTGCTCTAGCAGTGGCTTATCGAGGCCGAACTGCCTTATGAGGGCCTGCCTGAACTCGGGGGATATGTTCGGGTTCTCGACTAGGTAGGCGAATGCCCCGCCAGGCATTAACCTAGGAATAAAGAAAGTTACGGTAACTATCACCATGAAGACCGCGAATCTACTAAAAACTTTCTTAACTACATACCTCCCGAAAGAGACCAAAAAATCACCTCCTTCTGAGGACCACTAGGACCACAGCTACAACAACTACTGCTATCACCACACCCACTATAGCCCACGTATAGTCGGGCCCACTAGGTGGGGTGGTAGCTGGTGTTGTCGCTGGTGCGGGCGTCGGGGATGGTGATGTAGGGGTCGTCGCCGGCTTTGGAGACGTTGTGGGGGTCGGTGTGGGTGTAGTCGGTGTTGGTGTCGGTGTGCGGACAAGCTTAACGTTATAGATGTTCATGTAGGTGAAGAAGTTGTCGGGCGATAGGAACGGCCCTAGAACCCACCCGTCGAAGTTGTCCACCCTGTACGCGAAAATGAACTGCTGGTGCACTGTGTTCAGTAGGGGCACATACTCCGCTAGCTTGTTCTGGATCTCCCAAACTATCTCTATCCTCTTCGTGACGTTAGTCTCGAACCTCTGCTTCTCCAGTAACGGGTCGAGGTCTGGGAATGAACACTTACCGTTGTTCCAACCACCTTTCGTGTGGAATATGTCGTAGAGTATGTCGGGGTCTAAGTCACCTACACCGCCGATTACCAACATGTCGAAGTCCCCGCTGGTAAGCTTGTTCACTAGGGTAGTCCACTCTAGGGGCACGTGCTCAACGTTTATTCCGACCTTCTTGAGGTTCTCGGCTATCATGTCGGCCCACCTGACTCGCAGGGGGTCGTAGTTGGGTGAGTATATTGTTAGCTTGAGCTTCTCACCGTTAGGCTTCTCCCTCCAACCATCCCCATCTACGTCCTTGAGTCCCAGCTGGTCGAGGAGTTGCTTAGCCTTCTCCAAGCTAAATGGGTACCGCACCTCCTTCGGCGGTAGGTTGGGGTTAGCCCACGGACTCAGGTTCGGAGGTATCCTACCGAGCGAGCCTGGCAGAGCGTATCCTTGGTATATGACGTTGACTACCTCAGTTACGTTTATTAGGTGGTGAACAGCCCTCCTAAACAGGGTCTCACTAGTCGGGTACCTCTGGCAGTTGAAGTACATGTAGCGAGCCCCCGTCTCCGAGACTGGGTGCAACCTAGCTGACGGCACGCTCTTGACCTTATCTAGGCTTGCGTACGGAATGCTCCAAGTCACTTCGTCTATGTCTCCCTTCATGAACGCCAGCAACATCGAGTCCGGGTCGGATATTATCGGGTATATGACCTCATCTACCAGCGGCCTGCCGAGGTGGTAGTTGGTGTTTGCCTTGAGCTTGAAGTACTGCTGGGGCACGTGCTCTACGAACAGGAACGGCCCTGACCCGATGGGGTTCTCGTTCTTGAAGCCTATGACATCGCTGATGTTGGACCATATGTGCTGTGGGACTATGTAGATCCTCTCAGCGATCCTCAGCAGGAACGGGGCATAAGGCTGCTTGAGGACTATCTTGACCGTATATGTGTCGACTACCTCCGCCCTATCTATCAGGATCGCGACACCGGACCACCTAGTCTTGTTCCCCACCTTCACCAGCAGGTTGTACGTGAATGCCACGTCCGACGCTGTGACTGGTCTGCCGTCATGCCACTTAGCGTTATCGAATAGCTTGAATACCCACGTCTTCCCGTCCGGGAGGAGCTCCCAGCTCTTAGCTAGCCTGCCAGCAAACTTAAGGTCTGGTGTGAGTATGACTAGCGTATCGTATACGTTATCTATTATCATCGCCTCCCACGAAGTCGTGAACGTAAATGGGTTCAATGTCCCTGCCTCACCCATCATAGGTATCCTGAGAGTGCCCCCGGGAACCATCCACGGCTCTCTCTTGATGTAGTTCCTTATATCCGCATACACCTCCCCCTGAGTTACCACCTCAACAGAGCTGAAGACCGGTAACAGCAACAGCAGAACAAGAGCGACCGATGCGAATGCCGTGTAACCCCTAACCGGCATTCTTAACACCTCAGAATAAGATGAGCACACAGGTATTTAAAGCTATAATAAAGCACTAGCTAGCCTCAGCAAGAACATCAGCCTGCTATTCCGGCAATGCTCATAAAGATCTCTGACCTCCCCCGCCCTAAAGGGCGAGGCTTTCAGTTGTAACACCCGCTCTGCTCTATGTTGCTGGTCTTCGGGACGGTCCTGAACACCCCTAAGCCCGATGAGAACCCGAGGAGCGATGCGGAGAAAGAAAGATGAAACAATAACAATAAAACTGCGTGAACCCGCGTGGGATAAAGAGCTGAACCCCCTCATTTTTTGGCAAGAAGAGGGTTAGCGGTGGCTAGAGCTTCACAGTAGTTCTTTTGGGAGTCAGGATATAGTACGTAGTTGTGTAGAGTGCTGTCAAAATGCTTAGACGTCCGAGTCGTTCATGTCAAGGTCTTTGATTGCTTGGTTTAGGAGTTCCTAATCTGTGTTATTTAATTTATTTATGTTAAGATTTTTAATAACTTCTACTTGTTTTCAGCTGTATAGGCTTACACGTGCTTATAAACTATCCGGAATTCAGATGTTGGTGGTGCCACTGAGCTCCAGCCGTCACGATAGGGAATATCCCCTATCTTCAGTTCCTCTGGAGGATAGGTTGACCCTAGTTGCTACAGTAATGCTTTGGGCTAGCCTAACTCTAGATCCATCAGCTCCGTACCTAGCCTCGTGGTGGGCTACGTCATTCTCTTTCGCGACTTTCGTTGCCGGTGTTGTGGTAGCTAATGTAGTGCTCAGCCTCTTCTCCTCTCTGTCAGGTTATATTGCCACGAAAGAGGGGGTTACCTACTCCCTCGCAGCTGAGAGGGTATTCGGCACTGCCGGTGTCGTAGTTCCCTCCACCTGGGCCGGCCTGGTCTGCATCGGATGGTTAGCGTTCTCTATAGGTGTGGTAGCTGATGGGATAGTTGCCGGGATGGGTCTTCCAGGTATCACCTACTTCCCGCTAGTGATATTCATGACGGCCCTCTTCTCGATCACGGCGTACCTCGGTGTTAGGCACATAGTTAAGCTAGCGTACGTAGGTGTCCCCCTGCTCGTGGTGCTCATAGTCTCCGCCCTAGCTCTTTCAGTCTCACGCTGGGGCGTGCCGGCGCTGGGAGCTGTGGATCTCGCGGCGTTGCCGGTGATTTTCGGGCTCGTCCTCGGGACCTTCGTCAACGGCTCCATAACCCTGTCCTTCGACTACCAGAGGTTCTGTAGGAGGGTCTCAGACTCGGTCCTAACTGCGTTCGTGAACTTCCTAGGTTTCTGGAGCTTCATAATAATCGCCTCGGCGATACCTGCTGCCACGGTGGGTAAGGACCTCTACGGCACCTACAGCACGCTCGGGCTTAGCTGGCTGGCTATTGCGACCCTTTTCCTGCTAGCGTGGACTTCAGCCGATAATCAGCTGTACTCGGCTTCACTATCTTGGTCCGTGAGCTTGAAGGCTATTGGGAGGACTGCTAGCAGAAGAAAGATAGTGGTAGTGGCTGCCGCCCTCACCGCTGCCTTAGCCTTGGCGAGGCTCCACACGTTTGCCGTGCAGTGGCTCTCACTCATGACCTCGATCTCCCTACCAGCCGGCATCGTGATCTGGACAGACTACTACACGAAGTCCGGTATGCGTTCCTCAACACGCCCAGCTAGCTGGAGACCTGCCGCCTTCGCCTCCTGGGCTATTGGAAGCATAACCGTGTACTACCTCTACGTCCTGAGCGGGTACTGGTACGGGCTGCTGATAGGGTTCTTACTGACGGCAGTAGCATACTTCGCGATGTCTCGGGGAGCAGCCAGTCGATAGCGGCACGTGGGGACCTATCTTCGGGTGGGTGGAGTGGAGAAGGTTGATATGATCATCTGCGGTAAGTACGTTGTGACGCTGGATAGTGCCGACCGCACCATACCTAGAGGAGCTGTAGCGGTGAGAGATGGCGTTGTGGTCGATGTGGATGTGGAGGAGAACATACGGAGTAGGTATGAGGCTGAGGAGGTCTTAGAGAGGAGAGACCACATAATCGTGCCGGGCTTAGTGGACTGCCACACCCATACACAGCAATACCTACTCAGGTCAGCCATAGATGACGAGATGCTTCAGCTACCTCCAGTCTGGACAAAGCTCCTAGTCCCCTTCGAGAGGATCATGGGAGAGGAGCTGGCGAGGCTCTCAAGCCGTGCCAGCATAGCCAACATGCTGAGGAACGGTGTAACCAGCTTCATCGAGGCAGGCGCGCCATATCCTGAGGTCCTCGCTGAGGAGGTCCTAGCTTCGGGAATCAGAGGTTTCGTCACGTACGCAACCTACGACATAGCTGAGGAAAAGGTTGCGGAGCCGAGGGACGTCCTTGATAGGGTAGAGAGGCTCTACAGGGACTACAGCAACCGCGGGGACAACCTCAGGGTGTGGGCCAGCATAAGGCAGGTCATGATGGTCTCCGAGGATCTACTTGAGGGAGTAATCGGACTCACCAAGAAGCTTGGCCTAGGTCTCACTCTCCACCTAGGGGAGTACCAAGGGGAGGTCGACTACGTCCTCTCTAGGTACGGTATGAGGCCTCTAGAGTACATGGTTAGGCGAGGGCTTGGGGACGTCGATTCGGTCGTCATTGCTCACGGAGTCTACTTATCGCCTGGTGAGGTGAGGATTCTCAGGGATAGAGGGTTCTGTTTGTGCTGGTGTCCCACTGTTGACTCGTGGTTGATGGGTGTTCACTGGGCAGGCTTCGAGGATGTGGGGGGTGTCAGGCTAGGTATAGGGAGTGATGGGGGTGCTTGGGGGAGGATAGACCTGCTACATGAGGCCAAGATCGCTAAGGCCTTAAGTAAGGCTGTTGGGACATCAATTAGGTACTACAAGGCCGGTATGGACTCTCGGACTATACTCAGGGTGCTGTCCGGGTCTGTGGGAACTGCACTGGGCGAGAGAGTCGGCAGGCTTGAGAGAGGGTATAGGGCAGACGTTGTGGTTCTGGATGTGAGGAGCGTTAGGAACCTACCGGTGATCGACCCGGTGGACGCTGTTGTGAATTACCTTGAGGGTGATTGCGTCACTGATGTCGTGGTCGGTGGGAGGCTGTTAGTGGAGGGCGGGGAGCTCAAGACGATCGATGAGGGGGAGTTGCTGGAGAAGTTGCTGGACAAGGAGGATGAGGTTAGGGAGAAGATAGCTGAGCTCAGAAGAAATATAGGGGCACGACCTCCGATATAATCGCGCAGATCCTACAGAGGTAGTGCTATGGTTTTCTTTACGGACCTACCGCCCTTTATTACAGCGACTATGTTCTCCCGGTTTGTGAGGAGCTTTATGTCAGCTAGAGGATCTCCCTTCACTATCACTATATCAGCTAGCTTACCCTTCTCGAGGGTCCCGATATGCTTCTCCAGCCCAGCAACCTCCGCAGCGTTCCTTGTTGCGCAGGTTATGGACTCTAGCGGGCTCATACCGAGCTTCTCAACGAAGATCTCCAGCTCCACTGCGTTATCTCCGTGTTTTAGGGCTTTAGTCCCGCCTACGAAGTCCGTACCGGTTGCTAGCTTGACTCCCGCCCTGTACGCCCTCCTAATGTTCTCCACATGAACCTCATAAACCTCCCTAGCCTTCTCTAAACCCCACTTAGGTGTCCCCAGCTCCTCACCGTACCTAACTATCTGGTCTACTATGGCGAAGGTCGGCACTACTACAGCACCCTTCTCCCTAGCTAGCTCCGCACCCTCATCATCTATGTAGATTCCGTGTGCGATCACCTTGACCCCGGCCTTAAGGGCGTTCACTATGCCCTTACTACCTTGGGCATGAGCGTGGACCCACCTACCGGCATGCTCAGCCTCCTCAACTATCGCCCTTATCTCCTCAGGTGTGAACTGGACGTACTCGGGTCTGTCCCTCTCGGAGAGGACCCCTCCGGTGGTCATTATCTTTATGAAGTCCGCCCCCTCCCTCAGTACGAACCTAGCTGCCTTCCTGCACTCCTCAACACCATCGCACAGCACTGAGAACCCTCCGAGCTTCGAGGTCCTAACATCCACATACTCCGGGGGTAGGTAGTGGGTATCGCCGTGGCCGAAGGTCTGACTTATTGAGTAGCCGGCTGAGACCACTCTAGGCCCTACAACAGTACCCTCAGCTATAGCGTGCTTTATGGGCACACCTATATCACTCCCAGCATCCACAACTGTAGTGAAGCCTGCCTCGATAAGGGACCTAAGGTCCTGGATCACCCTAGCCACCCTCGCAGCGTGTGGGACTAGCAGAGGCTCCTTAACCATGTCGAGGGTCCTGTACCCGAGTAGATGCATGTGTGCGTCTATGAGGCCTGGCAACGCTGTGTACCCTCTGAGATCTACGACCTCGGCATTAGGAGGTACCTCTACGAACCCGGAACTACCTACATCCTTGATCCGACAATCCTCAACCACCACGACACCGTTCTCAATTGGAGGTTCCCCAGTACCTTTCACAACTCTAACTCCGGATAGGGCAACTACCCTGACCAAGACCAGCACCCTATGGAGTTCTCTGAGAGAGTTAAATAGGTGCTTGCGGCACTACCCAACTTTAATTTACTCATGTTGTTTAGTTGGTGGCTTAGTTGGGTATAGGTTCGGAGCTAGAAAACTGGGATAGTCGTGAGGATCGGTACGGTTCGCACATACCGCCCATCTACCTGAGTGTTGTGTACGACTACGTAGACTACGAGGCAGGCCTCGCGGTCTTCAGTGATAGGGGGACCTACGTGAGGTACAGTCGGGAGGAGAATCCCACTGTGAGACTTCTCGAGAGGGTGCTAGCTAAGATTGAGGGAGGTGGGGACGCGCTAGCCTTCAACAGTGGTATGTCGGCGGAGCTCACACTCTTCATGCACCTACTGAAGCCAGGATCTAAGGTAGTGGTACCTTTCGAGGTCTACAGTACTACCCTCGCACTACTGGAGAAGCTTTCAAGTATGGTCGGCTTCAAGGTAGTGAAGGTGTGGCCTAGTGCTGAGAGCATAGTTGAAGCTGCTAGCAGGGACACCTCATTAGTCTTCGTTGAGATTATGACAAACCCGACACTTAAGGTCATAGACCTAGCTGAGCTAGCTGGCCTAACTGAGGAGGGCGTGCCCGTGGTAGTAGATAATACCCTCACAACACCCATTCTCGTGAAGCCGATAAGGTACGGGGCTAGCTACGTAGTCCACAGCATCACGAAGTACATAGCCGGGCACGATGACGTGGTGGGAGGTGCTCTCGTCTCTAGGTTCAGTAACGTAGGGGACCTGTGGGACTGGAGGAGGATGAGTGGGACGATTCTTCAGCCGCTGGAGGCATATCTAGCCCTGAGGGGGCTGAAGACGTTGGAGGTAAGGTTTGAGAGACAATCTAGGACAGCCCTCGAGCTCGCTGAGTTCCTCAGCGAGCACCCTAAGGTGGAGGAGGTCTACTATCCAGGCCTCGCCACTAGCCCCTACCACCAACTAGCTAACAAGCTCTTCGAGAGGAGACTATATGGAGGGGTGATCAGCTTCAAGGTCCGAGGAGGCTATGCCGACGCGGTCGAGTTCATGAAGAAGCTGAAGATCGTGAGAAGGGCTGCGAGCTTCGGGGGAGTTGAGACCCTCGCGGTGCTACCGGCTAAGGCGGGTAGCGCGTACATCCCGGGCGACGTGAGGGAGAAGCTCGGAATCTCGGAGAACCTCGTTAGGCTGTCCGTAGGGCTAGAGGATCCCGAGGACTTAAAGGAGGAATTAGACAGAGCACTTAAGTGAGCGAGGTTCAGCTCTTATGTGGGTTTATGTTGTTTTATGTCATCGCCTCATCTTCCTTCCCCAGCATCGCTCCTTAGGTCAGCATCCGCCTTGGGGGCGTTCAGGGTCACCCCGAAGACCTCACATCTCGAGTGCCTCTTGGAGCCACCCTCAGAGCCTCACAGGGTAGCCCAACAACATGATGAATGCGCCAAACCTTAGTAAACCTAATGAAACTCAAAGCAGTTTCACGACGGCAAGTCTTAGACCACATAGCAACATAGAAGTCACGGTAGTGGTTAGCTGGGGGAGGTAGCTACCGCGTCGGCACATGACCGAGGATCACCTCAGATTTAAGTGCTTGCTTCTCCTCCCGATGGTTGGAGGTGGTTCAGGATTCGGCACTCAGGTTACGTAATCCGTTGTGCTACCTGCGGGGCTGAGTTCCGCGGTGACCTACCACCTCTTAAAGGGTCCTGCCCTAAGTGCGGAGGAGTCCTCATAGTCAGATATGAGAACCCCTCCTTCAGGGTAGATCCATCGAGTCCTGGTATCTGGCGGTACTCGTCGATCCTTCCGGCTGTCGCCACTAGAGTGTCGCTAGGTGAGGGCCTAACACCGGTTCAGAGGGTTGGGGAGGTGATGGTGAAGAATGAGCGGGCTAACCCCACCGGCTCATACAGCGATCGCGCGTCGGCGCTCATAGCTTCCTACGTCGTCAGCGCGGGGGCTAGGGCCGTGGCCACCCCATACGTCGAGGACTTCACTAGGTCCTTACTCTACTACCTATCACATGTAGACCACCTAGGCAGGTTCGCGGTGGTGGTGCCGGACGTGCTTTCTGTCCCCTCAGAGGACATCTCGTATTTCGCCTCGAAAGGAGTTGAGGTCGTTAGGCAACCGCATCCAGCAGACTTCATGGAGGTAGACTACCTCAACCCCCTGACTATCGAGGGTCTCAAAACGATAACCCTAGAACTCTACGAGGGAGGGGTTAGGGCGGGTAACATAGTTGTACCCGCTGAGACAGGTCTTTTAGCTTTCTCAGTTTGGAAAGGGATCCAGGACCTGAGGGATTCTGGACACGACGCCGGCTACGAGGTGGTGGCAGTCCTAGTCGGCAACCAGAACGTACCAAGCCTCATCACTGCATCCCGAAATATACGTGTAGTGAGGGTCTCTGGTGAGGAAGCCTACGAGGCCTCCAAGAAGCTCCTAAGTAGGGGTATCAAGGCTAAGCCCCTCTCAGCAGCCAGCTACTACGTAGGTGAGATCCTCGGAAACTCTGTCGCGATCATCACCGCAGGCTTCAAGCAGCTAGCCAGGGGCAGGTATGTGAGTGAGGTGAAGAAGATGGTTAGAGAGGTCTTGTCTAGGAGGTCCCCGATGACAGCGTACGAAATATGGAAGGAAAGACCTGCCTTCACCTTAAGGGGCGTGTACAGGGCTGTTAAGTCCATGGAACAGAGCGGTGAAATATGCTACGAGGTCGTCTCCCGCGGTAGGAGGAAGGTCAAGCTGTACCGCCTATGTTAGGCAGGTACCTAGGCTATTTAATGTGTGTGGGGTAAGCAGTAGCGGTAGCTGTCTATGTACGGCGATGAAGAGCTTGTCTACCTCCGTCGAGACTCTACACAGAACCTTATGCTAGGAAAGCTGTAGAAGGACTGGACTTGCCTATGAATATGTTTGGAAGCTTGTGGAGGAGGTTTAAAGAAGTAGAAAAAACTGAGGTTCTACCTTTAGAATATCTCCGGCGCCCTCCATTCTCCCCAGACTTCCCTAAGTACCCCGCTGATCTCACCTACAGTAGCGCCGACCTTGACTGCCTCGTATATCGGTGTGAAGATGTTGACGTCCTCCTTCTCGGCTGCCCTCCTAACGTTATCTAGGGCTGTTCTGACCTTGACCTGGTCCCTGGTCTCCCTGAACTTCCTGAGCCTGCTGACTACCCTCTCCCTAGCTGCTGGGTCTACCTTCAGTATCCTCACCTTAGGTATCTCAGGTTCCGTGAAAGTGTTGACACCTATGATCGGTACCTCACCCTTCTCTACCTTTAACTGCCACTCGTAGGCTGCCTTGGCTATCTCCCTCTGCGGGTACCCGAGCTTTACGGCCTTCAACATGCCGCCCATCCTCTCTATCTCATCGATGTACTTCCAGGCCTTCTCCTCTATCTGGTCCGTCAGCCACTCAATGTAGTAGGCACCGCCGAGGGGGTCTACAGTGTCAACGACCCCGGACTCGTAAAGTATTACCTGCTGAACCCTCACCGAGAGCTTCACAGACTCCTCAGTTGGTAGGCAGAGGGCCTCATCGTAGGAGTTCACGTGGAGTGACTGGGTTCCGCCGAGTACGGCTGCCAGCGCCTGGAGGGTGGTCCTGATTATGTTTACCATGGGCTGCTGGGCTGTTAGTAGGACACCGGCTGTCTGGGTGTGGAACCTTAGCATCATGGACCTCGGGTCCTTAGCCCCGAACCTGTCCTTCATCACCTTAGCCCATATCCTCCTAGCTGCCCTGAACTTCGCTATCTGCTCGAAGAGGTTGGTCCTAGCAGCAAAGAAGAACGAGAGCCTCGGTGCGAAGGAATCCACCGGTACCTTACCCCTCTCCATGACCCACTTAACGTACTCCATGCCGTCCGCTATGGTGAAAGCTATTTCCATAGCTGGGGTAGCACCGGCTTCCTCCATGTGGTAACCGCTTATACTTATGGAATTCCACTTAGGCATCTCCTTAGCTGCGTAGAGTATTAGATCCACAGAGTACCTCATGGAAGGTTCCGGCGGGTATATGTAGTTGTTCCTAGCTATGTACTCCTTCAGTATGTCGTTCTGTACAGTTCCGTCTAGAACTGCCTTGGGGACCCCCCTAGACTCAGCTACAGCAACATACATTGACAGTATCTCTATGGCTGTAGCGTTTATGGTCATGGAGGTAGTGATCTTGTCCATCGGTATACCGCTGAACACTATGTCCATCTCCTGGATCGTCGGCACTGAAACACCTACCTTACCGACCTCGTACCAGGCCAGCGGGTGGTCGGGGTCGTAGCCCAGCTGAGTAGGTAGGTCGAAAGCCATGCTGAGCCCTGTCTGACCTATGCTAAGTAGGTACCTGTACCTCGAGTTAGTATCCTCAGCTGAGCCGTAGCCAGCATACTGCCTGATAGTCCACGGCCGCCCCCTGTACATCGTAGGGTATACTCCCCTAGTGAACGGGTAGGCCCCTGGAAAGCCGAGCTTCTCCAGGTAGTCCCACTTCTCCAGGTCTAGCGGGGTGTAGAGTCTCCTTACCTCTATACCCTCCTCAGTCGTGAAGACTTTCTTCCTCTCAGGCGCCTTCTTCAGTAAGGGCTCTACTAACTCCTTCTCCCACTCGAGTAGCTTCTCCCTGATCTTCTCCGGACTACTCATTTCCTCTCCACCCTAGTCAGTATCTCCAATAGTACCCCGAAGGCGCTCTTCGGGTGTATGAAGTTTATCTTCCTCTCACCGTGTGCCACTACCCGAGGCTTATCGTAGGTCAGGGCAACCCCCTTAGACCTAAGCTCCTCAGTCTTCGCATCAACGTCGTCTACGTGGATAGCTATGTGGTGTATCCCCTCACCGCGCTTCTCGATGAACTTACTTATTGCTGACTCAGGGTCGGTGCCCTGCAGGAGCTCTATGAAGACTTCACCAGCCCTAAACATAGCTGTCCTGACCTTCTCCTCCGGCACCTCCTCGAGCTTAACTAGCTCGAGGCCCAGTACGTCCCTATAGAACTTCACGGCCTCATCTAGGTTCTTTACGGCTATACCTATGTGATCCAGCCTCACCGCGCCTCACCTACAGCCCTCTTAAATATCTCCACTACCTTCGATAAGGGTGTTCCAGGCATTAAAACCTCGAAGACCCCCATCTCCTTAAGCCTAGGTATGTCCTCAGGAGGTATCACACCGCCGACTATTATGGGCGCCCTAACACCCTTCTCCCTAGCTATCCTCACCAGATCCGAGACCAGCTCCTCGTGACTACCTGATAATATAGACACACCGATAGCCTCCACATCCTCTTCCAGAGCGACCCTAACCAGGTTCTCAGGGGACTGATGCACCCCAAGGTAGACAACCCTGAACCCAGCATCGCGGAGAGCCATCGTAATCACTTTAGCCCCCCTATCGTGACCGTCAAGCCCCAGCTTAGCTATCAACACCTTCCTCCTAGCTGGCTTCTCCTGGCTCAATCTCTCACCGAGATATACCTACAGTAAACAAAATAAGGACTAGGTTCTTGAATTTAAGAAAAGTTAAAAGACGAAAGTTAAGGACTGAGCGCCGAGTAGCTGATCCCACCACCCTGAAGGAGGTGGCCAAAGAGCTCTGGGCATATACGGCACTTAAGTGGGTTTACATTGAAATAGCTTAGATGATACTTGCAGAACAGCCTCGAAGCCGCTGCTTGCAGTGCTATCCTAAGGAGCCCCTCCTCTACCGCGTAAGTGTCCAGATCACCCCTAGCTACTCCCTCAGCTAGCTTCCTCAGACCCTCCTCCACCATCGGCAATCTATGGATGTCTAAGGTAGCCCCTCTCTCGCGGCTTAGGTACCTACTAACAGCTGAGGGACTTAAACCTAGTTTCCTAGCTACCTCCACCTTACTTAGCTTAAGCTCCTGGTGAAGTATTTCGACCAGCCTCCTCCTTAGCGAGGGTATGATGTACCTATAGCCTAGCTCCAGAACCGAGGACATCTAGAGCACCAGGACCTTCTTCAGAACTTCCTCGGGGTTTCTAATTACCTCCGTTAGATCCTCAACGATCTCTAGTGTTCCTAGGTACCCCCCATCTCTACCTCTGACCGGAACTACGAGAACCCTTAGGATCCTATCACCTTGCTTGGTCCAGTACTCTCTGTACTCTACCTCACCTCCTTTCAACCTCTCAACAACATTCCTCACCATAGCCTCCAGCCTAGGCGGGTGGCAGAAGAAGAGCCTTCTCCCCAGTATAGTTTTAGACCTCGCAAATCCCTTTACGAGCTTACTCTTACTATAGAATCTCACCCTATCGTTTTCATCGGCGTAGGTGATCTCAAGAGGAAGAGAACTTACTATAGCCTCGAACTCTTCTGGTTTAAGGAACCCTGTGGATAGCTCTAGATCCCCCTCCTTCTTAACTCCGCAGGTATCTGGCTCTAACTTAGCTAGAGCTAGTTGCTTAAACTCCGGCGGCAGCTTCTCCACCTTCTCCATATCGATCTTCGGCGGTAGCTCGTAGGGCATGACTGGCTTCGCTGAAGGTACCCACCCAACATCATCTGGTACTAAGTAGCCGAACTCCCTAGCTACCTCAGCTATAGCAGCCCACTCACCCTCACTAAAGAGGACCCACACAGCTGGAAAAAGCACCTTGTTCTCCCTGAAAACCAGTTCAGCTAACTCCCTTGAGATCTCGAGAGCCTTCCTAGCTACCTCCCTAATCGAGTTCTCATCAGCAGCCTCATTAGCTAACTGAACTGCCCCCCTAACCTTCACCAACACCTGATCCTCACGACCCCAAAGAACCCTCGGAACCGCTACTACACCCCTCCTCTCCAAGTAAGGAAAGATCAGCATCTGTACCTTCCTATAGTGGAGCCTGACCGACCTAAGCTCATGGAGCACTTTCCTCAGCTGCTCGAAGACCTCGCGTTCTGCCTTAGAAGATCCAAGTATCGCTGAAGCGTAGAGCCCTAGGACCTCGGATAGCTTAGATATGACCTCGTTCTCGCGTAGGAGTAGATCTAGGGGATGCCCCCTAGGAACCCCGCTCAACTCTCTAGAAGCTAAGTAGTCCCTAAACAGCTGTACATGTAGATCGCATAACCTAAGTATATCGCCGACTGGAACGCCCTCCCTAACTAGCTGCTGCTCTATAAGTACTATCTCAACAGGGCTCACCTCGGAAAGGAGCTCTCTGAACCTAGTGCTAAGCTCCTCGGGTTTAGCTCCTTCGTGAATAGCCTTAAGCAGGGACTTAACCAGTTCAACCTTATTACGCTCATCTACATTTGACACGTGTCACACCAAGATATTGAGATACCGGAGTTTATAAGTTTATCTGCTGTTTCCTACAGATATCGATGTACCGAATACAACCCAATGTAGGGTCTTTAGCTGAGAGTCCGAGATAGCCCTTAGCCGGGCGACCTAACAAGTCTAGCTATGAAGAAGCCGTCGCTTGAGTGAATATGTGGAAACATCCTGCAGACTCCTTCGGATATTATGTACCCGGGATAGCCTCTGGAGCAGAGCTTCGTCAGTCTGTGGGGGACTACCCGGAAGTCATCGAAGGTGGAGAGGGCTTCTGTCACTACCTCCTCGCCTTCTTCCGGGAGTATCGAGCATACGGAGTAGACGATCAGATCTGAGAGTTGAAGGGCTTTTGAGAGTAGCTTGAGCTGGGTGCTGCTGTAGAGCTCGACCTTCCCCGGGGTTAGCGTAGCCTTAACTCCGGGATCCTTGCCTATAGCCCCCGAGTTACTGCAGGGTGCGTCTAGGAGTACCTTATCTACCGACCTGAGGTTGAGGCTTGCTGAGTCTGCTAGTACTAGGCTTACCGAGGTTTCAGGGATCCCGAGCTTCCTGAGTAAGTGCCTAGCTGCAGTGAGCCTCCTGAGGCTCACGTCCGCGGCCACCACCCTAGCCTCCCCACCTGAGAGCATCGATATGAGGGATGTCTTAACCCCGGGAGCCGCACACATGTCCAGCACTACCTCCCCGGGCTCAACGTCTAGGTGCTCCACAGCTATGGCTGATGCTATGTCCTGAGGTACGGCCCTGAACTCCTTCACCGCCTTCAGGAGCCTCACTGGCTTAGGGCTCCGCAGCACCCTAACCATGTAGGGTAACTCCCGGTGGACCTCTAGCTCAACCCCCTCACTCTCCAGTTCCCTTATAACCCCCTCCTCACTGCCCCGGAACGTGTTTACGCGGAGCCACCAGAACCTCTCCCTGAAGGCCTCGAAGAGGCTCACAGCTTCTTGCTCCCCGATTAACGGCGAAACCCTCTCGTAAAGCCACCTCGGTATAGATAGCCTGCAATACGGCTCCGCAAGCTCCGGTAGTGACCCCTTCAGCCAGATCCTAGCTAGCTTCCTGTAGCTGACCCTCCTACTGCCCACGTAGCAGAGGAGCTTAACGTAGTCTGAAACGAAGTTCCTGCAGAGCCGGTAGAGCCTCTCCCTCTCATCAAATCCCTTAGCACAACGCCCCCTACATACCCTCTTGAAGGCTACGTCTATGGAGACCTTCCTCTCCACTACCTCGAAAAGAACCTTAGCCAGTAACTCAACCTCGCGGTAGCTCAAAACCTCGGACCTAGCCTAGCTTTAAGTAGATCCCTGGAGCGAGCTCGTAGTCCCAGCTCCCAGGCTTACCCGCCACTACATCCCTGACGTTGTGGAAGTACCTCAGGTCATCGATGACACCCCTCAGCTCTTCAGGCACGTAGAGAACCCCCTCAACCCTGTCGCTCAGCCTCATACCTCTCTCCTTCTTCCACTTCCAAACAGCCGAGTTCACCTCAGCTACCTTCTCGATGAGTTCTGCCCTACCCTCACTAAAGGATAGCTCCTCCTCACTGATCCTCTCCCTAGCTACTGTCCGACCCACAAGGGACCTCCAAATGTAGTCGGATGTGAAGGGCATTATAGGGGATAGGAGTTTAATCGACAGCTTCAGCACCCTGTAGAGGGTGTGAATAGCTCCAGCCACCTCAGCCTCGGTGAACGGTGCTTTCCTGTAGACCCGCGGCTTCACCATCTCCACGTAGTTAGAGGCGAACACATCCCATATCAGGTGGTACAGCTTGAGTGCTGGGTCGTAGACGTCGAGCTTCCTATAGCTGTCGGCAACCTCCTTCGCTACCTTACTAGCGTAGGCAAGCATGGCCCTGTCAACCTCCCTGAGGGCTACCTCACCCTGGGGCTCATTGAAGGAAGTGACGAACCTCGCAATGTTCACTAGCTTCGTCGAGAACAGTAGCCCGGATCTAACAGTAGCTTCAGACCACCTGTAGTCACCCCCGAGCTTACTGGCTACGGCTGACCAGAACCTGAAGGCGTCTGCCCCGTACTTCTCTATGTAGGGCTCTGGATAGATGACGTTACCCAAAGACTTGTGCATAGCCCTACCCTTCTCGTCTAGGCCCATACCGGTTATCCGGACCCACCTGAAGGGGGGCTTAGAGGTCAGTAACCAGACGCGTAGAGTGGTGTAGTAGAGCCAGGTCCTTATGATATCGTAGCCCTGCGGCCTCATAGCCTTCGAAAGAGCCCTACTCGCGACTTCAGGGTTCTTCAGCCAGTCAGTAACATAGAGGACTGTGACCGACGAGTCAAACCACGTATCGAAGACCCTAGTCTCACCAACTATCTGATCCCTCGGGGCCCCGCAGTACGGGCACGACTCAACCGGGGGCGGATCCTTCCACGGACGTACGTAGCGGCCCGGCTCCGGGAGGATCTCACGGCCGCACTTGGAGCACCTCCACACAGGCACCTCAGTGCCGTAGTACCGCGTCCTCGATATCGGCCAGTCCATAGCTAGGGACCTCACCCACTGAACGAGCCTCTCCTTATGCTCCAACGGGTAGAACTCCATGAGGTCAGCCACCTTCAGGACATCGTCCTTGAAGTCCAGCTGCCTCAGGAAATACTCCTCTACGTGGACTATCTCAACCGGTGTCCTGCACCTCCAACACGCCGGCACCTCATGTATTATCTCCTCCTCCTTAACTAAGGCACCGACCTCCTTGAGGAGCTCGACGACCCTCCTCCTCGCTTCCGCAACCTTCAGGCCCTTCAACGGACCTGCGAGCTCGTTCATGGTTCCGTCCCTCTCTATAATTATCCTGGGCTCTATCCCGACCTCCTTGAAGAAAATCAGATCCCTTACGTCACCGTAGGAACACATCATGGCCAACCCGGTTCCGTACTCAGGCCTAGCCATCTCGTGAGGCATTATTGGGACGGTGTGGCCGTATATAGGTACCACAGCATGCTTCCCTTCTAGACCTACATACCTCCCGTCTTTCGGGTTGTAGATGACGGCCCCGCACGCCGCTAGCAGCTCAGGTCTGGTAGTAGCTATAACTACGTCCTCACCGGTCTCCTTTACCTTGAACCTTATGTAGTAGAGGTAACCCTTCTCCTCGAGGAACTCTATCTCCGCCTCGGCCAGGGAGGTCCTGCACCTAGGGCACCACTGAACCGGCTTAGTGTCCTTATAGACGAGCCCACGTTTCCACATCTCAATGAACGTTGCCTGAGTCAGCGCCCTATACCTAGGGGAATCTGTACCGTCCCTCCAGTAGTCGAAGAGACAGCCCAACCTCTTCCAGATAGTCACCAAGGCAGCCTCATTCCTATCTAAGAGCTCCGACACCATCCTCAGGAAAGCCTCCCTACCCTCAACCGTCTTAACCATCTCATGCGCGATTACCCCGTAGGTCTTCTCAGCCGCGACCTCGGCTGGAAGCCCGTTCCTGTCAGCATAGAAGGGAACTAGGACCTTGCAACCGAGCAGCCTCAGAGCTCTAGCAACCATGTCTATCTGGGCGTAGTGAGCTGCTTGAGCTACCCCCCAAGGACCTGACGGGTATGGGGGAGGGGTATCTATGACCACTAGATTCTCGTCGGAGGCTAGGTCAACCTCCTCCTTATACAGCCCCTCCTTCTCCCACAGATCGAGCAGCTTAAGCTCATCCTCAGGACGCCACCTGACTACCTCTATCCTACCCATACAGCACCACCGCACTCATCCCGCGACACACTAAGCTACGTAGACCACAAATAAGCTGAGCTTAAGCTAAAAATAGCCGCAGTGGGGGTTCAGATGTGCCGTTGGAGAAACACTTAAACCGCTGGTTATTCGGTGAACAACCTCGTTACGTACTCTACATCTACCGAGCTTATACCGTCTATATTGCTTAGAAGGTTTTCGAGCTCGTACGTACCTCCCTCGTATTCCTCTGGCATGGTTATATAGAGCCTCAGTCCGTACAGCCCGAACGCTATGTAGAACTTCTCTGCCTTCATTACCTCGTACTGAGGAGGTAGTGCCTGCTTGACCTTACCCACCAGCTCGTCTAGGTTTACCTCATCGCTCTGCGGGTTTACCCTCACCACTAAAACTACCTTACCCACGGCTACCACCCTAAGGCCCCTCAAAGCCGCAGGAAGGACACCTGTATGGAGCAGCAAGCTTCCTGCACTTCTCGCACCGCCATATAACGACCTTCCCGCAGTTAGGGCACTGAAACCTCACTGCCCTAGTGTAGGGCTCTATTATCCTCCCACAGCTACTACACAGAGGTGGATTACTCGAATCCACTATTGCCGGAGTTCTCTCTAGTTCTGCCCCTATCTTCATTCCCCTACGTGTGGTTTCTGAGGATATTTAAGCGCTACTCGGGAAGCCCGTAGAAGCTCGCAGGGTTAACCTGCAGGATCCTCTCAGCGCATGCCTCCTCTAGAAGCCCTGCCTTAACCGCACCCATCACTTCCGGACCGAGGCTCCATGGGTATGTTACGGCTCCGGGTCTTTTCGGGTCGTCTAGGTAGTCGCTCTCCACTAGCACATTACTGCAGGAGTCCCTAAGCTCCTTGACTACCTCAGTCCTACCTACGACACTAACGTAGAAGCCTGCCTCGGTGTAGAGGCGTGTCTGAGAGGGCGGTACATGATGCACTAGCACCCTACTTCTAGGTAACCCGGTAAGGTTAGTGAAGACCTTTATGCTCTCTAAGGTGATGAAGCCAGCGTTTTCGCTGTGGATATGTATGGGTACATCGTAGTCCTTCGCGAGCTTCATACTCTCAACTAGCAGCAGCTCGTTAACTACGAAAGACTCTGGAGGTGAGGAATAGTGAGGCCTACCGAACTCCCCTAAACCGTCGGCGAGACCTTCCCTCAGTAAATTCTCGATGACCTTCATGTAGCTGGCTAACAGCTCATGGTACACTAGGTCAGCACCCCTAGAAGACCTAACCAACCTGTCTACTGTTGCTGGATGTATGCCGACGAAGCAGAGCACTCCACCTAGCTCCTTCTTGACCTCAGCACATGCGTTAGTGTGTATGTTGAGAGACCTCCCAACACCATCAAGGTCGGTACTGTAGCCGTAGCTACTTGGGGGTAGCTGGACAAGCACTATTAGCCTACCGCCTGCTGCCCTAAACCTTCTAACGACCTCCCCGTAGCCGAGCCCTAGGGTAGAAGCATGCGCGTGGGAATCGATGAACCAGCCTACCAAGGGGTCCACCTAGCTACCTACCGGAGGCAGCCCTCAGGAACTCCACGTAGACGGGTGAGGGGTTGAGGGGCTTGCTCTTGTACTCTGGGTGGGCCTGTGTCCCGAAGTAGAACCCTCTATCGGCAAGCTCCATCATCTCCGGGAACCCCTCCTGGCTGATCCCACTGACCTTGAAGCCCGCTGCCTCAAGCTTGTCTACGTAGGCCGGGTTTATCTGGTACCTATGTCTATGCCTCTCGTAAACGATGTCAGCTCCGTATATTCTGTAGGCTAAGGTGCCCCTAAATACCCTTATCGGGAGGGCTCCGAGCCTCATAGACCCGCCCTTGACTACCACACCCCTCTGCATCTCCAGGATGTCTACGACCGGGTGTGGGGTGTTCGGGTCGACCTCTGTGGTGTTAGCTCCTCGGAGGCCGAGAACGTTCCTCGCGAACTCTACGACCATAAGCTGGAGACCGAAGCATATTCCGAGCACTGGTTTCCCGAGCTCCCGCAACTGCCTAATCACCGATATCTTACCCTCCACGCCCCTAGAGCCGAACCCCGGCAATATCATCGCAGCGCTTGCCGCCTCCGCAATATCCTTCGCGCTGATCTTACCCCGCTCAACGTCCGTTGCCTCAACCCACCTCAGGATCGGCTTAACGCGAAGGTGTGCTCCCGCATGCTTCAGCGCCTCAATTATTGAGAGGTAGCTGTCCCTCAATGCTGTGTACTTACCTACCATAGCTATCTCAACAGTTCTCGAAGAGTTCTTGTATCTCTCCACGAACTCAACCCACCTGCTGAGGTCTGCCTCCCTAAGCTCCAGACCCAGCTTCCGGGCCAGCACCCTATCGATCCCCTGCTCCTTCAAGACCTTTGGAACCTCGTACACAGGGTCCACATCATAGCTGTTGAACACCTCATCAGTACCTACATTACCGAATAGGGCAAGCTTATTCCTCACGGAGGGGTCCAACGGGCTCTCAGAGCGAGCAACGATGATGTCTGGCTGGATACCGATCCTTCTAAGCTCTTGGAAGCTGTGCTGGGCCGGCTTCGTCTTGAACTCCCCTGTGGTTGACAGCCTCGGGACTAGCACTACGTGGACGAATAGAGCCCCGGTAGGTCCTTCCTCAAGCCTCATCTGCCTAGCCGCCTCGAGGAACGGAAGCCCCTCGATATCCCCTACTGTACCGCCTACCTCTACGAGGACTATATCTGCTGACGACTGCTTAGCAACACTGCGTATTCTACTCTTTATCTCGTCGGTCACGTGCGGTATTATCTGCACTGTCTGCCCGAGGTAGTCTCCCCTCCTCTCCTTCGTGATCACCTCCATGTAGACCTTGCCGGTAGTTATGTTATGGTCTTTACCCAGATCAACCCCCAGGAACCTCTCGTAGTGCCCTATGTCTAGATCCGTCTCACCTCCGTCCTCGGTTACGAAAACCTCACCGTGCATGTAGGGATTCATCGTCCCAGCATCTACGTTGACGTATGGATCTATCTTTATCGCAGTCACAGAATAGCCCATCCCCTTGAGGAGCAAGCCTATGGAGGCCGTCGTAATTCCTTTCCCAAGCCCGGAGAGCACGCCCCCGGTCACAAACACATACTTAGTCAAGTGCCCGTCGCTATTTTGACGCTGACCGCACTTAAAAGCACGTAGCTATATGTTGTGTGGCTACTAGCACATGGTGGGGAGTCTATGAGCTTCGGAAGCGCGGCGGAACTAGCGGAGAGGTACGCCAAGAGGTTTGACGAAGTTAGGAGTAGGGCCCTAAAGAGCGTTACGAGGAGTCAGGCAATAACTTTCGACTCTATTTACGAGCTACTGACAGGGGTCTCCTCAGTAGTTAAAGTCCTAGCCACCCTAGAGGGCTCACTCGGTTCTGAGATTGGGAGTAAGAAAGTGTGCGGTAACGCCGTCTTCGTTAGATCCCAAGACAGCACCATCTTCATGAGGTTGAAGCCCCTGCGGGCCATCACCTACAGTGCCTCGCAGGGCCTGCTCAGGCTGACGTTCGAGAGGGTGTCAGTCGAGGTAACTAGTGACTCGATAACTGTCACGCTGGGGAGGATCAGCCAGAAGATCCCGTACACAGACCCCGCTGACGTAGCTAACAACGCATCTATGTACCGGGCAGTAGTGGGTAAGGCACTGCCGGTTACTGGTGAGCTGATGACAGCAGTAGTATCGTGTGCGAAGGCCGCCGGTGTCAGGCTGTGAAGCTTAAAAGTTCTAAGAGGATGATTAGGGAGGCATGAGTATGAGTGAGCTGGCACCTACCGAGATAAAGCTCTTCGGTAAGTGGGACTACGTGAACATTCAGGTAAGGGACCCCAGCCTGAAGAAGTACATATGCCTCAGACCGTACTACGTCCCCCACACTAGCGGGAGGCATGAGCACAGGAGGTTCGCAAAGGCCGAGGTACCGATAGTAGAGAGGTTGATTAACAAACTCATGAGACCTGGTAGGAACACTGGGAAGAAGCACCTAGCATATAACATAGTCAAGCTAGCTCTCGACATAATCCACGAGAGGACTGGGGAGAACCCGATACAGGTACTTGTGAGGGCTGTAGAGAACAGCGCGCCTAGGGAGGAGACTACGAGGATAATGTACGGAGGTATAATATATCATGTAGCCGTTGACGTATCGCCCCTGAGGAGGGTTGACCTAGCGCTCAGGTTCATAACGGAGGGTGCTAGAGCGGCTGCGTTTAAGTCCACTAAGCACATCTCCGAGTGCTTAGCCGAAGAGATAATCCTGGCAGCTAGCAACGACTCCAGGAGCTATGCTATATCCAAGAAAGAAGAGATCGAGAGAATAGCCTTAAGCTCTAGGTAGAGAACGTATCTACCGAGCACAATACCTGAACAGGTCAATAGCTTTTCGCGATCTACGTACTGCTCAGAGCTTACTGACTTTCCTCTTTCCCTTAAGTTCTCTACTTACACTGAAAGCATATTTTCCTCAGAGCTAAGCCTAGGGTGGTGGTACCTGGATTGATGGTGGAGATAAGGTGGCATGGAAGGGGAGGTCAAGGAGCTGTCACGGCTGCTGAGCTCGTTGCTTACGCCTCGATTATCAAGGGCTACTACGCGCTGGCTTTCCCGGAGTTCGGGGCTGAGAGGAGGGGGGCCCCAGTAACAGCATATAACAGGGTGTCTGATAAGGTCATCTATGATAGGTCACCGGTGATCAGCCCAGACATCGTGGTTGTTTTGGATCCGTCGATGGTGAGTCGAGACATAATACACGGACTGAAGAAGGGAGGTCTGGTCATCGCCAACACCGTGAGGAAGCCTAGGGAGCTGTCTGAGTTGCTCGGTCTGGACTACAGGGTAGCTACAGTAGATGCTACTAAGATAGCTATGGAGGTATTCAGGCTGCCTATAGTGAATACAGCAATGGTTTCCGCGCTGGTAGCTGCCTCGAAGATCATGGACCTAGACACCCTGCTACAGGCCGTCAAAGCTAGGTTTAGTGCTAGGTTGGCCTCACTTAACGAGCAGGTAATAAGGAAGGCCTACGAACTAACTGAGGTGATGTAGCTGGCGACCCTTCCGGGATGGAGGGAGCTGCCTAGAGGGGCAGTAATACTGGAGCCGGGATCCTCAGTAAGGTATAAGACAGCCAGCTGGAGGGTTCTGAGACCTGTGATAGACCAAGACAAATGCATTAGGTGCAGGATCTGCTGGACCTACTGCCCGGAGCCAGCCATCCGGGAGCTGGACAAGCCGTACACGTCTAAGTCTGGTAGGACATACAGGGTCACCTACGAGATAGATTACGACTACTGTAAGGGATGCGGTATCTGCGCGGAGGAATGCCCGGTTAAAGCCATAACTATGGTTGAGGAGGTGAGGTAGTGTGGGTAAGATAATACCCGTCTCCGGAAACTACGCAGTCGCGTACGCTGCTAAGGCCGCCGATGTCGATGTGATAGCGGCTTACCCGATAACACCTCAGACAACTGTTGTGGAGAAGCTCTCCGAGTTCGTAGCCAACGGGGAGCTAGACGCTGAGTTCATACATGTGGAGTCCGAGCACTCCGCGCTCTCAGCTGTGGTAGGGGCCTCCGCTACTGGAGCTAGAGTTTTCACAGCGACCTCATCTCAAGGGCTGTTGCTGATGTATGAGATAATGCACATAGCGTCGGCGCTGAGGCTCCCAGTAGTCATGAGCATAGCTGCGAGGGCTATATCAGCTCCAATAAACATATGGTGCGACCACAGCGACTTCATGGCCGCCTCAGACGCCGGCTGGGTGATGTTCATGGCCATGAACGCCCAGGAAGCTCACGACCTCGTGATTGCTGGGTTCAGGATCGCTGAGGACCCTGAGGTACACCTACCTGTGGCTATAGGCTACGATGGTTTCCTGCTGTCTCACACGGTAGAGCCGGTGAACATAATAGAGAAAGATGAGGCCCTGAGGTACGCCCCAAAGAGGGTGACGTGGCATACCTTAGACCCGGACAAGCCGATAACTATCGGCTCCCTAGCTTCCCCAGACTGGTACTTCGAGTTCAGGGTCCAGCTACAGGAGGCGATCAAGGGGTCTAGGGAAGTTATCCTAAGCGCCTTTAAGGAATTCGCCCAGCACTTCGGGAGGAGGTACGCGGAGGTCGATGCCTACTACACGGACGACGCGGACGTAGTTCTAGTATCCATGGGCACAACCTCCGGTACAGCTCTTTCCTATGTGGAGGACGCTAGAAGGGAGGGCTTGAAGGTAGGGCTGATCAACGTGAGGCTCTTCAGGCCCTTCCCCGAGGAGCTCGTAGTTAAGCACGCTGGGAATGCTAAGGTCGTAGCTGTAGTGGACAGAGCTGTTAACGCGGGCTCGTCGTTTGTAGGTCCTCTCTACTCGGAGGTTGCGGTAGCAATGTTTAAGAGAGGCTTTGACATACCTATAGTCAACTACATAACAGGCCTAGGTGGGAGAGCAGTCCTCAAGAGCCACATAGACTCGATGGTTAAGCACGCGCACAGTCTAGTAGGCAAGAAGATGCGTGACTTAGAGACGCACTACGCTTTCGTTGGGGTGAGAGAATGAGTTCTCTAACTATAGCCTCACTACCTAGGGACGAGCTCCTAGCTCCAGGGCACAGGATGTGCCAAGGATGCGGAGCCGCAATAGTGATGAGACACCTTCTTAAGGCTCTCGGTAAGGACATAATAATAGCACACGCAACCGGATGCGTGGAGGTAACAACCACTCCATATCCCGATACCGCCTGGAGGGTTCCCTGGATCCATGTAGCATTCGAGAACGCTGCGGCAGTAGCCTCAGGTATCGAGGCAGCTGTAAAGGCCATGAAGAGGAAGGGCTCTATGAGCCCGGACAAGAAGATCAAGGTCGTAGCTATAGGCGGGGACGGAGGTACTGCTGACATAGGACTTCAAGCACTATCCGGAATGCTTGAGAGGGGTCATAACGTGCTGTACGTGCTGTACGATAACGAAGCTTACATGAACACCGGTATCCAGAGGAGCGGTGCTACACCGACCTACGCCTGGACTACGACAACGCCTGCGGGGAAGGTCTGGCGCGGTGAGTGGAGGAAGAAGAAGGATATGGTGAGTATAGCGGTAGCACATAAGATCCCGTACGCAGCTACAGTGAACTTCGCCTACATAACAGACTTCTACACTAAGATCAGGAAGGCTGCTGAAATTGAGGGTCCGACATTCATACATGCGTACTCACCGTGTGTACCTGGATGGAGATACGAGCCCCACCTAACCGTCAAGGTGGCTAAGCTAGCCGTACAGACAGGTATCTGGGTGAACTACGAGGTGGAGAGGGGAGTGTTCAGAGTGACTACACCGGTGCCGAAGAGGCTTCCGGTAGAGGAGTACCTGAAGCTCCAGGGGAGGTTCGCGCATCTAACCAAGGAGGAGGTTGAGAGAGTGCAGAAGATGGTTGATGAGGACGTCGAATACATAAACAAGCTTGCTGGCACCACCGTCATAGGACCCGTAGAGAGGAAGTAGAGGGAAACCTACCTCGAGGACAAACTATTCATTACTTTTATTGCTTTAGCGTAGTACGTCCTTAAGGCCTCGATACGCGGTCTCGGAGATACTTCCTGAGCTAGCTGAATACTTAACACCTCAGGCTGACTATCGTTCGTCATATCAATTACGTTACCGTCCCTCCTTACGACTAGTGTTGGAATGGACTCGCTCTTCGTGTAACCGCCAGCTACTATGATGTTGGTGTCGTTCTCGTATGCCCTCATCCTAGCCGCGAGAACCACGAGCTCCGGATCTACCATCTCCACAGGCGGGTAGAAACTGACCAGCACGCTGGATCCGGAGCCGGAGCAGTACCTTGCTACCTCCGGGTACATGATGTCATCAAGCACTAGGAAGCATATCCTCATGTTAAACACGTCAACACCCGGCGACTTAGGCAGGAAACCTTTAAAGTTGCCGCCGTACTGAATGAACTTCCTGGACACCTCGAGCCTTGTCGTCGCCTCAACTACGGAGATAAAGGAGTTGCCGCCGTACTGGACAGCTACCGGACTGACGTAAACCCTACCCGAGCTACCCAGTACCGGTATTCTATCTAGGAGAGTCCTAATAGACTTCCTGTAAGATGCGTAGGCTTTCCTACCGCTAGCTAAGTCCTTGAATATCTTCACTGGGAGAGGTATTATAGAGAGGTCTGCTGGCCCAACCTCGGCGGACAGCTTGTGCAGCTCCTTGATGTATTCCCGGGTGCTAACTCCTAGGTTCAGCCTATATACCGCTATGGTTACCGAGTCCTGCTTCCCCAAATCTCACCAACCCTAACTCTACTAGGTCACCGTGGAGTAGTGACACAACCCTCAAGTAGTCGTCTAGTCCCTGCTCAACCAGGTCCATCTTCTTCTCTAAGATCCTCGTCCGCTCCTCACTAACTAACCTCTCAAAGCGGCTGACTAAGTACCTGTATACCTCGATCCCGAGCGGTCTAGGTATGATGAAACCACGCCCTCTAGTCCTTATAGCATACCCTCTCCTCAGTATGGTCTCAATTATCTTTGAGTATGTGCTGGGTCTGCCTATACCTGACTCCTTCATCTTCCGCACTAGAGACGACTCCGTGTGCGGTAACACATCACTCCTATAGAATAACCTGAACTTACTTGCTGTGTGTACTCCCTTTGGGACCGGCCTCCTGATCCTGACCCTCTTATCGTACTTAAGGAATCCCTCGCTAGTTACCGACGTATATATGGAGAGCTCCCCAGGCCCTAGCTCAGCTGTCCGACCGTCCTTAAGGTGCATTATGATCCTGTACTTTACCCTGGACATGACCACCTCAGCTTCCTTCGACTGGGAAGCTATGAACCTCCTGAATATCGTGTCATAAATTATGTAGTGCACCTTCTGCAACCTCACCGTAGGCTCTAGAACCCCCTCCTCAACCAGCCTCCTAAGGGTATCGGAATCTATAGGTCTAGTAGGTCGGATAGCTTCGTGAGCTCCTCCCTCACCCCAGGACCTAGGTCTGAACAGCTCCCTGTATCTATCCCCCTCAACCTGCTTCAGGTACTCCTCAGCTATGCGTATCCCGACGTCGGAGACCCTCGTGCTGTCGGTTCGGTGGTATGTGATGAACCCAGCCTCGAAAAGCTCCTGCAGTACCTCCATCGCCCTAACAACCGATATACCGTACCTAGAGTTCAGCTCAGCGAGGACTGAGTCAGTAGTGAACGGCGGCTCCGGTCTTAGGGTAGCCGCCTCGTCCTTCACATCCTCTACTACGACCTCAACAGACTCAATGTCGCTCACCCTAACGCTCTTCAGATCCGCAGGTAGCTCCGCAGTGAACTCTACGTCAAGCCCTTCAATCACAGCACCGATGTTCCTCTTCTTGGTCTCCTGGTACCTCCTAGCAGCATCTATCACCCAACCTAAGACAGGTGTCTGGACCCTGCCAGCCGATAGGTTCTTATAGCTAGCTGGGTGTTCCGCACATAGCGACCGGTACCTCCTACCAGCCGCGTTATTTAGTTGCGGGACGACCTCCCTACAGAACGTCGCCCAGAAGTCCGTTTGCAGTAGCTGGGAAAGCGAGAACCCTATCCACCTATCCTCTACGCGTCTAACCAGCTGCGCCTTCACGAGGTTGATGTTCAGGTCCCGCGGGCTCCTCAACGCGTTCTCGAGCGCCCTCTTGGTGACCTCGTGGAACTCAACCCTACGCACACTGCTATTCATAGGCATGACTAGGCTGAACAGATCGTACGCTATCTTCTCCCCCTCAGTGTCCGGATCCGTCCCGACCAGAACCTCATCGACTTCTAGAGCAACATCCCTTATAGCTGAGACCATGTCAGCTGAGTCCACCACGTTGGGTGACCCGCAGTACGGGCAAACCCTCCTGTCCCCTAACTCCTCAGTGAACTGCTTCCCGCAGGAAAGGCACCTCTTGATCGTGGTGTACATTGGTATATACTTACCATCCTTGTACATCACCCCGAAGAGGTCCACCCAGTCCCCGACCTCTCTTCGAAGCCCCTCAGTGTCCGTAACGAGCTCGTAGATGTGTCCCCCTGACGACGTTATGAGGATCGTCTGGTTCCCTAAGCTAACCTCGTAGACCCGAAGCCTACCGTAATCCTTAGCGCTGGGCCTTCCAAAGAACTTCGCTATAGTCCTCGCCTTGTTCGGCGACTCAACTACGAGTAACGATGTCTTGAACTCTATGCTCTTCAGCTTCGACAGCTCATCCTTAGACATCGTTCCCTCACGCAACATCCTTATGATATCCCTATCTCTATCAACCTCCCTCAGTATGTCCCCCAACCTCGAGGATACCTCGGAGTAATCTAGGAACTTGAAGCCATCTATAACCCACGACAGCCTCCTCTCAAGACCTTTAAGCAACCGAACATCGTCGACTACGACTACCGACACACCGCGGCTGACACCACCTAGATAGAGCCTTGAGGTCCTACCGCTCGCCTGTATATACGTCGGTGAGTCAGGTATGAGGACGTAGAGGGCTCCCCCATCCTCAACGACTGCTACCTCAGGGTTCTGCCTCACTTTTTTCAGTACCTCCGGATCCCTCACAAGCTCCTTCACGATGTTCATGGCCTCAACAAACATCTTCTCGACGGAGGTCTCCGGTTCTTTAGCGCCTCTAGCTATCTCTCTAAACCTCTCGAGCACTAAGGAACCTGCCCTCCTAACGGCTCTGGCAAGCCTATTCAGATACGCCTCAAGCTTTTCCCGCTGCTCATCTGACTCAACAGCAACTGCGAGTATGGGAAGCAATCTCAAGACGTCTGCTGGATCCAGCTCCTCAACCCGTAGGCTGATCTTGTGCCTAGGAACACCTGCGAAGACGCAGTACCTTATATGCTCAGGGAGATCTATCCCCCTGACAAGCACCCCGTAGTACGTAGCTACACCTACTAGAACATCGATCTCCCCAGCTACGAACTTATCTAGTGAATCCGTCTTCTTGCTGTGCACTGCCTCCGCCTTAATACCCCGAGACCTTAAGTACTCTGCCAACATGTTCGCGTAGTCGATCCCCTTATCGATCGGTACGTAGACCAGCCCTCCCCTACCAAGCGCTCTGACTACCTCTGCGACGGTGTCCTCAAGGCTCCCACTAGGAACTACGCTCGAGTCTACTATGTTTCTTATAAGCTCCGGCCTTGCGCCAACATCGAAGCCTAGGAGCTCCCTGAAGAGCCTAGACCTAACACCCCTCGGATTACCGGTAGCCGATGAGATCACGAGGACCGACTTCACGCCCCTGGATCTCTCCCTTAAGTAAGCTTCTAGGCTCCTTAACTTGCTGAGTAGCTCCTCCCTCGGCCCCCTATACGCTAACTCCCTCCTCAACCTCACCAGCTCGAGTCCTTTAGCTATGTCGTCGTCTGTGAAGCCCATGAGCATTAGGATCATATCTATAGCCTTCGATCCCCTCATGACCGCGTCCACATCATCTACGAATATGTAGCTGAACCTCTTCCCACGTAGCTTATCGAAGTTCTTGATCAGGTACCTAGACGTGGTTATCAGTATATCGAAGGACCCGCTGGAGATAGCTTCCTCCCTCCTAGCCCTCTCCTGCTTGCTCAGCCTAGAGTGAACTGAAACAACTAACGCTGTGAAACCGACCCTAGAACAGAACCTCTCCACTAGCTTCTCCGCCTGCTTAACCAGCACGGTCGTCGGCACTATAATGTAGCTCTTACCGCCCTTCATAGCAAAGTAAACAGCAGCTAGGAGACCGGCAGTGGTCTTTCCCACCCCGGTCGGGGCGAGCATGGCGAAGGAAGAGCCCTTGCTCATACGCTTAAACCACAGCTTCTGAATGCCCCAGGGCTCGCTCCCCACGGCCTCGGTGAAGAGCTTAGACAGCTCACCATACCTTCGCTGCACCTCCGCGAGATCCCGGTAGTTCTTGAGGGTGCCTAGGGACCTCATCACGTCGAAGAGGGATTCCCCACCAGATAGCTGAGCCCTAGGTAGGCAGGTGGAGCACGGCAACCCGAGATGGAGCCTCCTATCACTAATAGCCCCTCCACAGTTAGGGCAGCTCCTCAAGTAGAGGACCAGCGACGCCTCCTCAAGCTCACTCCTAAATACCACCACCCCGCTGCGGTAGTTACTCCTCGTGTTCTAGGTGTGAAGTAACTTAAAAACACTATGCCGTCCCTAGCGGGATTTCCCTAAGTGTGGGCGGGTTCTGGGGAGGTATTGCCTATGCCGCTTAGGATGTACGCTACTAGTATGGGGAGAACCACTGTGGCGTCCCCGTAGACGGTGACGTGTTTTGCTTTAGGGCTGATCTTACCCCAGGAGATGGCCTCCTTGGTCCTTGCCCCACTGAGGGAGCCATCCCACTCGGTGGCAGTCGTTATGTAGACGGCGTAGTCCAGACCTCCCTTGAACTGATTCCACCATATTGTGTGGTGCTTGCTAATCCCACCCCCAATCACTAACGCCGCGCTCTTCTTAGAGGAGAACACTGCGTCCGCCAGCTCCTTCATGTCCTTGAAGACGTCGAGCTGTATCTTCTTGAACTGGGAAAATATGAAGAGGTTAGTCCCGAAGGAACCGTCAACTATCCCCGGTACATACACCCTCGCTCCTGCCCTGAATGCCGCACCTAGAACCGAGTTGGGATCCCCGCTGAGGTCTCTTCCAACCTCCGACAACAGTTCCCGCACCCCCCAAGACGACTTCACGGATGCTAACCTCTCAACAAGCTTCTTGACGTAGGACTCGATGATCACCCCGTAGCTCTCCCTAGGTACTAAGACGTTGCCCAACCTATGCACCCCCTTCTCAGCTAGCTCCGCATCGTCCATGTCGAAATCCCCTTTGTAGTACGCGCCCCCTAAGCTCCTCGCGATGTCGTGATCCACAGCACCACACGTAGTCACGATGACGTTGAACAACCCCATATCTACGAGCTGGGCTAGAACTCCCCTCAGCCCTGTCGCCACTAAGTTACCTGTAAACGCTAGGAAGCGTATGTCCGAGCTCCTCAAACCCTCTAAAAGGATCTGAGACGCCCTAAATACGTAGCTAGCAGTGAACCCGTGCATCCTCCCGTAGAGCTCGACTAGGTCCCTAACCTTCATATCCTTCCACACCTTCACGTCCTCGACCTGCCCCACAGACGCCAGATCCTCACCCACCATAGAGTAGCCCGGTTAGCTACTGGCAACTATCTATAAAGCTCTACGGAGTTCAACCCCGCGAACCCCCTTTAATCTCCTTTAAAGTTCGGTCCCCTTGACGTAGAGTCGCGACCTCCTAGAAGCTTCGTGAGGAGATAGCGTAAAGGGAGAGCTCCAGGGCTAGGTGCTTAGCGCAGACTCTAAACTGTCTACGTCGACGGTCCTCTGCTCACCGGTCTTCATGTTCTTCACGGTGACCTTCTCGTTCTTCAGCTCTGCTTCACCGATTACTGCTACGTAGTCATAGCCGAGCCTGGATGCCTGACCCACCATGTCTGATAGCTTCTGCTTCTGTGTAAACCTAACATCTACTGCGATACCTCTCCCACGTACCTTACTTGACACCCTGTCGACGAACCCTATGTCCTCCACTAGCGATATCAGCATCATGGTAGGTCTCACCCTCCTTATGTTCCCGAGAGATCCTTCCGCCTCTAAGGCGAGGATGGTCCTTTCTACACCTAGGGAGAACCCGGTAGCTGGGACACTGACCCCTCCAAGTATCTGCGATAGAGTGTCGTACCTCCCCCCACCGCCTATGCTTAGGTTTAAGTTCGGGACTGATATCTCGAATATAGTGCCGGTATAGTAGGCCAGCCCCCGAACCAGCTTCAGGTCCACGTAGACCTTGAGGCCTAAGCTGAGTAATGCCTCTAGCAGCTTAGTAAGCCTCTCCAGACCTGCCACGCTGACCTCCGAGGATATCCCCAGCTTACCGACCTCGGATCTGAGTTCCTCGGGGGTGCGGGCCTCGACCTCAAGTAGCCTCTCAAGTGTGGATACTTTAGATCCGGCGTACTGAGCTACTACACTGACTGCCTTCTGAGACTCGCCCTTATCTATGAGGTGCAGGACCTCGTCCTGTTCTTCCTCCGGAACCCCCCACTCCCTGAGGAGACCTCTGATGATCGAGATGTCGTTTACTCTGAAGCTGTAGTTACTTAACCCAATCAGCCTGTAGAAGTCCCTAATGAGCTGGAAAAGCTCTATGTCTGCGTGGACCCTGGGCTCGCCGATGTACTCTACACCGACCTGGTAGAACTCCCGGTACCTACCGAACTGCGGCTCATCGTACCTGAACACCTGCCCGAAGTAGTACAGCTTAACCGGCTTCGGTCGAGCTAGTAGGTGCTTCAGGTAGGCCCTGACGATGCTCGCCGTGAACTCAGGCCTCAAGCATATGGTCCTACCTGCCTTATCTTGGAACACATACATGCTCTTGCTTATACCCGGGCCCGACTTGACCTCGTAGATCTCGTAGTGCTCGATTGTTGGGATCAGAGCTAGCCTGTAGCCGTAGAGCTCAGCTATCTCCGAGAACCTATCGAAGATCCCTTTATAGTACTCCGAGTCCGGGGGTAGGATGTCCCGGGTACCCCTAGCTGGTTCTAGCAGGACCCTCAACCCGGTACACCCGGCCTAGATCCTCCGCTCTTGCCAGCCCAGCTGAGTAGTACGTTACATCCCCGTGAGCATCCACTACTGCTATGACTGGGGTGTACTCACGCATTACTGCTGACCTGACCCACTCAGCTATCTCGGAAGCACTAACGAGGGTGTTCTCCTCGAGCACTAAAATCAGGACCTTCAAGCCCCCCTTAACGTAGAGCAGCTCCCGGGGTGAGTACCCTGACTTAGCCCTCCTACCCCTCTCCCTCAGGTCTAGCAGTACCGTAAACTTTGACCAAGCATAGCTCATCTGAGGGTAGCTAGAGTAGAGAGCTGCGAGATCGCACTTAGACTCCCCTAGATATACGTCAGCCAGGTCCTTGTGGACTATGTAGGTCACCTCCGCCATATCTAGGAAGTACCTACCGGAGTCGATGGGCCACCCAAGACCGAGCTCCCTCACAACGCCATCCCTATCCTCAGCTACGAACCTCCAATCGTCAACACCCAGTAGTCTAACTACACGCCTCACCTGTGTGCGTACCGGAACCACCTCCAACATACCCAGTTAAAAGCAGGATTTTAACTAAAGCCTTCTGCTGCGGTGGAACGTCCGTAAGTCTACTACTTGAGCTATGAGTCAGAACACAGCTCTCCGCCACAGCGGGTTGCCCAGTTGCCACGTAGGATTTCTCATGGTCATATGATGTTACTCTCATAAACTCTAGATAGTGGTTTAGTTACCTCCAAGTGCGACCCTACGATGCTTTGAGGTCTGTACATCCGCGTGGTCTCCGGAGACGGCCCGAACGCAATAAGTAGGTGTCGACCGAGAAGCTGTACCGGGGAAAGAATACGAAGAGATGCCCATTAGCAAATACGGGTCCACGAGAGCTGAACCCCTAAATAACTAAGGGATCTTTACAGCTGAAAGCCTCGCCCTTTAGGGCTGAGAGGAGGTCAGCCGTTTTACGTAGTCGATCACTTTCACTACTCTGAACCTAGGACCGCACTCCCTATCGCTTGTTACACATATGAAGGTTATGAGGGCGCCGTCCTCTCCTCCGAGTATCTTCAGTTCCACAGCTCGCCCTCCAGGGCTCTCAACTATCTTAGGTCTTAAGGCTTGGAGTAGGTATGAGGAGACGATCTCGGAGAAGCCCTTTGGGACGGAGCTCGGTACTAGTATGAGCTCTCCGAGCCCTAGCGGTCTCTGAGATCCCGGCAGCTCCCTCATGAGGGTCACCCCGCCGAGCTTGAGAAGGAACATTACCTCCAGCTCGGTACCTCTAGGCTCAGCATAGAGTATTGATGAGGGGTTACCCCTCCTCTCTAGGACTATGAGAACACCGTAGGCCCCGAGGGACGTCGCCTTAGTAGCTAACTCAGAGTAGGTGGCCTTCCCCCTACTCACCCTCACAGAGTGGGGTAAGACGATACTGAGGTCTTTAACGAAGCTGCGGACTCTCTTGGAGGGCTCCCTAGATGTAGTTATGAGGAGCTTGCCGGTCAAGAGGTCGACCTTCTCTGCGAGCCGGCCCCGGCGATCCCTGAGACGATTATGGTCTTGCCGATCTCAGTGTACGGCTGGTATGCCCCGCCCGCGAAGGTCCTTCCACACTTAGGGCAGACCCATATCCCGATTGAGACCCTCCTGAAAGACACCTTCGTGCCGCAGAGTGGGCACACGTACTCAGCGTACCTCCGATCCATAACCTCCTTCCACTTCTTCCTCAAAGAAGAGCCATACCTAGCACCGAACCTACCGGCGATACCGACTACCTTAGTTCTACCCACTACTAGCACCTCAACAAGTAGAGCGATGGAGGCTTAAAAGCGTTGCGGGACCTACCCCTACCAAGTGGGGATCTACCCATGATCCCCGCGTAGTTAGTCGCGGTCACCGAAATGCTTTTAAGTGGGTCCTGAACATATGTACGGGGTGTCCAAACGGTGACCCACAAAGCATTAACCCACGGACGTAGCATAGCAGTCGTAGTTGTCGTAGCTGTGGTGATGTTGCTTGCTGGAATAGCTATTGGAATGGCTATCTCACCGGGAGGCTCTACACAGATAGCTACAACTATACACGTACCCATCACCCAAGTAGTGACGTCTACAAGGCCCGCACAGATTTCGGTGATAGATGCCCTCGGAAGGGAGGTAGTCTTTGATGGTGTGCCGAAGAGAGTTGTCTCGCTAGCCCCGTCAGTTACTGAAATACTCTTCGCCCTCGGGCTCGGAGATAGGGTAGTGGGTGTGACGAGCTTCTGCAACTACCCACCAGAGGTTCCTAGGCTTGTGAGTGAGGGTAGGATCTCGGTCATCGGCGGGTTCTGGAATCCTGACTCGGAGAAGGTGGTTTCCTTGAAGCCGGACCTGGTTATAGGCTCAGCAGGTACTAGACCGCACCTTCAGCTAAAGGACCTACTGGAGGAAGCTGGGATAAAGGTAGTTTACGTGTACGGCAACGATGCGGGGAGCCTATACGACGTTGTCAGGGACATACGCACCATAGCTAGGATATTCGGGGTAGAGGATGCTGCGGAGAAGCTAATCAAGGAGATAGAGGGGGAGATAGGTAGCGTTACGATCACAATAGCTAATGCTACTAGAGGTAGTGCCGGGCCCAAGGTGCTGTTCCTCTTAGGTCCCCCAGCGTTCGGTCTATACAGTGCTGGAGGAGATACGTTCATTGGGTGGATCATATCAGCTGCTGGAGGAGTCAACATAGCTGGGAAGTTCTCCGGCTGGCCTGTCCTAGATTACGAGTACATACTCTCAAACGACCCAGACATAATCGTAGTGAGTGCAATGGGAACCAACTACACTGAGCTAGTCAAGGAGATAGGGTCTACACCGCTGGCTGAGACGAAAGCCTACAGGGAGGGTAGGGTCTACCTAGTAGACCAAGAAGCTAACGATGTGCTGATGAGGCCGGGTCCTAGGATAGCGTCAGCAGTTAAGCTCATGGCCAGCATCATACATCCCGAACTCTTCGGCGAGCCTGAGACCCCAGTAGTCTACAGGATGGCTGGACCTGCGAAACCGTAAACCGAGGAGGGTGTGATGTCCCAAGAGGTTATATCAGGTAGTAGGAGAAAGTTTCTTTTTCTTGCTCTACTGCTTACCGTAGCTTTAGCTGTTTCCCTGCTTTTCTCCTTATCGGTGGGAACATCCCTCGTTTCCCCGAAGGAAGTTCTGACCTGCCTAATCGCATTTGAGTGCGGTAAGAGCGCGAAGCTCGTAGTGGACATGAGGTTTGTACGTGCCTGCGTAGCCGCTCTCTCAGGGGCTATGCTCGCACTCGCCGGAACACTAGTGCAGGGTCTAACTAGGAACCCGCTAGCCGACCCGTACATAATAGGAGTCTCGTCGACATCCCTTGCTGTAGTCTCAGCAGCTGTACTGCTAAGTCCATCCGTGCTCGTGCACAGGCAGGTCCTGATCGCCGTTGCCTTCGCGGGCGCCCTGCTCGGGTACATCCTCACGACGACCATCAGCTTGCTCTCTGGGGGTAGTGGGACCTCCCTAGTGCTCTCCGGTATAGCTGTCTCAGCGCTGTTCTCCGGAATCTCACATGTGTTACTGTACCTATCGCAGAATAGGATAGCCCAGCTAGGCAGGAACTACGTATTCCTACTCCTAGGGTCAACATCAGGCGTTCTAAGGCAGGACATAACCTACCTAGCCATCTCCTTAGCCACGTCCTTAGCCATAATCTTCGTTCTAGGCATCCCGAAGGCCCTGAATGCCTACCTCTTCGGCGAGCTCTACGCTTCACAGCTCGGCTATAGGGTTAGGGCTCTGACAGCCACCACCGCCTTAGTGTCCAGCGTACTCACAGGAGCTACTGTAGCGGTAGTAGGGGTCGTAGGCTTCATAGGTCTAGCAGGGCCCCACATAGCTAGGATCTCCGCAGGTACATCAGACCATAGAGCCACAGTAGTGCTCTCAGCGCTAACCGGCTCAATCCTCACCGTCCTCGCAGATGCCCTAACTAGAGCCATCTCAGCTATCTCCTCATGGGGGGAGCTACCTCTAGGAGTAGTTACAGGCATAATCGGCGCTCCCTTTCTTGCCTACCTAGTCGTGAAGGGTGGTAGAGGGTGAGGGTAAGGGTAGACGGTGTGACCTTCAGCTACAACTCCGTGAAGGCCCTCGATGATGTGACGGTAGAGGTTGAGTGCGGAAAGGTCACATGTCTCCTAGGTCCGAACGGAGCCGGGAAGACCACCCTGCTCAAGCTGATAGCCTCCTACATCAAGCCAGAGAGGGGTGCGGTTTATATCGACGGTAAGGACTTGAAGATGTATAGCCCTAGAGAGCTTGCTAGGCTCATCTCCATAGCAGATCCACACCTTCCGAGGACCCTACCTATGCGCGTAGTGGACTTCGTGCTTACTGCTAGGTACCCGTTCCAGGGGGCCTTTCAATACTTTGAGAGGGACAACGACCTTAAGGTAGTTGAGGAAGTCTCTAAAGAGACACTAATTTCCCACTTACTAGATCGGAGGCTCGACCAGCTCAGTAGCGGGGAGTTGCAGAGGGTTATAATAGCTGCCGCTCTCGCTAAGAGACCTAGGATTCTGCTACTTGATGAGCCATCCGCCTTCTTAGACATCCGCTACAGGTTCGATATGCTCGATGCAATCAAGAGATACACCCTGGCACAGAGGACCGTAACCATCATAGCTCTCCACGACCTGTACCTAGCGTCCCTTTACTGCGACACAGTAGTCCTGCTCAGTAAGGGGAAAGTAGTGTCGTACGGCTCTCCACGAGAGGTCTTCACATCCCAGATAATCGAGGAGGTATACGGGGTGAGGGTTAAGGTAGTCCCAGTCGACGGCGAGATCCTCCTAGCTTTCCCACTCCCTTCTGGAGAGGGAACGACCATCCAGGAGCAGACAGCTTCATAGCCAGCATTACAACTGAAGGCCTCGCCCTTTAGGGCGGGAGGAAGTCGGTTCAGAAGTTCAGCATTTTAAAGGTAGAGCACTAGTGAAGCGGGTCGTGCGTTGGGCGTCTACATGAAGCTGAGAAGGGACCTAGCCAAGAGGGAGGCACTGCTAGTGGGACTGCCAGGTATGGGTAGAGTGGGGTACATCACCGTTAACTACCTAGTTGAGAAGCTTGAGGGTGTGTTGGTGGGTGAGGTCTACTCCACTTACTTCCCATCGGAGCTCGAGGTGGATGATAGTGGTTTAGGCAGCCTCGTAGTCGGCAGAATATATGACATAGGGAAAGCCCTAGTTTTTACGGCCGACTCTCAGCCTCAGAGCCCTGAGGGGCAGAACCTGCTGTCTAAGAAGGTGGCGGAGTTCGCGAGTAGGAAGGGCGTGAGGATGGTGTTAGCGGCTGCTGCGTATGTTGTTCCCACGGTGGATCGAGCTAGGAGGGTGTATGTGGTGGGCACGGACAGGAAGACCGTGGAGGTATTTACGTCTCTCGGAGCTATAGCACTCAGAGGCGGGACCATCAGCGGCATTAACGGGGCGATAGTTGGTTGGAGCAGGTACTACAATATCCCGGCGGCGGTCCTGCTTGGTGAGACATGGGCACCGCTAGTTGAAGTTGGTGAGTCAGACTTCAGGGCTTCGAGGTCGGTTATCGAGGTTGTCTCCAGGTTCTTAGGGATCCAAGTGGACTCAACAGAACTCGATGACTTCGCGACCCAGGTCGAGAAGAGTGTGGCAGCCGCTATAGCTAAGATGACGAGCCGCAAGGAGGAGCCGGAGAGGGCTGGACACAGAGACCGCGAAGTCATGTAGGGAGCTCGCTTGGTCTTTAGGCTAATAGTCTTCGACCTAGATGGGACGCTAATAGATAGCGTCAAGGTCCACGCAGAGGGGTGGTCCTACGCGTTCAATGTCTTAGGTTTAGCCGACGTAGGAGCTGATGACTTAGAAAGTCTCATAGGACTGCCTGGGAGTGCCATAGTCGAGAAGGTCCTTGGCCAGGCAGGGCTAGCTTACTATCGGGAGATCAGGTGGCTCAAGGATAGGCACCTCCTTAACCACACAGTAAAAAACTCGGTGAGGCTCTTCCCAGATGCTCTGCCATGCCTTCAGTACCTCAGAAGGATGGGCTACCGCCTAGGTATAGCTACATCAACACCCAACTACATACTCATCCCACTACTAGAGAAGTTAGGTATAATCGACTTCTTCGACATCACAGTAGGTGGTGACGAGGTTCTGAGGGGTAAGCCGGAGCCCGACATATTCCTCAGAGCTGCGGAGAAGGCCGGTCTACCGCCTAGGGAGGTAGTCGTAGTTGGTGACACAACCTATGACACCGTTCCCGCGAGGAAAGCTGGTATGCTCTCGGTACTCGTCGCTAGGAGCAGGCCCATAAGGGTAGATGAGTTAGTTGCTGACGTCGTCGTCACCAGCCTCAATGATTTAAGCGCATTTCTATAATAGTGTGGGTAAGGACATGTCGAGGGAGGTAGCTACAGCTGCTATGCTTGCCTTAGTTGCTGCTGAGCTTGCTCTCTACTACGCTATCAGGAGCTCGGAGAAAGTGAGAAACACTCTCTCTAAGTTTAAGGTGAGTGCTGAGCCAGGTGCCATACTCCTAGAGATCGGGAAGGGCGTCAATCCAAGAAGTGCTAGTAGATCTCTCAGGTACCTACTATTGCTAGCATCGACTGCCAGCACCGTCTTCTCCGTTTACCTATTCTACAGCACTGTCCTCAGCTACGTCGCCGACCTGTTCCTCTCTGTCGCTAGAGGGCGGCCAGCACCTCAATCCCCGTTAGTGCCCGTAATCCCCGGCATCACCCTAGGGTTTGAGATACTGCCCCCGCTACTAGTCTCGATAGGTGTCGGGCTCGTCGTCCACGAGTTCTCCCACCTCATAGCTGCGATACTAAATAATGTCCCGGTCGAGGGCTGGGGTGTCGGAGTGCTTCTCATATTCCCAATAGCCTTCGTTAAGGTAGAGGAGGGAGCTTTCTCTAAGTCTAGTCTAACAGTTAAAGCGTCGGTCCTGGGTGCGGGGATCCTTGCCAACCTCGCAGTAGGACTCCTCTCCCTTCTAGCAGTAAGCATCCTAACCCAGCCACTAGCAGGCATGCTGGAGGGTCCCTACATGGTTGTTGTGGGGGTAGACTCGGATATGCCTGCCGGGCGCTCCGGGATGAAGTACCCAGCCATACTGCTGGAGATAAACGGCAGCAAGATACAGTCACTCGACGAGCTGAGAGAAGCACTCAATAAGTCTTTAGATAGCAGGGCTGTGTTTAAGATCAAGACCATTCCCGTAGAGACCTCGGTGTGCGGGTACTACCAGAAATCCAGCAGGTACGAAGAGTACTTAGTCGTCAGGGATACTCTCGATGTAGAGAGGTATGGCTATAGAATCGGGATAGTCGTAGTCCCAGAAGCCTACATTTTCTCTAGTACCACGCCCAGCTACCTCCTCTACACTGAGTGCCAGCTCCGGTTCCTCTACATAGTAAATGTGTCCCTAGCTATAGTGAACTCAGCACCTATAATAATAACCGATGGAGGTAAGCTACTGACGGAAATCCTCAGAAAACTTAAGGCTCAGGAAGTAGACAAATTAGTGCAGTGGACTACCGTAGCTATCACAGCGCTAACGGTCTTCATGGGTCTCTGGCACTCGCTATCCGGGATTTAGGCTTCATAGGTCACTCCACCGCATCCCATGCCCGGACCGCGATAACGTCAGTAACGCAACATGGAGTTCGCAAGCACCTCTTATCCGATCCTCACCTTGAAGACAGGGCTTCCAGTAGTGAAACAAGCTGAAAGGCGGGGTATCACATGCTTCTAGCTGTTCTCAGTCTCTTCTTTTAACCTGTAAAATACCTTACCTTCCTTCTTTATCTGCTCGATGTAACCTAGGTCTATGAGCCTCTTAATCCTCCTGTAGAATGTTGCTTTGGACATATCTGTTGCTCTGATCAGCTCCTGAGGTGTCTTGGGGCCTGACTCGAGAGCCTCTATTATAGCCCTATCCCTCTCGTCGAGAGCTTCAAGCTCCTTACCTCTCTTAACCCTCCTTCTGAGGACCCTGAAGAACATGTAAGCAGCAACAGCCCCTGCTACGGATACTCCGCCAGCTACCGCCCACAGAGTTCCCAGACCTTGCTTAGGTCCGGACTCAAGGAACGTGTAAACGATCCTTACACGGCCCTCCGAAAAGACTAGGTTGTAGAACTCTCCTGACTTGTACATGTGCTCCAGCGTCGATACCTCTAAGACTACGGCATTCGACGGTAGGACAACCGTTAAGGTTTCGTAGGGATTATAAAACTCTGCGACGTACGTCCCGTCCTGGAGCTCCGCTAACTCGGTAACGTACGTAACGGTCACGTTGTTAGGCACGCTGAGCGTTAGGATCTCTAGGTAGCTGTCGGCCGGGCTGACGTAGGTACCCTTTGATGTATTTACTAGTGCTAGGAACTTCCCGATAATCGGGACACTCACGTACTCTGTGGTTGTGTACGTACTGAAAGATACTGTAGCTATAGATCCCTGTACGTAGCAGTAGGCCGCACCATAGCTCGGAGCTGCTACCGCTGTAACTGCTACAAACGCTAGCATCGCTGCAAAGCACAGCAGCGGCAACCTCATTCGGAGACCCACCACAAGTAGAACTAGAAAAATAAAGTAGTTGGTTGAGCCGATACCCTGGTCTTAACAGACCTTCTCTCCGGGGCTAACAGGCTCGGAAACCGTTAGGAGGACGGGCTTCGACTTCTCCCCGCATGTCGCCAGTACCATACCCTGAGAGACGTACCCCATTATCTTCTTCGGCTTTAGATTCGCTACTAGCACTACATACTTACCTTCTAGGTCTTCCGGGTTATACCACTCCGCTAATCCAGCTATTACCTGCCTCTCCTCGCTCCCAATATCCACTACGAGCTTAAGTAGCTTCTTTGAGCCCGGCACTTTCTCAGCTTTCTTGACCTTACCTACCCTCATATCAAGCTTCGAAAACTCCTCGAAGCTTACCTCACTCACTTTATGACCCTCTTAGTGATTGCGAGAGCCCACTCTGACGTTATCTTAGAGGAGAAGATCGCGGTCAGCTTCGCTGCGTTGACTAAGTCCAGCAGGTGTATTACCTCTACTGGTGAGTGTATGTACCTAGCTGGGATAGATACTGTCGCAGCCGGGACACCCTCCTTGTTTAAGGCTATAGCTGAGGCATCGGTCGTACCTCCAGGCGCTACCTCCACCTGGTGAGGTATTCCGAACTGCTTAGCTAGCTCTATGAGCTTGTCCCTAACTGCCGGGTGGGCGATGAGCCCAGTAGCGGCTCTACCGTCAACTACCTTTATGGCAGGTCCCTTCCCCAGCTGGGTTATCCAGTCCTGCTCAGGCACCCCAGCTACATCGCTCGCTATCGTGACGTCTAAGGCTATCGCCACGTTCGGGGATATCGAGTAGGCAGCTACCCTCGCCCCCTTAAGCCCCACCTCCTCCTGGACCGTCGCTACCGCGTACACGTCGACCTCATTCCCGTCGACGGCCTTGAAAGCCTCTACAGTAGCTACAACACCTACCCTATCGTCTATAGCCTTACCGGTCACTACGTCCGGGGACCCGCCGAGGAACGTCAAGTCTCTGTCGAAGACTGCTATAGAGCCTACTGAGACCCCTGCCCTCTCTGCTTCCTCCCTGCTACTCGCCCCGATATCGATGAACATGTCCTTGATCTCTGGGACCTGCTTTAACTCCTCAGGCTTCATTATGTGTGGTGGCTTACTACCTATAACCCCGCGGATCACCCTCCCGTCACGCGTCTTTATCTGAACCCTCTGACCCGGAAGCACCCTCTCGCTAATCCCGCCTATAGGCTGGAACCTCAGAAAACCCCGCTGGTCTATATAGCTAATTATCAGCCCTATCTCATCCATGTGACCGGCAATCATTAGCCTACCACTACCTCTAGACCCCTTCTTAACAGCTATGACGTTGCCTAGCGAGTCGACCCACAGAGAATCAGCATAAGGCTTCAGCTCCTCTATGACGATATCGCGGGCAGCTTCCTCGAACCCGGATGGACCCACCACCTCAGTCAGCTTTTTAAGTAGGTTAAGGGCGCTGTCCCTAGTTACCTCATACATAGTTTTAAACCCGTAATTAAGATAAAGGCAAGCTAAATAAACGCACGTATTTTCAGCATCCTCCAGCATTATGCTGCATCTCCTAAGGTCTTGACACCCTCATCCATGTGGGAGACATTCGATGTTATTAGCCCACACACTATAATCGTGAGGTGTGGTGGATATCAAAGTAATCCCCATATCGTTTGACAGCATGGGAGTTAGGTCGATGGCTACTGTTGTGATCACAGGGGATGCTAAGATATTTATAGACCCCTCAGCCGCCTTAGCACCAGTAAGGTACGGTCTACCTCCACACCAAGTCGAGCTCGAAGCTCTGGATAGGTCGGTATCTAGGATCGTGTCAGAGCTCGCTGACTCAGACGTCGTAGTTGTCACTCACTACCACTACGACCACCACGACCCGGGGTTTAAGATCCCGGTAGAGCACTACTCATCGAAACTTGTGCTCGTGAAAGACCCGGTTAAGAACATCAACGTATCGCAGAGAATAAGGGCCTCAAAGTTCCTGAGGAAACTCAGGGAGGTCGGTGCTGAAGTGAGGGTAGTTGATGGCCAAGTTGTTACCTACGGGAACACTAAGGTGACGTTCTCGAACCCGGTACCCCACGGTAATAGTACTAAGCTCGGCTACGTCCTAATGCTTAGGATAGAGGATGGTGGCGACTCTATTAGCTATTCGTCCGATGTCGAAGGCCCCTTAACTGAGTATGCTGTCGAGTTCATGTGTGGTACTAGGGTGGCGATAGTTGACGGTCCTCCCACCTACCTAGTTGGAAGTGCTTATCGCCAGGAGGAGGTAGAGAAAGCTAGGGATAACCTGGTAGCCCTCTCAAGGTGTGTTGAGGTGCTCGTGGTAGATCACCACCTCGTAAGGGATATAAACTATGTGAGCCTCTTCAGGGATGTTGCGAGAGCCTCTGGGAAGACCCCAATAACAGCCGCAGAGTTCTCAGGTTCCAGCCCCAACCTTCTCGAGGCTAGGAGAAGGGAGCTCTATGAGCTCTCCGAGGGTGAGTAACCCGATAAAGGTTGCGGATGAGCTGGAGAGGACCGTAGTTAGGAGAGACCTGAGCGGCAGGACCTTGAGAAAGTACTACGGGTTTGCCCGCGGTAGGTGGTATGGAGGCTCACTCGCAGCCTACGTCATAGGATGCAACCTCGACTGTGCCTTCTGCTGGGCTTGGTTCAAGGACATGTATGACCTCGGTACGTATCTCCTGCCAGAGGATGTCGTGGGGCGGCTGGTATCAGCTGGGAGGGCCTCGGGAGTCAGGACCCTCAGAATCTCGGGCGGTGAGCCCACCATAGGGTTCGACCACTTGATTCAAGTCCTGAGACTATTCACTGAGAAGGCAGGCCCCATGAAGCTCGTAGTAGAGACCAATGGCATCCTCATAGGCGCGAGAAACACCCTAGCAAGCGAGCTCGGGGAGCTCAGCGGGAGGAACGTAGTCGTGAGGGTCTCCATAAAAGGAGCTAACCCAGAAACATTCAGCTCTCTAACAGGTAGCCCCAGCGAATATTTCAACTACCAGCTAAGCTCAATCAAGAACCTCATCGAGGTCGGCTACGAGCCTGGGAGGACCCTCTCAGTTGCCGTAATGTCTTCCTTCAACACTCCAAGAGAGGTAGCTGAGCTCATATACCGCCTAACTGAAATAGATGACTCCCTAGCCGAGAGCATAGAGCTGGAGTTAGTGAGAATGTACGGAGGCGTTAGGAAGAAGCTACAAGCACGCGGCATAACACCGTATAGGTACTTAGATCCCTCTAACTTCCACACGCAGTCAGGCTAATTAACTTCAGAGCATAAACTTCTGGGATGAAGACTACTGCCGTGACCTGAGGGCTGATGAGGGCTCGTGTTACTGACCATTGAAGCGTCTTACAACCTAAAAGCCTAGCCCTTTATGGCAGGGAGGGATCAGTTCGGTTCAAGCACTTATTAGCTCGTGAATGTTGAATTCGTGGGTGCTAGTGCTACTTTGTCTGGGCGTACCGGCTCACTACTAGCTGCTTCAGCTGTTACTGGGGCTGTATATGCCGTCCTCGTAGCCATAGTGACAGCTCTACTTGCCTTCCCAGGCCTCGGTGTCGTTTTCCTCCCACAGCCGTTCCTAGAGGTTGTAGTGGGTAAGACCATGTTTTACAGCTTCTCAGGCTTAGAGGCTGTTGCCTGGGTTGCCTACGTGCTAGTAGCTCATCTCGTACTCTACTACTTAGTGGAGGGGGTGCTCAAAGTTCGCAGATCCTACCTAGCCGTCTCCATAATTCTTTATTTTGTTAACTTAGTGCTGGTGCTAGCTGGGGTCTCTCACCCCTCGCTACCGTTCTACGTATATAGAGATACGATGAGTCGTGCGGGTTTCCTAGCCGGTATAGCGATCACGGTTCTCATGGAGCTTGCTGGTCGCAGTCTCGCTAGGCACCTCCTGAGAGGCTTGTCTTAGGCAGTCCTAGCACTTTTTGGTTAGCTTAGCTATGAAGTAACCGGGCGTATCGTGGATATGTGGATGGAACCGAGTGTATGAGTTCCTGTAGTGGCCGTAGGCGCCTCCTAGTGCTCTCCCTATGCGTACCTCAGAAACCTCTAAGCACCTCTCCTCCTCTATGATTTCCTCGACCACCTCCTCATTCTCTTCGAGAGTAACTGTGCAGGTAGAGTAGACTATCGTACCTCCCGGCTTGAGGATCCTAGAGGCTGCTCTGAGGAACTGTGCCTGGTAGCCCCTTAGTGTGAGGATATCCCTATACGTTTTCCTATCCCCTAGCTTGGGTCTGACCCCTAGGGCGGAGCAGGGAGGATCGACGAGTACCTTGTCCGCCCTAATCCACGGGAAGTCTTCGTGTACGTACCTAGTGTCAGCAACCCATGTCTCCACGTAAGGTAGGTGGCCGAGCCTAGAGAGCTCTCTCACCATTCTCTCTACCTTGTTTTTCGATCTATCGAACGCGATGATGTGGACCCTACCTCGCGAGATCTCGACAACGTGACCTGTCTTACCACCGGGGGCGGCGCAGAGGTCCACAACTAGATCTCCGGGGCCTGGGTCGAGGATCCTAGCTACATACATAGCTGGGAGGCTCTGGGGATATATGAGGCCCTCGGAGAACTCCGGTAAATCCCGGATTCTGGCGGTCCTATATAGAGACCTATGTACCTCGACGACGACCCCCCTCCTTCTTTTAATGGCTTCATGGCAGTCTGTAATGAGAACACCCTCAGCTACGGGGAAGCCGTTTCTCGTTACCACAGTGACCTCATCGCCTACCCGGACATCGTAGTAGCACTTGATAACCCCTGGCGCGTACACGTTAGCCCCTAGAACCACGGACTCAGCAGTCTCTTTATCAACTACAACCACCTTGTCCTTGAGGCCTACCTTGTACGGCCCATAGATCCGGAAGTATATTGCCTCAGGTAGCTCCTCATCCCGGTAAACCTCGATGTTCCTCATCCTAAGCCTATCTACGAGCTCTCCCGGGTCAACCCTGAGTACATTCACCCTAGCATAGAGCCTACTACCAGGCCTCAGCAGAGACTCCAAAAAGCGCGGTAGTTCATCACCGTAGACCCTACCTAGGGACCTAAGTAACTCCTCGTCGTAGTGTAGGAGCGTCATACAGTCCTCCAGAAGCTACCGACCAGTGTCTTATTAACATGTCGATAGATGCTACCGATAGCTGAAGCATCACTAGAGGTGACCTTGCCCTAGGGTCTAGCCACGTTCAGAGGTTCCCCACTTCTTCTTATATTCTGCATTATGCTACTTTACTGGGGAAGGCTGTGAGTGAAGTTCATAGGGTGCTAAAGACATACGATAACAAGTACGATGCTCTACTGTCTCTAAGTGTTGAGGGTAGAAGAGTTTACATCGTTATATCAGGTCTTGCGAGGTCACCTAAGACCGTTAAGGTATCGGATATCGGTGGAGGCATGCTCAGACTCGAGCTGTTCGACCAGTTCGATCAGGGCTTCCTCACCTGCTTACTTGAGCGTAAGCACCTAGAGGAGGAATTTGCAAGTATCAGGTGCTGCCCCGGTAGTGTGTGGATAATCAACGAGGAGACTCTGTCTAGGCATAGGAAGTGTGAGAGTCCTCAGGCTTCTTAGGTCAGAGTCAATGAGGTTCGCGAGCTGGAGGCTTGTCGAAGAGCTAGTAAGCCTCTCGGACGTAGTTCTTGAATTGGTGGATTCTAGAGATCCTCTAAACACTAGGAGTCCTAAGCTGGAGAAAATAGCGATGTCACATAGGAAGCCCCTGGTGATAGTGATAAACAAGGCCGACTTAGTACCGAGAGCGGTGTGTGAGGAGTGGAAAGAATACTTCAGGAACACCTTGGGGTATGAAGCAACATATATATCAGCCCGTTACAGGAAGGGCACGCGAATCATGAGGATGACCATAAAGAAAGTCGCTGAGAACTCGAGAGCTAGAAAGGACAGGATCGTCGCATCCATTTTCGGCCTACCTAAGGTAGGTAAGTCCACATTAGTGAACGTACTTAAGGGGAGGCACTCAACACCTACATCACCATACCCCGGATCACCTGGGTACACAGTTAAGGCAAGGTTGTTCAACATAGGTGGTGGGGTATACCTTATAGATACGCCCGGTATACTACCGCCAGAAGGGGGAGACGTCGAGGCAGTCATTAGGTCCAAACCAGTAGATGAGATACCGAACCCGGAGAAAGTGGCAGTAGATCTGATCAGTAAGGTCCTCAAATACAACGATAGGGCCTTCCTAGAGGCGTACGGCATCAACTCAAGGGACCCCATAGAGATAATAGCTGAACTAGCTAGACGGAGGGGTTGGACGAAGGGTGGCGAGCCTAATACTTACGAAGCTTCCAAAGCCATAATAAGGGACTACCTAGATGGTGAGATAGTCTACTTCTACAGACCGGGGACCTTACTCTCTCATTTTAATTGTTCTCGGTGATGAGTGTTTAGGCTCTTTGAGCCTAGGGCGATGATTGTTGGAGCACCCATAGCCCGGGAGGGGTAAGGATAACGGGCCGGAGGCCCGGCCCGGGATCTAACCCTCAGGGAGGGGATGTAATCCCGAACCTCCCCGCGCTAGCATGAACCCTCGCCATTCATGGCGGGGAGGAGGTCAGTGGGAGTTCCAGAAAGACCTAGCTAGCTGACCTCCCCCCGTTATTTAGGGCGGGCTTCAGCCCCGGTCTACTGTGACCCTTTAGGCATTCTATATGTAATCACCTCGACTTTACCGTTGAGCTTCCCGATTACCAAGACATCAGCGTAGCCTACGAACAGTCCATGCTCTATAACGCCAGGTACGTTGTCTAGGGTTCGCGATATGGTTTCAGGTTCCCAGTCCTTAGGGGGGATTACGTCGATTATAGCTCCGCCTAGGTCTGAGATGACTGGAACCCTCTTACCTTGAGGTACCCTAAGGCGGCAAGTGAACCCTACATCCTCGAGCATCCTCCTGACGATGCTGAGGGCTTTGGGAACGACCTCTACTGGTACCGGTTTCTCGTGCGGTACGCGGGGAACTAGCTTAAGCTCGTCTACTACGAACACTCTGAGCGCGGCTGCTGCCGCGAGGATCTTCTCCATGGTCATAGCTCCCCCTCCTCCCTTCACCATCCTACCCAAGGGATCTACCTCATCGGCGGAATCAACATAGATGTCCAGCCTGTCAACGGATAGGCTGTCTACCACAGCTAGTCCCAAAGACCTGGCAGTAATCGCGGTATCTATTGAGGACGCTACGAGAACCTTATCAGCTAGCTTGTCGATCGCGGTCCTAATGAAGGTCTCGACGGTGGAGCCCGTACCTAGGCCGACTACCCTAGCTTTATCTAGAAACTCTAGAACCCTTATCGAGGCGTTCCTTCTAGCAACCTCCAGCTCTTCCTTACTCACATACATCCCTCAGCACTTCCGCGAGGTTCGCATATAAGTGAGTGGGCTAGTACATCTCGCCTAAAATACGTGTTTATAACCTTCAATTACGCTTAATATACTGGATGAGCGCGGGAAATATCTCCAGGAAGATTAGGAACATGCTTAGGGAGCTCACTAGCAGAGTCGTGGAACTCGATTATCCAGCTAACTACAGGGAAAGGTCGATAGACTTCGTAGCCTCCCTGGAGGAGTACTACAGGGAAAGGCCGAGACGACCCCTTGGAAGCATGGTTATCAGGGTGAGTCCAGGTAAAGTCAGTGTGAGCAGTGAGGTCGAGGAAGACCTAGCTAAGTTTGCTGACGCTGTGGATGGGGTACCGGTAGTGGTAAGCGATGAACTCTACGACAACATAGTGTTCGACCACGGTGAGGTCTTCCTGAGTAACGAGAGAACCCTGGAGAATCTAGTTAAGGAGAGGGAACTCATAGCTCTCTACAGGCGTAACGAGCTCTACGTTGCTCTCAATGTAGAGCTCATAGAGAAGGAGCTGAGGCGGGGAAGCCTCAGGCTCTCCGAGCTATCGAACACCCTAGGCCTAAGCAAAAAGAGTGTCGAGTCGTGCCTGAAGGGCTTGGGGCTCATAAACATAGACAAAGCCGAGAAGCTTGTGACGGAGCTAGGTCCCGAGATGGTGCTCTCCATAAACTACGAAACCCTCAGGGAGCTATTTAAGAGGAAGCAGTCCCAGGCGGCGGAGAGTGGTCAAGAGCCTAGGAGGACCCTTATCTACGAGTTGAACAAAACAGCTGTCGACCTCGTCATTAGAGGTGCTACAAGTGACGAGTCAGGATCCCTAAAGTTCTACGTAGACTACGCTAGAACCAAGTCCGTTAAGACGGTGAAAGCGAAGGTAGCTAACGCTCTTAGACTAGCGAGAGAGTTTAGAGCGGTTGTGGAGGTGGTGGTCCCCGATATATCACAGCTGGAGGTGGTTAAGAGGGAAGTAAGTAGCGAGCTTCAGGATAGTGCTGAGCCGTACATTAGGTTCTCTTTCCCGAGCCGGTCACATGTCTTTCAACGTAGCTCAGGGTAACGTAGACCGCGATGAGCGCTAGGGAAATCAAGGCAATGGTGTTGACCAGCTTTAGGTCGTAGACTATTGTCAGTATGTTAAGCTCCGGGTACTTCACGATCACGTCTGCTAGGTCATTTATGTAGAAAGCTGCTATCACAACGAAGACTATGGCCACGATATCCCGCCACATCCTGATGCTCCTCCTTAAGACCCTCACGGTCAGCTTACCTGTGTACGTTACTACTAGGGAGAGCGTGACGAACGGCAGGAGGGTCTTAATATACATGCTGATGGATTTGACGTCCGCTGAGTAGTTCTGGGTCATGAGGGCGCCGATAGTGAGAGCTATACCAGCGCTAAGCGAGATCATGGAGAGGACCGTCGCCACCCTATAGACTGAAGAGGAGTACCACCTCTTCATCACAAGCTCCGGTATGTGGAAGCCCCTAACTATCATGACGGCTCCGAGAACTCCCATCGTTATCTCCCACGCGTAGCTAGCATAGGGAGAGGCACTTATGAGAACGTAGACTAGTATCAGGAAGCCTGGGAGACCGAAGAACACCTTCGAGTACTTGGGATCCTCTATGGCCTTCCTGATGTACTTCCCTAGGAGAACGTAGGTCTCCTCTACACCCCTCAGCTGCTCCACTACGACCCGCTCAACAGCTACTATATTCGCCTGGCTCTGAACTATCGGAATGACGAACTCGTCCTCCACACTATCTAGGACTAGGACAACGTCTTTAGTGCCGACCTTCTCCAGCAACTGCCGTAACTGCTCCCCAATTCTCCTCCCGGACTCCACATGGCTCTCGCTGCTACCGGACACGAGAGATATCTCAGGATCGTAACCTTCGCTCTTGAGCTGGTTATATAGGTGGAGGGCATGGAAGAGAACGTTTAGATCTGAATCGTCCGGGAATACCGTCCCAAACTTTAGGGCGGCGTCAAGTAGCCCGGTGTAGCCTAGTACGGGGGTTTCTACCCCGGCCCTAGAAATGTCATCGTCATAGTCTACCGCTAATATGAGTACCTTCTTCATCTCTCTTCTTCAACTAAATCTTCGTACGAGCCATATAATATCTTAATGTCTTGGAGGCTCAGCCTCTTGCTCGTCTTCGCTTTCTCCTCAACCTCCTTCTTCTTCCTGTCTATTATCTCCATGGTCTTCTGTCTAGACCTACTCGCCCTGAGCTCTCTGAGCTGCTCCGTCGCTTTTCTGAGCTCCTCACTTAGGGACCTTATCTGCTCCTTCACCTCGAGCAGTCGCCTCACAGCTGAGGACAGATCTTCCGCTAGCTTCGCTATCTCTGCTCTATGCTTCTCTATCTCACCTCTGAGCGAGTCGGCCTTAGAGCTCTGCCTCGCTACCTCCTGGGTCAATCCCTCGATCTTCTTACTGATGTCACCTATGTTTATCTTGATACTCGTGATCTCCGCCCTGAGCTCGTTCAGCTCACTTGACTTCTTAGCGGACTCGTACAGCTTCTCTAGTTCTGCCTCAAGCTTAGCTATCTCCTTAACAAGCCTGCTCTCCTCCTCGAGGCTTAGAGACTCCGTTATGATCCTCCACTCCAACCTCTCGATGCGTGCCCTTATCGTGCTTATCCCAGCTCTCAGCTTGTTCCCGTCCTTGATGTCTAGACTGGATAGAATGTCGTAGAGCTTCTCACGCTTCCTTCTCAGCTCCTCCACAAGCTTCCTTCTCTCCTCCACAAGCTTGCGCCTATCCTCAAGGAGAGACCTCAGACTATTGCGGGTGTTGGCGTACTCGTTTCTCAGGTCCCTGATCCTAGCCTTAGACGTAGCTATCCTTCCCTTAAGCTCCCGAATTGTACCTATCAGCCTATCCCTCTCAGTCTTCAGCTCAGCTAGCCTACCCCTAAGCTCCTCGATCCTCCTTACAACAGAATCCTCGCTGAGCTCCTGGGACAAATTCACACTCTCCTAACGAGGATTCTAGCGTCCGCTACTTTAGCCCCCTTACCCTCGGGGAAGGACATGACCGGGTTCAAGTCTATGTCAGTTATCTCCTCCACACTCTCCATTATCCTGCTGACCTTGAGTATTATGTCGACTAGGGCCTTCCTATCCCGAGGAGGAGCTCCCCTGTAGCCCTGCAATATCCTCGCTGCCTTGATCTCCCCCAGCATCTCCTCAGCATCGTACTCCGCTAGCGGGGCTATCCTTAAGGACACGTCCTTAAGTACCTCGACAAAAACCCCTCCTAAACCGAACATAATGACAGGCCCGAAGACCGGGTCCCTAGTGGACCCTACTATCACCTCTAGGTCTTGGGGAACCATCTCCTGAACTAGTATCCCGACAACCCTCGCCCCAGGCGCCTTAGCGCTGACGTTGCTCATTATATTGTTAAACCACTTACGTACCTCCTCATCCGACGCTACGTTGACCTTAACCCCTCCCACATCCGACTTATGCACTATGTCGGGACTCACCACCTTGAGAACAACCGGGTAACCTACTCTCTGAGCTACCCTAACAGCCTCATCCTCGCTCGTAGCCAGGCCGAACCTCGGTACCGGCACGCCGAATGCTCCTAGAAACTCGTAGGCTTCATGCTCTAGTAGCTTGTTCCTACCCTCCTCAAGGGCTCTAACTACTATCTCCTTGGGGGACACCATTTAGGCACCAAAATACTGCTACAGCTATACCCTTATTAACTTTACGACTGAAACAGCCCCTGTCCTTTAGGGCTAAGGAGAGTTAACCGAGGTGACTACGCTGTAAAGCTGCTGTTACGGGGTTTGGGTTTCATTGGGCTTGATATTAAGTCCTCTACCCTTGGCTTCACTGCCCTCAGGATCCCTTTTCATCGGGACCCACATCACCGGGCTCCACCCGCTTAGGGTAACCCCTACCCACAGCTCCCCCATCACCGTTCTCTCCGGGTCATAGCTGTGGGGAAACCCCCGCATCCTGAGGTATTTTAGGTATATGTTTATTGATGCTAGTTTCTGCCTGTCTAGCTCAAAGCCGCACTTGGGGCACTTGAACACCCTGCCCACTCGGGTCTTCGCCACATACCCGCATCGTGGGCAGGTGCGGGAGGTGTTCTTTGGGGAAACCTTTGCTACAACAGCTCTCTCAGAGATCTTTTTCTGAATGATCTTCCAAGGAGTTCTGGCATTCCTCTTCCTCCTACTCTTCGGGGTTTTTCTCCTACTAACCAATTCCTCTTTTTCTAAATCCTCGAAAACATGAATAGTATTTGGGAATAGCCTGGTTAGCCCGCTTGCTAGTTTGTTTACGAAATCCCTCTCCCTATTACGCTCCCTAGCAACATACTTCTCATAGATGTCCTTCAAGCCCCTGCTCTGTGCTACCCTCTTCTTTCTCTCATACACGATCTTCATGCTCTGCAAGGGCTTCAAGTCAACCCTGATGAAGCCCTTCCTCGGTGAGAATCCGTCGAGCGATAGCTCATTGGAGTCCCACGCAACAGTATCCCTCACCTCTATAATCCTCGTGGACTTGAACGGTATTAGTATCCTGTCATCTTTTAATATAACTTCTCCAACCCTCCAGCCCCCAACCCTCCTAGTGAACCACCTGCCACTCCAGGAGACCTCTATATACTCTCCTGGCTTAACTGCGATCCTAATTCTCTTCTCCTCATAATTCACCTTCATCAGGGTTATCTTGCATCTAGCAAATCTCTTCCCTACCCTTGGCTCAACCTTCCTAGCCCTTCCCTTAAGGTACCTCTTCCTCCAAGACTCCATAATAGAGTACGCTGTCCTAATAACAGCGTCAACCCAGTGCCTGGCGTATGGGCAGTTTTGAAGGAGATCATCACGAAGCCTCTTCTTGAAAGACCTGCTCTTCGGTAGCTCTGGAACTTTAAGCTTATAGGGGGTGATCACTATTTGCTTCCTCTTCCTCCTCTCTATTTTCGGGAGCCTATACTTCCACTCAATGCTCTCCCAGATTATGTCTATTGCTCTCTGCAGAACCCTCAAATACCACGTTATCAGCTCACTAACCCTTGGATCACTTACTGGTATAGAGTACATTCTGACCTGTTCAAGGGTCTTCAATGAGCTTTCTCGCACCTTCAACCACCTCCTCGTACTTATGGCTCCCCATGCCGTATAGCTTCCCCGCGAAGTGGGAGACTATTGTGATTAGGTCTTCCACGAGCTCCTCCCTATCATCCTTGTCCTCGTGGTTTAAGACAACTACTTCCACCCCGAAAGCTCTCAGCAACTCTTCAATCGTTTTGAAGCCAAACCTCGTCAGTCTATCTGGGTATGCTACGACGATCCTCGATATCTTCCTCTCAATAGCGAGCTTCAGTATCTTCTTGAACCCCTTCCTATCCTCATTTAACCCACTTCCAATATCTGTCACTACTTCATAATCAACTATATTATTGCTTCTAGCCCACTCCTCTAGTGCCCTAACCTGCCTCTCCAAGTCATCTCTTTGGCTACTAGATGATACTCTAGCGTAGAGCATCACCATCTTCTGCTTGACTATGCCAATCAACCTCTCAACATCCTCCTCCCTAAACCTCCACTTACCACCAGGAGTCAACACGGGCTTTATGTAACCCCTCCTAACATAATCCCTCAAAGTAGTATAGCTAATACCGAGCCTCTCACAAACCTCCTTAGGCCTCAGCACCTTCACCCCCCAAATAAAAGAATAACATCAACCCTTATAAACCTATATGAAAACCGAAGCAGTTTCATGGAGGCGTTATGCAAAATATTTTACTGGAAGGGATAAATCTCTCGGTGTCGACAAGCTTGGGGTTTAGGCTCAGACTACAGCCCCTGCGCCCTAAACTATCGCCTGGAGAGCTCTTCGACGTAGTGGTTATTGGTGGGGGGCCTGCCGGCCTCTCAGCAGCTCTATACTCTGCGAGGTTCTTCCTTAAGACAGCAGTAGTTACTGAGCTCGTTGGCGGTACGCTGAACGAGGCCGGTATTATCGACGACTACATAGGTATCCAGGACGTCCCCGGACCTGAGCTCGCCAAGAAGTTTGAGGCTCATGTAGTAAAGTACAAGGTGCCTATAGTTACTGGTAGGGTGGTTAAGGTGAGTAAAGTAGGGGACCTCTTCGATATCGAGCTCCAGGACTCTACGACCGTGAAGAGTAGAGCAGTTATAGTAGCGGTTGGAAGCGTTAGAAGGAAGCTGGAGGTTCCTGGGGAGGAGAAGTTCGCTGGGAAAGGTGTGAGCTACTGTGCCCCATGTGACGCACCTATGTTTAAGGACAGGGACGTAGCGGTAGTTGGAGGGGGTAATTCAGCACTTCAGGGCGCTCTCTTAGCTGCCTCGTACGCGTCTAAAGTATACCTAATCCACAGAAGGGACAGCTTCAGGGCCTTCCCTATATATGTCGACCTAGTCAGGAAGAACCCGAAGATAGAGTTAGTCCTGAACTCTGTAGTAGTTGAGATAGGCGGGTCCGACAGGGTCGAGTGGATTAAGGTAAGGGACGTGGTATCGGGCGGTATCAGGGAGCTGAAGGTCTCCGGGATCATAGTGGAGGTAGGTAACGAGCCACCTAAGGACTTCCTAAGGAGTATGGGGCTGGAGCTTGACGATCACGGCTATGTAGTCGTCCTACCCGGTCAGAGGACTAATGTAGAGGGGATCTTCGCAGCGGGGGACTGCACAGGCGGGCCACACAAGAAGAAATTTGACCAAGTAGTGACGGCAGTAGCCGAGGGTGCTGTTGCTGCCTACTCAGCATACGAGTACGTGATCAGCAAGTTTAGGTCGCCCCTACTCAGCTCAGGTTAAGGGCGGACAAATTCGTAGGCTGACGACTCCCTGCCTTGAAGGACACGACTTCCAGGGTGAACGCTTAAATATTTTCGGGTTGAAGAAGGGCTTGGCGTACGCAAATTAGGTGGTTAGAGTTTGGTGGAATACCTGCAGGAGAGACCTAAGACCACTACGGTATATGCTGGTATGACGTGGGACGACATAGTCGGTGCTGCCGCGCTTGCTATAGGGCTGAGTAAGAAGGGGCTCAGAGTCTACATAGACCTGCCGGTTAGGGAGGAGCTCAGTAACCTGAAGATAGTGAGGTCATATGCTGTTGGGATCCAGCCGAGGAACGGTGTAACTTTCTCCAGCTCGACATCTATGATATACAGCAAGGCCAAGAAAATGGGGTATGTCTTCAGGTACGACGAGGGTGGCAGGGGGGAGATCTTGATGAAGATCAGTACTGTCGGTTCAGTCACCGAGGTAGTGAGGGAGTATCTAGCAACGATGAATGCGGACGTGGAGATACCGCAGCAGCTTCTAGACGACATCGTAGCTATGAATAATGGAGGCATAAACAAGCTGAGCAAGATCGGGAGGGTAGTATACGGGGTTCACAGAATCAAGAGCAACGATAAGAACGTAAGGCTGATGCTTTATAACTACGCGTATAACTCCATACTAACGAAGAACTTAAGGCTGCCTCAGGAGATACTGGCACTTTACAGTGAGTATGAGAAGGCACTGAAGTTAGTTGAGGAGTTAGTGAAGGGGGGTAAGTACATGACTATCGGGTCCTATAAGGTGGCTGTAATATCATCTAAGCACAGCGACGAGTTTGTGTCCAGCAACGTGGAGTACTTAAGGCCGTTCGCTTCGGATATACTGTCCCAGCTTTGCCGGCAGAGCAATCCGGCGTTCGTGGTATACGAGGAGCTCAGCAACGTCCACGAGGTGAGGGTGTGTGTTAGGTACTCTACCAGTATAGTTAAGGTAGTCGACTCGATACCTAAAGATGTTGTCAGTAAGCTCAACATCACGACAGCACCTACATCTGTAACGATAGAGTTCCTCAACCCTCAGGAAGCTACACTAGACAACGCCCTAAACATAGTGACCCAGATGATCTCGAGGCTGTCTTCAGGGTCCTCGGGAGAGTGAGGGTATTGGCGTGCAGAGCTGTAGCCGTTCTCGCTAAGAAGATCTACACTAGCTTCAAGCCTCTAAAGGTTGTTGAGGCCGTAGTTCTGCACTGTGGGAAGGTTGTCTTCGCTGGGGATCGGGAGAAGGCTGTCAGGATGGCTAGGGATCTAAGTGGGGAGGTTCTCGAGTATTCAGACTCCACCGTCATACCTGGTCTCATCGATTCGCATACACACATAGAGTCGTTGGGGCTGGCCCTGAACTCCATAGACTTGAGGAACGTCAGCTCCATAGAGGAGCTCAAAGAGTTACTGAAGAAGAGGGCTGGGACTGGCTCTGGGTGGGTCTTCGGTCGCGGCTGGGACCAGGAGAAGTTCAGGGAGGGTAGGTTCCCTACGAGGCGCGATATAGATGAGGTTCTTGGAGATAGACCTGCGATACTGGTCAGGGTTTGCGGGCATATGGCGCTGCTAAGTACTGCAGCTATTAGGGAGCTTAGAGTGGAGGAGCTAGCTGGGGAGAGGGTCCTCAGGGACGAGTCGGGAGAGTTTACTGGGCTCGTCGTAGAGGAGGGAGTCGAGGTAGCCATGAGGCAGTTCTGGAGTAGGGTAGGTGATGAGGAGCTTAAGAGGTACCTAGTGAGCGCTGTCGAGCACTCTCTTCGCTACGGTATAACTACCGTCGGTCTTGCCGGTACGTCTCTGAGGACCTTAAGCGCCTTAGCAGCTCTGTCTTCGGGGAAAGCACTCAAATCTAAGATCAGGGCATACCTAAACCTTGAGGCTTTCACGAAGTTCTCCGAGCTAGGTGTTAGGGCCCCGATGGACTTCGGTAAGGTCAGGGTTGTCGGGGTCAAGCTATTCGCAGACGGTTCTCTAGGCGCTAGGACGGCCTACCTGTCGGAGCCTTACGAAGATCTTCCAGGTACTAAGGGTGTGAAGTTGTTGGATAGTTCGAGGATGGCTGAGGTGGTCTCCACGGCCGAGAACCTAGGTTATCAGGTGGCTGTACATGCGATAGGGGATGCCGCACTAGATGAGGTGTTGGAGGGCTATAGGGGTGCTAGGGGGAGGCACAGGATTGAGCATCTATCTGTTGTGAGGGATGATCAGCTCAGCAGGCTCCGGGAAGCCGGGGTGGTCGGGGTGGTACAGCCGCACTTCATACTCTCTGATTGGTGGGTGGTGAGGAGGGTTGGGGTGAGGAGGTCTAGCTGGGTCTACAGATTTAAGACCCTCAGTAAGTTTGTTCCGATCTCCCTATCTACGGACACTCCGGTGGAGCCTATAGACCCGTGGGAGAACATATACGCTGCTGTGACTAGGGGTGAGTTCGAGGGGGTTGAGTTGGCTAGGTACACTGAGAACGAGAAGCTGACTGTAGCTGAAGCACTCCACTACTACACGTACGGCTCTGCCTACGCACTCAGGGAGGAGGAGAGTTTAGGGAGGCTTGAACCGGGCTATCAAGCCGACATGGTGGTCCTAGCTGACGACCCGCTTACCCTACCTGTTGAGGACTTAAGGAAGGTCAGGGTGGTCGAGGTGTTTGTTGATGGAGAGAAAGTATATCCAGGATAGGTACTCTAGGCAGCTACCCCTAATAGGGGTGGATGGCCAGCTTAGGCTCCTTAAATCGACAGCCCTTGTAGTCGGGGCTGGAGGGTTAGGAAGCCCCACACTCCTCTACCTAGTTGCGGCAGGTGTCGGCAAGGTAATAGTAGTTGACAGAGGTTACGTGGACCTTCCAGACCTCAACAGGCAGATACTCTACACCGAGGAGGACGTAGGTAAGCCTAAAGCCCTCGCGGCACAGGAGAGGTTGCGGAAGCTGAGTAGCTCCACTACCATCATCGGATACGTAATGGACATCCAGGACACTAACTTCGAGAAGCTCCTAGCCGATGCTGACGTAGTTGTCGACTGCCTCGACAGCTGGTCAGCTAGGCTCGCACTCAACGAGCTCGCAGTGAGGTACTCGAAGACCCTAGTCCACGCCGGCATACAGAGCTACTACGGCCAGGCAACAACAGTCATTCCCCGCCAGACACCGTGCCTTAGGTGCATCGTGGCTAAGCCGGCTGAGGAAGGTAAACCAATACCCGTCATCGGGTTCACACCGGCCGTTCTAGGAGCTATAGAGGCCGCTGAAGCTATTCGAGTTCTCCTCGGGGAGAGGCCGGCCCTAGCCGGCGAGCTCCTGATCGTCGACCTGAAGAACATGGAGTTCAGTAAAGTGAAGATAAGCAGAAGAGGGGACTGCCCAGTGTGCGGGTTCAGCAGGTAGAGGTCACCAGGCGAATTCCTTAGACACGTAGCGGCCCACTACTGACACTCTGTGACCGCACCTAGGGCATCTCTGACCTCCTCCCCGCCCTGAAGGCCTGGGTAGCTCACGGGATAGAGTCTGGAAGTGTTGTAGGGGTAGCTTTGAGGAAACTGGTAGAGAACTAGGTAGGGAGGGAACTACCTCGTAGTTTGGTGTTTAGGAGCTAGATTCATAAGCTTCGACTTCATTCACTACTGCCTAGAGCCAGCCTAGGGGATGGGAACACTGCTCCAAGCCTAAGCCGGGTAAGTCTAGGTGGGAGCCATGTACCGTTTGGCTCGACAGTCGCCCACAACTCCGCAGCGGTCTATAGAGCTCTATGGGAGAGATGGAAGCCCCTGGGTGCAACAAGTAAACATGAATTGATAAGGATGAGCATCTAGGGATGAATGGTGGACTACGTATTAGCTAGCTATCTATGATGCTTGGGAGGTCTCCTTCCTTTCTTTAGTGGTCTCCTTGATGTTCTGACACTTAAGTTTCTTCAAGAAGTCGTCGACTTGATCTAGGGGTACCTTAATGGTGTAGAGGTACCTCTTAGTTCTGGCCTTGACCTTGGCTATACCCTCCTTCGGTTTTCGGATGACTCTGCACTCGCTGGCTTTCTCCGATATCTTAATGAACTCCTCCTGATCCCTCACTTCTATGGGCATACCCCATACCCTCTGCTTCGACACCTACTTCGATATAGGCTTTTAAGCTTTTCGACCGTGCTCTACGTTCGCTATGGCTAAGCATTTATTTCTTAGGTTGTATAGTACCTAATGTCTATACAGGGTGCTAGACTTGAGTCAGGTAAACCTAGGTAGGTATGTTGATGAGGCGGTTAAGCTTCTTAAGGACATGGTGTCTATCCCCACCGTTAACCCTCCGGGAGATCACTACGTAGAGTTCGCTGAGTACGCTAAGAACGTCCTCGAAGGACTCGGCTTTGAGGTCTCGCTAATAGAGGTTCCTGAGAGCTTCCTAGATCAGTACTACCCCTACGCACCAGCTCACAGGGGGTACCCTAGGTACGTAGTTTACGCTAGGCTCGGTAAGGGAAGACCTATCCTCCACTTCAACGGTCACTACGATGTTGTCCCCGCTGGTAGTGGGTGGACTAAGGAGCCCTTCAAGCCGGTGGTCGAGGACGGGAGGATCTACGGGAGGGGCACTACAGATATGAAGGGAGGTATAGCAACGTTCTTAGCGGCTGTTAGGTCACTACTAGACGAAGGAGCTTCCCTCAGGGGGACCTTAGAGGTTGCTCTAGTACCTGACGAGGAGGCTGGTGGGGCTGGGACGAGGTACTTCGCCGTCAAGAAGTTCTCAGTCCCGGACTACGTAGTGATTGGTGAGCCATCAACGAGCAGCATAGTTAGCATAGGTCATAAAGGGATGGTGAGGGGTATTGTCAGGGTATTCGGTAAGCAGGTACATGGGAGTGTTCCCTGGCTAGGAGATAACGCCTTCATCAAGGCCGCTAAAGTGGCTCTGCGGTTCCTAGAGCTCTACGAGCCTGTACTTAAGAGTAGGAAGACGTCCGCCCCCGTGATCTTCGAGGAGGGGGCCCACCCAACCATAAACATCGGTGGTTACGCTGAGTCTACATCGAGAAAGGACAACATCGTGCCGGGAGAGTTCAGGTTCAGCATCGACAGGAGGGTGATCCCCGAGGAGAACATAGACTCCGTGGTCGAGGAGATGCGGGAGCTTCTGAGTAAGATCGGTAGTGAAGTCAGCACCTCACTGAGCGTTGAGATACTGAGCAAGGTAGAGCCTTCGATGACCCCGGCAAGCTCACCGATAGTGAAGACCCTTGAGACCTGCATCTCTGAGGAGCTATCAGCAAGCCCGAGGGTGTTCCTATCACTCGGCCGAAACGACTCAGTGTACTACACGAACATTCTGGGCTCTCATGCCGTGAGCTACGGGCCCGGTGTAGAGGATGTAGCCCACACGCCAGACGAGTACACAACTATAGAGGAGATAGAGAAGACCATTAAGGTCTACAGATGCTGCGTTAGGAGGTTGCTCTCGGCGTGAACTGCCTTCGGAGACCCGACGAGGTATGGTTCGGCCCAGCTGAGGACTACCTCACGTGATATACGTCCCCAGCCTCAATGTGGTGTTTTACTCCACCGCTCTTCACTACTAGCCTCCCCAGCTTGTCCACAGACACAGCCTCTCCCACGATCTCTCTCCCCTCTACTGTCACGACCCGCACAGTCCTACCGATTGTGGCCGATAGCTTAAGCCACTGGGTAATGACCTCCTTTGTCTCACCTGCTGATAGGTGGTTATAGTACGTCCTAAGCCTTGCCAGTACCACCGCTAGTAGCGTAGCTCTAGGTACTAACCGACCGGCAAGCCGGTGAAGCGATGTTGCCGTACTTCCCAGCTCCTCAGGGATCTCGTTATTCGCGTTAATACCTATACCTACAAGCAGGAACCTAACCTTATCGGCCTCCGCCTCCCCCTCTACGAGGATGCCGCAGACCTTCCTGTCATCTACGAGCACGTCGTTGGGCCACTTAACCTTAGCTTCAAGTCCTAGAAGAGCTGTCACAGCCTCCGCGACGGAGACTCCCGCGGCTAGGCTGAGGATGTGTAGGTTACCTGAGAACTCGGGCTTCAATATTACTGTAAACCAGAGGCCTCCCCTGGGGGCGAACCACCTCCTTCCTAGTCTCCCCCTACCGGACCCCATCTCGCCACACACTACAGTTGTCCAGCTAGCGGCTCCGGAATGTGCTAGCTCTCTAGCTATGTCCTGAGACGACTTATCACACCTCTCGAAGTACGCGGTACTCGCCTCTACGCGGTTAAGGGTGAGGAGGTCTTGAACCCTTAGCAGGTCGTCGAGCATCGGTACGCGGTAGCCCAGTCCAGGCTCGGCCTCTACAGGGATCCCCCAGCTCCTGAGGTTATCGATTACCTTGTGAATGTATGCCCTTGAGACGCCCAGCTCCGAAGCTAGGCTCTCACCGCTTACGTAGCCCCCTGTACGTAGCCTCGCTAGGACCGAATAAGCTCTCCTACTCAGCACCAGGTTTCTGTAAACCTGAACCATTTTAAGCTTGATGGCCGTAGAGGTTTACGGCGTCGCTGGTGGGGAAGACCTCCGAGTACGTGCTGGTGGTATTCGCAGCATCAGCGATAGCTCTCGGGGCGTGGCTCAAGTTCAGCGTAGGGCCCATACCATACACCATGCAGAACTTCGGGGTTGTCCTAGCTTCCCTACTCCTAGACCCGAGGAAGGCTACTGCCTCCGTAGCGCTCTACCTAGCCATGGTGGCTGTGGGCATGCCCCTCACTGCCGGCCCAGCTTTCGGACCGTACGCACTTCTGAGCTACACAGCTGGGTATCTATGGGGTTTCCTAGTGTCAGCACCTCTGATCTCGTTGCTGGTGAGGGGCTATCTGAGGGCTAGGGACACGTGCTTGGACCGTCTTGACCGTAGAGATGTAGCGGTGCTAGTGCTACTCGCGACGGTCGGTATGTTCCCGACCTACCTGCTAGGCTACCTAGTCTTCAGATACTATGCCCTCTCAACCCCCCAGCTACTCAGCTGGGCTACTACTGCTGCTGAGTTCGCTAGGTTCCATGGCGGCGGGGAGCTGGCTGTGTTCGCTGCCTCAGTCCTCCTATTCCTACCGCAGGACGTTTTAATGGATCACACACTGGCCGTCGTAGTAGCTGGTAGAGTATGCTCTTACCTAGAGTTCAGGGGTGTCCTAGCTGGCGGGTGCTGTAGCAGCTGAGAACCTCTCGGTATTATTTAGGGGGTCGAAGATCCTCGACAACGTCAGCTTCGAGATGGATCCAGGCAGTGTGTGGCTAGTATACGGCGACTGCGGTACTGGGAAGACCACCCTGGCTAGGGTCCTCTCGGGGGCCATACCCCTAATCTATAGGGGTTTCGATGTCCGTGGGGAAGTCTATGTGTTCGGGTTCAGACCCCCTGAAGCATTGAGTAGGGGTATCACAATGTACGTGCCTCAAGACATCTCACTAGCCTCTATGACTACGTCAGCATATGAGGAACTCGATGCGCTCGGACTCGGAGGCAGGATTGCGGAACTGCGGGAAGCCCTCGGAGAGCTGGCTGTCCGAAGCTTCACGACTCTATCTGCTGGTGAGAGATATAGGGTGCTCTCAGTGATGGCTAGGCTACTCAGTAAGAGGCTGGTACTTCTGGACGAGCCCTCCGGCTACCTAGACCCTAAGTCACTAGGCGAGGCTGTTGACGCTTTGAGGGAATACGCTGAGGGGACGGGATCGGTGGTCATAATCTTCGACCACGATCCTCAGCCCTACTACGGTAGGGTAGACGGCGTGATGGATCTAGGTAGGAGGACTAAGTGCTCCTCCCTAGGCCCGGTGGCTGGGCGTACTGCCCAGGGTGCTCTACTGCTTGAGGCCTGTGAGGTCAGCTGTAGGTTCGGTGATAAGAGCATCTTCTCCGACGTGAACCTGAGGGTGTGTAGTGGGAGCGTTATCGCCGTCGTAGGGCCTAACGGTTCCGGGAAGACCACTCTCTTGAAGATCTTGCTGGGCCTAGCCAAGAGCTCGGAAGGTAGTATACGGAGGTACTATAAGAGGGCTTTCTACTTACCCCAGCTCTCTAGCTACTGGATCCTCGCAGACTCTCGCGGAGCCTTGAGGATGCTTGGCTGCCCAACCGCAGCCGTCACCGCTGCGGGGGTACCCGAGCCCGGCAACAGCTCCCTGAGCCTAGGTGAGGTCAGAAGACTGTCTATGTACGCTGGTGTGTATGGGGTGAGCGATCTAGTAGTCGTCGATGAGCTGTCTCTAGGTATGGACCCTAGATCCCTCGAGTGTGTTAGGGAGATCTTCAACGATGCTAGGGAGATGGGGAAGGCCGTAGTTTTCTCCACGCATAGCGAGTACGTAGCGAGGTATGTCAATCCAGATGATGTGGTCGTTCTGGGGCGGGGCTGAGCGGGTTGTCTATAGAAATCAGTAAGAAGTTGCTGGGTAGGGCTACTCTACCGTTGCTAGTGGTACTATCTGCGGCTGAGCTCGCTCTAGCTGATGCTACTGCGGCCGTAGCCCTCTCGCTGATGCTGTGCTTTCTGTCCCTCATCACTGATCGAGTTGCTGTAGCTAGAATGGTCAAGGCTGTTGCGGTGTTCAGTACGTCGTTCTTCGTGCTTTCATCTATATCCCAGCTACTCCTACTGGGGCAATCCTACGTCATGAGCAATGCGGTAACGTCAGCTAAGATGTTCTCCCTAGCCCTAGGTTCAGTAGCTATAGCAGGCAACATCTACGGGTACCTACTGCGCAGGGCCTACTCCAGCTGGCAGATACTTTCACTCCTACTAGCTATGAGAAGCCTCACTGAGGGCTTCCTAACTCTCTCAGAGACCTTGGAAGCACTTAAAGTAAACTACGGCTACAGTAATAGGAGAAACCCCCTAACTGTGGTCAGGCTAGTAACTGACACCGTACCGATCCTACTACTAGAGATAGTACTAAGGAGGTTTGAAGCAGCTCTAACCCTCCTTCCCACCATAGATAATAGAGCTGTTGGTGCCGGTACCCTAAGTACCTAGCCGGTGCTTCAGTAGCAGGAGGGATGCTACCGTCTTGGCATCAGCCACCGGGCTACCCAACACCTCCGCTAGGGCCTTGTCCAGATCTAGGCTCACAACCTCTATCAGCTCCCCGGGCTCCGGGCTACTCCCAACGAATCTGAGATCCTCCGCTAGGTACACGTGGAGGACTTCGTCGCTGTATCCTGGTGACATGTAGAGGGAGCCTAGCTTAGTAAGCTTCGCGGGTTCGTATCCCACTTCCTCAACGAGCTCCCTCCTCGCGGCATCCTCGGGGGTCTCGCCCGGCTCGACCCTCCCAGCTGGAACCTCGAGGATCCAGCTACCGATAGGGGCCCTAAACTGCTTGATGAGTAGAACATCCCTCCCTCTCAGAGGGATGACAGCGACAGCCTGACCAAACAGCACGACATCCCTAACAAACCTCCTACCACCGAAAGAGTACACTTTCTGAACTAAGGTAACCCTTCTACCCCTACATAAAACCCTCTCATCAACCAGCTCGACCAGGACCAGCCACCCACGAAACGCTCTACGCAGCACCCATTAAATAGCCGCGGAGGTCAGTGACCCGAAACCTAGCTCACCACTCACCCAATCCAGCCCTCATCACACCAGCTCCTCTGACCTGCAACATCAGATCCATAATAATACAACAATATATAACCATAGCTCATCGCCCACAAAGACGGGTAGTAAAGTAGATACTTCGGATAGGGTCTCCGATTGAGAAGGTGTTTATATGTCAATGTTGCGCTTGCTACGCCCGCACATCTTCGTTCCTGCTCTTAGTGTGGTGAGGTGAAGCAGGAAGTGTATAGTGTTAGGACACTAATACCAGCACTACTACTGCTAGCAGTAATATCCGGAGCACTAGCAATGTGGTACGACACACTAAAAATAAACGCAACAATAGAAACAGGCTACGTAAAAGTGAAGTTCTCGAGCTGGGAATGCTCAGATACAGGACCAGACCCACAGGCAGGAGGATACCATAACACAGAAGGAAAGGATGTGTCTGCGTGTTCTGTAACTGTAGAGAGAGAAGATGAGGGCGGTAACCCAGTGAAGCTACTGGTAACCATAAACAACGCCTACCCAGGTTACTCTGTAGTAGTAAAATTCACAGTTGACAATATAGGGACTATACCAGTGAAACTATATGGTTATGAGCTCAGCGGAGTGGATGGAAGTGCTCTGAGTGTAAGTCTAGTAAGGCCAGAGGATACTCAGATAGATGCTGGAGAGGAGTCCGGTACCTACAAGCTGATCATAACGGTACTGCAGACTGCCGGGGAGAGCTCGACGTACACGTTCGAGCTAACCCTGAAGTTCGCTCAATGGAATGAAGTACAATGAAGTACACGGAGAAGTGTACTAAGTACGAGCAATGTTACGGGTAGAGGCGTATGAACGGTAAAACCTTTTTAGTTACATCCTTACTACTCCTAGCCGTTATAGTATCAGCAGTGGCCATGTGGTCCGACGTTCTAAGGGTGAACGGCGTTGTGAGGACAGGTGATGTTGACGTAGCCTTCACGGGGTACGAGGTTGTTGAGGGTGAGGAGTACGGTAAGCCGTGGGTAGCTAGCTGCTCTGCTCAGCTGGTGGAGGTGCAGGACGAGGACCCGAACAACCCGGCAGGTAATAACGACCTGGACTTAAAGATAGTCATCTCCAACGTCTACCCAGGCTACAGCTGCTCAGTCTACTTCAAGGTAAAGAACACCGGTACAGTACCTGTTATAGGACCCTTCTACGAGTTGCCGGACATCCCAGAGGGGATTGAAGTAGTCTTCGAGCCTAGGCTAGAACAGCTACATCCAGGTGATGAGGTTGAGTACAGCATAGGCTTAGAGGTGCTCCAAGAAGCTGAGCAGGGAGCTACCTACGAAGTACAGGTACACCTACAGTACATCCAGTGGAATGAAGTAGCAGTTAAGTACGCTACTATAAGCGGTTACATCTTCAACGACGCCGACGGAGACGGGTCGTGGGATGCTGGTGAGGATCCGCTACCTGGCGTGCTCGTGGAGCTCTACGATGACACGGGCAATCTAGTTGGAACCTACTGCTCAGGTAGCGACGGCTTCTACGAGTTCAACGTGTACCCGCTAACAACAAGGCAGTACACCATAGTAGCCTACGGACTACCTAACTACCGGTTCACAACACCTAGCACAATATATTCAACGGTCTGGCCAGGCTCGTCCAGCACGAACAACAACTTCGGGCTAAAGCTAGAGCAGGTACCGCCAGCGGAGCTCACAGCCTCAAAGGAGTTTAGGCATACAAACACAAACTTCAATAAATGTCCAGCTAATCTAGGGGATCCACTAAATAGTGTAGAGGTAGAGGTACCTGATAAAGGTAAGGACGCTGGTAAAATCAAGAATGTAGAGCCTGGCGCATTCTTCAGCGTTATACAGATATCTGGCGAGGGTATAAGTTCGATAAGCATTACTGATCAGTACGACTTCCACTTCGACATAGAGGACGGTAGGGACGGTAGAGTACGTGTGTACCTGCTAGACAGTAGGGGGTGTGTTACGGAGCTAGACCCTCACAGATATAGCTATACTGTAGATAACGAAAACAACGTAGTTACTGTAAACATAAGCCTCGGCAGAGCTCTTGGAACTGGTGAAGCCATCTTAGTGTACCTAAAGTTCAAGGACGCAGAGCTTGTAGGTAGATCTTGGGATAGCTTAACGGATAGGCAGTTCGACAACACCGCAACAGTCGTAACCAACATAGGTAGTAGAACCGTAGCAGCGTCTGTACCGATCGTAAAGAAGTAGCTTACGGGGGTACTAGTTGAGCAAGATTTTTAACTTCTCTTTTATTCCCTACATAGCTCTTCCACTAGCTTTTCTCCTCCTACCTAACCTAGTCCTAGTGCTAGGGGGTTTCCACGGTTTCTACGTAACTTACTCAGCTCTAGCTCTGCTCACGGCCCTCTCCCTACCTCTAGTTGCTCAGCGCAGGGGCCTTAACTCCCTGGATGCTTATACCTCTGCATCAATAGCTCTTACCCTAGTAACCCTCTTCACAGTCCTCGGCTTCCTCTGGGGATTTGCCTCAAGAACTAGGCTGGACCCTCTCTCACTCTCCGTGAGCTTGGGGCTGTTCCTGGTTCAGATCCTGAGCACCGAGATCTCTAGGAGCCTGGTGCTCGGTCTCGTAAGGAGGACCCTGTCCATAGTCCTCGGGGTTCTAACCGGGCTCTTCATCGGCAGGACCTTACCGGCGGTCGTTACCTATGTGAGCGGTCTCAGAGTCCCTATGACCTTGCTCTCACTACTCAACGACGTGGCTTTCAACCTAGCTGTGACCTTAGTGCACGTTTACGGGGGGTTCGCGGCTGCTGCATCTTTCAGGCTAGTATTGGATGGCTACTGGAGGTTCTCACCTCTAGTGCTCGATACCTCCGGCTTAGGTGTTGTTTGGACGGCTACGTCGACCCTTACATATTACGGTCTGGCCCTCTACCTATTCTATAGGACCCCAACACTTAGGGAGCTGAGCAGTTCATCTAGGCTCAAGCTTAGGAAGGCTTCGACAAGGTTGAAGAGCTACCTTCTCCAAGTAGCTACCTATACTATAGCACTAGCAGTGCTTGCCTCTATTTACTTGAGGGTGGTCCCACTCGTAATCGTTAGTGGGAGCATGGAGCCTACACTAGATGTCGGGGATTTGGTCTTGGTGAGGATCAGTGGACCAGTTAACCTCTCTGTAGGTAGCTTAATTGCGTTCAGGCTGAACTCCACTATTGTAGTACATAGGTTGGTAGGTGTTGAAGGGGATAGATTAACAACTAAGGGCGACGCTAACCCGGAACCGGATCCGTTCCAGGTCCGCAGGGAGTCTCTAGTAGGTGTAGTAGTCGGTAAGATACCTAAGGTAGGTCTGCTAGCCCTAGCCATTCAGGGAAGCCTGAGGCTGTCGGAATACCTCACCGTACCTGTTTTGGTTGTCGCAGTAACAGCCTCACTAGCAGCTGCCCTAGCTAAGCGTAGAAGTAGAAATAAGTTGCTTCTTTCCTAAGCTGTAGTGGGTGTGGTGATTTGAAGCTCAGGTCTAATTCTAGGTTCGTAGGGCGAATACTTACCTCCGCGCTAGTAGTTGCGGTAGCTGTAGCTATAGCTGGGGGCCTATTAGGCTTCCTAGCATATAGAGTGGAACCCTATACCGCTAGGCAGGTAACCCTATACAGGTACAGCAAGCTATCTACCTACGACGCATACTTCACTTTAAGGCACTACACCGAGATCTACGGAAGTAGCATTCTCCCAGTGAACACGAGCTTACCTGTCTACTTGAGCCTAGTAGAGGGAATCAATGTGAGCTACAGCTACAGAGTTGAAGGTGCGGACTCCTCGGGCTCCGTAAGGATCGAAGTGATTCTGAAGCACCCCGATGGATGGTCCTACAGGTACGCAGACATCTCCGAGGGTTTCAAGGGAAGGTTCTCGACAAGCTACTACATCGACATGGGTAAGACGGTTGAGATCATGGACGGGCTCTGCAAGGAGGTCGGCCAGAGGCTGTACTCCTTCACCCTCCAAGTCAACACCTACTTCGACCACCTAACGGAGGTTAGGACAGGGTCTAGGAAGGACCACGGGAACCACACACTAACGTTCTCAATTGACGTTACGAGGAATAGAGTACAGCTGGTGAGTGGGAACCTCAGATATGCGGAGCCTGTAGAGGAGAAGACCACCATCTACGATAAGCAGTACGTCTTCGGACTGGAGGTACCTACCCTGCGAACACTATCAGCTACCGCAGTCTCCGCAGGCACAATCTCCGCAGCTATCCTAGCCCTCCTACATACCTCGAAGTCAGCAGGCGCCCAGCCTATGAAGAGCTTTGAGCGCAAGTACAGAGACCTTATAGTAGAGGTAGCTCATATCGAGGGTAACAACCCCGTAGAGGTGAGAGTAGCCAGCCCCGAGGGTCTCGTAAAGCTAGCCAGGCTTATAGAGGCACCCATACTAAAATCTTCTTCTAGATACGTAGTCGTTAGTAAGAACGTCACATACTACTATGAAGAAACTACCAACCTCTCCCAGCCCTAAAGGGTGGGGTTCCCTTTAGGGAGGTCAGAGCTCCCCACATCTTAGGCAGAGCTTTCCCTCAATATTTAATACTGCTACCATATCTCTATCAGCTTCAAATCCACATCTAGGGTACCTCACCTTTCTGTAGCCGGCTCTCTACCAACTTCAACGAATTTCTCCACTACATCATCTGGGTAATGCTTGTACCCAACGAGGTTTTGTCCGCGGAGAAGTATCATGAGTTTTGGCTTCTTAACTCTCTCCCTGATGAGCCTCAGTCTCTCTCATGGATCCTCTTTCAGAAACCTTATCACTACGTCGAATGTAGCGCCTCCCCACGTCTCTATCGCGTAGAACCCCTGCTCTATCAATCTTGTCTAGGATAGGGATCATGTCATCGGTTTTAAGCCTGGTAGCTATTAGTGATTGATGTGCATCACGTAGTGTTAAATCAACAATGTTTACCAAAATCACACCCATATGAATTACTTAACCAAAAGATTTATTATCCACTGGGGTAATATAGTTGAGTTTAAGAAGTAGAAGGGGCTACCCAATTGACTATACAAATCGATCACGTGTCAAAGTCTTTTGGTAAAATACAAGCGCTTAGAGATGTATCCTTCACTGTGAGAAACGGGGTCCTGATTGGCTACGTTGGCTTGAATGGTGCCGGTAAAACAACCACTATAAGGATTGCGACTGGTGTTTTGCCGCCGGACTCAGGTGATGTATTGATTGACGAATACTCAGTTGTAAAGGAGAAGAAGAAGGCTTCTTGGAGAATAGGCTGGGTTCCCGAGTTACCAATATTTGAATCAGACTTCAAAGCCTTAGATTATTTCGTTTACTTAGCGGGGTATTATGGTTACTCAACTACTGAAGCCAAGAGACTGGGAGAAGAATTACTTGAAAAACTGGGACTTGGAAACGCTTTAAATCAGAAGCTAGCTACCTTCTCGCAGGGTATGAAAAAGAGATTTGCGCTAGCAGTGTCCCTTATAAACGACCCGCCTAACTTCATATTAGACGAGGTATTAAACGGCTTAGACCCTCAGGGAATAGTCTTCTTCAGAAACCTTGCATTAGAATTCCGGAGGAAGGGTAAAGCAGTGTTATTCTCATCACATATATTAAGCGAAGTGGAGGGCATAGCGGATGAAGTAGTATTCATACACAAGGGTAGAGTAATAGGTATTTACTCAATGGAGGAGGTCAAATCAAAGGCTAAGCCAGCCCTAGAGATCACAGTGAACAAAGCAGAGGGTGAAGTCTTGAAAGCGCTTGAGAAGTACGGGGAACCATCAATAGTAAACGAGAGAAAAATAGTATTGAGAAACCCGAGCACGGATCCAAGCACTATTGTAGCAGAACTCGTGAACAAGGGAATAAGCGTATTAGAGTTCAAGAAGGAGGAGAAGAACCTCGAAGACTTCTTCTTCGAGTTAATAAAGAAAGCAGAGAGTGATGTATGATGCCGAACCCAGTATTCTACGACTTTAAACGAGGTATTCTAAGACTATCCGTCCTACTAACACTACTCTTATTCACAGTAACAGGTGTTGGAGTAGCATACCTAGCAACATCGCCACAGGCAACAATGCCAACACCCCAGTACTACATTTACTACTCAACCATTGACACCTCAACAAGGGAGTTTAAACTGGAAATAATCTTATTGAACCCAGAGATACAGAGAGTAGACGGCGAAGTATCGTACAAACTAGGCTGCATGAATCAAACAGAGATAGTGAACCTAAGCCAGGACCTCGCGAGAGGCGTAATCACTCAAGAAGAATTCAACGAAAAAAGAAAGGAGTTAATAATAGTAGTAGATGAGGGCATTGCGAGAAGTAGCAGTGGAAAAATAACCATTGAGAAAACACTTGGAAAACAGGTACCTGAGAACTATAAGTGTGGACTATACTTGAATATTACAACTCCCTTTGGCTCGCAGACTATGCCAGTAGAAGTGTTTAATGGGCTTCTATATGAACCCTTAGAATTAGGGAATAGGACTATATACATCCTAGCTGGTTCACAGCCGAATTCAGCCACATTCCCACTATACTCATCCACCAGCGACTCCATCACATATCCAGTATCAAATAGTAATGTTGCTGGTAGCGCGTCGGCATCAATATATTATAATAGACGCTCTGGCAAAGCCTACCTACTTCTATCAATATACAGCGTCTATGATGGAGAATTCGAAGTGTACTTAGGAAAACCGAGATTAATTAATACCTTGATAGAACCTGGTAAGCCTGGTGCTATGAGTTTAAACTCTAGTCTCGTAGACAAGTACTTCGACAAGATAAATATGAAAATCAAGAGCGGAATTAGCATAGTTGAGTTTGATACAAGTCTATTCAATAACACGCTTGGACGTCAACCAAAGTACGCCGTTCTACTCCTATCACGAGACAATAGTATCATGTATAGCATTATATGGGCGCCAAGCAACAGTATTCAGAGTGGCCGATCAGCAAGGATGATCTATGGGCAACTACTGGGTACAGCTGGAATCGGGTTGTTTGCTTCGTCCTTCCCAGTTGTCGTTCTCTATCTCGTTTATGTATATGTGGCGAAGCCGAGGTCTCAGGGAGCACTGGAATTCGTGTTGGCGAGGCCCATTACAAGGCTCGAGTTGTTTGCTACGAGGTACGTAGCGGGTGTCCTCGTAGTATTCGTTGCAACAGGGCTATTCTACATTGCTCTAAGGGCTGCAATATACTTCTTAACCGGGGTATCAACAAGCCCTACTGGTACACTATTATTATTCGCTGGCTTAGCATTGTCCTTGATAGCGTTTTACTCGCTGTGCTATCTACTAGCATCTCTGACTAGTGGAACGAGGTACATTGTCGCCTCTGTACTAGCCTATGTATTATTCGCTATGCTATGGAGCCTATTAGCACTGGCTTTAACACTCATTATTACTGGCGGCTTTACAACTAACTTCTACGAGCAATACGTGAGAGTGCAGTACATCTCATACTACTTCAACCCATTGAGAATAATGGATTTCACGCAATACTACTTCATGGTAAACGAGTTCGGCGAATACAGTTTGATCCCGGGAATTGATCAGGTTATAAGCGAGGTAGTTTATCCATGGGCTGTAGCATTAAGTACAATAGCATGGATAACCATACCGGTTGTCCTAGGCTGGTTAAAGTTCAAGAAGACAAGTTTATACGCGTAGAGTTCTCCACGCGCTCTTTTTACTCCACGATTCCTTGTTAAAAATCACAACGCTTTTCTAGACAACTCGTGTGCTTTAGCAACTAGTATTCTAGTTGCTAGAATACTAGAATGGAGTCTACGTCATCCAACTGTAGTTATACATAGAATAGATTAGGAACAGTCTCCGCGCGAATTTTTCAACGGCTAAACCATAATTCTCTACGGGTATAAGCACGTTGCCTAATCTATGTATACCAGTAGTATGTAGCACTGTGTCATCGTAAAACCAGTCTCCTCTACAGTATTTGTAACCAGTGCTTCTAGCTATACTAACCTTCCTCAAGTACCTTGGGCACATAGCACAGAAGGGGCTACCACCCCCATACTCCCAGAGATACCCACGGTTAGAGCACCGCAAACTAGCTACTACCTTAATAAGCTTTCCCTGAGACAAGATAATATTCGTCCCCTACCCAAAGGGTAAAGCTTTCAGTTGTAAACGGCGTCTAAGCAATCGGGATCTTAGGAGCTACTACTCAGCACCTCCTTAAGTATGCTCTCTAGGTTTTCTTCAGCTGAGTAGTACTTGTACTTTCTGCTTTTTCCTACCGAAATAAGATGAGTGTGAATCAGCCCGAAGCTCTCAAGCTGCTTTAGGGCCCTCCCAACCTTCCTATGCCCTACTCTAAGCCTCCTAGCTAGTGAGGATAGACTACACGGACCCTGAGCGACCAGCTCAAGCAGTACTGCAACCCTTATATCGTCCCTAAGCAGGTTAACAAGCAATACCAGAACATGCCGGCACTGTTCAACACTGCTAGCACACTTAGCTTTCCCGAGATTCAGCGTGCTCTTCGAATCACTGTGATCCATACTATAATCGAACCCTACACTTAATCTACGATAGCATATATAAAGGCATCTCATAAACAAACCAAGAAAGCTTGTAGTGAAGCTTTAAGATCCTACTAATAGAAATCTCAATGAATGCTTAACAACTTTTACTTCTTAGTACACGCATCGAACTCACATCCTGCTAATACGTTGCCAATCTCTCTGTCCTTAGATCTAACCGACGTTCACCGGTCACCAACTTCTACGGGGGTTCAGCTCTCATGTCATCACATCATCTCTGTTCCCCCGCATCCCGCTCGGGGCTTCATCTGCCTTAGGGGCGTTCAGGGTCACCCCGAAGACCCCACATCTTGAGCACTTGATTCTCCCTAAAGAACATGTTCTATAGATCGTAAATCTTTAGCAGCATTAGTTCACATAAAACTATGTGAACTCAAAGCAGTCGCCAAGGGCTATTCCGGTCTGCTCGGTCGTCGCGGCTTTCACCGAAAAATCATAAACATCGTAGACTGGTTTCCTCCCTTCCCCGAAGGGCCCATCGCTTCCCACATTTGCTCAGCCCACACTGCAATCTGAGGGGCAATTGGGGGAGATCAAAGTTTCCCATCGGGATTAAACTCATTTTGTGTTTGCGGTTGCTCTTCCCCCATCACGCAACGGGCTTACTTAGGGACAACCAAAAACACTATCGGCACAGAAGCCCGCAAGCGTTTCTCTCAATTCCCGCCCTAAAGAGAGAAGGCTTTCGGCCGTAAAGCCGTAAAGGGTAGGCGCGATGAGGGATTGAAAAGGAATAGGAGGAAATTCCTAGGGTGAGCTCCATTAGGTGATCGAATTCGAGGACAACCCCGAAGATGTTAGTGGGGTTACCGCTCAGTATTCAAGATTTTACTGATACCACCCCTCAAGCGGTATGCTCTGTAGACCCTACCGTCTGAAACTTTTATCTGTACTTCCTCTATTAGATCGTTTCTTATCAGTGCGCTAATGTTCTTCTTCAGCTTCTTGTGATTGACTCCCAGTCTCCTAGCTAGGGATCTGAAGCTGATCATTTCCCCATCCTTGAGCATGTTTAGCACTTCCACTCTAACGTCATCATAAAGTGCGTTGAGAACTTTCAAAAGAACCGTTTGAGGGGTCTCTTTTTCTTCCTTGTTCATAGACATCTTTTCCACCACAGCACGTCATGCTTTCTACATGCTCCTGCTTTTAGTGGATTACTTGGTGAGATTGTTATGAAGATGTCTCTCGCTAAATAACTTTTTGGTGCTAAGCTAATCGCCCATAGTGAGAATAGTAGATTGAGTAGTGACACATCTTCTCGAAACTTAAACACCCGAACGCACCACCTTTTGTGACTGTAATCTACATTTAAATAGATTACACTACAGCTGTAGCGCCGCTTTATAAGCTACTGCCTGTCTTGACTTAGCTATCTACAGTTACCTTAACCAGGAGCATCGACGTTTTCTTACCCTCTAGATAGATCCAGACTACGGCTTTAAAGTCTCTTTCTAGTCTGACCAGGTCCCTGCCTCCCAAAGTTGGAAGCGGGTCCCCAGTGGCGAGTAGGTTGTCCCGCATTTTATGCGGGTCTACGGCTTCCCATATTTCGGAATTGGCGAAGCCTGTAACGAAGGGGCCGTAGAGGAAAACCCTTACGAGATCTACGTTAGGGTATGTACGTACTTTAAAGCTTGAGGGCGTGAGAACCTTTACATTATGTCCCTCAAGCGTGAGCCCTATCCAAGCCCACTCTACGAAGTTCTCTACATAGGCTAGAACCTCGTCACCCGCCCCACCGTAAACCTTTACCAGAAACTCATCCAACTTCCCACCACCAGAAGAAAGAAGAGTGAAAACCCTATTGTTCTAACTATCTCCCTTGCTAGTACTCGTTCCACTGAATACCTCTAATTATTATCTCCACAGTATACGTGGATTTTTGCTCAGCGTCCTGCTCTACATGAATATCTACCGTGAAGCTTTGAGTGCCTCCAGGCTCTATCTGCTTGCCATTTAGGCTGGTAAAGCAACCCCAAACAACTATATCCGCTTCGCCGTTTCCGTCAGTATCGCAAGCATACTTCGTCTCTCCAGTTGCTTGGTCTTCGTAGGCCGAGCACTTTATTTCGGTTGAACCATAAATGATATAGACCGTTGTATTCAGCTTCACTGGTACTGAGCCAGTATTCTTAACTGAGACGTTTGAGACCTTGCAGTGGTAGCACGGATATGCGTTGGAGATGACTATCTTTAAGTCCAGGTCGTTATTACCTGCCGGGTTGTTCGGGTCCTCATTCTGCACCTCCACCAGCTGAGCAGAGCAGCTAGCTACCCACGGCTTACCGTACTCCATGCCTTCATCGACCGAGGGGGTGCCTGAGAATTCTATGTCAACGTAGCCTGTTTCTATTGTTGCGTTTATTTTTAGTGTGTCGTACCACATTGCTAGTGCTCCGGATATTACTGCTAGCAGTAGTAGTGCTGGTATTAGTGTCCTAACACTATACACTTCCTGCTTCACCTCACCACACTAAGAGCAGGAACGAAGATGTGCGGGCGTAGCAAGCGCAACATTGACATATAAACACCTTCTCAATCGGAGACCCTATCCGGAAGGAGGTCAGTCGATGGCGTAGTCATCAGGTTTATCAGTAGCGCCGGTCCTCATCAGCCCCATATTAGTGGGGCGGGAGCTGAAATAACGTTTTCGTTGCTTGCTACTGGTAGGTGCTAGCACTTCCTGTTGGTTGGTCCATGACTTTCATGGCTATAGCTTTCCGTATCCTTGGGCTATCTTCCTTTTTTCTGTATTTCCGCATTGGGGGCAGACTAGCTTGTCTCCTGCGAGTCTAAGGGTTGCTCCGCATTTACTGCAGCTGGCCAGTACCACCCCTAGTTTTGGGTCTCGCGTGCTCAGTAGGTACGGGGGTGCCCGATTGAGCACTCTAGCTCTCACGAGGTCCCCTATCTTCAGGTGCTCGTATATTTGCTTCACCTCGCTGGCCCTCTCCGCTATCTGTGCTGCGTGGAGTATCCCTGTGAAGGTGTAGCTGAGGGGTGTGTTATTTACGGTGAATATCCTGGATCTGGCGAAGTCCTCACGTACCTCGGTGATCACAGCTACTACTATAGCCCCCTGCTGAGGTAATCTAGGGACCTTAAATGGTCTCACCGACACGACCTTACTTAGGCGGTCCCTCACTACCTGCCCGATAACCGCTGCCCTCAGCCTGTAATCGAACTCGTACGCTCCCGGGCCGGGAAGAAACTCCTCAGCTACTCCCAGGTACTCACCTGGAACTACTACCTCTGGTGCTTCCCTGCTCATCTCTAGGCTCCTCCACCTGTACAGTCCTCACAAACCTAAATAACACAACTTTAAACCTATACACCCTCCTCCTGTGGTGCTTCAACCTCTGCTTGATGGTCATGGAGGCCTCAGCTACTAGGAGCGGTGCGAACCCCTCCTCCCCAGCCACGCGCATAACTAGCTCCACACCTCCCGGGGAGTACTTGTGGAGTGAGTAAACCTTATCGCAGATGCGGAGGGCGCTCCGCAGGAACAGGATATCAGCACCCCGCTTCTTTACGCCGAAGGGCGGGTTCATTACCACTAGACAGCTACCGATAGATCTAAGGGGGAGTGCCTTCACGTCACCCGCTACAAGGTCGGTCAGACCTCGGAGGGCCCCTATGTTCTCCCTAGCGATAGTGAGGGCCTCCCAGTCGACGTCTAGGCATACCGCTGCGGAGGCTCCGAGTAGGAGGGAGCCGTAAGCTAGGACACCTGTACCACATCCGAGATCTACAACTACAGCACCATCAATATCCCCCCTTAGATGGGCATCCCACAGCATGAGGGCCGCTAGATCCCCCGGAGTTCTGTACTGCTCTAGACCCTCGCTAGGGTTCTCGAAGTCCTTCAGCCTATCTAGAACAGCTCCTAGGTCACGCATCAGCACGGGCTTCTCGATCTCAGTCACCCACTGAGGGTATGAAGTCGTTGGGGTACTCCACGAGGGCACCCTCCTTAAGAACTGAGACTGCCTCGGAGGGCGTCAGCACAGGCTTCTCGAAGTGGTGGAGGTCGTCGATGGCTATCCTAGGACACGAGGTCACAACATATGCCTCCACATCAGGACTGTCGATATTCCTCAGCACCTCTATGTTAAGTACGGAAGCTACGTAAACGTAGTAGCGCATCCCCCTCATTCTCAGAAGCCTTTCAAGTACTTCAACTACGGCCGGCCTATACTGCCCTGCGGCGCCTGCTATCAGGCCCCAGCTCCTAGCCTCAGCGGCTCTAAGCATCTTCTCCAACCTCACCTTCAGTAGCTTGTAGACATCCTCAGCCACGTCCTCCACCATACCGGTATATGGGTCCACCCTGAAGACCTTGACCTTCCTCAGCGCTAGCCCGACCCCGAGCGGGTGGAACCTACCGCCAGATACGACGAGGACAGCCTCCACGTCCCCGAGCCTCCTAGGTATGTAGCAACCTAGTATCAGTAGGGGACCTACCTCGACGATGTAGCCCCTCTCCTCGAGCCCTCTCTTGATGAGCTCTGACAGCTTCTTATGCTGGTTTGTGGTTGCTACACCTAACCTACCTACCCCAGCGCTCCGAAGGACTCTCTCAGCGCTACCTAGGAGCCTATCTAAGTCCGCGGAGACGTACTCGAGGTCTAGGAAGAGCACTCGGTCTGGGTGTGTATGTAGTGGATACGGGTCGTGCCCTATGTGTAAAACTAGATCATACCTCCCAATCTTACTGTAGTCTACCATGCACGAGCCGTAGACCGGGTCAGCATCTAAGTAAACCTCTACCTGGAACCTCTCCCTGAAGTACTCAGCGAGCTTCGGGTAGTACTTCTTAAGTCCTTCAGGCAGCTGGACGAGGACCTTCCTTACCCTCCCGCTAGACAGTTCCTGCGGGAGGTTCCCCAGCCTTAGCTCGTAATCCCCTAGCAGAAGGGCTTCTCCAGTCAAGAGGGGACCTTAGCTAGCTCTATGATCTCTACAGCGACGGGGATGCCGATCTTGTCCTTAAACCTCTTCATAGCCTCCTTAGCTGTCTCCAGGTGCTGCTTACCTACCCTCACCTCTGCCACTATAGAACCTGGGAACAGCCTAGCCGCTAAACCTATCGGCTTCCCGAAGGCCCTCCTCATACCCTCCTGCAGCCTGTCCGCGCCGGCAAAGGCCATCATCTTGTTCTCACGAAGTACCTGATGCGGGTATACACGGACTATGAGCAGGAACTTATCCTCACCGGCTACCTTGCTCAGGTACTTGTGGGCCGCTATTCTCGCAGCTTCGAGGGCGTTGTGCCTCACCTGAGCAGCTTCGAGAGCCTTCAGTAGGACCCGATACTCGTACTCACCTTTAGTGTTCCCCATAACGAACTTAGATATCTTAGGCTGGGGAACACCATCTATGTACTCGCTCCTAGTATACGGGGGCTTATCCACACCTTTGTAGCACCTAGCCGGTCTCAGGGGCACTTCCCAACACCTGCAAGGAGTTGCGGGGCAAGCCTAATAAGTTTATTTGGTTATCCTAGCAAGTCACTAACGAGGTGTCTGGGATGAGAAGGGAGGTGCTGGTATTCCTAGTCTTAGGGCTCGTCTCGCTAACCGCGGACATAACCTACGAGGGGGCTAGATCCGTAAGCGGGGCGTTCTTGGAGAACCTTGGGGCAATACCTATAGCCGCGGCTATAGTGGGCTCAGGCGAGCTTGTGAGCTACCTAATGAGGTTCGTTGGGGGGTTAATCGCTACAGCATTCAGGTCGTCCAGGGTCTTCTGGGCAACGATAATCCTCGGCTACACCATCAACCTAGTGGCTGTACCTGCCCTAGCCTTCGCAGGTAGGTGGGATCTAGCTGTAGCTCTATACCTAGTGGAGAGGGTTGGTAAGGGGCTGAGAACCCCGGCGCGGGACACTGTACTAGCTGAGGTAACGTCCGGGATCGGGAAGGGTAAGGGCTTCGGGATACATGAGATCATGGATCAGGCGGGTGCTGTTACCGGACCCCTCATAGTTTCGTGGGGAATACTCCACGGGGGTTATAGCATAGCATTCCTATCCCTAGCTATCCCGGCAGCTGTATCGATATTACTTGTGTGCCTAGCAGCCGCACTGTACCCGAAGGTTAAGTCGGTCTCCGAGGGTCCTAGGATCGGGGTAACAGTTAGGGGGTTGCCTAAGCGTTTCTGGCTCTACACCCTCTCCATGTCGCTACTCCTAGCTGGCTACGCTCAGTGGTCGATAGTCTCCTTCTACATGGCCTCTACCGCCCTCACTCCTGCTGAGATAGGGCTAGTGTATTCGCTAGCTATGCTAGTAGATGCCCTAGTAGCCCTCCCCGTTGGGATGGCTTACGATAGGTACGGGCTTATGTCCCTAGTAGTTGCTCCGCCCCTAGTAGCAGCCATACCGACATTACTACTCAGCGGGACTAAGTACGCCCACTACTTTGTCGGGGCTCTGTGGGGCCTCGTAATGGGTATGTACGAAACCAACATGAGGGCTGCTGTCGCTGATGTAGTAGACCCCCAGAGTAGGGCTATGGCTTACGGAACCTTCGGCATGGTTACTGGCCTAGCCTGGACCGTTGGGGGATTCATTATCTCCCTACTGATGCAGAGCTACATAGCCTTAGTGCTGTACGTTGTTGTGGCGGAGGCAATATCCCTGACCTTCCTCATCTTAGCACTTAAAAGCCCTACATAACCTTTCTCTCAGGTGATTCACATAGTCAAGTTTCTGGTTACGAATGATGATAGCTACGCTAGTCCAGGACTGTTACTGCTCTACAGGATAGCTTCGAGTGTGGGGGAGGCACTCACCTTCTCAACGGAAAGCCCTAGATCGGTCATAGGACACACGATCACCCTCTCAAGACCTCTGAGGGTGTACAAGATGAAGGTAAGCGGCGTCGACATGTACCTAACCGATGGTACCCCGGTAGACGTAATCCACTTAGCGATCAACGTACTTGGGTATAGGCCAGACTTCGTCCTATCTGGGATAAACATCGGGGAGAACCTAACCCTTCAGCACATATTCTACAGCGGTACAGTAGCTGCCGCAATAGAGTCTGCTGTAGTGGGTATACCGGCACTAGCATTCTCCGCCGACGTCGAGAGCTTTGAGGAGGTCTCCTCGCCGGAGATGGAGTCCATAGCTGTGAGGTACATTAAGAAGGTAATTGAGAAGGTTGCTTCGCGCGGGCTCCCAGAGGGGGTAGACCTCCTCAGTGTGAACATCCCAAACCCCAGGAGGTTCAGGGACTGCTTGAGGGTTGCTAGGGCAGCTAGAGTGCGGTGGTTCTCCAGCTACGAAGGTAGGAGAGATCCAGCAGGGAGGCCCTACTACTGGCTATCCATGCGGAAACTAGATGCAGAGCCCGACACAGACGTTTATGCTGTAGACATAGAGAGATGCATCTCCGTTACCCCTCTAGCTATAGACCTAAACGCAGAGTCATCTAAGCTAGAGAAAGTGAAGACCCTCCTACTCGACTAACACCGCGGAAGTCCCTAGCAACGATTTGCTCTAATTAACACCGATACTTGAGCTCGCTACTACAGCTGAAACCCGCCCTAAAGGGCAGAAGATGGAGAAACCCCTGTAAACCCCATAGAATTACATTGTTGTGGCTACCCTAAACACGCGCGGGATGTGGGAAGAGCGGGCGCAGAGGAAGGTCCACCTAATGAGGGACCCTGACCATTCCCTGCCCCGCAGATGACCTAAAAGAACCTCAGCCCTAGAGCGGGGGAAGTTAGTTCTTTGTTCTTATGTTCTGCAGGACTTCTTGGGCTTTCTCTAAGGTTATAACGCCTGACTTAACTACCTCTTCAACTACTTTATCCACTTCTTCTGGCCTCGCACCAGCTGCTAAGGCCAGTTGCCTCGCGTGGAGCTTCATGTGTCCTCTCTGGATACCCTCTGTGGCGAGTGCTCTGAGGGCTGCTAAGTTCTGTGCTAGCCCGACAGCCCCCATTACCTCGGCTAGTTCCTTAGCTGTCCTCACCCCAAGGATCTTGAGTGATAGCCTTGCCATCGGGTTGGACCTTATGGACCCGCCCACAGTCCCAACAGCTATGGGTAGCTCAACGTAGCCGACTAGGTCCCCGGAGGGGTCCACCTCCCACGTGCTGAGCGGCTCGTACCTCCCTCTCCTAGCGGCGTATGCGTGTGCCCCTGCTTCGAGAGCCCTAGTGTCCTGGCCTGTAGCTAGTGCTACAGCTATCACACCGTTCATTATCCCTTTGTTGTGTGTTACAGCTCTATACGGGTCGGCCGCCGCGAATGCCCAGGCATAGACCACCCCCTCAACGACCTCCTCACCCCCTATGGCGTCCTTAGGCACCCTAGCCCACGCCCTCACGATTCTTCTGTCAGCTAGGTTCGTAACTATCCTGAGGAGGACCCTCCCCCCACTAGCATCCTCCACTATCGGCGCTACAGCTTCCGCCATAGTGTTAACTATGTTAGCGCCCATGGCGTCCTTCACGTCCACGATGAGGTTAACTACGACCATCTTGCCGACAGGGCTGTCCAGTACCTTAACCTCTATATCTTTAGCTCCCCCACCGAGCTTAGTCAGTAGCTCATTAGTTGAGTTAGCCACATCAAGTATCTCCTTCTTCCTCTCCAGTATCTTTATAACGGCAGTGTGAGGTGAGGGTACCTTGACTACCTGGATCTGGGATACCATAATCTGCTCGCTGGCTATGGAAATTATGCCGCCACCTTCTCGGCACCACTTAGCGGCGTTAGATGCTGCCGCCACCACTGAGGGTTCCTCTATGACCATAGGCACCATGTAGTCGCGGTTATTTATCAGGAAGTTAACAGCTACAGCGTATGGGAGCTCGAAGGTCCCTATAACGTTCTCAATCATCTTATCGGCTATGTCTATGCTTAGCCTCCCAGTCCTCCTAAGTAGTTCTACCTCATCGTCTGTGAGTTCAGCAAACTCCTTCACTATCTTCACTCTCTCATCGACCGGTAACTTGTAGAACCCTGACACACGGGACGTCCTCCCCATCATCGACCACACCCTCAGATATTCAGACAAAATATTTAAGCTAGTTTAAGGCAGAAGCCGAAAGAAAACCACGAAACGCCCTACCCGAAAATCCACAGCAGGTTTAGAAAAAACCTACCTAGCTGGCCCCGGACCCGCTCCTATGTACCCTGAGACTCGAGGAACCTCTTCGCAGCCTCCTTGTACCTACCTATCGAGGCCGTCTCGCGGGGGTCTACCCCCCTGAGCTTCGCGAGTATGACGGAGGCCATGCCGACTACCCAGGAACCGTAGAGCACTGTCTGGAGATAGCTTAACCTCCCAACATCGACCGTCATTACTGGATAGCTGAGCTCCCCTATGTAGCTGGTGATGAAATCCAGTAACTGGTCGTACCTATCCTTAAGAACTACGAACTTTATCCACTCCCTCGGGCTACCCTCCCACCCTACGATGTCGTTGTGGCCGAGCTCCGGCAGTACCTCGACCTTACTCACTACCTTCGCGTTCTCGTTGAACTCGTTCTTAGCCCTCAACCCGAGGGGGTAGATACGGTCAGGGACAACGAAAACCGGTATCCCTCCCAGCAGGAAACGCGCTAACTTCTCAGCTACATCTAAGGCTCCCCGATCTCTTAGGGCGCTGACGCACTCTTCTATACCGAGTGATATGCTCAGCAATTCCTCGAGGAGCCTCGAAGTACCCGCGAGTAGGGCCGGTAGGGCAGTCCTCGGTAGGTAGCCTTCATCGACCTTGACATAGGGCAGTCCAAGCTTCCTCGACATGCTGATTAGGTCTCCCCCTGATGCCACTGCCGCTACTGCCACCCCCCTCTTCACTGCTTCCTGAAAAGCCGTCAGCGTCTCGAGGGTGTTACCCGAGTAGCTTATCGCTACCGCGAGCCAACCCCTACCTACGTACCTCGGTAACGAGAAGCTCTTCACTGTGGCCACCGGGAGACCTAACATCCCCTCAACATGCTTGCTGAGGATGTCACCGACGATCCCGGAACCTCCCATCCCTAGGAATGCTACCCCACGTAATGACCCCGCATCGAGCTTAATGGCACCGACTACAGTGCTCCTCAAGGCCTTCTCCAGCTGTGAGGCCCACTCAATATAGACGTCTAGAGCTCCACTCACAGGCTACATCCTCGGTACGAGATCCTTGATGTAGACACCGAGGAACTTCGTCAGGGGGTTGCTCATAGCTGTAGCATACAGTTCCTTTATGAAGTCCAGGTACTCCCGCTCCTCGTGGTCTACGAGGAGGAAGTCCTCTATCTTCTTAATCAACATGTCGAGAGCCTCGAAGAGGTCTTCGTCCTCGGTGTTCTCCCTGAAGAATAGGATTATGCCGTATATGTCTTCTAGAGCTGAGACAAGCTCTGAGCTCATACCTGCTGCCTGATGTAATCTCTGTTTATGTCCTTATATTTATTTCACCTCACCCGCTTTGAGGATCAAGTCGTTCTTCCATGCTTAAACTCTTTAAGTCGGTCTGCGCACTGCTATAAATGTTTCTAACGAGTACCACAGGGAAGTACGTGTCTTTAAGGAGGACTATCGGGCTCTCAAGCGGTCTAGCCCTTTTACTAGGTAACGAAGCTATCGCTAGGGGAGCCCTAGAAGCGGGGATCGGTGTAGCCGCTGCCTACCCAGGCACACCCTCATCTGAGATAGTGGGCTCCCTCTACGATGTAGCTAGCGACGTAGGGATATACGTTGAGTGGTCCACAAATGAGAAGGTGGCTTTCGAGCTGTGCTGGGCAGCAGCACTCTCCGGGGTCAGGGCGCTGACAGCTATGAAGCATGTGGGCCTAAACGTAGCATCAGACGCCCTAATGAGTAGTGCCTACACTGGGGTTAGGGAGGGCTTCGTAGTGGTCAGCGCTGACGACCCGTCTATGTGGAGTAGCCAGAACGAGCAGGACAATAGGCTGTACGGTCTCATTTCGTATGTACCTGTTTTTGAGCCGGAGAACCCGGGAGAGGCTAAGGAGCTAACTAGATTCTTATTTGATTTCAGCTCTCAGATGAAGCACCCAGTGATCCTCAGGACAACAACTAGGTTGAGCCACACAAGAGGGCAGGTAAGCCTCGGCCCCATCCCTAAGCCGAAGACTGCGGGAGAGTTCAGGCCTGAGCCTGGCTACGCCCTTCTCCCGGGTAACTCGAGAGTCCGCAGGCTGGAGCTCCTAAGGAAGTGGGAGAGCATTGAGAAGGAGCTTGCTAAGTTCCCGTTCAACGAGGTCCGCGGGGACGGTAAGACCCTGATCGTAGCTGCCGGCCTCTCGCACGCCTACGTATCTGAGCTGGTAAATAGGTTGGGTCTCACAGACCGGGTGAGGATCCTCAAACTAACCACTGTGTATCCTGTGCCCAAGGATCTCCTCCTGAGGGCTGTTGAGGGGGTTGAGAAGGTCGTCGTTGTCGAGGAGCTGGAACCCGTGGTCGAGCTCCAAGTAAGGGCGTTGCTGGGCGCTAGCGGAGTTAACGTGGAGGTGGTTGGCAGGGGGCTTCATGAGAGAGCCTATGAAGTCACGTTCGAGAAGGTTGAGTCAGTTCTGAGGAAAGTATTTGACTTACCCCCGGCATCTGAGAAGGGAGGTGATGGAGGGAGCCAAGTTAACATACCGCCGAGACCACCAGTCTTTTGCCCGGGCTGCCCGTATAGGCCCCTGTTCTTTGAGTTGAGGAGGGTCATCAATCAAGCTAAGATAAAAGCTGTATTTGCGGGTGATATAGGCTGCTACTCCCTAGCATACTATCCACCCTACAGGCTCCAAGATACGTGTGTCGAGATGGGTGGGAGCATAGGTCTAGGCAACGGCTTCTCGAGGGTGCTAGGTGATGCTGTGGTGGTTTCAGTTATAGGCGACTCAACATTCTACCACGCCGGGATACCGGCCCTCGTGAACGCTGTGTATAACGAACACCCGCAGTTAGTGATAGTCTTAGACAACATGGTCACTGCTATGACTGGGCACCAACCGAGCCCGTCGACTAGGCTGAACGGTAGGTACGTACCTCTGGAAAACCTAGTTAGGGGGCTAGGCGTAGAGCTGGTCTCGATAGTAGATCCATATGATATAGGGAGAGTCCGCGAGGAGTTCCTTAAGGCTGTTGAGTACGTCAAGGCATCTAGAAGACCTGCTGTCCTCATATTCAGGAGGAAGTGCGCTCTAGTAGCCCTCGACGAGATGCGGGAAGCTGGGGAGCCTATAGCCCCCTATGTCGTGGATGGGCAGAAATGTACTGGTTGCGGGATATGCTACAACTTCTTCGCCTGCCCTGCTATAGGTAGCGGCGACGATAGGAAAGCGTACATTGATCCAGACCTATGCATCGGTTGCGGTGCCTGTGCCCCGGTATGCCCCTTCAAGGCTATAGCTCCATCTAAACCTATAGATCAAGAGAGATTAGCTAGGTACTGGTTCTAGGTGGTCCTGATGGGTTCCGTCAGGGAGCTTAACATCGTGATCGCGGGTGTTGGGGGCCAAGGTCAGCTCTTCCTCTCAAGACTGGTCGCCGAGACCTTCCTTAGGTACGGCGTCCCGTCAATGGTCGCTGAGACGCACGGTATGAGCCAGAGAGGTGGTAGTGTACTTGTTCACGTAAGGGTAGGTAAGGACGTTAGAGCACCCCTGATACCTAAGGGTCGTGCCGACATCATGCTGGGAATGGAGCTCATCGAGACAGCTAGGTACGTGGACTACGTCAAGGAAGGAGGGGTGATACTTGCCAACGATAAGATGATAGTACCTCCTGGGCAGCACGCAAAAGTTGAGAGGAGCGCGCTCATTGAGTACGTCTCAGGTAGGTCGGTCAGGCTCTATCTTCTCCCATCATCAAGCCGCGCTGCCAGCCTAGGGATACCGCTATCAGCTAACGTCCACATTTTCGGTGCCTTAGTAGCTCTCCTAGAGCTAGCGGGGATCTTCGGTGCTGAGGTGGACTCCTTAGTAGAGGCACTATTGCCGAGGAGGTTCCTAACTCAAAATACTGTCCTTTACAGACTTGGAAAAGAGGATCTGAAATCCGTGGTAAACCCGGTCGGTTTGACGGGAATCCAAAAACTTCTTGGATTACTGAGCTAGGTAGGGAGCTAGCCTACAGCAGCATAATCGACGACAATCATAGTGGTAGTGCTTTTTATGTGCTGGATCTTCCGGATCTTATTGACTATTATATCCCTTATTTCATCATGAGTCCGTGCCTCAATTATTACTACAATATCGTACATTCCGTAGGTCTCGTAGACATGCCTCACACCCTCTACAGCCTTTAGGGAGTTGAAGACCTCGGACTCACTACCAATTTCGGTATTTATAAGTACTATAGCGGTGGGCACCTGTCCCCCCATCTATATATGCTATTAAGACCTTAAATATTATGATGCCCAGTCTCGGGGACGAACCTAGCTACAGCTGCCTGATCCCCGCCTTGGAGGCCGAGGGTTCGGCTGTAGGAATAGCACTTAATATTTCTGGAACACCTGTTGCAGTATTGGAGCGGGGGTGCCCGAGCCAGGTCAAAGGGGGCGGGCTCAAGACCTTTCCGGCATGGGGGGAGACCCGCTGGCGTAGGCCTGCGTGGGTTCGAATCCCACCCCCCGCACCACCTACTTCTTCTCCTCCTTAGCTACCTGCTTGAGTCTCCTGGCTCTTTCAAGTACCTCAAGCCATTTCTCGAGGTAGCCTAAGAGCTTGATCTCTTCATCCTCCAGATCCTCCTTGCTCATAGCCTCCATGATCCTGCTTATCCTGTCCGTAGCTAGCGACTCCAACCTATCTAGCACAACCTGAGAGCGCACCTCCACAGCCTCTGAGTCCGATTTAACTACCTTAACGCTCCCATGAACCGGGCAGACAACTTCCCCTGATCTCAACCTGAAGAGGGGCGTACCACACAGAGGGCACGCAATATCCAGCATAACAGCCCCACTCCTCAGCAACTCCGACATCCTCTTAACTACCTCATCTCTCCGCACTACTCCCACCATCTAAGCTCTCATTAAGCGTTAATTAAGTTCTATTCGAGATCTGGACGTAGTCATCCGAAGCTAGTCAACGTCCTCAACACCAAACATCATGTGAGTGCGTGCATAGCGGAACACTTAAAAAACTTCTGCGTTTAAAGACCCTTACTTCCTGAGGATCCCCAGCAGGACCCCTACTATGAACCCCACAGACACGGGCCCCACAGTCATTATACCGAGAAGTAGAAGGAGGTTCTTCATTGTGCCAGCAAGCTCGCCGAAGACGCTTAACGTCTCCTCTACTGAGCCTCCTAACGACCACACCGACAGGAAGGAACCTAGAACTAGTATCGCTATGAATGCCAGGACGTACTTAAGGGCCTTCACCGATATATAGCCTAGACCTAACCCAAGCAGGAACTGTACCGCGATGGTTGCCAAGACCTTAGTATTAGAGAGCAGGTCTGTAAGAGACGGCTCCAAGCTCACACCACCTTTTATATAGATCAGCAACTTATATGCTTACAATTGAAAGCCTTGTCCTTTAGGGCGGGGAGGAAGTCAGTCAACGAGTTCGACTCCTACCAACAGACCCTCCATGCTTGGCAGGATTTTCAGCTGCAACTATATAAATCTCTTAGTTGTCCTTAATTATGTGATACATGTGCCTAACTACTCTTGTGTGGTGCGTAGGTCTTGAGAGCTACCCACTTACTCGCCGTCATAATAGTCATTGTCCTAGGTCTCGTGGGTGGAGCACTCGTATACTTCATGTTCTCTACTACCAATACGCTAAGCCCTAGAACCTCCCCCACACCTACTGTAACCACTACTAGTCCAACCCAGCCTAAAGTAAGTGACGTCATCTCTGGTGGTTTTGTCGTAGTAGGGGATGATGAGGTCTGTTGGAGGATTAAGATCTATGGTGAGGTTGATCTACGAGATAAAGTAACAGTTAACGGTATCTATGGTGTTTGGTTCGGCCGTATAAATGTAACACATCCTGGGAGAGAGGAGGTACTGCTCTATGAGCCCGGAAACTATGCGGATGTTCTCACGCAGTTCTTCTACCTCTCCGGCACTAAGGTACTTGATGCCTGCGTACACTACTGGACCTGGGATAAGAGCCCTTGGCCGGAAGGAATATACAGAGTCGTCGTATGGCTGTATCACTCTCCCGGAATTTACGTAACGCTGTTTGAGAAGTCCTTTAACTTCACCATGAACCTTAAAGCGAGCGTATCGCCGACGACATGGAGGCGGTGGAACGAGACCCTCAGACTCACTATCGCGAACACTGGCAGTGTACCCATATACATTATGGGAGGTAGCATATACCTAGAGGAGAACCCGAACCTCGTAATAGGTTGGTGGCAGCAGACACCACCGACAGACATAGTACTGCCGGGACAGACTAAGGAGCTAGTTGGGCCTGCTCTAGTTCGGGACGAGTTCGTAGAGAATCTGAGGGGGAGGGTAGCTACTGTGAAAATGGTGTTAGGAATCCTGACAGCGCAAAGAGAATATTCCATAGTAACCGACATAAGGTTCCCTTCATAAGCTACCCACGCAAACCTAGGTACTGAAAGAGTTTTTCACGTTAAATGAAAGTGCTTAAACCTCCCTTGGGTAGTGGGAAAACTGTGCCTCAGCAAGCTGTTTGAGTTTCATATAGCCTTATAGTTTGACTTTGCTGGGTGTTTATAGGCTTAATGATTTAGTTACCACCCGCGATGCTCTGAGGGTAGCTTCAGGAGATACTCAAGATGCGGGTCTCCGGGGTGGCCCTGAACGCCCTCAGGCCCGATGAGGCCCCGAGCTGGATGTAGGGGAGGAGAATGATGCGGTGACAATAAAACAATCGAATCTATATAAGAGCTGATTCCTAGTGGTATGAGCTGTGCGAAGTTTAAGGTAGTTCTCAGAGTTTTCTCCTACTGAGCTTATTAGTTCTCTACTCCTTCCTAGGTTGGGTGCTCGAGGTAAGTTGAAAGAGGCTGCTGACGTGCGAGTGCTGTGGAGTAATCTCTATAAAGTCAGAACGATATTTGCGGCGTACCATGACGTCAGCGAGAGCTATAAGTCCTATAGGTTTCTCTCTATCTTAGCTAAGTACTCATCAGATATCTACGAGCTGATGCTTGACCCGCATGAAAGGAACTCAGGACTCTTCTTGAGGGTGAAGTACAACAAGAAGCTCCATCCCGGCGTCCTAGCGCATGTAAACCTCCTAGCCGCTATGGACATAATCCCTGAGCTCGTAGACGACGTCAGCCAGACCGGCGAGTTTTCGTCTATTCTTCTGGCAACATACAAATCCCTCGACCCGAAGGACCTTATTTCGTGCTCGCTTACATTTAGCCGGGGAATACCCCCCAGCGCTGGGTCTAAGCCTGCCGGTATAGTGATAGTTAACGGGTACGTACCGGACTCGCAGAGAGCTGTGAAGGTATCGAGGTCGCTAATTAGGGAGGCTCAGAAGGCTCTCGAGGAGTCTGTTAGCGTGTATAGGAGGGACTACCTAGAGGTCGTCAGGAGCGTGGGGCTTCTCGGGGCGAAGCCGATAGCGTTCATAGCTGTGCAGAGCAGGGCCGTAAACGTTGAGGAGATAAGGGCTGTGGTAAGTGACGGTAATGAGTACAGGGAGATCAAGATCCCGGTTAGAAGCCCTGAGTGGTCTCTTAACGACCTCCCGCCGAAGATGGTTGAGGAGATGAGGTTAGTCCTCATAGATCCCTTCAAGAGCGGGCTATCTTTCGCGGCTAGAGGCACGTTCATTACCGGACCTCCAGGCGTCGGGAAGTCGGTGATGGCTGAGGCCATAGCTAACGCTTTAGGACTTAGAGTTGTAGAGCTCAAGCCGTTTACGTATAGGTCTATGTGGTACGGCGCCACTGAGAAGATGTTGAACGCTATCCTCAACCAAGTCTACAAGAGGAAGAAGGAGGTTGCGATAGTGATAGATGACGCTGAGTTCCTCTCATCTAGGAAGTACACAATACATGAGGCACACCTAAGCGAGCTGTCAACGATACTGTACCACCTCCAGAGGGTTGATAGGCCATTCACTATCCTAACAGCCAACAATCCAGACCTGATAGACCCGGCCCTCCTAAGGCCTGGCAGGGTTGACGTAACTATAGTCGTTGGATACCCTGATAAGGAGATGCGGAGGAAGGCGACCGCGAGAAATGTGGAGAGGTACAAGCTGAGGCTCTCCAGTAGTAACGTAGTAGATCACATAGTGAGCGTATCTTCGTGGTACTCGCTAGCCGAGCTCGACGCCCTAATCAGGCTAGCGGCTAGTAAGGGTAGCGGGCTGATAGGGGTAGAGGAGGTCGAGTGGGCTAGGAAGAGAATAGTGGTCTCACCATCGGAAAGGAGGAGCATACAGGAATACTTGAAGTGGTGGTCATCTAAGATCCAGGGAATCGTGATAACGTACATACCTTCCGAGCAGGAAATAGGCTAGGTGCTACTTTGCCGCTACCTCTCGAAGTGCTCCTAAAGGAGTACATCTCCATATCTATATCGCTGTTCGCCATAATGGACCCCCTTGCCGCTATACCAACTCTGATCTCCTACGTAGGGGGTAACACAGGTCTAGGAGGTAGAGACTTAGATACCTTAGTTAAGCAAGCTGTGAACAGAGCTTCCGCGGCTATAGCTATCCTCCTCACAGTATTTTCTCTTGCCGGGGAGTTCGTTCTCCGGGCTTTCAATATAAGTATAGAATCGCTTAAGGTGGCTGGCGGCCTGTTACTCATTGTTCTGGCAATCAAAATGCTCACCGCCAAAGAGAAAGAAGAGGTCGAGAAGGGCGACTTCGCGGTAGTGCCGATCGCGACACCCCTTATAGTAGGTCCCGGAACGATGAGCACCCTAATAGTCTATTCAAGGGTGTACGGACCTCTCACAACACTGCTAGGGGCATACATAGCCCTAGGACTAACTTATATCACCCTCAGATACTCGTACGTAATGTTCAGGTACTTCGGCACTTCAGTACTTCAGGGCTTAGGTAAGTTCATGTCGATAATAGTGGCATCCATAGCAGTTGAACTAGCGATAAGCGGTCTCAGAGACCTAGGAGTTCTAGCTCCAGTTCTAGCTCCATAGATTACATCATCGTGATTGCTCCTAAGCCCAATGGGATGCGGGTCAGGCAACCGCGTAGAGCCCTAAGTAAGATGCGGGATCTCTGACCACCCCGACCGCCCCTCAAATGACAGATGTATCCCAAAAACAGATGCGGGGATCTGTGAACCCCTGAAAGAACCCCAGCCCTAGGGCGGGAGAGGTCAGTCGCGTATTCAACCTAATTTAAAGTAGAGTAAAGTACCGGATTGGGGAAGGGTTTGGGGAGAGACTCTCTGCGTTATAGGATGGGCTTATGCTATGCTAGGGAGATGAAAGAGATAGACATGAAGGCGGAGGAGGTTTACGGGATCGGTAGCTCTATCCTGATGGAGGATGCCGGGTCTGCTATATACTCCCTAGTTGTTAGGGAGTACGGATGTTATGGGAGGAAGGTTGCGGTTATTGCTGGAACAGGTAACAATGGGGGCGATGCCCTAGTCGCTGCTAGAAGGTTGCTCTCTTGTGGGGCCTACGTGGAGGTCTTCGTTGTGGGGGATCCCGACAGGTATCCCGAGCCAGCTAGAAAGAACTACGATACAATCACGAAGATGAGGATCCCTCTAACACATGTGAGGGGCTCGGAGGATGTTCGCGTACTGAAAGACAGATTGAGGGAGTTTGACGTTGTGGTCGTGGGCCTAGTAGGTATCGGGCTTAAGGGCGAGGTTAGGGGCATCTATAGGGAGGTCATAGAGGCTGTAAACAGTAGTGGGAGGGATGTTGTCAGCGTTGACATACCGTCCGGGGTTAACGCTGATAACGGAAAAGTTTATGGCGTGGCCGTGAAGTCTAAGTATACGGTTACCTTCGGCCTACCCAAGATAGGGAACGTCCTCTACCCAGGCTATTACTACTGCGGAAAGCTGTTCGTATCGATGCTGTCATATCCGCGCGAGCTTATCCTCCCCGATAGCACAAAGATAGAACTAAATGTACCTGAGCCTGTACCCGAGAGGGTGAGGTGGGGTCATAAGGGTACCTTCGGGAAGCTCCTGGCCGTGGCGGGCGCTAGGTACTACTACGGAGCGCCGTACTACGTCGCTTACTCGTTCCTCAAGGCGGGAGGCGGCTACTCTAGGCTGGCAGCACCCAGGTCTGTCATACCCTATATAGCCGCTCGCTGTAGTGAAGTGGTGTACATACCCTTAGATGAGACTGAGGAGGGTACCCTATCACTGAGGAACGTGGACCGCATCCTCGAACTAGTTGACTCCTTCGATATAGATGTAGTTGCCGTCGGCTCAGGAGTCTCGTTGAACCCCGAGACCCAGGACCTCGTCAGGGAGCTTGTCAAGCATGTCGAGAGGCCCATCATAATCGACGGTGATGGGATAACAGCTGTAGCTCGGAACCCTGAGCTGGTGAAGTCGAGGAAGGCGTCGACCGTGATAACACCACACCTCGCGGAATTCTCGCGTCTTACGAACATGAAGATAGCTGAGATAGAAGAGGACCCCGTCAGTGCTCTGAGGAAGGCTACTTCAGAGCTCAATGCGTACATAGTTCTTAAAGGTGCTCACAGCCTTGTGGGTTACCCCGATGGGAGGGTGTACATAAACATGACCGGTAACCCCGGGATGGCGAAGGCAGGTACTGGTGATGTATTGACGGGTACTATAGCAGCTATGTATGGGATCGGCTTCAGAGACGTAGGTGTAGCTACAAGGATGGGTGTCCTAGTTCATGGGCTCGCCGGGGATCTAGCTGCTGAGAAGCTCGGTGAGGACGGTGTGACCCCTGAGGAGATTATCGGCGAGTTACCGCACTCGATGAGGATCTTGAGGGAGAACCCCGAACTAATAGTAGCAAAGTACATGCCAGAGCTCATCTAGCCTTTCGCAGCTGTTTCAGGTTTCATATGGGTTTATATGGTTTGATGCTGCTCCTCTGCCACTATCACTGCGTGGTTAGAAAAGATTTTAATCTTTGAAGGCATATCCCCGAAGTGGTGGGCTGCCCTGTGATGCTCTGGGGTGGCCCCGAACGCCCCCAAGCCCGATGAGGCCCCGAGCGGGATGCGGGGGAGGGAAGATGAGGCAATGACATGAGAGCTGAACCCCTTAACGTAAGGCAGGCCAGTACTTCAAACCTTATGAGCTTAGGGAATTAAATCGAGGATCTCCGGCTAAATGTTGACCTTCAAATGATGACAGAGAAAGCTAGGTTCAGGCTATTTACGCGTTCTTATAAGATGGAGTGCGTAATGTTTAATGGTGGGGTCTTTGGGGGAGCTCAAGAGGATAGAGGTAGTTGACCTGCCCTACAGGGAGGGGGTCAACGTCATCCTCGGTCAGTCACACTTTATAAAGACTGTTGAGGACATCTATGAGGCGTTAGTGACTTCAGTCCCAAACATAAAGTTCGGCGTCGCTTTCTGCGAGTCAAGCGGTAAAAGGTTGGTGCGGTACGACGGTAACGATGAGGAGCTGATATCGTTAGCCATAGAGGCGGCTAGTAGGGTAGGTGCTGGCCACTTCTTCGTTATCTACATTAGGAATGCGTGGCCCATAAACATATCCAACGCTTTAAAGCACGTGAGCGAGGTTGTCACCCTCTACGCAGCGTCAGCTAACCCTCTGCAGGTAGTCGTCGCCGAGACGAACCTAGGTCGCAGCGTCTTGGGGGTGGTAGACGGCGGCACACCTCTGGGCGTGGAAGGGGGAGAAGATAAGAAAGAAAGGCACGAATTCCTCAGGAGGATAGGGTATAAACGCTAGCCGCAAACAGTAATACAGCACAGAAAACGGTCTTAACGTGGCGACTAGAACAGCCGTCCATTCGTGATGGTGGTTGGGTAGGGTAGAGGAAGCAGTTAGAGCTAGGTGCTTCGAGGAATCGTGGGTAGACGCCGGTGGAGTCAGGCTACTCCTATACAGACTGAAGGGCGTGCTGGAGATCGCCTGGGTACCGCCTGAGGAGCTTAAGTCCCTAATAGATAGCCCGCTGGATCCCGATAGCACCCTGGAGGCTTTCAGGAGGCTCCCCAACCTAGCAAAGCTTAAGTCCGAGTGCGACCTCATATCTTTAGAACTACCTGCAGGTGGAGTTCGGTACACAGCCGTTATAAGTAGGAAAAAGCTGAGGTGTGTCCCGGTAGCATCTTTCCCGGATATCGTGAAGTCTCTTGAGGTGCTCGCCAAAAGCTCTGACGGTGCGGCACCGGAATCAGACGCCCTTCAGAGAAGCGTTCTAGCAAGAAAAACGCTACCTCTAGGTGCGGAGCTATACACCCCATGCCTCGTGGGCGAGGTCTTGGGACCTGAGGTCGTTGCTGTAGGGATAGAACTCTCGGAATCAGGCTATAGAGCTGTCTTGGCTGGCGAGCTGAGGGATACCTATGCCAAGGAGGAGCAACGCCCAGCGAGGAGGAAATTCAGGAAGAGGAGGGCTAGGAGGAAGAGGAGGAAAAAGAGCTAGAGAATGAGGGCTAGTAAGGCCTTCTGAGTATGTAGCCTGTTCTCAGCCTGATCCCACACGACCGATTGAGGACCGTCTATCACTTCGTCCGTAACCTCATAACCTCTCTTTGCTGGGAGGCAATGCATGAATATTGCGTCAGGCTTAGCCATAGCCATGACCTCCTTAGTTACCCGATAGGGAGACAGATCCTTAATTCTTCTCTCAGCCTCAGCTTCTTGGCCCATGCTTACCCAGACATCGGTGTAGACTACGTCCGCTCCACGGACAGCCTCCTCAACCCCTCTAACTACCTCCACGACAGCTCCAGTAGATCTAGCTCTCTCCTCAGCTAGGCTGAGTATCCTCGGGCTCGGATCGTAGCCCTTAGGTGTCGCAATACGTATACTTGCCCCAAGAGATGCCGCCATCAGTATAAGGGAGTGCGCGACATTGTCCGTCCCATCCCCCAGAAACGCTACCTTGACGCCCGATACCCGGCCTTTCTTCTCCCACACTGTGAAGAAGTCGGCTAGTGCTTGGACGGGGTGCTCAGTATCGCTCAGCGCATTAATGACCGGTACAGATGCGTACTCCGCGAGATCGAGGAGGTCCTTATGACTAAACACTCGGGCAGCTATACCGTCAACGTACCTACTTAAGGTCCTCGCAGTATCGGCTATGGTCTCTCCTCTACCTAGCTGGAGTTCTGTCCAGTTCGCGGTGACCGTGAAACCCCCGAGCTGCTTCATAGCTACCTCGAAGCTTACCCTCGTCCTTGTACTGGGTTTCTGGAATATCAGCATCAGGGTCTTCCCATGCAGTAACTGGATTAACCTCTCACCCCCGTACGCCCTCAGCTTGAGTTCCTTAGCTAGTTCTAGAACCCTCCACAGCTCATCCGGGCTGAAGTCCACCACAGAGATGTAGTCCCTACCCCTAAGACCACGCATGTGTCTCACCACCATAAAGTATCAGCACTAGATAAAAACACAAAGACTGTCAAAATAGCTAACACCGATAGCACTAAGTTACCCTCGCTGTCGGGGTTCAGCTCTTATGTGAGTTTATGCTGTTTTATGGTCATTGCCTCATCTTCCTTCCCCCGCATCGCTCCTTGGGTCTGCATCTGCCTTAGGGGCGTTCGGGGCCACCCCAGAGCATCACAGGGCAGCCCACCACTTCGGGGACATGCTTTCAAAGATTATAGGCTTTTCTAACCACGCAGTGATAGTAGCAGAGGAGCAGCATCAAACCATATAAACCCATATGAAACCTGAAACAGCTGCGAAAGGCACTCCTAGGCAGCAACACCTCAGACTTTCCCGAGGCTGGTGCTGACCCGGAGGGCGTGAAGGAGGAAACGAACTAATAGAAAACTATATGAGGGCAGATCCTGAACTGCTATTTAATGTTTTAAGCTATGGAGCGTGAATACTGTGGGATAAGCCTTGAGTGTTGAGGTGAGGAGGGCGGGTGGTGTGTTTTACATGAAGTTCGAAGACGGTAGTAAAGCCTACGTTTACACTGAGATGGAGGGCGGGGTCATCAAGATCTTGGAGACATATGTCCCAGAAAAATACCGGGGCAAAGGCTACGCGAAGGTATTAGTAGACAACGTAGTTGAGTACGCCAGGAACGGTGGCTTGAAGATCTTGCCGATCTGTAGCTACGCAATAAGCTACTTTGCTAGGAACAAGGAACTTAGGGACCTCCTCGTGGAGGATTTTAGGAATCTCTCAGACAAGGAGTGGGAAGAGCTCTATAAAAAGAGACTAGAAGAGGAAGCCAGTAAGTCAAGGAAAGCACAATAACAGAAAGACCTCGACAACCCCAGTAGCCGGCTCCCAGAGCCCGACACAAGTTCAACCGCTATTGCAGAACTGCCCTCCCCGTTATTTATGGACTGTTTCGTAGCCGATGTTTAGAAGCTATGTTTATAAGCCCTGTTTTTATTTACTGCTTAGAGCCCGCCTAGGCAGTGGGAGCCATGCTCCGAGCCTGGGCGGGTTTAACCTAGATGGGAGCCCCGTGCCGTTGGGCTCGACAGCCGCCCATGAACCCACGGGGATCCCCAAGTCCCTGTGGGCTGGGCGGAAGTCCCTAGATGCTGTGAATGAAATATAAACTAATGACGATGAGCATCTAGGGACAAACGGGAGAAGTTGATAGGTGTTGTTATGTGCCTATTTTCAGCGCGTATCTTCCTGGTTTTCCTATTCCTAGGAGCTTGGCGAGCTTGGACTTCTCCGCATCTACAATTATCACTACACCGGACCATGCATCGGTGAAGCTTGTTGAGCCGCAGGACGGGCACACATTGACCTCGTGGGGGACTAACATCCGGCACTTCGTGCAGGCCTTAAAGGGTTTCCTAGTGCTCCTACTCACTCGCGACACCCGAAGAGATCTTACCTAGGCCTGCCTGCCTCATGGTCATAGCTATCCTAATAGTTGACGGTCTAGCTACCGACACCGCGGTTACTCTCCCGCGGACCACATCACCTTTACTGAACCTGATTTTTGTCTCCTCTCCTTCTAGGACGCCCAGCTCCTCGTGGTAGACCATTCTGTCGTCAGTCACTTGAGATACATGGACTAACGCATCTACCGGACCTATGTTTACGAACAACCCTATCCTCTTAACGTCAACGACTACCCCTTCAACGACCTCGTTTACAGCAGGATAGAAAGATATGAACTCCACCTCAGCCCTATGATACGTAGCCCCATCGCCAGGGATTATCGTCCCCTCAGACTCGACATTAATGTTGGTTATAGCCAGTATAAGCCCTAGATCAGGGTGTAAGCTACCTACGTACTTCTCCGTCAGAACCTCGTTAGCCACCTTAATCAGGTCCTCACCAAACTGGCTCGGTGGAATCCGGACTATATCCACAGCCCTCACTAGTCTGAACATCTCCGGTCACTCAGCTCTTTCTGCATATGTTCTTAAGAGAACAGAGTATATAAGAATAGCATGTACCGATATGATGTTCAGTTCTTACCTCAAGTCCCGGGGTGAGTTCTTATAAGCCCCTGCGAATTTAGAAACAGCGAGTTGAGGTAGTTGGGGGTTGGAGGGGCTGCTTCAGAGAATTGTAGTGTCTATATGGGCAGAAAGTTCTTCGTGCGATACCTACTTGCGGTTTTGTTCAAGTTGAGTGTTTTAGGCTGTAGAGAAGTTAAAGTTGAGGCTATTGGAAGGAATATACATAGGGCTGTGATGGTGGCGGAATCTGTGAAGGAAATTACTGGTAGGTTGAGGATTAAGAGTGTCGTAATAGGGAGCGTAACGATGGTATCTAGGTCTGCTAGGAGTGTTAGGAAGAGTAAGATATCAATAGTCCTTGAGAGGGTGTGATGCTATCTCCTCTCTGGGAAGAGGATATTAGCCTCTTGCTGAGAGCTATGGTGGTGTCCTACTTGATTAGATCGATAGAGTGGTCTGATGGTAGGGTAAGGTGGGTTAACACACTCAAGCTACCGTGGGAGGAGGAAGTAGTTGAGACAGATGATCCTGAGAGGGTCGCTGTAGCCATTGAGAGGATGGAGATTAGGGGAGCACCTGCTATAGGTGTTGCTGCTGCCCTCGCTGTAGCTCTAGCAGCTACAAAACTCGAGGAGAGCGATGTCGAGAGGTTGAGGCATAAGTTAGCAAAAGTCGTGGAGAGGTTGATGAGGACTAGACCCACCGCTGTAAACCTCTTCTGGGCCTTGAGGAGGGTGGAGGCGGTGATGCAGAGGAGCTACTCGAGCGCTAGCGAAATGAGAAAATCTGTTATTGAAGAGGCTCTCAGAATCTATGAGGAGGACGTCGAGATAAACCGGAGGATTGGGGAGATAGGTTCTAAGCTAGTTGACGACGGTGATACTATCTTAACTCACTGCAACGCCGGTGCCCTAGCAACAGTAGCTTTTGGGACAGCCCTGGGTGTTATAAGGGCTGCCTGGTACTCTGGGAAGAAGATTAAGGTCATAGCGACTGAGACTAGACCGATGTTACAGGGCGCTAGATTGACGGTCTGGGAACTTATGAAGGAGGGCATACCAGTGAAGCTCATAACAGATAACATGGTCGGGTACGTCATGAGTAGGGGCCTCGTCAGTAAGGTGTTTGTAGGGGCGGATCGTATATTGATTCCGGGATACGTAATTAACAAGATCGGGACGTACACTATCGCAGCACTAGCGGATCGCCATAGAGTCCCGTTCTATGTTGCCGCCCCCACTTCCACAATAGACTACGAGAGCAGAGTGAGTGACATCGTTATAGAGGAGAGAAACCCCGATGAGGTTAGGACAGTACTCATGAAGACGTACATCACTGTACCCACTGTTGACGTTATAAACCCGGCTTTCGACATCACACCACCAGAGCTTGTAACAGCAATAGTTACTGAGAAAGGTGTAGCAACAAAACCGTATGACTCGAGCCTCACTAGGCTCAGGAGTTCTTAGGTAGCGCAGAAGCTCCCCGCAGACCGAGATAGTAAGCTTTTAAAACTTTGTGGTGATAGAAAGGAGGATATGCGCAGGGTGTGATGTATGAGTAGGAGACCTGGAAAGCCGCACATGAACCTAGTGGTAATAGGTCATGTAGACCATGGGAAGAGCACTCTAGTAGGTCACATGCTCCTAATGCTGGGGGCTATAGACCCGAAGACGGCTAAGGAGGTAGAGGAGGCAGCTAAGAAGGCTGGCAAGGAGTCTGAGAAGTTTGCTTGGTTCCTGGATAAGCTCAAGGAGGAGAGGGAGAGAGGCCTAACGATAGCTCTATCGTTCATGAGGTTCGAGACCCCTAAGTACTACTGGACTATAATAGATGCTCCAGGTCATAGGGACTTCGTTAAGAACATGATCACCGGGACTAGCCAAGCAGACGCAGCCCTACTCGTAGTTTCAGCTAAGACCGGCGAGTTCGAGGCCGGTATGAGCCCTGAGGGGCAGACACGAGAGCACCTAATACTAGCAAGGACTATGGGTGTCGAGAACCTCATAGTAGCTGTTACCAAGATGGACATAACCGACCCGCCGTGGAGTGAGGCTAGGTACAAGCAGGTAGTGGACATATTGAAGAAGTTCATGAGGACCCTAGGCTATAAAGTAGATGAGATACCTTTCATCCCGGTGTCCGGCTGGCTAGGCGACAACATCATGCAGTCGTCAGCCAATATGTCGTGGTATAAAGGTCCGACGCTAGTTCAGGCCCTGGACAACTGCAGAGAGCCTCCGAAGCCAGTAGACAAACCGCTTAGGATTCCTATACAGGAGGTCTACACAATCTCCGGTGTCGGTACTGTCCCTGTAGGTAGGGTCGAGACCGGTAGGCTGAGAGTAGGAGATAAGGTAGTGTTCATGCCGCCCGGTGTAGTAGGGGAGGTTAGATCTATAGAGATGCACCACGAGAAGCTAGATGAGGCCATCCCCGGAGACAACATAGGCTTCAACGTCAGAGGCGTCCCCAAGGAGCAGGTTAAGAGAGGTGACGTAGTCGGTCACCCTGAGAACCCACCCACAGTTGTAGATGAGTTCACTGCGAGAATATTCGTTATGTGGCATCCCTCGGCGATTCACGTAGGGTACACACCGGTGATACATGCCCACACAGCGTCGGTAGCTGCCAAAGTTGTTGAGATAATCGGTAGGTTAGACCCTAGGACTGGCCAGATAGCTGAGAAGAACCCGCAGTTCATAAAAGCCGGGGAATCTGCCCTAGTGAGGTTCAAGCCGATTAAGCCGATGGTGATAGAGAAATACAGCGAGTTCCCGCAGCTTGGCAGGTTTGCGATGAGGGACATGGGTAAGACAGTAGGGATAGGAACAATAATAGACGTGGTCCCAGCTAAAGTCGAGATAAAGGCTAAGTAGACCTACTTCCAGTAGAGCAGGGACATAGCTAATGACGAAAGTAAGAATAAGGCTCTGGAGTGTGAATGTAGAGCACCTCAACCAGGTAGTGGGTCAAATAGTTGATCACGCTAAGAAGCTAGGAGTGAAGATCTCAGGTCCAGTACCAATGCCTACGAAGAGGCTAGTAGTGCCTGTCCTGGTCCCACCGCACGGGGAAGGAACTAAGGTATATGAGAAGTGGGAGATGAGGATACATAAAAGATTGATAGATGTAGACGCCGACGATAAGTTCATGAGGCAGATCATGAGGATAAGAGTACCGGACGACGTGTTCATTGAAATAGAGGTTTTGAGGTAGTATCCCACTTCCTCCCAAAGAAGCTACTATTTTTAAGCATTGTTGACACTAAATCATCGGTGCCGGGGTGCCCGAGCGGTCTAAGGGGCCGGCCTGGAGAGCCGGTGCGGTTCGTCCGCGCGCGGGTTCGAATCCCGCCCCCGGCGCCACATACGCTCCAGGCCTTCTTGGCAACCTTGTGATATGTCATAAGCGCGCCTAAGGATAGAGAACTTACCATCTCAATTAATCTTGATGTTGAGGGTTTAGGCTCTTTGAGCCTAGGGCGATGGCTGACGCCAATCCAATAACCCCGAGCCCCGGGAGGGGTGGGGATAACAGGTCGGAGAGCCGGCCCGGGATCGAGCCCTCAGGGAGGGGATGTAGCCCCGAACCTCCCCGCCCTAGCAGGAGCCCTCACCATTTATAGCAGGGAGGAGATCAGGGGTTGTCCCCGAGGGTGCTGAAAGCTGAAGCCGTGCTCGGTTTCCGAGCTCGTTGGTGTTCAGGAGAAGAAGGGCTTTCTAGCTAGTACGGCTTTTTTAAATAGCTCGGTCAGCATCTCCTCATCTCTTCGCTTAACTGCTTCGACTATGTTAAAGGTTGGTTTCTCTGCGTACAGGCATGTCTTGAGGTTGCCGTCTGGTGTGAGCCTCATGCGGGTGCAGGCAGCGCATAGGAACTTGTTCCCATAACCGATCACGACCTCTACTCTTATACCGCTCCTAAGTACGTAGACCGGCCTATTCTGGAACTCCCTGGTCTCTGTTCTGATGCTTCTTTCCTGGATAATGTTCAGCACTGTAGGTGTTGGTAGGTGCTCTCTCGAGTAGACTCCTGCTGGAACGCCTAGTGGGACCAGCTCTATAACGTTGACGTCCAGTCCTTTCGACTCTGCGTAGTCTAGAACCCGCGGTAGGTCGTCGATGTTGGATTTCATCAGCAGGAAGTTCACTTTAACTCTGATACCCCGGTCAAGAGCCTCATCCACCCCTTTGAGGACTTTACTAAGCAACTTCGATCCGCCGGTGATGTACTCGTACACCTCATACCTCAGGGAGTGCAGGCTCACGTTTAGCCTATCTAAGCCGGCCTCAGCTAGAGGCCCCGCCCTTTCCAGGAGGAACGACCCGTTAGTCACTAGGGAAACCTCCTCCGCGTACTGCTTAATGCCTGAGACAACTTGGTGGATGTCCTCCCTGATGAGAGGTTCACCCCCAGTGAGCTTGTGGTATCTAACCCCGTACTTTCTGAGGACGTACGCTATGAAACTGTAGTCGTCGGCAGTTAGTGCCTCCGCCTCCGGGCCGGCTCTCGATAGCCCCTCGAAGTGACAGAATATACATCTGTAGTTGCACCTACCTGTAACACTGATCCTCAGCCTGTCGACGTATCTCCCATAACTATCTCTTAGGGTTTGGTGTGCTGACACTATCCCCTTCCTCAGTAATATTTCACCGTCCCACAATAAATAATGATGAGAGAGTTAGGAACCACGTAGGTCATTGAGTTATCCTTATGAAGAGCTGATGTAGCCCTGAACCTTCCCGCACTAACGGTAACTCCCGCCCTTCAGGGCTGGGAGGTTTAGATATCGCAGTATGTTAGGAACTCTTTGGGTGAGGGGGATGGTGAGACCTCTACTACCTCCCTTCTCTTAACCTCTATGTACTTATCCACTAGATCGTTGCTGAAAATTGGTTTAAGGAACTCTCTGTCCTGGTCTAGCTCGTCTAGGGCCTCGCTCAATGAGGTAGGCAGCCTTCTCTCCCTAGGTAACCTGCTCAGCTCGTACACGTTCGCGCTTGAGGGGTCGCCAGGGTCTATGGACTTCCTGACCCCGTCGAGCCCGGCAGCTACTATGGCGGCTAGGGCTAGGTACGGGTTAGCTGAGGGGTCTGGTGGTCGGAACTCGACTCTAGCTTCCCGCTCGTTTGTTGCTATTGGTACCCTAACAGCCGCGCTCCTGTTTCTAAAGCCCCAGACAGCGTAGATCGGTGCCTCGAACCCTGGGACAAGCCTCTTGTAGCTATTCACTGTCGGGGCAACTACTGCCGCTAGTGCCCTCATGTGGTGGAGTAGCCCTCCTATGAAGTACCTAGCTAGCTGGCTGAGCCCGTGAGGGTCTTCAGGGTCGTAGAAGAGGTTCCTGGAAGATCTCCAGAGGCTTACATGTACGTGCATCCCGGATCCGTTCTCCCCGTACAGTGGTTTAGGCATGAACACCGCCTTCAGCCCCATCTCTCTAGCCATTGCCCGCGCAACGTACTTAGTCGTCTGAACGTTATCGGAGGTCTTTGTTGGGCTACTGGCCTCTAGGCTCAGCTCCAGCTGGCTTGAGGCGACCTCGTGGTGGTGTGCGGTGACTTTGATGTTGAAGAATTTTGCCAAGTTCTCCGCGAGGAATCCTCGGTACTTGACTAGCTCATCTCCCACTAGGTGGTAATTAGAGAAGGTGCCCATCTGGGACCTATCGGCGAGCTTGATGGTGTAGCCCGCTGAGGTAGGTGGAGAAAAGACCACCTTGACGTCCCTGAATAGAAAGAACTCTATCTCCACCCCGATAAACGCTTCTAGATTGCTTTCCCTGAGATACTCCTCGAGCTTCTGCGTGCTGAGCCTCGGGTCTAGGGGGTGTCTAGCACTCCCATCAACATATAGATCGCTGAGAACCCTCCACCAGCCGCTGCGCCACGGGATGCGGGAGAGGGTGCTACTATCTGCCATGAGGATTACGTCGCTATCACCTATATCGGCTAGACCTACACTACTACCGTCGGCTCTTGCTGACAGCCTCGACCTCTCCCCGCTGAAGGGGATCCCTACCCCTCTGAGCCTTCCAACTATGTCTGTATACTGCAGCTCAACCCATTCTGCAACTGGTGCCTGAACATCTTCACTTATCTTCAAGGGCTTCACCTAACAGTTTACACACAATAAGTATATTGTGTTGTACAGAATAAAATAACATCAGACGGGAAACCTTGAACATTTATATAGAGCTGACACAAAAGATGATGCGGTGGTAGAACATGCGTTCCGCTACATACTCGGGACCTGTGGACGAACTAGACATAAAGATAATGGAGTACCTTAAGGTTAACGCAAGAGCGAGCTTGAGAGATATAGCAAAGGCTGTCGGGAAGTCCCCGTCAGTAGTACACAGCAGGCTCAGGCGGCTGGAGAAGATGGGGGTTGTGAAGGGCTACACAGCAATCATAGACTACCGAGCACTCGGCTACGAAGTCTACGCCCTAACACTACTTCAGGTTGAGGGAGGACACATAACGGACGTAGAGAAGCTTCTCGCCAGCGAGCCGAACGTGAGGGCAGTATTCGATATAACCGGTGAGTACGACGTGGCAATCCTAACAGTTTTCAGTACGGTCTCGGAGCTAGATGAGTTTATAAAGAAAATGCTTAAAGTACCCTACATCAAGAGATCCGTAACTAATCTCATACTAAGGGTGGTAAAGGACAGCCCACATATAACTAGCTCCCCGCCCTGAAAGGCATGGAGTTCTACACCCTCTAGGGCTTCCCCTCACCTTTTGAGGGTTCCTCACGGGATACATGAACCTACATGAAACTCAAAAAGCATGTCCAGAGATCATTATATCAAGGATATTACCGAGAAAGGCTCTTTTCGTAGTTTATAAGTGTGATTAACATATTTTTGAACTCTTCGTATTTCGTCGCATAATGTTCGAGAAGATCCGTCACCGGGTCAGCGAAGTCTGCTAACTCTCGGGCTTTGCTTGCCACTTCATCAGCCCTCTTCTGTCCTTCAAGGACTTTTAATGCGAGCAATGCGCAACCTAGGTGCGAAGCTTCTAACTCTCTTAGAAGACCGGTTCTCTTATTTAAGATAGTGGCTAAGGACTTGAGTACCCCTCGGTACCTAGCAAGTCCTCCTCCGAGCATAACGGTATTGAAGGTTATTGAGTTTTCTTGGAGAGCTTCTTCTATCAGCTTCAGCATCATTAAAATCCCTTCCACAGTTCCCCATATCACATGGTTGACGGTCGTATTTGGGCTTAACTTGCACGTTAGAAATCCCGTGCTACTTGGCATTACGGGTAACCTCTCCTTGTACAGCAACGGAATGACTAGAGGGGTTTCCTGCGGGTTCGGGGGGTCACGGTCTAACACCTCATTGAGCACCCCGAAATCTACATTTAGTAACTTCATGAGGAACTCTATCACTGCGCCGCCATTACTTATACCTCCACCGCTAAGCCATAACCTATCCACTAAGTAGTATGTCTGAAACCTCATGTACTGGGAAAAGTCAACTACCGGTTTATCGACTACTACCCTCAGCATACCGCTAGTGCCTAGGTTTACCACACCAACATCCTTTCTTCCCATGCTCAGTCCATAGATCATTGACCCACCATCATATAGTCCTAGAATAAGGGGAATCTTAGGCTCTAAATCAAGTTCGCGTGCTGTTTTTTCATTCACGTAGTCTAGGTAATGTGCTTCCTCTACCTCCGGAAGCTGGTCCTCGGATATGTTAGCTATGTTAAGGATATCTGGATCCCACTTCAAGGACGAGATATTTAGCATCTGATACGTACCTGAAGCTGTTGAGAGATCTGTTATGGGGTATCCGAGAAGCCATACAGCGAGTAGTGATTTAGCGTCTAGAACTAAGTTACCGTCAACCAAGCCGGGATTCTCGCGGCTGAGCCACAGGAGCTTGGGGAGTGTGTAGATATGTAGAGGTGGGCAACCTGTTTTACTGTATATCTCAGGTGCTTTATCCTTGATTAGACCTAGATATCTTTCGGATCTCTCATCGATCCACGTTATTATGTTGGTTAACGGTTCGTACCTTCTATTTAGCACTATAGTGGCGAACAAGTATGTCGAAATAACTAGTGCGTCTACGGGGTACTCCCTTGAGATACGCCTAACTGCTCCGAACAGTTCTTGTTTTACTTCATGGGGGCTATGTTCGTGAGCTCTCGGCGCCGGGATCATGGGATTCACTTTTCTTGTAATGGACTTAACAGTAGTTACGTTGCCATCCTTCTCATCTATCCTTACTAGCGATGTCTTCAGATTGGTTGTTCCAAGGTCTATAGCGAGTATGTTCAAGCCGATCACCTCGGAGTCATAACATAGATGTTATGTGCCCGCCAAGTTAATGAAATGGTGGAGTGGGTATTTAGTTGAAGTTGCCTCAGGTAGCTGTTTCAGGTTTCATATGGGTTTATGTGGTTTGATGCTACTCCTCTGCTGTTATTGCTGCGTGTACTTTCTTGCTGTACAGCGGCTTTACCTCGGGTTGGTACTTTGCTAGTGGGTACAGGACCACCGTCCCGCCCCTGAACTTTATTACGGAGCACTTGGCGTGTATGAACCTAGCCACGTTTTCACCCAGGGCTACAAATGTTAGAAAAATTTTAAGCCTTGAAAACGCGTCCACAAAGCGGTGAGCTGCCCTGTGAGGGGTGAAGAGCCCGCATTGGTTGAGGCCCTTAAGGTGAGGGCTCTCCCCGAGGGTGGCTGTGACCTTCTACTGGAGTTCCTGAGGCTCTACCGTGATGCTGTCCAGATGGTTGTTGATAGAATTTGGAGTATCAATAAAAAGCTCTCTAGGAGGAAATTACACAGGCTATTCTACAGCGACCTAGTCTCTATGGGTTTTAGAGCACACCACGCTAAGGAGGTGTACGTATACGCTAATAGTTTAGTGGATTCTGCCAGGGGCAATGGCGGTAGGAAGCCTGTCCTCAGGAGGCTTAGTGCTAGAATAGACAGGTACGACTACAGACTAGACCTGGGCAGCATGACCTTGTCACTGAAGCTGCACAGCAACTACGAGGTTAGGTTGAGGCTTATAGCACCTAGGGAGAGGGTCGAGAGGTTCAGGGGTTGGAGCAACTACGAGCTGGTTGTTAAGTACGATGGTGGGGGGTTCTGGGTCTCAATATACTTTAGGAGGATCATTGAACCGTTGAAGTCCAGAACAGTAATGAGCATTGACCTAAACTTCGATAATGTGACGCTAGCAGTGTTCACTCCTAGTGGTAGACTACTCAGGTTGAAGAGGTTTAAGACTCCTCACAGGAAGGTACTGACCCACAGGATCTGGGCTGAGAGGATCCAGGGGAGATATTCGAGGTCGTGGAGGTTCATCAGAGGCGTTAGGAGGGCTGTCGAGAGGCACGGCGAGAGGATTAGGAACATCTCATGGGACTACGCCCATAAAGTGGGGGATTTAGTAGCTGAGCTAGCACTTAAACACCGCTCAGCAGTGGTCCTCGAAGACCTAGAGAAGTTGAGGGAGAACGGCAAGAAGAATAAAAGATTTAATAAGAGGCTCGGGCTGTGGTTCTACCGTAGGGTACAGTTCTGCGTTGAGTACGAGGCTATGGAGAGGGGCCTTGAAGTAGTTAAGGTCAACCCTAGAGGGACATCCTCAAAGTGCCCTAGGTGTGGTGGTAAGCTGGTTGAGGACGGGCATAGGGTGCTGAGGTGTAGGAAGTGCGGCTTTGTAGGTGATAGGGATGTTACCGCAGCAGTAAACCTGTACAGGAAGTACGTATCCAAACACCCAAGATGTGGGGTCCCCGGGGTGGCCCCGAACGCCCCCAAGCCCGATGAAGCCCCGAGCGGGATGCGGGGGAAGGAAGATGAGGCGATGACCATAAAACCATACGAACCTATATAAGAGCTGAACCCCTGCGTGCGATATTAGGGCGACATCACTGAATCATCAACTTCCGCGGGTTCCTGGGCATTGCTACTACCCCATCAATCGGCTTCTTGTTCAAGTAGCTAACTATAGCTTCTACAACGGCGTCGTCCATCCCTTTTAGTGCTTCCCATGTGTATGCCGCTATGTGCGGTGTTATAATGGCATTTTCGTATTTAAGTAGGGGATGATCAGCCTCTATAGGTTCCCCTTCAATGACGTCTAGCGCTGCAGCTAGTACCTTCTTTTTCTCGATGTTTTCTATTAGTGCTTTCTCATCTATGAGCTCCCCTCTAGCTGTGTTCACTATTATTACTCCATTCTTCATGCACTCGAACGCCTCTTTGTTGATCATGTGGTAGTTCTCTGGGGTAAGAGCGGCATGCAATGTTACGATATCTGAAGTTTTCAATAGCTCGCACAAGTTATTAGCGTACTCATATCCGAACTCCAGTATTTTATCTCTCGGTACGAAGGGGTCGTAAACCACGATCCTCGCGTTAAACCCTTTTTTGAGTATCTCCGCTACTCTAGATCCTATGTTCCCAAACCCTACAATACCCACAGTTAAGTTACTAAGCTCTCTACCCACGTACTTAGCTCTCTCGCTCCATTTCCCAGTACGTACAATACCGTATGCTTGTGGTACGTACCTTAGGGCACTCATCATTAAGGCAACAGTGTGTTCGGCCACAGCCTCCCTCTCCCTCCATCCCGGAACACGTGCTACTATTACGCCCCTCTCTTCAGCTGCCTTAACATCGATATTGTCGTAGCCTATGCCATGCCTTACTACCATTACTACGCTCTCGTTGAGTTCGAAGAACTCTCTATCGTACCTTGGCGTAACACTTGCTACAATGAAGTGGTAACCGTTCAACCTAATAGCTAGATCCTTACCAGAGATATCTTTCGGTACTTCCAGCTTAGTAACCTCCCCTATTGCTGACAACCTCTGCAGCGCGTCGGTATACAAACCGAATGACTTCGAGTTAACGATAGCTATGCGGGGTCTAGCCATGCTGGAACCCTTAAGGCTTAGAAAAAGCTTCTACCAGATGCTTTAAATCGCTAATCATATTCTCTACTGGCTTGAAGCTCAGCTGTATCGGTGGCTGCCCACTTTTAACTCCTCTAATGCTTAACATCACGCGAAGTACCTCCTGGGTCTCTACGTTGTACTTCCTAATAGCCTTTCTAAGCAACAGTATTTTATACTGTAGCTCGAGGGCTTTCTGATGATCTCCATCGCTCATAGCCCTAAATATCCCTACGGCTAGTTCGGGAAATACGTTGGAGATCCCGCATATATGCGCGTGAGCTCCAACAGCAAACGTGTAGTATAACAGGTTATCGCCTCCACCAGCTATGAAGTACTTCGAGGAAAACCTCTTTACTAGTTCAAGTAGTTGCTCTACATCGTAGCTAGTATCTTTCACACCTACAACGTTTGGAACATCCCTTGTTAAGATTTCAAAGTCGTCTGGCGTTATATTATAACCCTGCCTACCCTTATTGTTGTATATTATGATCGGTATATCAACTTTCGAGGCGATGTAGCTGTAGAACTTCACCAACCCTTCCTTCGTTGGCGCATGATATATAGGACCCACAATACTCACAGCTCGATACCCTAGATCCTTGGCTAGTTTAGCTAGCTCTACGACCGCTTCCATATCTACTCCTCCAATGTGCGGAAGCAAAGCCATTTTCGGTGGAGCGTGCTCTATGGCTTTAGCAAATAGTTCCTTCCTACCACGTAGAGGTGTTATAACGCCCTCGCCATACGTACCCGATAAAAACACCCCCGCTATCCCGCTTTCCGCTTGGAACCCAAGCATCTCTTTTAAGCACTCAGCACATATGCCTAGACCTTCAGTGAACGGGGTTATTAAGGCAGTTATTATACCTTTAACCATGAACACTTTACATCACCTATTAGTAGGGTTAACTGGGTTTAAATAAAGACCTAATAAAACCTATTATATTGAGACGAATAATGCGTGGAAATACTCTCTGAACCTTTTATATCTTGGTTATCTCCCTGAGCGCAGCTATATCAAGCGTAGCAGTCTCGGCAACCACAATGATATATCTGGGATGTATACTGCTAGTATGTACAGCACAGCGTACAGAACTATGAACCAGGTCATCCCTCTTAATATCCTCTCGACGCTAACTTTAAGCGAATCCGATACCACGAAGACTCCGGCTCCCACCGGTGGAGTTGCTGTACCTATTAGAACACCCATCAGGAACAGTGCGTTAATGTGGTACGGGTTTATGCCGTAGGGCGCGAGCGCACTTATAATAACCGATCCCCACGCTATTGCTAGCACTATTACATCGAAAAACATTCCGAGAACTAGTAGTATTAGAGCTAGTATTGTTAGGGATAGTTGTGGGCCATACGTCGTAGCTACTCCTCTAAAGAACTCAAGTAGCGCGTTGTTTATTCCAGCGAGAGACCATGTGAAGTTTAGTATGTATGACGTTGAGATCATCAGCATAACAACAGCAGTCGACTTAGCTGACTCCGTAAGTATTTCTGGTACCATCTTTAGTTTAAGCCTCCTGTAAGATGCCGCCACTATAAAAGCCAGCACACACCCAAATGCTCCTCCCTCGGTAACCGAGAATACCCCCAAGTAAATGCCTCCTAGTATCCCAAGCGGTACAGCTAATAACGGGGCGGCTTTAGCAACCTTCATAAGTATCTCCTTCGAAGTGAACTCCTTCTCTATTCCACCATATCCCTTGACATAGGATACTATCAGTATTAGGATCACTAGTGAAAACGCTACAACCACACCTAACGCAGCTCCGACCATGAACATGGCAAATACTGATGTCCCCGTAGCTGTAGCTATAATTATAGCTGGAATACTCGGGGGTATGAAGGCACCGAGAGGTGCGGATGCTGTTATGATAGCTGCTGTAAACTCCTTGGGATATCCACGTTTCTCCATCTCAGACCCCATCAACCTAGAGAAAGCCGCTGCTGTTGCTGCCACTGCGCCAGTTAGAAGGCCGTAGAAGGCGCATCCAACTACTACAACTACTCCTAAGCCTCCCCTTACTCTACCTACTAATGGCTCAAGTGCGTCGACTATTATCTCCGTTAAGCCAGCTTTTTCGAATACCACTCCCATCAACACGAATAGGAAGACCCCGAGCAACGGGAAGGATGACAACGGTATCATTATTGCTGAGATCACCGTTGAAAGGCTTTTACCATATAACACCAAGAACAATATGCTTGTGATACCTATAGAATACGTTACTGGTACACCTAGGAGAATTATCAGCACGAGTACCAACAAAAACAGTACTGCCACGACCCAGACCGGCAGAGACGCTATAACAGAAGTTAACATAGACCAGATCATGGTGCCTCACTTCCTCCCTTAGTGCGAACTAGATTCAGGATCTTAATCACATACCTTACAACCATAAATGATAGGCCGACCAAGGCAGCACCGTAAAAATATGTGAGACTTAACTGCATAACCGCCGTCTTTTGTGCGGCATACAGCCACCTATACGAAACTAAAACATATACCAGCCCCGAAAGATACATAACAGATATTACGTATAGTGCTACCTTGTACCTCCACCCGAATTTCTCCCGAATTGCACTAACGTGCGGGTGATCACCTTTTCTTAGCACGCTACTACTACCAATGAAAACCATCCAACTATAGAGAAGCCATGAGAGCTCCGTTTCTTCGGGGAAAGAACCTAAGTGGGCGTACCTAACTAACGCCGCGTAGAAGAGACTACCTAGTAGTAGCACACCCGTTACTACTAACACTGAAACCTCTATGTAATTAAGGACCTTATCAACTAGGTTAAGTGCCCTAACTATTGCGGAATCCATGTTTCCCACCAACAAATTACAAAAGAAAAAAGAAAATTATCCTCCGAAGCTCTTTCTGTAGTTGTTGAGCCAATCTAATGCTCCCTGCGGTATCTGACCGCTGAATTTAGGTAGGAACTCCTTCTGTAGTTTGTCGAAGATGGGTTTAGTATCAACGCTTATCAGCTTAGCGCCTTTAGATGCGAGGTATTGAAGCCCGACTACCTGCTCGATGAAGAGTCCCCACGCGTTCTTCTCTTGAGCTGTCTCTCTCGCAGTGTCTATGATTATCTGCCTAATGTCGCTCGGCAAGCTGTCTAACACCTGCTTACTTGCTACCACGAAGTGCCACGCATAAGCCCAAGGTATTAGAGCGATGTTCGGGGCAACCTCGTAGAATCTCATCGCGATGATCGCGGCAACCTCGTTCTCCATGGCGTCGATGGTTTTTGTCTGAAGCGCTGTATAGCACTCTGAGTATGCTATGGTATTTGGATTAGCACCGAGCACTTTAGCTGCCTCGATATATGGTGGTGAGTTCATCACACGCAACTTTAGCCCGCTAAAGCTGTCAAGCGATGTTATAGGTTTCTCAGGTACCGACAAGAAGTACCGTGCCCCACCGACAGTGATGCCTAGAACGGTCCATCCAAACTGGTTTAAAACGCTGTTAGAATAGCTCAGTAGCCAGTCAGACTCTGCGAAAGCCTGGGCCTCCTGTGTATTCCTAAATAAACCTGGGAAACTCAGGAAGTTTAACTTGTCCGTATAAGCTGCGAACCTCGAAACCTCGATTGTCGCGATGAATAGCTGACCGGTTCTCATAAGCTCCAAGTACTGCGACTGATCTCCTAGCTCACCACCGGGGTGTAGCACTATTTTAACCCTACCGCCTGTTCTGTATTCGACCTTCTCCTTGAACCTTGAGAAGAAGTAGTGGTGGGTGTCCAGAGGGTTCGGCGCAGTTAAGTACGCAGCATGTAGCTCGTACTGTGGTTTTGGGGTCTGGGTCACAGCCATCGTTACAGTATTTACCGTCGTAATAGTGGCAGTTACCGGCTGGGTTACTGTCGTTGTCTTGGTTGCGGTAACTCCACCAGCTCCCGTAGCGGTAAAGGTCACTGTCTGGGCTGGCCCAGCTACTGATGTCCCAGCGAAATACCCTACTACACCTGCTATGATGACAATTATGATCATAGCCACCATGGGTAATGCCTTCATATCCCTACTAGTTTGACTCATATTGTTTACACCTACGCTATCCGTATAAGCGGGACTGAAGGGGAGTTATATAGTTGAAATAAAACTTGTTTTAATGAACTCCACTTAGGTATATTCCAGGCTAGCCAAGAGTAAATGTTTTGCTGACCTTTTCCCGCATGGAAAGGCGAGGCTTCAGTTGTAAATAGACACCTCGAAGAAATTAAGTTGTTTAGAGAAGATTATCCATCTAAGTTGCTCTCATTTTCGAGTAATCTCTTCACTATCTTCTCCACAGTCTTTCTAACTATTAAGCTAGCAGCTGGTTTCGTGATATTCAACTGCTTAGCCAGCTCATCTAGTTTTATCCTTCTTCTAGATGAGATGTAGCCATTATAATACGCTCTAAATAGTATTTCCTTCTCCCTATCCGTCAGATGTGAGAAAATGTAAGAGCGTATAGCGTCATGCATGTATTCCTGTACGCAACGTACGGGTGTAGTCTTCTCTACAACAATGTTTTTCTCCCCATAAAATGACCTCAAATTGCTGACGTATTTCTCTAGATCTGCTTCACCCCCGTAGACACAGAACACCCTTTTTCCGTCTCTAACTGCATAAGGAATCGATAGGGTGGCATTATAGTTCTCAATGAGTTCATAAAATTCACACCTTTCCTTAACGGCCAGTAGGTATGTTTCAGCTGAATTCGATAATTTCTTCATTTTAAGGAATTTACCCTTCTCGCTTAGATAGCTTGTCCTCAATTTATCGGGCTCAAGAGCGGTGTTAGTATAAGCAACCACCAAATATATCGGCTCCTGCCAGTACCTATGCACAAACAAGTATATGGGAGCTTGAGAATACTTACTCAGCTTCGCGAAGAAACTGCGAGAGACTGTCGTTGTAGTAATCTTCATTGCTGTAATCCTCAATGAACGGCCCCGGTAAACTATTATTATGCGCCCTTAAATACACCTTAGTCTTTACACGATGTAAGCCTCGGTTTAAGCTAAAACATGTTTTATTATTTGTTTAATAACATCAGCAACTCGTGGACTAGAGGTGGATGCAACTGGTAGTGTTAGTTACCGGTGGAGGAGGATTTATCGGTAGGTTCCTAGTGGAGAGGTTGATTGAAAAAGGGCATAACGTAGTGTCCGTTGATAGAGCACCATCTCCTTTTAGAGATCACCCAAGGCTGGCCTACTATGTTGCCGACGTCTCGGACATTATAGCTATGAATAGAATATTTGCTAAGCATAAACCTACAGCAGTAGTTCACTTGGCGGCCTTACTTGCTGATGCCTGTGAAATGGACCCGGTTCTAGCCACGAAGGTAAACATAGACTCCACTCAGCACTTACTGGAGCTATCAATAACGCACGAAGCAAGGAAGTTCGTTTTCATGAGCTCGGCCTCCGTTTACCACCCGGATACCCCTGAGCCAGTAAAGGAGGAGGATGCCGGTAAGCCGGTATCATATTATGGGGTAACCAAGTACGCAGGTGAGTTGATAGGGTTGTGGTATGCCCGTAGAGGACTTATAGATTTCAGGGCCCTTAGGCCGACGGTCGTTTTCGGTCCAGGAAGATTCAGGGGGCCGTCAGCCGAGTACTCCAGTTTGATACTCGAGAAGGGCTTGAGGGGAGAGAAAGTCGTAGTGAGGAACCCTGAGGACAGAGTAAACTACATCTACGTTAGAGACACTGTGAATGCGCTAGTAGCCCTCCTCGAAGCTGAAAAAGCTCCTTCAAGAGTATACAACGCAGGAGGGTTCGTAAGCAGGGTAATAGAGTTCGTGGAGCTCGTTAAAAGATATATCCCAACGCTTGATTACGAGGTACAGCCCGCTCCAGCGGTCAGATATCCGGCAGTAGTAGATGATTCTAGAGCTCGAGAGGAGCTTGGGTGGTCCCCAAAGTACTTGCGGGACAAGGCAATAGAGGACTACATCGAAACCTATAAAAAAGGTAGTGAACTGTTTAGGCTCGATTAGGGCATTGGGTGATGTGTGTGGATATAAGCTTGGGCGGGAAGGTAGCTGTGATAACTGGTGGGGCTAGGGGCATCGGCCTAGAGACATCTATCACCTTAGCTAAACACGGCGCGCACATAGCAATCGTAGATATATCGACGGAGTATCTGGAAAGCTCCGTCAAGGAGATAGAGAAGCATGGTGTTAGAGCCCTCGGCTTGGTTGCAGACGCGACAAGAAGAGACCAGGTCGAAAAAGCAGTAAATGATATAATCAAGGAGTTCGGTCAGATTGATGTACTAGTAAACAACGTTGGAGCATATCCAAGGAAGGCATTCGTGGAGATGAGCGAGGAGTTTTGGCGTGAAATGATCGATCTAAACTTAACGAGTATGTTCCTCTTCACTAAGGCTGTCGTACCTCACATGATTAAGAGAACGTATGGTAGGATAATCAACATGTCATCAATAACAGGTTTATATCATGGTGTCCCCGGTCTAGTATACTATGGTGCCGCTAAAGCCGGTGTGGTAGGGTTTACTAAGTGCTTAGCAGCCGAATTAGCACCATATAAGATAACTGTGAACGCCGTCGCTCCCGGACCTATACTAACACCTGGAGTAAGGTCTATATGGAGTACCGAAGACATAAAAATACAGGAGCTTGTAAATCCTCTAAAAAGATTTGGTTTACCGAGGGATGTTGCGAACGTAATAGTGTTCCTCGCCAGCGACTACGCGGAGTTCATAACAGGTCAGCTAATAGTAGTAGACGGTGGTTTAACGTTCGTAAATCCACGGCAAGTGGTTAAAGAGATCCTCGCATTAAGGGAGAGAGGAGAACTTTAATCTGTGTTTGTTTTCAGTTTAAACCTGTCACTGCCGAACCATCATAGAGTTGAAATGAAGCCCTCCGAGCCTATGAGCCACCCTGGATGACCCAGCCTTAAGATTAGAAGAACTCAGTTACAACTGAAAGCCTCGCCTTCAGGGCGGGGATGGGGAAAGTCTATAAGCTATGTCTGTTTGTTAGTTTATTGGTGGTGCGCATAGCCAGACTTAGGTGCCCCTCGTGTGGGCATGTCTGGGAGTATAGGGCTGACCTCCTCCCCGCCCTGAAGTGCGGAGGTTCCCGCTAAGGCGGGGAGGTTCGGGATTACATCCCCTCTTCCCGAGGGTTCAATCCCGGGCCGGGTCTCCGGCCCATTACCTCTATCCCTCTCGGGACTCGGGGTTATGCATAGACTACTTATCATCGCTAAAGGCTCAAAGATCCTAATACTCATCACAAAGAACAATTAAACAAAGAAAGTTTATAAACCTTTCTCTCCATCCTCGCCTTGAAAGGCAAGGCTTTCAGTTGTAATTAGAGACTTAGACTATACCGGGCATGATAGAAATGGCTTAACAAGGCTAGTGAAGCTCGCGAAACTACACGATGTAGACGCAGTACTAGTATACTCGAAGAGAGAAGCATTTGGAGAATGCTATAGATTCATAGAGGAGGCACTAAAACACTAGGAGTCCGAGTAGTCGAAGTGAAGAGCTTGTTGAAGTAGAGGGGTGGGACAAGGGCAACGACCAGGTCCAGTGACTATGTGTTATTGAAACTCCAGAGACAATATATGGGGGCGAACAAGTGTAGCAATATCTATTCAACCTCGCATGAAAGGGTTCCCGGGCTTGCCCAGGATGAACATATGATAAACCAGCATCTCTATTTAAACAGGGATAGTTGAATAGTGAATACTGGAATGGGTGGACTAGGCTTGGTGGGCCTGGATGCTCAGGAGTATGAAAGGTGGATGAAGAGCGCGTATAAGACGCTGGAGTCTGCTAGGAGGGATCAAGAAAACGGGTTCTACAACTGGGCTTGTTTCAAGTCACACCAGGCATCAGAGAAAGCACTCAAGGCCTTGCTCTGGGGGATTGGGAGGCCGAGGCCGGGCCATGCCCTTGTACACCTACTTCTCCACTTGGAGAAAGAGCTAGGAGTAGAGGCTCCAGTGAGTGTTAAACAAGCGTGCGCGACACTAGATAAGTACTATATACCCACGAGGTACCCCGATGCATGGGTCGAGGGATCCCCGGAAGACTACTTCACAGAGGCCGATGCAGACGAGGCGCTGGAAAAGACATTAGTAATTGTTAAATGGGTTGAAGGAGTATGGAGAGAGTTATCGAGGAAAGGAGGGTAGAGCGAGAGAGGGCCCTTAATACTGCCCGGCGGTTTATTGAATGCGTGGAGGGAAGGGTAAAGCTAGCCCTTGCACTTGTATATGGAAGCTATGCAAGAGGCGACTTCAACGAGTGGAGCGACATAGACGTGCTACTAGTGGCGGAAGACGATCTACCAAGGAACCCCTTGAAGAGACTAGAGCTTATGGAGGAGTGCCTGCTCCAAGCGCCCGGCGTGGAGCCACTAATACTATCAACCAGTGAGCTCGAGAAACTCCTTGAGAAAAACCAGTTAATAAAGAAGATAATAGAGGAGGGGATAACACTAAAAGGCAACAAGAAAAACTCATTATAATAGGCCCCTCTTTCCTGGATACACAGTGTAAGCTTTAGTGGCCCGAGGTCCATTACCCTGTGTTGGCTATGCTGACATCTTACTAGTTGTGAATCCTCACGTACAGTGTTGTCGTTTGTTAATGAGTCTTCTTGTCTTCCTGTCTATGTGTTATTGAGAGGAGTTTTACAAGTACCCCTATAATCATGATTGCTAGGCCCGCTATTGAGAGGGCTATGCCTTGTACAAGGTTTATTGTATCTTTACTTGGGTGTACCTATTAGTGTTTAGTGCAGGATGGGGGGATGAGGCTTGAAAAAGAATGTGGGAATACATAGGGATAGAGCTAATCAGCCAGGAGAGACCTATGAGAGGATTCTCAGGGAACTCGAGAAGGCACGTTGGAGTGTTCCCAGGGGGTTTTCAGTTATGTCTATAAGAGAGGATCGTGATAATGGTTAAATTCTCCATGGTGGCAGTGTTTTTCATGGGGCTTAGAGGCCCTAAAAGACCCTTGCATGGAGATGTGGTTCCCGGTTGATAGTGTCTCCAGGAAATTCTACAGTTCTGTGTTGAATGCCGTGTACGCGGGGCCATCCTGATTACTGCGATCAGTTAAATATGGATTCGGGTCATTAGTAATGCATGGGTAGCTGGGTTTATGTATTCCGAGGATGAGTTCGCTTACTACGTCTATGGTTTTTCATAGGGGTCGTGGTCTTTATCGTTGGGATTAACATAATGTTTGAGTTATACAAGCGCGACCTAGTGATGCTTGAATACACTATATATTCGCTGGTTTAATAGCTGGGTTTCTAAGCGCCTACTCAGCCTACAGGGCCTATAGGAGAGTTGGGCGTATTCCTCCCTTCCTCGGCCTGGCTTTATTCGGGTCTATTACCACACCGATCCTCATGCTTATGCTCGCGTTTTTCCAATCGAACGCTCCGAGGATTGACTTCTGAGCGGCTCTTGCAGGGTCTTGGAAGACGGGCCTCGCTGTCTTCCTGAGTATTGTAGGAGTGGAGTACGTACTCGCCACCGCATTATACTCTGTATCTTACTGGATCATCACATTCCTCGTCACAGCATTGTTCGCTGGTTTAAGGGTAACTGTGGAGAACGGTGTCTATCTATACGCTATATCTGAGTTTACTAGCGGGTTTTTTGGGTCAATAATCGGCCTCACAGGGGTCACTGGTAGACGTGGAAAACTCCCTGCGCCAATACTATTCGCGCTTGCCTCAATGTACTTCACATCTTACATAATGGATGGTAACAAGAGTTGCTGGGAGTGCACACTATACCTCGACACGTGGAGAGCAATCCTCACAGCATCAACCCTCACCGGGATCGCCCTAGCAACCATACTAGCCATAATAGTGGGAGCTACAGAGAGCTCTGCATAGAAGATGGGTATTACAATGAGACAGGGCCGTATGCAAGGGCATGCACAGACATAGTAGTGGAGGCAGGCTACACGAGGATGGAGAACTCTACGCATATAGCCTACACTACAGAGTACTACATTGCGGAAGCCACCGTTGCCACGTGGACCCGTGGATTGAGGATGCCGAGTCTAGTGGAGGTCTCGGTGTACCTAGATGGATTCCAGGTGTTGACGGGGTTCCTAGACACACTGAAGCTCACGGCTGGGAGTAGAGTATTCTCCATGAACGAGTCTGGATTAGTGGAGAAGCTAGTATTCAGCAACATAACCGAGACCAGGCTACAGAACCTCACCGTTTACATAGGCGACTACATGGGCTTCACAACCGGCATAAATCCCCGAGCAGTGAGGAGCCGTTTAGGGGAGTAGCGTTCAATAGAACACTTAGAATGGCCGAGATCACAGTCAAAGCAGAGCCCGTGGAGCCCCTGCAACAAACCGAGATGCATGCAACGCAGATAGCGGTGGAAAGTGGTGAATCTGAAGTATCTACTTCTCAGCCTCAGGCCCCGCTAAGTGGAGACGCTGTTGCGCAGCCATTAGCTCCCGGGGTGTTGTCTCGCTTGGAGAGGGTCTTTACAGTGAGTGATGGGAGGAGGTATAAGGCTGTGTTCCCTAGTGTGAGAGAGTTGAACTTGTTTGATAAGGTGTGTAGGGAGGGGTATTCTATTATCAGTGTTAATTTAAAAGATGGTGTTGTTGAGTGTAGGCTGCGGGGTTACACTATGAGGTTTACGGTTAGGGCTTCTTCTCTTGGGGTTCTTGACTAGTTGCTTTCTTCTATGCTTTAGGAAGTCATTGCTGAGTACTAGGAAGGTGTTTCTACCGACTCTGTGCTGCTCTACTACCCCGTACCTGACTAGCTGGCTGATCCTGTATTTTACATTGCTGACTGAGGCTGCTGCGCCCTTGGCTACAACGCACTCTACGACCTCCCTCCATGTGCTCCCCTCCTCGCTGATGCACTACGTGGCAGTCCGGCCTCTTCTTCAAGAATATTAATACTGCCTTGTAGTCCATTCCCGGGTCCACCCATGTATTATAACAGTGCTTAAATAACACTTGATCCGTGCAGACACAGTGTCGTGATCGAAATGTAATCGGACAGTAACTAGGCAATGACTCGTCAATGAATGGGATGGAACTGTGCCATAAAAGTGCCATGAATAAATATATCAATGAGCTATGATTGTTCGAACACTAGTAGAACATTGAAGGCACATTGTTCCTTCATTGATAGAACATTGATAGCGAGCCAGCCACTTCACTCCATTTTCTTTGTTTGCTGGGTGTCTTCTGGGTGTTCTTTGTTTTATGGGTTGTTTGTGCTTGGCTTGTTTTTATTATATTTGCTGATATGTCTTTGTCTTGTTGGAGTGGTTTGCTTGTTGCGTGCTGGGGGTGCTTCGAGGAGGGTTTTACTGGGGGTTTTAATAGCGGTGGTAGCTGTATCCGCGCTACTCCTCTCTGTTTACCCTGGATGGATTGGCAGGCCTGCTCAACCCAGTACTCCAACCACTCATAGCCAGACGGCGGCGACTTCGAGCACGCTGCTCAATACTAGTCAAGCCATGGTTACAACGACTACTTATCCATCGACAACACCTATTACTTCAACAACTACTCATGCAGCAACATCATCAACGACTACGACAACGGCGACAGCGCACCCAGCGGACACTAATCCACCGAAGATAACTAGTTTAAGCTGGACTCCAACACGCGTAGTCCTCGACAAGGTCTACGATATACAGGTATCATTCACCGCGGTAGACAATGAGTCGCCAATAGCACGTGCTGAGCTCCGCTTCAAGCCGGTGGAATATTATTACATGATGTATGTTTACGGCGTGAAGTCAGAAGACTACCCAAAAATATTCCCACCAGAGGGGGAGAGAAGCTATAATCTAACCCCAGTAGATGGAGAATTCGATGGCCTAGAAGAAACCTTCACGGTTCAAATAACAAACATAACAGGCGGTAGAGAATACGAAATACTCATACTGGTTGAAGATAGAGCAGGGAACACTAAGACAGTAGAAGTAAAAACACCATACATAAGACAGTACGAAAACCTTGGTAAACTACTATATGAAAAAGGGTTTATTGTTATGAGTGTTTATTTGCCATTCAACATGCGAAACATCCCCCACAAAGATGATGTTTCTCTGCTAGGTAAGTATGATACTCTCGACGAGATAGTAATAGCTAAACACGTCGACTGGGCAACTGGGAATGGCATAAACACGTTTATACTTGACTCGCAGAATCACTGGTGGACCACTGCAGGTATGACTACAGGTATGATAGACAGAGTGTTCTTAATATGCAGAACCCTGCTCTCCCTGAATCAAATTAATGTTGCATGGTTAATGGGGCCTTCTCGCAACGACTTCAGATATGGCACGTATGGAGGGGAAATACCTGAATGGGCGATAGATCTAAGAAACCCGTGGAATAACTGGACGTTCATAAAATTCGTTAACGCATTAATGACCCCGGATATCGTGAACAACCCAAATTACCTGAGGATTAATGGAAAACCAGTACTATACATATGGGATGAAGGTGCGTTCTTCAACCAGGAGGAAACATACATAGCTGTTAAAAGACTTATCGCTGAGAGAACTGGCAGTGAAGCCTACATCATTGCCGACTGGATACCACGCATACCAACACAGCCATCAGACGAATACGTGCAATTCCTCTTGAAGAAGTTCCGTGGAGCAGGGCTAAGAGTAGTTGACGCATTCACAGGCTGGATAGGGCTCCACAGAGTTGGCTTAGACACAAGGGAATACGTGGATAACTACGAGTACTACTATGACATACAGTTAAACACCTGGAGAAACTTCACTAAGACATGGGGCAAAGACTTCATAGTAACTCTAACACCCGGCTTCGACAACTCGTATTCATGGGGTGGCCCACAAATACCACTACCAAGAGACATTAATAAATTCGCGGAAAGATTGAAAATAGCTATTAGATACCTAGACAACACTCATCCAGTACTGAAAATAGACACTTGGAACGACTTCGGAGAGTGGACATACATAGAGCCCACTAGAAAAGATGGCTTTACCTACTTGGAGATACTGCGCAGTATCCTCGTAAACCTCACAACAGATAAAACCCCACCCTCAGTAACTAGCATTAACTGGACTCCAACACGCGTAGTCTTAGACAAGATTTATGACATTAACGTGAGTTTCACGGCAATTGATGATGAAAACCCAATAGCACACGCTGAGCTCCACTTCATCCCAGTAGAGTACTACTACATGATTGAAAAGTACGGTATGAGGCCAGAAGATTATCCAAAGGTTTTTCCACCGGATAAAGAAAGAGTCTTTGTTTTAACACCAGTTGACGGAAAGTTTGATAGCTTGAAAGAGGAGTTTTCAGTTCAAATAAGAGATATTGTTGGTGGGAGAGAATATAAAATAGTTGTTTTAGTGAGAGACCTTGCTGGGAATGAAAAAATAGCAGAAGTGAAAACACCTTATATAAGACAGCTTGAAAATATTGCTAAAACTGATGATATAACTGTTGCCGTTTTTTACTATAATTGGTATACTCCTGGATATGATATACCAAAAGATTTGCCAGACAAGCCATTACTAGGTTTATATTATTCAGACGATAATATAGTTTTAAACAAACATATTGACTGGGCCACCGGGCATGGAATAGATGTTTTCATATTCCCATATCCTTATCATAATCCAAAAATAGCATTTACTTGGTTAGAGAGAACGTTTAAGAAAAACATGGAAGCTGATTTATTTAACCAAATAAAATTTAGTTTTTGTAGCACATTCGTTGATGAAGTAGGTAATCCTCCATATAATTTTGATAACCCGGAGGTGAAAGAAGAGTTTGTTAAAGCTATTGAGTATTTAATTTCCAATTACGCATCTCTACCAAACTATTGGAGAATTGATGGAAGGCCAACTATAGTCTTATGGGGCACATCAGACCGGTTTGTGTCTAACCAGCGAAATGTAGAAGCCGCTATTAAAGAAATAAGAGAATTTTCAAAAAGTAAGTTAGGAGTAGACCTTTACATAATAAGTGATGATATAAACATTTTCAATACAAGAGAAGTATTTAACTCCAGCGATGCAATATATCATTACAGTCCATTCTTTAATGACAAAACAATACCGAATAGTAGTATTAAAGAAAATATTCCGTATATAATCGATTGGATGAAACGTCTAGAAGAAATATCTAGAAATGGAGGAAAGATATTCATTCCAACGGTCGCCCCCGGATTTGATAACACTCGTGATTATAGAAATGCTCAAAAAGCACCTATTATCTACAGGAACCCAGAAGGATTCAGATTTTATATAAAAGAGGTTATAAAAAATTTTAAACCGAAAATATTATTTGTCACTTCTTTTAATGAGTGGTTCGAAAGTACACAAATAGAACCAACAGAAAGCTGTGGTGAGATCTATTTAGAGATATTGAAGGAGGAACTAAAAATAGATAAGTTTATCTTTTAATTTTTAAATTTTCTAAAATATAGAGCATTACACCCACCACTCACACTGTCTTTTCAAGTTTATGAATTCTTATGCCTTAAAACAGGTAAGCCAAATCACTCTCTCCTCGCAGGAAAATAGAAAAACAATAGTGGTTCAGGAATGCTTACGTTTGAATTCCGGTTGATTTATAACCTCCCCTTCTACAGCCAGGGATAAGACGTGTCTAATAGCGTAAAGGCCTCTAAAACACAACACAAGCGTGTTGCCTGGTCTTGGCTTAGATTGGAGGGCGTTAGCTTCACTATTCTACCCTTTGAGGAGAGAGATAGTGTGCTCAGGGACTTCGCGGGGTTGTTAGCGAGTGTTAAGCGGGGTGTTCTACTTGCCAGGAGGGTTGACTACGAATACAAGTACTCGGACTACTCGTTCAGCGTCGCCGACACAGCATTCTACCTCAAGGCCCCCGCTGGGAGCCAAGTAGTATACTTCAATCCCCGGCCCGAGGAGCCCTTGAGGCCCCGGGTTAAGAGACTGGTAGACCCCGCCACGCTTGAGCTGGAGGACGGCTCGTATGCAAGGGTCTTAGTAGCATATGGATTCCCCGCGAGCCTCCCAGAGGGCCTACTATACACCCTGTACACAGAGGTCTCAGAGGCTGTGCTAGTGTTCAGGGAGGTCGACAAGGTTAAAGCAGTCCGCATGGTTGAGACCGCTAGGCGTAGGAGGATCACTAGTGGAAGCCAGGGGGTTACAGAGGCCCACGAGGCCACCGCACTCGAGGAGCTAGCGTCGAGGGTTTTATCCGGGTCAAGCCTCTTCGAGTTCTACCTATACTTCATAGTAAGGGATAGAGACCCGAAGGCCCTTCACGCGAGAGCCAATACTCTCAAATCACTCCTCAAGGGGTACGGGGTGGACGTGGATGCGCCTCCTCTACAGCGGGAGCTATACAACCTCGAGACGTGTCTAGGAGTAATATGTATCGAGAAGCACTACGCTGACTCGGAGAGCCTCAAGCCACTGTTCCCACTGATAAGCGAGGAATTACACAATGAAAACGGGGTGTTCCTCGGGGTCTCGGGGACGGGGAGCCCGGTGTTGCTAGATGTCTGGTCTAAGCCCAACTTGAACTTCGTGATAGTAGGAGTGACGGGGTCTGGTAAATCCATGACCGCGAAGGTCTACTTGAAGAGGCTCCGTGAACTAGACAATAAAATACTCTACGTGGGAGTAGACCCCGAGTCCGAGTACACACGGGTAGCGGGGCTACTGGGAGCACAGGCTGTTGAGATACATGAGAACCAGAGGCTGGGATTAGACCCCATCAAGCTACTCAGGAGCGGGGCCCTCGAGCTCGGCCAAGTAGCCGACATCGTCTCCGAGGTCTACGGGGGTGCTAGCTACTACGGAGAGTCTACTCCATTACGTAACCCTACCTAGGACTCTCACGGTGGGGTCTGAGGTAATGGGTCGGAGACCCGGCCCGGGGCTAAACCCCAGGAGTAGGGAATGTAGCCCCAAACTCCCCCGCCTAGGAGAATCCCAGCCCTTTAGGGTGGGGAGGAGGTTGGCTTCTGCTTAGCTCCCTAACCTTAACTCACCGATTCCTAGTTAACATATTTCGTGAAAACTTATTGGAGTAGCTCTCTTGTTGAAGAAGCGGTAAACTTAATTAAGTCCGTTAACACAGCTATCGTGGTGTGATACTTGCCTAAGCGGGAAGTTCTGTACACGGTACTTGTCATAGCTATAATAGTCGCGGGTGTAGTCGGGTACTTCCTAGGTACGGCCCAGGCTCCACCAGCTACTACGGTTACGGTACCAGTTGGTACTACGGTAACTCCTGTGACCGTTACCCATGTCTACACCTACGTAGCTACTGAGACCACCGTTAGGACCGTTACTACCGTGGTCGCGTCTCCGATAGTCCCACTAGGTACTCTAGTGATTATGGGCGGCCGCACCCTGGAGGAGGGGTGGCGGGAGGTACTTAGAGCTACGGGTAAGGAGAGGCCTAGGGTCGGCGTCATACCTACAGCTAGCGGAGACCCGATCGCTACTGGGATGGACTACGTTAAACTCCTCGGGGACATGGGTGCCGAGGCGGTACTCGTCGAGATCACTGAGGCTAACTGCGGGACTACGGCCTACGACCCAGCTGTAGTGGAGTTGATCAGGTCCCTAGACGCGGTGTTCTTTACTGGAGGGGATCAGAACAGGGTTAGTAGGTGCTTCCTACCCGGCGGTAGACCCACCCCAGCCCTCCAGGCTCTGTGGGAGCTCTTCATCAGGGGCGGGGTTATCTCAGGTAACAGCGCCGGGGCGGCCATAATGAGCGACCCCATGATCGGTGGCGGGATGGATGAGAGGGTCGAGATTACGCGTGGTCTAGGCTTCCTCCTACCCGGTAGGGTTATAGTGGACCAGCACTTCCTAGCTAGGGGTAGGTTCCTAAGGCTTCTGGAGGCTATGATAGCTACAGGCGTTGGAACCGGGGTCGGTATAGACGAGGACGCGGCCGTGGTCTGCACCGGTTGTGGTAGGTGTAGGGTGATAGGTACGGCACCTGTAGTCCTGGTTAGACTACTGGACTTCAACGGAACCCACTACAGGTTCAGGCTAGACTACCTAGCAGCTGGGGACTGGTTCGACCTGGAGTCCGGCGAGGTCGGTGTAGCCCAGGGTAGGAGGTTGGTGGCCTCGGGAGCACTACCCGGCGGGCCGGCGACCTCCGCTGAGGACGTGGAGGTTAAGACTAGGGAGGGCCTCGCTAGGGCTATCGATAGACTGGTAGCAAGTAGCTCGGTTACCCTGAGGTCTGTCTCGGAGAGTAGGAGGGTTACCTACACCCTAACCCTAGTTAGGGAGGTCGGTACATCCATCTACGAGACGGGGTACTTTGGCTTCCTACGCTACGTAGCTACGGGAGTTACCCTGTACCTATCCAAGTCCTAGGTACCGTTACTAATTTCAAGACCTTTCTACTCTAGGGCTACCATTAGGTCGGTGTAGTACTTGGGTAGCGGGCTCCCCCTACCCCCCGCTGTAGACCTACACGAGGACGTATCCCTCTACTATATCCGCACACCCCGGGGCCTATCCCTAGGTGACTTCGGGAGGATATCCCCGGACGCCACGGCGATATACCTAAGTACGCTAGGGCTAACGTCAGGGTGGTCTTCGCGGGTATAGCTACGAGTATAAGGGGGCTTAGCTCCAGTAGGGCTACCAGGCTGTCCGCAGTCTACGGTAGCCGCAACACCTGGTCCCCGGTAGCTAAGTACAGGGCACTCCTCGATATGCTGTGGGAGCACCTAGTGACCTACTACAGGATGTCCGAGGTCTACGGCATCAGGATCGTGGAGAGGGCCGAGGATTTCGAGGACTGCCTACGCGGTGGCTGGAGGCTCTGCTTCCTGCTCCAGCTGGAGGGTGCTGAACCTGTTGAGGATGCGGACGACCTGGTACTACTTAGGAGGCTGGGCGTTAGGTGCCTATCGCTGACCTGGAACTACACGAACAAGTTCGCGTCGGGCTGCGGCTCGAGGAAGGACCTCCTCGTAGGCCGCGACATATTCAGGGCCTTCCTAGGCGACCCCAACCTCTACGACGCGGTCATAGACCTGATAAGGGGTGCGGGGACCAGATAGACATATTCGGCCTGGTGAAGAGGAAAGTGAAGGAGCTGGCAGAAGAGCTGAGGAAACGCTACGGCGACGACGTGGCTAAGCTAATTAAAGACCTCTCGTAGCCGTCTCATTAGATAGAGTTCGTAGACCCTCATGTTCACCGATTCGAGAATCCCGTGTATCCAGCTCTATGTGGTGTAGTAGCGTCCCAGCCTGCTCCAACCTCTCTCGGTTCGTTACAGCCAGTGCTGTGCGACATCCAGTAAACACCCACTCTCAGTTACTCGGGGTAAAATTACCTTCCTTCTAGAGCTGTAGTTCCCTCAGCTGACTTAGGTACTTAGGGTAGTACCCATCAGCTTCACTTAGTAGATCTTCGTACCTCGCCTCGGATACCTTGAGCTCACCGAAGCGGCTCTGTATGAACCTAGCTACCTCCCTAGGCATCACCCTTATCATTAATCTCCAGGCTACCTTACGCATGTACTTAGGTAGCAACAGGCTCCTCCTACTAACGAACCTCTCCAGAGGCCTCCTACCTACCTTAGTCCTCGCGTACTCCTTTAGTAACTCCAGGGTCTCTAGGGAGAGGTAGGCCCACTCGAGGGCTTAGCAGACTCCCTAATACCCACGTAGTACCTACAGAAGCCCCTACCCTCGAAGCACACCAACCTCTCAGTCTCTAGGTCGATCCCAGGTACCTCAACTACATCCCCGGGGTTGAAGCTCCTAACTACGTACGCTGCGTGTGATAGCCTGAGACCTCCCTCGAGCATCAGCCTGTAGATTAAGTAGTAGAGCCCGTGCCTCTCCCGTAGGTAGCGCAGGGTCCTAACCACGTCGTTCAGGTCTATCGGGTAGCTCCTAACGTCTAGCCTGTAGCTCCTAGAGGGTACTATCTCCATCAACCACCCGTAGGTCTCAGGCGGTATTCTCCTCATGTAGTAGAGGTACCGCACGTAGTGTCTGAAGACGTTACGTAACTACTTATTGGGGTGTGAGACTACGTAGTTCACCAACCCCTCACTAAGTACCCTACCCTCAAGGTACCTCTCGAATAGACTACGGTAGTATGCTATCGTCTCGGGATCCGTAACCCTCCTACGCTTCTTCCTCTCCCTGAGGAACTCCTCGAAGTCAGATTCCCACCTAAACACCACGTGTGCTAGACTAATGCCCAGCATCCTCCTCAGGTCTTCCCTGAAGTTCTCTACGGTAAACCTGAGTAGTGCTTGTTTAAGGTACTCATCCCTAGTAGCTAGAACTATAGCCTGTAGTATTAGGGAGTAGTCTACGGTACCGTCGGCCCTAACAATCCCCGCAGCCCTAAGCCTATCGAAGCCCTTAACAATCTCATTGAACTCCCACTCCTCGAGGTACTGGAGGGCCCTACTAACAACATCGTCGGGTACCCTCCTAACCCCGTGTAGGTAGTTATGTAGGGAGCCCCTAGAAATACCTAAGACCTCTAAGGTCTTTGTTGAACCCCAGCTTCTCCTTAACCCTCTCTAGGATAGCCCTCCTAGAGTCGTCACCCAAGCCCCTAACGTCAACCCTCTCAAACCACCTAGGGGAGCTGGGTACATCACCTATGAGTTCACCCAGTAGTTCACACCCCCCAAGTAACAGCGTGAACTAGGGAGCTAATAAGTGGACCTGGTGCGGCGGCCGGGATTTGAACCCGGGATCTCCGGCGTGGCAGGCCGGCGTCCTAGACCAGGCTAGACGACCGCCGCCATACTCAGTTATGTGGTTAGGTATTTTAATATGCTTCCTCCCATATTTTCATCAGGACTTCTGGGAGGTTTCTGAGGTCGTTGACTAGGTATGCGTTCCTACCTAACTGTACTACTCTCAGGGGTGAGCTTCTGTTCACTAGTACTGCCCTAGCTCCTGCTGTGAGGGCCCCGGCGAGGTCGTTCTCTGGTGAGTCCCCGACGTGGACTAAGCTGTCTAGGTCTGTCCCTACCTTCCTAGTTACGTACTCAAATATCTCTCTACTAGGTTTCTGGAGCCCTACCTCATCCGAGAAGACGGTGATGTCGAAGAATCTCAGCAACCCGTTTCTGTGGAGTATGTACCTAGTGACCATCCCCGGCCAGAACATGACGTTCCCTAGCGCGGCAACTACGTACCCTGACGCCCTCGTGCTGGTCAGGGCTTCCCGGGCGTCGGGAAATGACAGCTCGGATATCTCCGTGTCGTCTAAGGCTGCTACCACACCTTGGAAAAGCACCTCTGAGGACACCCCGAGCTTCGAGGAGAAGAACTCCGCGGAATCTACTACTATCCTGTTGAACCCTCCATGAAGCCTGACCTTGAGAGCCTCCCTATAGGCTCTCAGCATAGCCCTATAGATCTCATCGCCCGGTTTCCCAGTAATGGTCGAGACATTCCTAGAAACGATCAAGTAGAACTTAGGAAGGTCCAGTAGCGTCCCCCAAATATCGAAGGTCACTACACGGACCACGCGCGGATCCCTACATACATTACAGAGGGGTGTTTTAACCGCACTTCTCAATATAAAGGAACTACCTCCTTCTCTCAAGGATCTGGCCTAGGTGGCTGTAGTGGGGGTCGTCGGGTGCTGTGAAAGCTAAATACTGCTTTAGTGAGCATAGCTGGGTGGGCGGTTGAGGTCCTCTGCTTTTTTCATGGTTCTAGCTGTTCTCTTTACTGTAGCTTCTGCTTATGGAGTAGCTGACGATGGTGCTGATACTTCCTGTGCGAATCTCTACTTTCTCAACGCGGTGTTTATTTACAGCACCAACTTATCGGGCAATATCCTATATATAGAAACACCAGTGAACTTCACTGATTTCGGTGTGCGGCAGGAGGCCCGGCTAGTCATCAGCAGAGGGGTTTTCAGGGACAGCAGTGGTTACTACTACGTAGAGGTAGGCCCTGAGGGCCCGACGTACGCGTACGTATTAATGAAGGTTTCGATCTGCTCTAGGAGCTTCGACTACGCCATGAGTACTGTGAAGAAGGTCCTAGCGGACCCTAGTAGCGCTCTGCGGGAGGCTTCAGGTGCTGTAGGGAGCGTCCCAGAAGACCTCATAGGTAGGTTCCCGGAGAATGTAGCGACATCGGTTAGGGCCGACTTCGAGGCTTGGCTTAAGGGCTTCAGCTGGTACCAGAACGAGAGCGTAGCCAGCCACCCACTCGTGGTTTCTGTTTTCGGGGCAGCCTTCATCTACCTAGGCAACTACATAAGGTACTCCGCAAACTTAACCCCGAGATCCCTAGATGAGGTAATCTCAAGGAGAGAGGGGGACTGCGACGACATGAGCAGGCTCCTGCTAGTACTCCTCTGGTCCTACCGCATACCGTCCCTGATGCTCCTAGGGTTCGTCTCACTACCGGACTTCAGCGTGAGGAGCTCCTTGGGAGGCCTCGAATACGTGTTTCTAGGTGGGGGACCCCACGCCTTCGTGATGGCCTACGCTCAGGGCTACGGCTGGCTATCGCTGGACCTCCTAGCAGGTTCCCTACTGACACATCCATTTGTCGTGTGGGGCACATCTAGGGACGTTGAGATCAGCCCCGAAAGCGTTGAAGGATTCGTGGAGCTCCACAGGAGCATCTCCGGGAAGCAGCTGATCGCTTCCTTATCCGCAGGTGACCCTGTTACTGGAAGCGCTAAAGCTCTCGAGGAGTTCATAAACACCACGCTGAGCATAGCAAGTCCGGCAGGTCAGAGCCAGAACCAGGGGAAGCAGCCGCCTGTAACTACTTCCGCAGGTAGGGAAGAGCCACTACATGAGCCTAGGTCGGCCCTTTCAGTGCTACTACTAGCAGCAGCCGCAATAGCTTCACTACTCGGTATTGTAGCACTCATATCGGCTTCAAGATCTTTAAAGGGGACCCAGCAGACACCCTCATCCCTGAGGGATCGGCCAGCAGTACCTTAAACGTGGGGACCCGCGGACTTCCCTCCACCCCTTCCTCAATGCTGGGATTTCAGATGTGATCGCGGCAGGAACTTCTCTAATACGAAAGCAGCTAGATAGATCGCGAATGATAGGACAAGTATGACCACCTCCTTCGGTATGGGTGGCTGGATCTGTTGATTGGTTGCTAGCACTAGCGCTAGGGGGAAGCCTAAGAGCACCGTAGCTAGGTATGATAGCCTGCTTCTCGGTCCGTAGATGGAGAACAGGTATAACGGTAATAACGGTAGGAGGAGTGATGATGATGCTACGGCTAGGTCGACCACGAAGGCAGGTGTAGTCAGGGCGAATGCGTAGACAATTAGCGTGATGACTACTATCACTGCCTTGCCTGCGAGCAGCCTCAGCTTCTCCGGGATAGGTGTGTCGTAGGACACCATAGAAGATATCGTCAGCACTATCGAGTTCACTGTGGAGGTTGCCGCAGCTATTATAGATATAGCTGTCAGTACCGTGAGTGCTGGGTGAGCATAGGACAGTATTTGGGGGGTTACATTGTTCCATGTTGCTCTACTCCTTACATCTACTTGGATCGGTAGTGCTCCGAGCTCCGACAATCCCCTGGCGAGGAGCCCTATGAGGACCGCCATGACGGTGTATGCTAGACCGAACACGGAGAATAATAGGACCATGCGTAGATAGGACTTTCTGTCCTTAGGTAGGTAGAGCCTCTGGAAGACCTGGGGGTTGGTGAGCGCGAAGAATATCCAGGGTGTGGTATACGCTATGAGGGTTCTCGGTGTCCAGAAGTTGTTCAGTGGGCTCAGCAGCCCTAGATCCCCCAGCTTCGACACTGCCTCGGAGGGGGTTACTGAGATTAACCATGTCGTGAGTGCGAGCGCTCCTACGACCATGATGAATCCCTGTGCCGCATCTGTCCAAGCAACCGATCTTAGGCCGGCCGTCAACGTGGTTAGGATAACTATCGCCGCAACCACGGTCATTGAGGCCCTGACGTCAAGCAATCCTCTACTAATCCCCGACAGTATGGCGGCTGGCCCGACTATCTGGACTGCTGAGTACGGGATCAGGGCTACCGCATTCATAGCGACAGCCAATGCGGTTCCCCAGTAGGAACCTAGGGAGTCCTTGAGGAGCTGTGTCGGCGTTACGTACCCCCTCCTTCTAGAGAGCTCCCACACCTTCGGCCCGACTATTGCGAGTATAGCTACGGTCGCCACTAGGTAAGATAGCTCGAAGACTAGGGCCCCGACACCAGTAGCGTAGGAGAGCCCTACAAGCCCGACCATCATGAAAGCACTGTACGTGGTTGCTGCGTATGTCATGGCTGATACGAACCCTGATAAGCCCCTGCTGGCAATAAAGTAGTCTACTGGGTCCCCAGTCCTAGTCCTTAATCTACTCCACAGAGTTACTAGGGCTATTATCGCTAAATACGCACCTAACGCTACTACGAGCTCACTCAACCTCCGCCCACCTCCGCAGGTAGGAAGCTGCTGTAGCTATGGATACAGTGGCGAGGGCTATGTACGTGGCGAATGTCAGCATGGTTCTATCCCCTGAGAGTAGGTATGGGAGGGTCAGCGCCAGCACGACATAAACCACTAGGGCAGCCTCAAGCACCCGCATGCCATCACCAAAGAACACGTGTTCGTTTAGCTATAAAAGCTTTGTTCCTGAATCGCTGTGGGAGGCATGGGGGAGGACCTGAGAGGTAGGTTATTGAAGCTCCTAGAGAGCTACGGAAGGGACGGTGTGTCCCAGGGAGAGCTAGTAGAGGTCACCGGCTACTCGAAGAGCTGGATCTCCGAGCTCCTCAAGGAGCTGGAGGAGAGGGGGGTACTCGCCAGGGTCCCGGGGCCGGGGAAGACCAAGCGGGTAGTTCTATCCAAGTACCTAGACCCCTCCCTGGGGAAGGTCGTGAGGCTCGGCCTAGTTAGGGCCTCCGAATATCTGTTCCTCCAAAACTTCATCTCGCGGTTGAGGAGCCATGGCTATGAGGTCGAGCTCGTTATCTTCGGTAGCGTATCGGAGGCTACAGCTGCCCTAGCTAGAGCTGAAGTCCACCTAGCGATAGCACCCATATACACCCAAGCAGTCTTCAGAGCTCTGGGGGCACCAATAAGGGCGTACCCTGGCGGCGCCATCGGTGGAGCATCCCTCGTGTACCGAGACCTAGAGGGCCCCGTCCTAAGTAGTAGGGCGTCCACCATGGAGGTAGCCACAGTAGTCCTAAGTAAGTTCTTGGGGACTGAACTGAGTAAGCTGGGATACTATAGAGTACCCGAGGAAGGTGTTGAGGCCCTCATACATGGCCGCACCAGCGCATTAACGATCTGGGAACCGTACGCCACCCACCTAGAATCCCTCGGCTTTAGAAGGATCAGGCTCTCCGATTTCATCGGGAAGTACTACTGCTGCACCCTAGCGAGGCACGAAAACCTAAGCCACCGAGCCAGCGACGACGTCAAGGAATCGTGGACAGAGGCTCTAGCAGAAGCTAGAAAAAGCCGGCTAGTAGGAGAACCCCTCAGCATCTTAGGGATGGATAGATCCGCCGCAGAAAGAGCATTAAAAGAGTACGAATACTTAGAACACATAGAGTGGGAATACATAAAAAATGTCTTGGACTACGCCTCCGGGTTCCTCCTCAACATATCTTTAGTTAAGGAGCTGTTAGAAAACTGAGGGATCCTCTCCGGGAGGAATCATAACTCCAGTAGCAGATATATCTCTGCTCTTCAGTATTAGAGATACTGCTAGGATGGCAAGTGGTGCGTACCTTGCTACCTTCAATAACCTAACGTGGTTCTTTACCTTCATATTTTTCCCCACCACGTTAGGAATGCTTCCAATATATAGATTTATTACAAAACTGTAGAGAATCTATATATACCTACTACATAAATATCTTCCCACTTTACATGATTAGCTAGAGGCACCTACCCAAATAAGTCCTGTAATAAATTCAGGGACCAGAACTATTCTATCACTCTTTCTTGATATACTTAAGAACCATCCTCAAAGAGCTGTCGAGCCAGGTTTTTCTTATAGGCGAGTACTCTACTTCTCTTACAGAAGGCACCTGGAAGTTCCTCAATGTACCGAGGTCTCCCATAAAATATTCCGCTACCTCAAGTCCACTTTCTTGTGCTGTGTCCCTCAAGGCTGTTGCTATACCTCTAACGGCGTCTATATTCGGTGGTAGAAGAAACTGTACACTCAACAACTTAACGTCTTTAGATACAACAGCTGATACCGTTATTGGGTAACTTATGACGGCATCAAAGAACCTCAGCAACTCTCTCTCTTTTCCGCGGATTAGCGGCATGAGAATTATTCTTGATTTAGTCAATAAGTTTCCTATCTTTCTAATTCTAATTCCCCTTAGAACCCTCTCGGAGTGTTCTAGGTGTTTCTCGTAGGTATCTCTCTTCATGCCTAGCTTTACGTCCATGCTTTCAGTTGTCAGAGGGTTCAGCTCCATTGAGCTCAGCACGAGGAGGTCTTTATTATCTATCCTTACCTTAAGCTCCCGACTAAACACCTCTGCCTGAAGATGCTGTAAGTTATCTTCGTCTTTTCTCAGCCTCTTCCTAAGGTGGTCCTCCATCTTCTTAGGGCTAAAAAGGCTGTCCGGGTTTTCCACTAACTCGGATGCGTAGGAGCTTATATCGGCTCTGCTGAAGATCCTCTCGAAGAACGTGTAGTGCTGGATCCCTACCTCCTCCAACTTCCTCGGCCTAAATGTCTCGGGGTAGTAGAAGGTGAGCACAGTTCCTGCTGGAACTACGTTCAGGCAGCTCCTCAAAAAAGGTATTGTAGGTGGCAGCTTCACACATTCAACTGTTTTAGGCACATACACCAAGGCCATCCCCAGCTTCATGAGGTGGATGTGGTAGTCGAGCCTAAGAGATATTAGCCCGTCATCATGGAGCTTCGCTATAGTCCTCAACTTCTGCAACGCCGCGGTCCTCCTCCTCACACCGGACCTCACCAACTCCTTGAGAACCCTGTAGAAACCCATCCTCCTCACGCTGTAGAGAGCCTCGTAGATCTCCCCCAGCGACTCCAGCATCTTACTGCTACCTAAATCCAGCTCAGATCCGTAGGACATCCTACCTCACCACACCCTCCCAGCGCGGAACACCGAACCCCCGCCTACCAGCTACAGGTTCAGACCATACGCTAATAGGGCACCCACGATCTTTTACTGATCTCCTACTTCCACCTAACGATCCTAACCCACCTACTGAACCAGCACACTGAGACCCCGAAAACCACCATCCACAACCTACTACCTCATTACCCCACCGACTCACTATGCTGCCTCCATACTTCCTCTGACTTCAGGTACTATTAAGACTGGAGCTATTTCCGGTACTGACCTCCTCCCCGCCCCGAAGGGCGAGGGTTCCCTTTAGGGGGTTCATCGGTTCCCCGCATCTGTTCGGGGCTACATCTGTAAACCCGGCAAAGCCGTTGCCTGTTAGTGGATATGGGATCCTGAGAACCGCTTTAAGAGGATGATGTACGGTTCCACACCGTGCCGTGAGGAGCTCAATGGCGGCTGTAAACCTTGAAACATCTCAAGCTATACTAAATGACTACTCTTGAAGCGGATCTGTGAACGGCTTATTGGGGGCTACCAAAGATGAGGTAGAGCTCTACCGCTGTGGCTAGGGAAACTATAAGTATGAGATATCCGGCGGCCACGGCCTCTACTATCAGTATTGAGAGACCTCTTTTTACGTACCTCCTCGCCAGTATCACCACACCCCCGAAGGTGTGTAGAGCGGTAGCCACAGTAGTTGAGTATCTAAGGAGAGGGTGGGTGTGGATGTACTGTGAGTTTCTGTAGCTGAAGCCTAGGTACTCGGTGAGCTCTGGAACTACGAGCCCGTAAGCACTCAGCACATAAAGGAGCATCGATACGGCTAAGGGTATTGAGGTGGTCTCAACTACCTTTAGCCAGAAGTAGGCAGACCTTGCCCTCAACACAGCTACCTCAGGGAATTTAGTGTTGGAACTAAGAACTGCCCTTAGGAACCCTTCCTGAGCTTCCCGTAGAGAGCGCTGAGCTCCTCAAAGCTTGTTCTAAACGGCTTCTCGGGTACTCCCACTGGGAACAGGTAGAGAGGTCTCTCATTTCGGGCTGGTGAGATGACTTTCGATACCTCCTCATCGTAGAATGCCCCTATAGCTACTGTGCCTAAGCCTAAGGCCGTCGCCATCAGATATATGTTCTGTCCTACATGGCCTAACTCCATGTGTACGTACCTTATACCCCTCTCGCCGTACCTACCCGTAGTTCTCTCGTACACAGCACACAGAACTATGGTTATAGGGGCCTCCCTAACCCAGTCCTGCCTGAGTGATGCTTTCCATAGGTCAGTTCTGTAATCACCCTCCTTGACTAACCTAAGGGAGTGCCTCATGTAGTCGTACTTGTAAATACCAGCCCTCAGAAACCCTCCATCACCTAGCTTAACACCCCTATCCCCTACAACAACGTAAACCTCCAGAGGGTATGTAGCCCCAGCACTGGGGGAGGTCCTCCTATACCACCCTAAGCCAGCATCCTCGACGATGCCCTGAGCTGCCCAAAGAAGCATCGACAGCTGAGCTAAGTCCAAGGGTTCGGAGCGCCACTCCCTCACACTCCTCCTGAGGAGGAGTGCCTCCTCAACTACAAGCTTAGTGACCTTAGTAGGTAGAGGTAGTAGTACCTCGCTTTCCAATACGACAGCACCGCGACTATATGCTTCAGGAGGCATATATAGAGGAATGATCACATAGGCAAGTATGGCCAGCACTAAGACCGTGGATAACAGTATATGTAAGCACCTCATTTTAGGCCCTTCAGTAAACCGCTTCAGGCTTCATATTCCTGATGGTGGGCTATAGTATCAGCTGGTGTGAACTAGGGACTGAGTTCTCAATTACCTTAGGCTATAGAATCTTCAATCAAGTCGCTGACTATGGGAACCTACATGTTTATGAGAAAAAGTGGCTGTAGCTTCGTTGGGTTCTATCGGTTACTTAAGCTACTTAGGCGGCCACACCCTGTCGAAGAAGATGTTCTTGGCGGTAGCACTTAGAGGGATGCCTAGCACTATGTCAGCCTCTAATAGCTTTAGCTTCTTTGCGGCTACTCCCACGGTGTACATTACCCTATTGTCTACGTTCATTAGAGATGCTGTCTTAATGGCTGATCCCACAGCTATGCCTAAGTTCAGCAAGCTCATCGCTAAGTTCAGGTCTATCCCAAGTTCCTTGGGTTGCTTCATCTTGAAGTCCACTATTTTACCTCCGATAAGTACCACGGCCTTAGATCTCCTAATGTTTGAGGCATCCCTAGCGAAGAAGTCCCCGTACTCGCGGGCCATCTCCTCCATAGCTACTGCCAGCTGCTCGAGCTCTTCCTCTCTGTCCAGTATCCTCACCTCCACATTATCTATCCCCCTACCTTTCGGTGCTGTCACAGCTGAGAGTGCCATCAGTTTAGCTACTTGGAGCACCCCCTCCCTAGTTGCCTCAGATCTGTCTATCACTTAAACACACCCAGACACCTATAGGCTAGAGGTTAAATCATTCCTAAGCTCTCTACTTCTGGAGGGAGTTACTGCCGCTTAGGGTCTAGGCTCGCATGTTTCTAAGCTTATCTACATATGACCGAAGACTATGTGGGATGGGTTTGAGGGTCGCTGTTACGGGTGGAGCAGGCTTCATCGGTAGTCACCTAGTTGAGAGGCTTGTTGAGCTGGGACACAGCGTCGTGGTCGTAGATAACCTAAGTAGCGGCTCTCTGAGCAACTTGGGGAAGGTTAGAGATAAAGTGGAAGTGAAGATCGCGGATGTGAAGGACCTTGAGGCCTGCCTAGATGCTTTTAAGGATGTTGATGTGGTTTACCACCTCGCAGCTAACCCGGAGGTTAGGGTCAGCGTTACGAACCCTAAGGTCCACTTCGACGAGAATGCGTACGCTACGTTCGTAGTTGCCGAGGCATCCCGTCTCTCCAACCGCGTTAAAGCCATCGTGTTCGCGAGCTCCTCAACTGTTTATGGGGATGCCTCCGTACCGACGCCAGAGGATAGTATCTTGAGACCTATAAGTGTGTACGGTGCGTCGAAGGCTGCAGCGGAGCTCATACTTCATAGCTACGCACATCTCTACGGGATGAAGGTCGTAGTCCTCCGTTACGCTAACATAGTCGGTCCTAGGCTAAGACATGGGGTGATCTACGACTTCCTCATGAAGCTATCGAAGAACCCGGACGTTCTGGAAGTTCTGGGTGACGGTAGTCAGAGGAAGAGCTATCTCCACGTAGACGACGCTGTCGACGCCACAATCCTAGCAGCTGAGTCATCTGGGGGTGTCTTCGAGGTCTACAATGTAGGTAACATCGACTGGATTGAAGTCTCTGAGATAGCGAGGATAGTTAGCAAGGTCCTCGGCCTGAAGCCGCGGGTAGTGTTCACAGGGGGTACGAAGGACGGTAGAGGGTGGCCGGGGGACGTCAAGTTCATGCTACTAAGCATAGACAAGATAGCCTCCCTAGGGTGGAGACCGAAATACAGTAGTGCGAAGGCTGTTGAGCTGGCAGCACAGTCTATGGCTGCCGAGCTAGGTCTGCTGAGATCTCACACATGAGCTCAGCTAACACACTTGGGGATGGTCACGCCCGAATCCCTAGGCTCTAGGGATTGGAGGTCAGTCGGGTAGCAGCCTGAGGGTGAGGCCGCAGTCCTTCAGAACCCTGTAGACGTCCGACACTACTTGCACTAGCGATGTATGGTCTGTACTCTCAACCACTACCTTAACAGATCCCGCCTGGAGAAGCTCATACGTGATCTGCGCTGGCTTAACTATCTGAGGTGCTACCTTAACTAGGCAACCCCTATACGAACATAGGAACGACGTGTGTGTACCCACGCAAGAACCGGAAGCAAAGAGCTGCTCCCCCAGCCTAGCTAAGCATGAGATCTCCTCAGGTAGGCCCTTAAGCACCACATCGTAAACCACCCTAAACACTGTGCCCACATGGAAACATTGCTCTGGTGGGGTTATATCCTCTGGTTCTACCCGCACCCTTTAGGACACTCATTGCCCCGCTTTTTGGATCCTGAGGAGGTTTTCCGGTGTTTTGATAGCTATCATTGCCGCTCCCACAACCACCACGAGGTCTCCTAGAGGTGTTAGAAGCATGCGGGGAGGTCTGTTGATTAGGTACTTCCCGACCTTACTAAACGTAAGGTTCGCGAAGTCTGGGTTCCTTAGTGAGATCGATCCCCCTAATGTTAGGACCTCGGGGTCGTAGACGTTTATGACTGAGGCCAAGCCCGCTGCGTTTATCTCAGCAAGGAAGTTCACTAAGTAATCTGCGAAGGGATCTCCCAGCTTCCAGTACCTGAAGAGCTCCTCCGGGCTGATGCCCCCTGTTAGGGACTTTTCGAGGGACTCTGTTCGAGGACCTCCCCACTCCTCTGCTAGGATCTTAGCGGTCCTCGGGATGTTAGCTCCCGATGATATGCCCTCCCAATGTCCCAGACCTCCACAACCGCACGTAAACCTCCCGCTGGTATCTAACACGATGTGGCCCACCTCATGCGCGTTACCGTCCTTACCCAGAAGGAGGTGATCATCGACGACGGCCCCGCAACCTATCCCAGTACTTAGAGTCACGTAGACCACGTTACTATGTCCTACACCAGCACCAGCTCTATACTCACCCCACACCGCGGCGACGCAGTCGTTCACTACGTAAACATCGACACCTAGTTCCCTCTGTAGGGGCTCTCTCACCTTAAAGCTCCTTAACCTAACATTTGGCGTGCCGACTACGTCTCCTTTTCGGATATCGAGAGGTCCTATCGTACCTACACCCACAGCTACCAACGTTGCTCCCACCCTAAGGAGCAGGTTTCGAATTAGGGAAACCACCAGCAGAGCTATTGACGAACTATCCCCCCATTGCGGAGTGCTAGTCGATTCTACCAGTACGATATCCCCGCTAAGCGATACCAACCCGACGGCGACCTTAGTAGCACCTATGTCAACACCAGCAACTACTCTCACGCCTGACCTCCTCCCCGCCCTGAAGGGCGAGGCTTTCAGTTGCTTTCAGCTGTAAGCACCCAGCTACTGAGGTAGAGAGATAAAATAGTGCTCAATTCTGCTCGCACCCTAAACCGCTGCGGCTAGCTAAAAACCTAAGTAGGTGGGTGTTCGGATACGGCTGGAAGTGTTTATCTTTTGCTTAATTTAAACGGTGTTACTACACTGCCGTAGGCTGCTCGGGTCTCTTCTAGCCTCCCCTTCTGCTCTCGGAGAATCTCGAAGAGCTCTGGCGGGCTGTCCGGTACTTCCGAGTACATTCTCCAAACCCTCTCCACTTTCTCTATGAGGTTACCCACCCTTATAGCAAACTCTTTCGAGTACCGCTCCTCTCTGTAGTCCTTACCTAAGTGCGTACTGAAGAGCTTAACTAGGTCCTGGTAGATCGGTATGTAGCCGACAGGAGTCTCTATGGCATCAACATCGCCGTGGACTCTGAGCTCCATCCACTTAAGCCACACTCTCTTGTCCACCTTGTCCGCTATGAACCTACCTGTCTCATCCTTTAGGAAGTAGTTAGTGCTGAATACTTTCGGCCTCAGAGACAGCTTCTCACCGAACCTTAGATGTAGCTCCACGTACTTACCAGGAGATATGGACAGGAAGTCGAGTATCGCGAACGGGTTGAACTCCATCTCCCCAACCCTCTCAAGGATCGCGGCGGTTTTCTCCGACTCCAAGGACGCCCCCATAGTCACTATCCCGTGAGCCCAGTCAAACGCTTCGAGTACTGGAGGCATTGTGATGGAGTCCCTACCACCGAACAACATGGCATGTATTGGAACACCGTTCGGGTCATCGATCTTTGGATCCAGCTTTTTGAGGTACCTTATCGACGTTGTGAACCTAGCATTGGGGTGTGAGGGAAGAACCTCATGCCCGTCCTTATCCTTCTTTCCCGGCCACCACCTCCCGGCGTAATTGATCCCTGACCTAGGCTCGCCGGTCTTACCCCTCCACCACACCTCGCCGTCGTCGGTTAGCAGGACGTTCGAGAATATAACCTCGGTCTCAGGAGACGTGAGTATCTCGTAGATCTCCGGATCATCGGTCGGGTTAACACCATCAATTATCCCGAACATGCCTACCTCTGGGTTGACGCCTCTGGGAACACCTCCGACATTCTTTATGATGGCCAGGTCATCACCGATCACCGTATCCGCTGCGAAAGCTGTGGATGTTTTCCCGCAGCCGGCTGGGAAAGCACCGGTGAAATAGGTGACCCTGTCTCCAGGACCTTTAATGCCGGCAATGAACATATGCTCGCAGAGCCAGCCCTCCTTGTAGCCCTTATAGACGCATAGCCTCAACATGAGCTTCTTAAGACCCACTGTATTACCTGCGTACTGCGTGTTGATGCTGTACACGGTGTTACCTTCGAGGTCTATGTATATCCTCCTCCTCTCCGTGTTCTTGCTCCACCCGTTCTCATCTCTCTCACCAGCCGAGTGGAAGAACCTCGCGTACTCGAGGTTGGGGGCCCTCTTAACGAAGTCGTCGTAGCACACTCTGTAAAGTATGTTCTCGCTGTGGGTGACGTAAGCTGAATCCGTCAACTGAACCGCGTAGAGAGTGAAGTCTGAGTTCTTAGGTCCGAAACAGTAGAACGCTATGAACAGCTCCTTACCGCCCATAATACCTTTCGACAGCTCCAGAACCTCCCTTATCCCAGAATCCCTATCGTACGTATTTATCATCGGGATCTGTGAACCTCCAGGAACTAGTATCCTAGTGTTCTTCCTGTCTCTCGCTAGGTCCTTAGGGCCGTCGAAGTGCACTGTATGCCTCGGATGTTTCGTGGGGAGTTCTTCCCCCCTCTCAACAGCCGCCCTAGCTACGTACTCTATGTCCTCCTTGCTACCTGTCACCACGTAAACTCTCGACGGTCTAGCGATATCTATCATCTCAGCTATCCACTTCAAGAGGGAGTAGCTCCTGATCTTAGCCAGCTTGGAGTACGCATCAGGCGGTAGAACCCTAGACAAATATTCTAACAACCCTTTGAGATCCTCCGTCTCTGATGCTTGACTCATTCTGGGTTCCACCAGAAATTTGTGTTCGAACCAAAAATACTATTGCGGGCTATCCCTAGCTCGTCTCAACATGTTACCTTAGGTTTAATATAATTTATAGTCCTTATACTGATCTCCTCGCCCTTTAGGGCGGGGCTTTCAGCTGTAACTACACCAACCAAAGAACACGATGAAATCATGCCGAAGAAGCTCTACGAACCTTAACGGGCATGATGATGTCCCTGAGATAGAAATATTGTTGAAGGTTGGTGGTCGAGAGCCAAACAACAATATGTTGCGGGCTCTGCCCCACCGAGAGCCGGCTACACAGAATACTTTTAATACTAGCTCGCACAGTTAGTTATGTGAGTAACGATGTCCTCTCAATTAAAGGTTGAGAGTCCTCTGAAGATACTGAGAAGCGGGATCGCGAAGGGTACATTAGTTAAGGTTAAGGGAGGATCTACCTACGTGGGTAGGCTGGTCATGGTGGACAGCACCATGAATGTTGTTCTGAGCGACTGCAAGGAGGTGGTGTGGAAAGATGGTGACCCGGAGATAGTTGCCGACTACGGTACGGTTCTTATTAGAGGTAGTCAGATAGTCTACGTGTCTGTTAATTTCGAGCTCGAGAAGTAGCTCCGCGATCTTAAGCAGATAAAGAATTTAATTGCGTTAGCTTCGTAAACAACTAGGTGTGCGATGTGGCCTATGAAGGATTTGAGATATCTGTGAGCATGCTGAGGTCCGCTCCGACGGAGGAGCTCCCTGTAGAGCTTGTTGAGAGGAAGGGGTTAGGACATCCGGACTACATAGCAGATGCTGCTGCGGAGGCGTCGAGTGTCGCGCTTTCTAAGTACTACATCGACCGCTTCGGCACGATACTACACCATAACCTCGATAAAGTGTTGGTTGTCGGCGGGCAGTCTAGGCCTGTCTTCGGAGGCGGGGAGGTCATTCACCCCATATACATAATCGTGGCAGGTAGAGCTACTGAGTTCGTCACTACCGGTACATCCTTCGAGAGAGTTCCGGTGGGGACTATAGTAATCAGCGCAGTTAAGGACTGGATAAGAAAGAACTTCAGGTTCTTAGATCCCGATAGACACGTAGTTGTGGACTACATGGTTAGAAGTGGGAGCGTTGACCTCGTAAAGACCTTCGAGGCTGGTGCCAAGAGCGTGCCACTAGCTAACGACACTAGCTTCGGTGTCGGTTTCGCACCTCTCACACCACTGGAGAAGCTCGTTCTTGGTGTCGAAAGAGAGCTGAACTCCCCGAAGTTCAAGGGTGAGCTCCCGGAGCTGGGGGAGGACATCAAGGTAATGGGGCTCAGGGTTGGGAGTAAGATCAAGCTGACCATAGCGGCTGCCCTGATATCCCACCTCATACCGGACTCTGACCACTACATGTCCGTTAAGGAGGAGGTAAAGAACCGCGTGCTAGACCTAGCAGCTAGGATAGCCCCCAAATCAGAGGTTGAGGTCTACGTTAACACCGCCGATAATCCGAAGCTGGGAATTTACTACATGACAGTTACTGGAACATCAGCCGAGCACGGCGATGACGGTGCTACTGGCAGAGGTAACAGAGCGTGTGGGCTAATCACGCCCATGAGGAGAATGAGCCTCGAAGCCACCGCTGGTAAGAACCCCGTTAGCCATGTGGGGAAGCTCTACAACGTCCTCGCATATAAGATCGCTGAGAGGGTGACTAAGGAGGTTCCCAAGGTAAGGGAGGTATATGTAGAGCTACTGTCGCAGATAGGAAGACCTATAACAAAACCTCAAATTGCGAACGTCTCGATCCTCCCGGAGAACCCGGAAGGCTTCGGTAACCTCAAGAGCGATGTAGAGTCGATAGTACGTGACGAATTGAGTAAGATCACGTCCCTAACTGACCTAATAGTCCATGAGCAGGTCCAACTCTTCTAGTTTTTTACCTGATGATTTGTGGAAACCGGGTCTGAGAATGATGATAGGCCGGGTTATGAGGGTGACATGAAGTCTACTTCGGAAAGTACTTAACGCTATGTTCCACTTTTGCTGGGTGCTGGACCTGTCGGTCGCTATGGTTGACGTAAGTGGTAAGGGGGAGATAGTTAGGGTAGCTAGGGCTGAGGGTGTCATTAGGTTAAGTCCTGAAACCATCAAGCTGATAGTAAGTGGTAAGGTAGAGAAAGGCGATGTCTTTACGGTCGCTAAGGTTGCTGCGATATCGGCAGTGAAGAGGACTTGGGATATCCTACCTCTATGCCATAACATCCCCATAACACATGTCGATGTGTCTTTCGAGGTCGTAGGTAACGATGGAGTGAGGGTTGAGACCGAAGTTAAGGCAGTCGCTAAAACTGGGGTGGAAATGGAGGCGTTAGTAGGTACCTCAGTAGCTCTACTCACGATATGGGATATGGTCAAGAAGTATGAAAAAGATGAGAGAGGGCAGTATCCGCACGCCGCAATAGAGTACATTAGGGTAGTTGAGAAGGTTAAAGGCGGAGAAGGGGCGGCGACCGGACGTCCAGAGCCCCGCATCCTTGGCCGCTAGACGACCCGGCTACCAACCTATGCTGGTCTTTGGATAGGGGTTTATAAGCTTTTCTCATCAGCTGTCCTAGATTGAGACCCTCGCTCTAGGATCGATACCCAGCCACATCCTACTGACACTTAACTATAGGAGGGATGTTGAGTAGTCGTAGTTCCTAAGAGGTCCTCACCTTTAGTGCAGAGAAAAACTGGTTCTAAGGCTCGCTTGGCTTGCTGAGTACCTGGAGTATTTTCTGGATCTCGCTGGCTATCTCCTCGGCTACAGCTTCAAGAAACTGCCTACCCTTTTCGGGGGATGCTTTAGTTGCTTTGCCTAATACTGCCTCCGGATACATCGCCTCGTCTATGATGGTTGAGAACGTGGAAACCCTGACCCGCACTTCATGTGTATGGTCTTTGGCTGAGTCCATATCGACGTAGTCGGGTGCTATGCTCATCATTACGCTGGTCTCGTCCTCGCCGGCATGGCCAGGCGACTCGAAGAGGGTTTCCCTCACTTTCTGGCCTACGTCCTTCCACCAGTCGATAACCATTATGGCTCTTTCCCTGAATTCTGAGGCCACCTCCCTAGCAACCTCCCTAAGTATGTAGCTGTTGCCGCCGTGGCCGTTTATAACTACCACAAGCAAATATCCGTTCCTCAGGATCTCTCTAATAACGCTCTTAACGTAGCTATGGAGTGAGTTGGGCTCAACATCGATAGTACCGCCAAACCTCCTCAAACTCAGGCTAGAGCCGTACCATACTGGTGGGAAGAGATGTGCCCCCATCTTCTCGGAAACCATCGATGCGACGGTCTCAGCCTCTAGGGTATCTGTCCCGAGGGGGAGATGATCGCCGTGTCTCTCTACAGACCCTACTGGGAGTATAGCGACAAGCTTAGGCGCAGAATCGAACCTCCTGCCACTCATGAGCCATATCTTTTGGGTTCCCACAGAGCTCCACCACTAAGTCGCTGAGCGTGAACAAAAATTTCTAGGCTTCTAGCTATGTGGTCCAGCTACCGATACACTTAAATTTCAGCCTTAGAGCAGACTGCGTGGCTGTGTGCGATGGGTTCCACAGCTCCCTTACTAGAGATATTCCTGGAGTTCCTGAAGATTGGGCTCTTCCTGTTTGGCGGTGGGTACGGTGGGCTGGCCCTCCTACATAAGGAGCTGGTAGAACTCAGGGGGTGGATTAGCGATAAAGAGTTCGTCGATATATTGAGCATTGCTGAGAGCACTCCGGGGCCTGTAGCCGTGAACTCGGCGACCTACATAGGCTATAAGCTCGGCGGCTTACCGGGCTCTATCGTAGCTACGGTGGGAGTGGTGCTACCTCCTTATGTGGTCATATTGCTGATAGCAGCATTTCTTAGACCCTACATGACTACGGATATAGCTAGAGTGGTCTTTAGGGGTATAAACGCTGCCGTAGTTGCCTTAATACTTTACGCACTGCTATCAGTCGGTAGGGCGGCACTAACCACAAAAGCTCCACCATTCATAGACATAATAGCTACAGCTATCTTCGTAACATGTTTCCTCATGTTGTGGCTACTCAGGATCCATCCAATATATGTAATAGTGCTATCAGCAGCTATGAGCATGTTAATCTACATGATAGCTAAGCTGTAGATCCCTGAAAGTCACGCCATCATAACGAGGACTTAGGTCGCTTAAAGGGGCCGGGCTTTGTGCGTGGTTAGGGAAGCAGCCGCATACTGAGAGTATACAGACCTAGGTTTTTCTTGTGCTGATAGCTGAGGAGAGAGGTGTTGCTTGGAGTAACTTGATTAACCTCTCGGATACTCTGAGATCCCTCCCAGTCTGGAATATGTACTTGACCCGCACGTCCACTATGTCTTCGTGTGAAGCTATGCGCTCGATAGCCCTGGCTAGCCCTACATCATCTGAGGCTACTACCTTGGCCATTATAGGGTAGTCACCGCTTATTTCATATACCTCCACTACCTCGTCTCTAGCAAGTAACGAATCTATCACTGCTGAGACGGTCTGCGGTCGTGGCTTGATCTCTACGAACGCTTGTGAGAGCATCCCTAGCCTAGCTAGGTCTACCTCGACTGTGAACCCTCTAAGGACACCTAGGGATTCAAGCTTCTTTATTCGCGTGTATACTGTGGAAACCCCTAGGTTGAGCCTAGACGCTATACCACGTAGAGACACCCTAGAGTTCCTAACCAGCTCTATAAGTATCATCCTATCCACATAGTCAAGCCCTCTAGACATCCACACCACCAACGGCTTCTACGGTAAGCTACCTTAAAACATCAGCAGGAACTGATCTGACCTCATTCAACTTTGAAACATAATCTCTTCATAGGGGTTGAAGAGACATCCGTTTGTCCCTAGATGCTCGTCCTCACCTGCTTATATTCATTCACAGCACCTAGGGAGCTTCCACCTAGCCCACAGGGACTTGGGGATCCCCGTGGGTTCATGGGCGGCCGTCGAGCCCAACGGCACGGGCTCCCATCTACCCTCAACCCCCTAGGCTCGGAGCATAGCTCCCATCACCTAGGGAGCCCTAAGCAGAAAACAAAAACAGAACTCATAAACTCAACTTCTAGCCATCAACTATGAAACAGCCCTCTCTTTGAAGAATCAGATATACCAGGACCATCGGTCTCCCACCTATATAGTCCTCACTACTATTGGAAGCCTCGCTATTTATGGCGGGAAGCTGTCGGCTAAAACTTCGCGCATTTTAGTTACGAAACATTTAAAAGTGAAGGAACTATAAGCCTTGGACTCCTCTCGATCTTGGGAGTGAAAGCCTCAGTATAGGTGTCACGGAGTGTCTCCTCCGGTAAAGGCTAAGCAGGGTATGTCTTCTGTGGATGTAGCTGTAGTAGTTAGGGAGTTAAGGTCTCTCGAAGGGTGTTCTGTTAGGTCGTTGCTTATGCCCACTAAGGACGTCATAGTCATGGAGCTGGCGTGTGGTGATGACGTGAGATATCTCTTGATGGAGGGGGGTAGGAGGATTCATCTGACTAAGAGGGTTCTAACTACGGAGTCTGTTAAGGTGGTCAAGCTTTTCAGGAGGTTTCTTGAGGGTGCTAAGCTAGTGGGGGTGGGTCAGATAGACTTAGAGAGAGTGGTTTTCTTAGTGTTTAGGAGGGGTGCTAGGCAAAATATTCTCTACGTGGAGCTACTCCCTAGGGGGCTCATAGCTCTGGTAGATGAAGAAGGTAAGATAGTCGCAGTGAACAAAAAGTTTGAGGCTAGGGATAGAGTGGTATCGGTGGGACGTAGCTACACCCCACCGCCTAGCCTACCGAACATAATGAGTGTTGATCCTGTAAAGCTCTCTGAGCTATCCCGAGAACCAGGTAGAACCGTCGGCCAGTTTTTCGTTAGGGACCTTGGGCTACCTCCAGAGCTAGTTAACGAAGTGCTTAGCGAGGAGGAGAGATCTGCCAGGGTATCGGACTTAAGTTCGGAGGTACTCGCGGGTCTGATCTCCAGGGTCCGGAGGGCTCTGGAGGAGATCATTGAGAACCCGAGACCCTGCGCCTTAATCCTCTCTGGGAACATGATTGGTTTCTTCCCGTATAGACCGTTGAAGCTCCCGGATGGTGCTGAACTCGTTGCGTACGACTCTATGAATGCCCTCCTAGATGACTACTTCAGCCAGCTCGACCAGCTTCTCGTGAAGGAAAGGGAGATGGCTGAGTTGAAGAGTGCTGAGGTCGCTGTGGAGAAGACCCTCAAGGAGGCTGAGGAGAGCCTTGAGGGCCTGTCTAGGCGGTATAACGATGTAGCTAGGACCCTAGAGCTCTTCGAGAGGTACTACTACGATATCGAGAGTCTCTGGGAGTGCTCTAGGAAGGTAGTTAAGGAGAGGGGTTGGGATTACTTGAAGGAGTGCGGCCCTGTCTCCGGAGAACCTAAGGACGGCTCCGTGACGTTCGAGTTGCCGGAGGGCGCACTGAAGCTTCTACTCTATGAGGGCGTTGATCAGCAGTATGCTAGGTTGAGGAGGGAGTTCGAACACCTCAGGGAAAAGATCTCGAAGGCTGCTGAGACCGTGAAAGATCTCCGCAGGAAACTAGAGGAGCTAGTAGTGCGGAGGCGGTCCTTAGAGGAGCTTAAGGTTAGGTCTAGGAGGGTTACTTGGTTCAGTAAGTTCCTGTGGATTGAGACATCCGGGGGTTTTCTCGCGATTGGGGGTAGAGATGCTTCGCAGAACGAGGTAATAGTTAGGAAGTACCTAGGAGCCCGAGACATATTTATGCATGCTGATGTGCACGGAGCTGCCGTATTCGCTGTACTAGCTAAGGGTAGGGAAGTACCTGAGAAAGACCTAAATGAGGTGGCCCACCTAGCCGCCTCCTACAGTAAGGCCTGGAAAGCAGGTCTTAGCTCGGTCGACGTCTTCTGGGTCTACGGGGACCAAGTCAAGCTGTCAGCGCCTGCTGGTGAGTACCTACCTAAAGGTTCCTTCATGGTCTACGGCCAGAAGAACTACATACGGGGGGTCAGGCTCGTACTCGGTATTGGAGTGATGTACGTAGGTGACCAGTACGACATCTTCATCGGACCACCTGATCTTGTAAAAAGTAGGGCCTCTGCCTACGTTGTGGTAGTTCCAGGGGATCTAGATGTCGAGAAGGCGGCGGAGGAAATACGGGAGCACCTAGTCAGAAAATGTCCAGACGTGCGGGGGCTAACCACACGCGATGTCGTGAAGTTACTTCCCGGGAAGGTCAAAGTAGTTGAGAAAGCCTGACTACCGGTCAAGGGCTCTGAGTGAAAGCAGTTAAATACGCCTTCCCGATCTAGGGCTGGGGGTGTAACAGTGTCGCAATCTACGCTCCTGGACCTAGAAGGTCTTGCCCTTAACGGATTTGTCACAGAGGTTGAAATGGTGGACTGCGAAAGTGGCGCTCTAAGGAAGTCCAAACTGAAGGTGAAGCTTGCCGATGGGAGGAGTGTTGAGACTGAGTGTGGTCTTTACGAGAGGGTAGTTAGATCCTACCTTATTATGAAGAAATACGTAGAGTTGGGTAGGGTAGTCTCCGGGAAGGAGGTAAGCGAGGAGGTAATTAGGAGCTTAAAGTTCGACGTGGAGTAAGCTTCCTTGTGAGTGTGAGCCTCGCTCTTCGTCCAGGTTAGGAAGGATCAGACTTTCTTAAGTTCTATTTCAACCTTCTCGTCCTTGTCCAAGAACTTCGCGGTAGCGTAGTAACCTGCCATAGCAGGTCCTGGGTTCACAGCCACGGTCCTACCTATGTTCGCTACACCCCTACCCTCGTGTATGTGACCGCAGACGTGGAGGGTTGGTAAGTACTTCTCGACGAGCTCTCTTATTCTTTTAGAGCCTACGTACTCGCCGCTATGGATTCTATCTAAGCCGGACATATAGGGTGGGGTGTGTGTCAGCAACACGTGAGGTTTCGAGGACTTCGACTCGATAGATTTCTCAAGCTCCTCCACGAACGAGCCTAGGTGGGTGTCCGTTAGGTATGATATGCCCCAGAAGGCGAAACCTATACCGCCACCAACCCCGGCTATGTAGAGACCCCCAGCTTCTATGACCTGCTTGTGAATCATGATAACGTTCCCAAAGCTTAGCCTAGCTAGCTCCGGCGGGTCTACGTTTCCTGGGACGACCACAGTTAGCGGTAAGTTGTCGGATAGTATCTCAAGCACATCCCTGTATGCTCCTCCGGAGTAGTTAGAAACATCTCCAGCTACTAGGGCTAGGTCATAGCTCGATGTCCCAACTATCTTTTTAAGTAGTGAGAGCCTCCCATGTATATCAGAGAGCAGTAGAGCCGTTACCACTGAGACCACTACCGACTATTTTTAGTTAGTTATAGCTTTAATCTCTGGGCCTCATAGGTAGGATAAGACAGCTTGTGGAACTGATTATAAGGTTCCACATAAATGAGCTGAAGCTGGACGAGTTCACGGTCTTTAGTGCTCATAGGGACCCTCTCTCAGTGATCGTCGCTACTATACTATCACAGAACACCAACGATAAGAACGCTACTAAGGCCTATAGGGCTCTAGCTGAGACTGTGGGTACACCGCTGAGGCCTGAAGCCCTCCTAGCCTTAGGGGTAGAGGGTATAGCTAGGACCATAAGGGCTTCTGGAATGCAGTACATAAAGGCGAGGGCTATAGTTAGCCTAGTTAGTTCTATAACCATCCAGGAACTTGAGATGCTCGAACCAGAGAGCTTGAGGAGTAAGCTATTGGAGGTGCCTGGAGTCGGCTATAAGACCGCTGACGTCTTTTTACTTATGTATAGAAGGTACCCTGTATTCCCGGTCGATACCCACATTAGGAGGATCCTAGTCAGATACGGAGCAGTTGGATCTCGGGATAACTACGAGAGGATGAGGCTAACTGTCGAGAGGGACCTACCTAGGGACCCCGAGTACCTACTGAAGGCTCACTTAAGCCTAATAAGACATGGAAGAACCGTGTGTAAAGCCTTAAAACCTAGGTGCGGAAACTGTCCAGTAGCTAGCACCTGTCCACGGGTATCTATCTAGCTACCTGACCTCCTCCCCACCCTGAAGGACGAGAGCTCCCCCGGGGCGGTTCCTAGGTTCCCCGCATCTATTTGGGTCTACATCTGTCATCTGCGGGCAGTGACATGGGGAAAAGCAGTAATTTTGTTACGACCGTACACTTAATGGGTAAAGCCGTGAAGCTAGTCGCGGTAGCAGCACATAGTGAGCCGCCGAGCCCTAAGCATGAGAGCGTTATACGCGGTTTCGTCAAGAGCCTACTCGAGTACTGTGGGGAGAAGCCGGTACTTCTAGTCGGTGGATATTGGGGGTTTATGAAGGTGCTAGTTGATGAGGCCGTGAATTCCGGTTTAACCGTAATACTTTTCCCGCCGGTTGAGAAAGAGGAAGTGGAGTTTCCCGAAAACGCCGTTGTCCTGAGGATGGGTCTAAGCTTCAGGCTGAGGAGTGTCGCCATGGTCAGAAGCTCTGATGCTGTGGTGGTCCTCGGGGGCTCTTCAGGTACACTTCAAGAGCTCATCACAGCATATACTGAGGGTAAGCCAGTCTTCATGCTCCTCAGCGGGCTGGCAACAGATAGGGCTGCTAGCCTGGCACCGTACCTTAACGGCAGGAAGCTCTCAGAGATTAGGGTCTACCACGAGGTCGGGGACCTCGCTAAGGATTTGTGCAGATACATAGCTGACGTAAGGGTCAGGCCGTCGAGGTTCGGCTAGGTTCTACCTGGCTGTCTCATCGATTGTTCGTCCTGGAGAGTTGAGGACTCCTTCATGGAGGCTCGCGGCAAATCTTTTTGCTAACTCTGAATTTTTATTTGGGTAGCTGCTTCTTTCTGGGGTGTGCTCAGTGTACGAGAAGCCCTTGATTAAGGTTGAGCCTCCAGGTCCTAAGGCTAGGGAGTTTATGAAGAAACATCACGAGCTCATCATGACGTCTACGCATGACCCGGAGTACCTTCCCCTCGTTATCGAGAGGGCTGTGGGTGTGTGGCTCGTAGATGTTGATGAGAACGTATATCTAGACTTCACATCATCCGTGGCTGTGAACAACCTGGGGTATCCGACGCATCCCGATGTAGCTAGGGCTGTCTCTGAGCAGCTCTCGATCCTGGCTCATGCTGCTGGGACTGACTTCTATAACCCGTACCAGGTCTCCCTAGCGGAGCTCCTGGTTTCTATAGCCCCAGGAGGGTTCGGTAAGAAGGTGTTCTTCTCTAATAGCGGTACGGAGGCTAATGAGGCGGCCATCAAGATTGCTAGGTACTCCACTAACAGGAAGTACTTCTTATCGTTCATAGGTTCGTTCCACGGCAGGACCATGGGCTCCCTCGGTCTCACAGCTAGTAAGCCGGTTCATAAGAAGAGGTTCTATATGTGGATGCCCGGGGTCTTCCATGTTCCGTACCCCAATCCATACAGGAATCCGTGGGGGATAGATGGCTACGAACACCCGGATGAGTTAGTGGGCAGGGTTTTGGACTACATAGAGTATTGGGTGTTCGAACACCAGGTCCCTGCCGACGAGGTAGCGGCAATATTCTTCGAGCCGATACAAGGTGAGGGAGGCTATGTCGTACCTCCAAGGAACTTCTTCCAGCAACTAAAGAAGCTAGCTGACAAGTACGGTATACTTCTAGCGGACGACGAGGTCCAGATGGGTATGGGAAGAACTGGGAAGATGTTCGCCGTAGAGCACTTCGGGGTCTCACCAGACATAATTACGCTAGCTAAAGCACTAGGAGCTGGGGTAATACCCCTAGGTGCGACCATATTCAGGAAAGACCTCGACCCAGAACCCGGCGCGCACAGCAACACTTTCGGCGGTCACGCACTTGCCGCCGTAGCAGCCATTAAGAGCATTGAGATAACTGGGAAGCTCCTACCGCACGTAGCAGAGCTTGAGAAGCTGTTCTTCGAGAGGCTTGCCCCACTTAAGGAGAAGTACCCGAAAGTCGGGGACGTGAGGGGCCTCGGCCTGGCTTGGGGCATAGAGTTCGTAAAAGATAGAAGAACCAAAGAACATGACGCGAAAACCAGAAACAGAGTCGTATACGAAGCCCTAAGAAGAGGCCTCGTACTACTCGGATGTGGAAAGAGCTCGATAAGGCTCATACCACCCTTAGTGATCACAGAGGAGCAGGCCAAGATAGGTCTCGACATATTCGAGGAAGCCGTAAAGGCCGCCCACTAACCCTAACGACTTTAAGCTTATTATTGTGTTTTATTTATGTTTTCTGTGGGCGGGGGTGCCCGAGCCAGGTCAAAGGGGTCGGGCTTAGGCCCCGATGGCGTAGGCCTGCGTGGGTTCAAATCCCACCCCCCGCACCTCAACACCAACCTCTCGATTTTATCACACGGGCTCAGCGAGACAGACCCCTTCTTCCAGGGGTGGCCCCGAACACCCCTAAGGCAGATGCAGACCCAAGGAGCGATGCTGGGGAATGAAAATGAGGCGATGACATGAGAGCTGAACCCCTTAAACGGCGAGGGCCTAGTTATAAAGACACTTATAACCTCGAGTATCTTAGTTATTTGGAGCCGGGGTCGCCTAGCCTGGCCAGGGCGCCGGCCTGCTAAGCCGGTGGGGGATAACCCCGCGCGGGTTCAAATCCCGCCCCCGGCGCTACAGCTTATTAGCTACAAGATACTTCTCTAGCTTGCTCATCGCCATCATTATAAGTGATGAGAGCTTCGCTTTCAATGTGATCCAAGCCAAGGCATTTGTTCGGTACAGAGCTTTGTCCACGTACAGGGGTTCAGCTCTTATGTGAGTTTATGCTGTTTTATGGTCATCGCCTCATCTTCCTTCCCCCGCATCCCGCTCGGGGCCTCATCCGCCTTGGGGGCGTTCAGGGCCACCCCGGAGACCCCACATCTTGGGTGACCCTTGGAGCCGCCTTCAGAGCATCACAGGGCAGCCCATCACTTCGGGGACATGCTTTCAAAGATTATAGGCTTCTCTAACCACGCAGTGATATCAGCGGAGGAGTAGCATCAAACCATATGAAACCGGAAACAGCTGCGAAAGGCGGTGTCGCTCAGCTCGTTCTAGTATCGGTCGCGGTAGCTTGGCTTAAAACCTTGGTGTAGTGGTAGTGTTTGAGGAGAAGCTGGTATATGGGGGCTCCTTACTCAGAGCTCAGAAGATGTGTTGCTGAGGTTGTTAGTAGGGCTTTTACTCGGGTAGGTGTTGAAGTGAGTGCAACTAGCGTGGAGGGTGTGATTCAGGAACCACCTCGACCTGAGTTCGGGGATTTCGCGGTGCCCCTTCCAAGGATATCTAAGGATCTTGTTGAGAGGTGCCGTGACGCTAGGTCCGCCATAGGGGAAACCAGTAACGAGTGTGTTGAGAGAGCTGAGTGTGTTGGTAGCTATCTAAACATCTGGCTCAAGAACAACTATTTAGCTGAGGTGTTGGGGAGGGCCCTAGCTTCAAGCAGAGTAAACTACGGGATCACAAAGAAGGGCACCTCTGAGAGGGTGATAGTTGAGTTCGTATCAGCCAACCCGGTACACCCCCTGCACATCGGCTCTGGGAGAAATGCCGTGCTCGGCGACTTTATTGCGAGAGCCCACGAGCTCCTCGGTGACTTAGTTGAGAGGAGGTACTACGTAAACGACTTAGGACTTCAAGTAGCCTACCTGCTCTACGGGTATATCAAGCTATCGAGGCCTGAGACCCCTCCAACGATGAAGGAGGACCACTTCCTAGGGCTTATCTATGCGGCTACATCGACCCTAGCAGACATAGTGAGGCTTAGGAAGAAGCTCGAGCAACTCGGTGGGACCGAAGCTGAGGCCGCTCGCAGAGAGCTGGACGCCCTCGTCGGGGACCTCCTAAGAATTAGGGGTAAGGCACCCGACGTTGTTGATGCTCTCACGAAGAGTTTGAGCACTGTTGAGGACGTAGACCAGGAGGTTAGGGCATTAGCACTGGCTCTGGAGTCCTGCGATCCAGTGGTCGCTGAGGTACATAGAGAGGTAGTGAACAAGGTACTCAACGGGATAAGGCAGACCCTTGAGAGATTGGGGGTGATGTTCGACAAATGGGATTACGAGAGCGAGCTGGTTAGATCTGGCCTTGTCGGGGAGGTCATGGAGAGGGCCCGCTCTTCAGAGTACTTCACCTACTACAAGAACGCCCCGGCTTTAGATCTTGGGAGGTTCGCCAGCGACCCGGTAAGGGACGAGTTAGGGATACCGAGATCCCTCGAGGTACCTCCTCTCATCCTAGCTAGGTCGGATGGAACCACCCTCTACACCACGAGGGACATAGCATACACAATCAAGAAGTTCAGGGAGTTTAATGCGGACAAAGTATATAATGTGATAGCGATAGAGCAGACCCTACCTCAGGCGCAGCTAAGGCTCGCACTCTACGCTCTAGGGTTCCACAAGGAGGCTAAGTCCCTAACGCACTACGCGTACGAAATAGTTAACGTTAAGGGATTCGCCATGAGTGGTAGGAGAGCTAGATACGTTACAGTAGATGAGATCATTGACACTCTAATCGCTAGAGCCCGCGAGCTAGCTAAGAGTAGAGGTACGGAGATATCGGATGAGACCGCCCTGAAGATAGCTAGGTCAGCTTTCAGATACATAATGCTATCGGTCTCGCCGAGGAAGACCCTGCTGTTCGACCCGGAGCAGGCGGTGGAGGTTAAGTCGGGTACAGCGACATACGTGCAGTACACGTACGCTAGGGCTAGCAACATACTAAGTAGGTACGGCAAGGACCCGGACTTTAGCAACATAGGGGGTGAGGGCTTGGTAGGCAAGAGGCGCGAGCTAGCCCTCCTAATAGCGAAGTTCCCCGAGGTCTTCAGGAGGGTGGCGCTAGAGCTAACCCCGGAAGACATGATATCGTACCTAAACAAGCTGTCGGAAGTGTTTAACTCATGGTACGATATCGACCCCGTACTCTCAGAACCTAACGAGCGGTTGAGGAACCTAAAGCTACTCTTAGTATACGGAACGAAGATCGTCATAGAGAACTCGTTTAAGTTGCTGGGCCTCGACGCAATAGAGAGAATATAACTTCAGGTGAAGAATTTTTCCCGAGCGACACCAAGTATTGCACTCACTTAGTGTGCTGAAACGATCGCTGAGGATCCGCCGACCTCATCCCCACCCTAAAGGGCGAGGCTTTCAGTTATGAAAATAGTGGGCTGTTTCGTAGCTGATGTTTAGGGGTAGGTTTATGAGCTCTGTTTTCGTTATCGGTGCTGATGAGGGGCTATGCCCCGATAAATCGGTGTGGCAGCTCCAGAGGGGTGCGTGCCGTCCACCCCAATGCCCGATGAACCTGCCCTAGAGGTAGCAGTGCTACCTATGAGTGGATGGGTGAGGAGGAAGCCCCTAGATGCTATGAACAGATATGAATCATTAAAAACGAGCATCTAGGGACAAACAGCAGCTGTTAAACTGGTGGGAGACTTTATGTACCTTTCATACTCACTACTTCTATCGTTACCTTGTAGGGTAGTTCCTTGATTAGCGCCTTGACTATCTCCTCGAAGCACTCGCCTATGTTTTTCGGGTTCTGGGTCTCGGTCTCAGCTAATAGCACTAACGAGTCCTCACCTATCTCTAGAGGTCTTACTGAGACGGTAGCCTTGTTTACGAGCTTAGACTTCCTTATTGTCTCTGCTACTCTGTTCACTACATCGCTCACGTCATTCCCTGGGCTAGATACTCTGATTCTGAGGATCAGGGGCATCTGTGAGAGCTTCACGATGACTGATCTGAGCAACCTGCTATAGGGGATTAGAACCGAAGTTCCGGGGTCCGTCTTCAGCACCATATAGTTGCCTTCAACTAGCATGACCCTACCTTCGTACTCTTTTCCGTCTACAACAACTTTGACGTACTCGCCGTCCTTTATGGATGACGTTAAAGCTACTACTAGGTAAGATAGGGAGTTAGATATGTAGCCCATAAGAGAAGCCAAGATCACCGAGACCACAATTACCGCTACAGCAACAGACAATGTAGGTGCTAGGGGGTGAGCAACCACAGTCGAAATAGCTGCTGGGACTACTATGGCTATCAGTACAGCTAACCCAAGTAGCTTAGCTGTCTCTTCGAATCTCCTGGAGATCACTCCGCGAAGCCTCAGTCTAGATAGAGAAATCCTTAAAACGTAGTATGCCACGTAGATCACGAGTAAGGACGCTATAAAATAGAGCAGGGGGATCCAAGCCGAGACCGATTCCAGCAAGTTCATCAAGTAGCGCACCTACTGGGCTCTCCTACTATCTGTGAGTAAGAGACTTAAAGAGTTCTAGGTTTGTCTGCTACATTAAGGACTCCCTACGCGGACAGCTTATCTAGCTTTTCTGCCTTTTCAGCTAGTACGATGAGTACGTCCCCCTCCTTGACGATGTAATCATCAGCTAGCTCGCGTAGCTCACCTTCCTTGCTTACGACTTGTAATATCCGAACCCTCCACCTATCTTTTATTTCTCCGATGGTTACTCCGGCTAGGTGCTGGAGGGTTCTAGAGTTGATTACTGCTACAGCGTAGTTTCCGGGAAGATCGACTACGCTTACACCCCTCAACAGAGACACCAATGTCTTGCTCAGTACATTCCCCACTACAACAGTATCTGAAGCTAGTCCCAACCTCGTCAGTATGTTGGCTAACCTGCTATCGCTGGTTAGAACTACTATTCTCGGTATGCCTACGGACTTAGCGTATGTACTGAGAGTCACGTTTATAGCGTCGCTCTGATGGGCGAGCACGACAACATCTGCCCTAGAGAAGCCGAAGCTCTCAAGGTCATCTAAGTTGAGGAAGTCGACCATCGCACCTGCTATATCCAGCTCAGCTTCCAACCTCTCAACGAGCTCTCTCTTATCATCGAAGATCACCACTTCATGCCCCAGCCTTACCATCTCCCTCACGAACTCTATCGTGTGCTCGTTAACGCCGACGACCACTATCTTCATAGTGCCCAGCAACTGCTTTCTTTAGGGAAGCAAATATATTCTTTGTGTTTACGGCTGAAAGCTTCGCCTTTCAGGGTGGGGAAGAGATCGGCAGTACTATACTGGTTGCTGTGCTGAAGCTTTCGATCCCGAAGCACACGACACCGTGTTAGCTCTTGAACCACTTACTAAGCCCTGCCGCTGGTCTCCGAATGTCTCTGACAGCCTTTAGGAGTCTCTCTATAGCGCTCCTAACTCTCTCCTCTGAGAACTCAAACTCCTTCACAAGCAGCTCTACGATCTTGTCTGGGTTGGGGTCACTCCATTCGAGGGCATACGAGCTAGTTACGGGAGGGTTTAGAAACAGCCTCCTTATCTCTTCAGGGGGTACTGGAAACTTAGCTCCTGGTAGGGTTTTAATCGCTTTCTCCAGGCTTCCATAGGTTTTTATTAGCTGGTAGGCTGTTTTAGGCCCCACGCCTCTTACCCCATCTGGGTTATAGTCAGTCCCTATCAGTATAGCTATATCTATCAGCTGCTCCCTAGTCACTTTAAGACCGTTAAGCAGGGAGTCAAGCTCTATCAGCTCCGGTTTTATCTCGATGTAAGCCTCCTTCTTCGGCAACTTCCTTCTCCCGGTAATAGCTAGGTTTCTGATGAGCCTAGGCGATCCGAAGAGGAGGGAGTCGTAGTCTTGGGATGCTGTCGCCCACGCATCCCCCCTGATTACCATATAAGCTGCCTGAGCCTCACCCTCGGACGGTGCCTGGACCCATGGAATTCCCATCGATGTGAGAAGCCTCTTCGATACCTCCACCATCTCACTAGTTAGGTGCGCTGACATCTGCGCATACATCCTGGCTGCCTCGATGTCTCCCACAGCGACAGCCTCTTCGTATTTCCTCTTCGCCTCCTCTCTAGCGCTCATCCTCTCCGAGATCTCCCTGGACTTAAGTTCCGGAGGTTTCCCATCGAAAACATATACGGGCTTGATACCTGCCTCGAGAAAGTTTATGGTCCTATAGAAAAGCCCGCTGAGGTGGCTGGTCACCCTACCCTTACTGTCCATGAGCGGTGTACCATCAGGTTGCCTTATCGCCGCTAGGAACTGGTAGAGGGCGTTGTAGGCGTCTATGGCCACGACCTTCCCCCTAAGCTCCCTAAGGTCGCTGATAACGCGGACACATGAACCAGGTATTATTTCACGGATGTTTACGCCCAGAGTCCCACCATCAAGCTAGTTACGGTAGGAGAGCTTATAATTAGTTGATGCTGAAAGCCCTGCCTCAAAAAGTAGGGCTGTTTTCAGTCTTTATAATCGTTTACAGCATTCATATTCATTGGTGTTTAAGACCTCTTAGGGTTATTAGGTATGCTGATGCTGTGAAAAAAATTATAAGCTTCAGAGGCTTATAAAGCTATTGGTGACCCCGGGTTTCCGAGACCCGCAGGGCTTTGAGGCCCCTGGCGACGGGGGTGGAGCTACTGCGGTGAGGGGGCCCGGGGAGACCGTTGAGAGGTAGATGGTGGGGAGCTGGAGTCAATGAAGATGAATAGCTATGAACCGCCATCTACTGAGAAACGGTAGGGGAAGAGCTTATGAGCTCTTAATACCAGTAGCACTGAACACCTCCCACAGATGCGGCACTACCGCGGCACACTAAAAGCATATAACTGAAAGCTGTATGGAAGTGCGGCAGTAGCTATGGGAGGTTGGGTAGTTAAGTGCAGAGAATGTGGAAATGAGAGGGTACTAAAGATCAGCTACTATCTAGGCGACTTTAAACAGCTCTACCATTGGTGCCCTGTCTGCAGAAAAAATACATACCACGAGATACTGGCTAGGGTAGCACCATAAATACTTAGCGTTGCTGGCGATAGGTGGTATAGCCTAGAAGAACTTCGGGGGCGGCGGCCGAGGTCCAAAGCCCCGCATCCTTGGCCGCTAGACGACCCGGCTACCGTTTTAATTAGCACACTAAGAGTAAAAAGCTTTCGGATTTCGGGGTCTCAGGCTCAGGTTTTAAATGTGTAGCTCGATGTGTCTAGATCCGCTAGGAGACTCCCTATACGATCCTCTGCCTTATTCTTTATGGTACCGCTCGATACTGTGAATCCATTGAATATCATAGAGAACACTAAAACCACGTTATCCCTCGTAGTAACGTAACCACTAAGTGCCGAAACCCCTGTTAAAGTCCCTGTCTTAGCTCTCAGATTGCCCTGAGCCGGCGTGCCCTGCATTCTACTCCTAAGTGTGCCGTCTACTCCAGCGATAGGTAGGGAATCGTAGAGGTACTTATTGCCGTAGAATGCTGCCAGTAGCTTAACGAGGAGGTACGGTGTGAGTCTATTCCACCTTGACAAGCCTGAGCCGTCGGCTATGACTATCCCTGGCTCGCTTATGCCCAGCTCGCTCAACATTTTCCCAATAGCTTTAGAGCCCCCACCCCATGATCCCTCCCCAGCAACCTCCTTTCCTAGCACCTTCATCACCTGCTCAGCGTACAGGTTTATGCTTGACTTGAGCATATCCCTAATGATAACTGCTAGAGGTCTCGACCTCAGGCTACCTACGGGCTTGGCGCCACTCCACTCGGTGGTGTTCGCTCTACGTACACTACCCAGAACCTCTACTCCATGTTTTTGAAGAACTCCCTTGAGTACGGCCCCAAAGTACATCCCAGGATCATGCACTGTCACAGTCAGGTAGTAGGGGTCTGAGCCAGCTACTACATCTCCTACAACAGTAATCTCATTAGTTCCCAGCGTTCTAACTGCTGTGGGTTTCTGCTTCACCTCGGAGCTACTTTTAACAACTCGCCCACCGAAGAAGACCTCGACATAGTTCACATCGGGGATAGCCTCTATCTTGACCTTCCCGGAGGAGTCCGCATAAATCTTTAAGAGGACCGTATTCCTGTTTATAGCTAGAGCACCCACTTGGGCAGCATAGTAATATGAGAGATCATCTTTTCCCCAGGATGGATGCACCCATTCGTGGTCGAGGTAGTAATCATCTACGATTATATCCCCATCTACCCTCTTAACTCCTAGACCGGCTAAAATCTCCAGTACCTCATCGAGCACGTGCTCGGATTCGTATAGAGAGCCCACACCCTTAGCCCACTCACTAGCCCAGTCACCGCTCACTAGGGTCGGATCTCCACGCCCCCTCACTATGAGGTTACCTCTCAATGTCCCATTCGATACCTCACCATCTACGAGAAGGGTTGTCTCGAATTCGTAATCCGGGCCGAGGTACCTAAGTGCGGTTGTTGCTGTTAAAAGCTTCATGTTGGATGCCGGTATAAGTAGGTTGTGGGGGCTGTAGGCGTACAACACCGTCCCGTTCAACGTAGAGATGTATATTCCTATACCACCGGGGTCTAACTCCGGGCATGCCGCAAGTACCTCACCTATCTTTGACTTAAGGTAGTCTGAGAGACTCGGCTTTGAGGGCGTAGCGGAGGTGGCAGTATGGGTAGTTGTGGTGGGTGCTGTAGTGGTACCAACAGTAGAGGCGCCTGCACTCGTTGTGTTTGTAGAGCTCGCAGATCTCGGAGTAGTTGTTTGTTCCGTACTCGTTACCCCGCTTCTTCTCGATTCATAGTAAAAAGATATCACTGCGCTAGCAGCTATGAGTGTTAGCGCTATTAATGAGATGACCTTAATGTCCAACTTACCCAATTAATTCACCTTGATGAAGGAGGTATAGTAGTTTATGAATCTAACATTACGTAACGTATGAATGCTTGGTGAGGTCGGCTTCATGCTACTGATTCCGCATAGTTTACGGCTAAAGGCGTAGCCTTTCGGGACGGAGAGAAAGTCAGTACTCCTCTACCCCCAGCAATGCTTTCAACATCCTTAGGGCAGCATCCCTATCATTTCGAGATATAAGTGCTGCCTTCTCAAGAACCTTCACGACGTCGCCGACTTTTCTCAGATCCTTGCAACCTAGAGTTTCAGCTAGCTCAGTGCTACATAGCTTTATGGCTGCGTCGTAGCCGCTATACCGCTTGGGTCCGGTGGGTCGCATCCTCATTCTATCCCTTAGTGTAGGGCTCGAAACAGATGAGTACATTAGGGTTACGAATAGTACAGCTAGGCCTAAGATCCTAGCCAGCGGATCCAAGTACGAGACGACCGGGGAATCAAGGCCTACTGGTGGTTGTGGTCTGAGCCTGTACTTGGATCCATCGATGAGTAACACTCCTTCGGGGCATAACATCCTCACTAAGTTAACGACGAAAACGTAGTTGTGGTTGAGGGGGTTTGCTGGGTTAATTAGCGCGTTGGTCATCACGGTTCCATCGGATATTATAGCAGCCCTCAAACCCCTCACTTCATAGATAACTGCGATAATGTCCCCGCCGGAACTAGCTATAGTAGTTAGGGACCCGTCATGTGTTGGTAGGCTCTGGAGGGAGGATGCGTAGGCGTAGATTACTTTCAGCTCCCGACCGCTCAATACTGTCTTCACTGTGGATATCGGACTACCGTTGAAGGATATCAGTAAGCCGGTTATCCTGACAGGTATATCGAGGGATTCAAGCACTTTATTAGATAAGGTACCCTCATCAGCTATGAGGATACTTGCTCCCCTAGATGTTAGTGTCTTAATTATTTCTACTTCCTTCTCCGCATATGGTGCTTCCGGAGAAACTATTATGATTAAGTGTGGCGATAGGTTCACTAAGTCATCGGTCCAGGAGGTAACTACCTTGACGTCGTAGCCGAGATCTCTTAGAACGTTCACTAGATCTGAGGTTCCTTCAGGCCCTGGGTTAAACGGGGATGCTCCCGAAGGTACTCTATAAGCTATCTCCTTCTCTACCACTAAAGATGTTGCTAACATCACGGCGAGAAGTGCCAGAGCGATGGTCCTAGCCTTCACGTCCACCGCCCTGCTCCGAGAGGTACGAAAGTACCGCGATACCGCTGATTAGGGCTATGATCGACGCTACGTAGCGCTCTGCTATTGCTAGGGCTATTGCTGCGAAGAATGAGGTGAGGGCTGCTACCTCGAAGAGCTTAAGGTGGTTAGAACGCGTAGCGAGTCACCTCCTCTAGTAGTTTGAGGAGATTCTCTATGTACTTAAAGTCGCCGTCTGAGGAAAGCACCATGAAGGTCGCTACTGCCACGATGATTGCTACTACACGCGTAGAGAGGCCAGCTGAGAGGGCCCAACTCAACCCTCTAGCTACAGCGTAAGTGATCAACGCAGATATAGCTGCCAAAACAGCCCGATCTATGGCGGATGTAAGATACAGCAACATGTTGTAGATAGATGTGCCTGCTACGAATATTAAGAGACCGATGAGGATCTTCTTAAGTTTCGGAGTCCTGAGTCTTATCCTGAGCGGTACGAGTGGGTCCAGCCTAGAGGTATAGCCGGCAGAGTATAATATAACCTCACAGCATCCGACAGCTCCTAAAACCCCTACGACTGACCTCACTAAAGCCTCGGATACGTTTCCCGCGAGAGCGACCGCTAATGCCACAGCAGCTATGGCCAGCGAGACGGAGATCCATATGAGGTGAGGTACCTTCCACACCATTCTCAGCCCCGAACAAGCTTCTTCAACATCTCTTCAACTTTCTTCAGGTCCCTACCTATCAGCTCCTCCGATACCTCCCTTGAGAACCTAGCTACCTCGTAGAGCCTGCTTAACCTCCCCAGCAGTGCCGAGCTGACACTATCCAGCTCCGAGCTCAGCTTCCTAGTTATCTCACGGTGAGTATCGGAAGGTCTTATCTCGACCCTAGCCCTAGCTGATAGGTCCCTCACAACCTCCCAGAAGACTCTGACTGCAGCACTCAGCTCCGTAACAGCGGGCGGTACCCGCACTGAAGGCTCTACTAGCGGCTCTAAAACCTCCCTTCTAAACACACCGCGTAATGTTATTGGGATAGCTACGACAGCTGCTATGACCACAAAAACAAACCCCATGATCTCCACACTCGATGGCTGTTCCTGCCTACGTGTGTTTAGGTATGTAGGTGATGCTGTCTTCCCGGAAGCCTGTGGGTACGCTTTCGAGTAGCCAGTTGAGACAACAACGCTTACAGCTGAAGCTATGACCTTCGGCGGTATGCGGCTGACGAGCTCAGATATCTTCCCGGGATCAGGGGTAGCGTAGCTTTCTGGGGTGAGCCCCGACTCCTCTTGGTTCACCCGGGCGCTTACCGTACCCTGTCTCAAAGCGTCATCAGCACTCTCAGTTTCCTGGCCGGTACCTATCATGGAGCCGTTGATGCCTGGTTGTACGCTCACGTTACCTATCACCTTTAAGCTCTCGTAGAGCTCTACAAGCTCAGATAGGCTGTACTTCGAGAGCGCTTCATCTAGGTCTATATCCATATCCCTTAACTTACTCACTAGTTTCTCCAAATCCTCGTCCGAGATCTCTACCGGCCTAGCCTGCCTTACCACGTAAGTACGGCCCTCAACCATGGATAACATCGATACCCCGAAGAAAACCGACTTCTCGCTGAGCACCTCCTCAGCTACGGCTCTAGCTCTAGCTACATCACCTCTCTCTAGGTAAACGCCGAAACTCAGTAGCTTAATGAGCACGTCCTTCAAGCACTTACCGATGGCGGGATCCCTGCTGACTCTCTCATATATCCTAGCTAGAGACGCTAGTGACGGGTTCTGTACGAGTTCCTCAATATCTTGGTACCGCACTCCAGTGGTAATAAGGCTTGATATAGACACCTTAATGAGTTCCTCGAGGATCTCTGGAGTCATCTCGTTGGAACCGTACAGCAGGAACCTTAGTGCTCTTATGTGTAAACCCCCTACGGCAATAACGGCGGTGTTGTTGCCTTGAAGGAGAGCTCTCTCCAGGTTCTCTAGGTACTCCCGCAAAACCTGCGGATCATTGGCTGCGCGAAGAGCTTCAGCACCAATACCAAAGCACTTACTCGACCAGGAAACCAAGGTATCCAGTGCTAATGCCTCCCGGAGTAGATCCTCGGGAACCCTATCGAGGTGCCTACTTGAGAGTGAGGCCTGTGCTGAGGCAGCTAACATGAGTACAGCTATTGACAGCACTACTACATGCTTTAGCAGTCTAGCACCCAGATTTAAACCTCTAGAGAGCTTATTTTTGGAGTCCTAAATCGGTGGATCCAGCGGTTGATGCGAGATGACTAGGGTTCAGAAAGTTGTCGAGGAGGTTGTCGAGGTGTGTGAGCCTTTTCTAGTAGAGCGGTCTGAGCACATCAAGATGATTGCCCTAGCCATAATACTTGAGGGGCATGTCCTGATTGAGGGTGTTCCAGGTGTCGCGAAGACTCTCACAGCGAAATCTGTTGCTAGGGCCATGGACCTGAAGTTCAGTAGGGTGCAGATGACCCCTGACCTCCTCCCAGCTGACATAGTCGGTAGTAAGATATTTGACCAGAAATCTGGTGACTTCAGGGTCCTCCTAGGTCCGATCCACGCGAATGTAGTACTCGTTGACGAGATAAACAGGGCCTCACCGAGGACGCAGTCAGCGCTCTTGGAGGCGATGCAGGAAAGACAGGTGACTATCGAGGGTGAGGTGTTCAAGCTACCATCACCTTTCACAGTCTTAGCTACTATGAACCCCATAGAGGTTGAGGGGGTGTTTCAGTTACCGGAGGCCCAGCTGGACAGATTCCTTATGAGGCTACCCATGGGTGGACTAAGCAGGGAAGGTCTTAGAAAGTTGCTCAGGTTGAGCCCGGAGACTATAGAGGAGACTTTCAGTAGCCTTAAACCGGTCGTGAGGAGGGACGATATTCTAGAGGCTAGGAAGGAGTTGAGGGAGGTGTGGGCAGATGACTCGATAATAGAGTACGCCATACGTATCTCGGAGGCTCTCAACACACACAGAGCTGTGAAGTTCGGTCTAAGCCCCAGGGGGCTGTCAATGCTTCTACACCTGTCGAAGGCCTTAGCACTTGCCGACGGTAGGAAGTACATTATACCGGATGACATTAAGCGGGCAGCTCTCTATACGATACCGCACAGGATAGTCCTGAGGCCCGAAGTTATGGGGGAGGGTGTCGTAAGGAAGGATCTAGTGGTTGAGGAGATTATAAGCAGGGTGGAGGTGCCGAGACCATAGTGGCTGATCCGCCCATAGGTAGCGGTACAATACGGATTGAGAGGTCGTTTTCGTGGCTGCTGTGGGCCGTTTTACTGGGTTTCGCATATATCTACTCCGTCTCAGAATCCGATGTAGCCAGGTACTTGCTGGCTGCTGGCACAGCCTATACCTCCCTAGCCCTACTCCTAGAGAGGGCAGCGCCTAGAGCCCATGTGTACGGTGAGGCTATTGCTGAGGGCGGTGTCGTATTCTCGGGGGAGCCCTTCCAGCTCACCGTGAGTGTAGGTTCGTGGCTGCTACCCCTAGTCTCCGTATCGCGTGTGGATCTACTAAGCGATAGCGGGATCTCGGTTACAGGTATAGAGTACGAGAAGTCCCTTGAGGTACTTAGGCTCCGTATCTCGGCCGTTGCTCGAGTAGGTACACATGAGGTAGTAGGTGTCCGTATCTATGTGAGGCTGAGAACCTTGGTTACTGCTGCTGAAATAACTCTAGTTAGGCGACTGATACTCCGTGCTGTGCCCAAAGTTAGTGAGGGCGTGTTCGGTGCGGGTGGGGGAGCTCCCTACGATATCGGTACAAGTAGAGTGGGGACGCCAGGCTCTGGAACCCAGTTCTTCGGTAGCAGGGAGTACAGGTACGGTGATGAGTTGAAACGTGTTGACTGGAAGGCGTCTTTGAGGACTGGCAGACTGATCGTCAAGCTTTTTGAGAAGGAGGTCTACCGCAGCGTTCTCTTGGTTGTACCTATCTCCGGGGGCTACCTTAAGGGTAGGGCTCTAGACACTCTAGCTATGGAGGTCTTAAGGGTAGTATTGGAGCTGGTTAGGAGGGGTACGGAGGTCTCAGTAGCTATAGTCGCTAGGTTCTCGACATCGAACACTGCTTTCGTGAAGCTACGTGGGCTGGGAGACTTAGGGACTCTCACTGAGTGCTTGTCCCGCATTGAGTGGCGTGGGGATAGTGAAAGCAGTCTAACTTACCGGACGGCCCTGTGGTTCTCCGTCAGGCTTTTAAGTGAGGCCATATCCCGCAGAAGCTTGGTGGTATATGTTGGTGAGCCGGAGTCAGATGTAGACGTGGTTGCCGGTAAGATAGTCTCTAAGATAGTTAGGAACATGGGGCACGAGCCGGTGTTCGCGGTTGTGTCCCCATCCATATTGAGGCTGATGCTTGGCGAGGCCTCGGCTGAGGACCTGGTCGCCATTACAAGAACCTCTAGAGCAGCTCTCGGGGAGCTATCATCTTTTGCCCGGACCTTTGTGTTTCTTGGTGATGATCTACTGAAGTTCCTAGCTAGAGCTATGTACGCTTGATTGATCATTTTAAGAAATTCAGATATCAACTTCCATTGTTTTATTCTCGTTTACCGCTTCTGGGACCTTTCCACCTCACTTACCGGAATTTTAATTTCCTGTAATATGATGGATAGCTATCGAGTCGAACGATGCGCTCTCCCGCTTGCCTAGGCCATAGTCACAGCAACAAACCACGAGACAGCTCATGTCCCTCCGAAGCTTTTATTGAGGAACCGATAAGATGGGTGTGTAGGAACATGGTCACATCGCTCCTAGCGATGGCGGTAGGACTCGTAGCCGGGATCCTAGGATCTATGTTTGGATTAGGAGGCGGTTTCTTGATGGTTCCGCTGATGAACATAGCTGGTATTGACATGAAGGTTGCTGTTGGTACGTCGGCTACCGCAATAATCTTTAACGCTCTCTCAGCCACAATAGCCTATGCTAGGTACAAGTACATCGACTACAGGGCCGGTCTGTTTCTCTCCTCGACGGCTGTGGCTACAGCTTACTTAGGTGCCCAGCTGACTAAATACGTAGATGTCAACCTTCTTAGGGTGTTATTTGGGATAGCCCTAGCAAGTGTTGCCTATAGGGTCGCCAAGACTGGGAGAAGAACGGAAGGTGAGGACTGCGCTACCCTAATCCAGCCGAGCCCGAGGAACATTGTTTTCCTTCTAAGTGGAGGGACACTAGCAGGGCTTGCTTCAGGATTGCTTGGAATTGGTGGGGGCGTGGTTAACGTACCTCTGCTAACCTACTTAGGGCTCCCAATAAGGCTGGCCGTAGCTACATCGTCTATGGCTATAGCTCTGACTTCAGTGACATCAGCTATAACACACTACACCTTAGGGAATGTCGACATATACATCCTCATTTTCTTAGCCCCCACACTTGTAGTTGGAGCTCAAGTAGGTGCTGCTATAACTAAGAGAATCAGGTCGGCATCCCTCAGGAAGGGGTTCTCAGCTACCCTAGTCTTCATAGCCCTAAGGATGATCCTCAAGGGATTAGGGTTCCAGATACCCTAAACGTAGACCGCAGTTTTATTCTCTGAGGTTCTAATGCCCTGGGCATCTGCGGTGGAAGCAGTTATCTTAGCTGCGGGGTTTGGTAGAGGTCTTGAACCTGTAACCCATACAAGACCTAAACCCCTTGTCCCAGTGTTGGATAGGTCCCTCCTAGAAGTACACTTAGATGCTCTCCGCGAGGTCGGCACCGTTAAAAAGGTTGTAGTTGTGGCTAACTACCTCATAGATAAGGTAAGAGAAAAAGTGTTGAATATCCAGGGCAGGTACCCGTTCGAGCTTAGAGTAGTGGACGAGGGCAGACCTCTAGGGACAGCGCACGCCCTCCTCAAGGGGCTCGAAGCTGTGGATGACGACGAGGTTCTAGCGATCTATGTCGACTCCATATACGCAACTAGAGACCTGCTAGGTATAGCTACTAGTAGCTCCCCGTACTTAGTGGCTGCTTTCAAGGTAGATGACCCAAGGGACTACGGTGTACTGATCTGCGATCCCCTGGGCTTCGTCAAGGACATCGTTGAGAAGCCGTCCCAACTCATCTCAAACGTAGTTAATGCTGGGGTGTATAAGTTCAGGGCTGACGTGGTTAAGTATCTTGAGAAGGTTGAGCCAAGCCCGAGGGGGGAGTACGAGCTTACGGATGCTGTGCGACTGCTTTCTCGGTGTGGAGCACCTGTTAGATCGTTTGAGTTGCGGTACTGGAGGGATGTAGGTAGGGTATGGAAGTACCTCGAGTACTCTGTGGAGGTCCTCGGCGAGCAAGTGAGGGGGCAGACTATCCTTGGGAGGGTTGAGGAAGGTGCTAGGATATCAGGACCTGTCTATGTGGGGGAGGGTGCGGAGATCTTGTCCGGTACCTACATCGTTGGACCCGCGTACATCGGTAGGGGAGCTGTCATCGGCCCCAACGCCTACATCAGGCCGGGAAGCATCATACTTGATAACTCTAGGATAGGTTTCTCAGTTGAGGTTAAGGAGAGCGTTATCATGGAGCAGGTGCACGCTTCGCACCTATCATACATAGGTGACTCAATAGTGTGCGAGGACGTCAACCTCGGGGCCGGGACGATACTGGCCAACCTAAGACTAGATGAAAAGGAGGTGAAGGTCAGGATTAAAGGTGTGAAAGTATCGACAGGTAGGAGGAAGCTGGGTGGGCTTGTAGGCGGTCATGCTAAGACAGGAGTTAACGTATCGGTGAACCCAGGGGTTAAATTGGGTGCGTACTCTAGGGTATTCCCTGGGCTAACAATCTACGAGGATATCCCACCTTGCCACGTCGTTAGGTCGGATGGATCTACATCTCCACTACCCAAGGAAGGGTGCCCTATTGACACCACTATCTGGAGCTAGGGAACAGCTAGTGCGGATTGGTGATGGACAGCTCGCTCTCACCGGGGAAATTTGAAGCCCTGAGAGATGTGAGTTTGCTCAATACAAATAATTACTCACCAATGACTACGATTGCTATTATACCTGCTGTAGTGAGCAGGAATGCTAACCCCATGACGAAGTCCGTCAGAAACCTCACTAGGAGGACACCGGACCTCACCATCATGGTTATATACTCGAGGATGTTGACACCGGTTATAGCCTGTAGTTGCATCCCTAATATGATGTAGTACAGCAAGGTCGAGAGGAGGATTCCTAGGACGGATGTTGCGGTGCCTAAAGCGGCGAGCTCTACAAACCCTCCTCTGTACCTTATAACAAGTGCAGAGAGCAGCAACCCTGTTATGACTCCCGCTATGGCTGGTGAGTATGTCCTATCGGGAACTACGTGGCTGAGGAGGATGGTGAGGACAGCTAGCAGCAGGGAGCAGAGAGATAGAACCACTAGCTTATCTCTTGGCCGCATAAGCTCTCGCCTTGACTTTGTATAGGTAGCTTAGAACCATGTAGAGAACTGTACCGTACATGGCCATGAAGACGAGTATCTGCAGGAAGATCCTCAGTAGCGGGTCTATCTCCAAGGACGCTATAGCCCAGTATATCGGGAAGGCTAAGTAGGCTAGAAGAAACGCTAGGATAAGCGGCCGGTAGAACTCGAAGAAATACATTAAGACAGCTGCTAAGGCTACTATACCAGCCAACATCAAGAGATCCTGCAACTGGCACCCCAGCTATATTATAGACAAAAATAAAAAGCTCCTTATCTCCTAAGCCTCGGGTTCACTATCTCGTCGAGGGCCATACCGAAGAGTACGAAGCCTGCTGATAACATTATCAGGCCCAATATCGGCGGGATGATCCACCACCAGGCATTCATTATGAAGGCACCCTGGTAGTATGCTTCGTTTATCATCCTACCCCATGTGGGCGCCTCAGGGTCTCCGAAGCCCAGCAACTGAATACCCGCCTCGAAGAACACCACGCCGGGAACTGCCATCACTATCCTGTAGACTATGTAGGGCACTAGCTGCGGCGCGATGTGTCTAATCATTATCCTCCACTCGCTAGCACCCATAGCCTTAGCAGCCTCTACGTAGAGGCTGGACCTCAGGGTCATCGTCCACTGCCTGATGATCCTGGCCCCACCAGGCCATGCTAGGGCTATAAGGACGGCGTAGATGTTCCAGAGGGTTCTACCGAACACTAGCCCCACCACCATAACGAGGGGTATCATCGGGATGAAGTAGATCACGTCCGTCAGGAACGTGATCGAATGGTCCGTGTATGTACCTGCCCTGTAGCCTGCTATGAGGCCGAACAGTAGGGCAACGAACGTTGTTACAGACGCTACGGCTAGCCCGAGTACTACAGCACTCCTAGCACCGTAGAGGAACTGAGTCCACACATCACTGCCATAAGCCGTTGTACCTAGGACCCCGTGGGCATCGCCCTTTATGAACACCCTCACAGGTGAGTAGCTGACTCTGAGAGCACCTCCACTACACCGCATCATGAAGTTCATAGGGTTGCAGTAGTATGTTACGTTTACAGCCACATACAGCTTAGTTCCCTTCTCTAGCAGGATCTCCTTAGCTGCGTTCACCTTGCTTACAGCATCCGCAACCTTCTCTCTCACGGCCACGTCCTTTATGGATCTCACATACTCTTGGACCATGTTCCTAACAGGGTTCGGGAGCACTAACGATATCGGTAGTGACAGTTCGCCTTTATAGTAGTCGTAGATCCAGCCGATCCTTGTGGTAACTACGTCATAGAGGGAGTAAATGCCCCTAGGGACTTCGAATAATATAGTCCTATTTTCGGGAAGGCTTATGTTGAACGTCAGTTTCTCGCCCTTCTCGAGGAGATCTCTATTTAGCATTAAGGTCTCTACGTTGTACCAAGCCTGATCCTTACCCTCGACATACTTAGACTCGAAAGACAGCCTCACATCGATTGATCTCGCGGGTTTATATGGGTACTCTATGTAGTCTTCAGATACTAATAGTAGACTTGCGTAACCGCTTCCTTCGAAGAGCACCTCAAATCCCTCGCTTGTGCGTATTAGCTTGACCTTAACGTCACCAGAGGTGCTCTGCTTCTCCACCTTGAATGAGCTGAAGGTCTTAATTATATTACGCGGTACGTCTGGAGGAGCTGCCCAGTCAGGAGCTGCGAAGTCCCCAGCTACAACCTCCCTTGTTGAGGGGCTATATGGCGTCAGGACCGGTGCTAAGCCTCCGAGTACAGCTAGGATAGCTATTAGGGAAATACCTACAACAGCTGTTTTCTTCCTGAACACTATTAGCAGCACATCTGCTATCCTCGTTAGGGCTACGGTAGTGCCTGACCTAGCCCTGGAGGACACCGAAGAGCGAGCCATTTCAACCACCCGTCCTTATTCTCGGATCTATGGCGACGAGTATTATCTCAGCTATGAATAGCGATGTCACCGTCAGGAACGCTGATATTGTGAAGAATGCTGACATCACCGGGAAGTCCCAGTTCAGGAGCGCTTGGTACGAGAAGTACGCTATGCCTGGCCAGTTACCTATTATCTCGAATATTATCGCCCCACCGAATATACCTGGGATAGTATAAGCTAGAGATATCACTAGCGGTGGTCTGACATTTGGTATGACGTGCTTCCTCAAAGTTGTCCTCTCATCTAGTCCCTTAGCTAGAGCCGTAGTAACGTAGTCCTGCCCCATCTCCGAGACGACTAACTGCCTTATGTAATATATCCACCCACCAGACCAAGCTATCAGGGCTGCGAGCAGCATTGGGGACATATACCAGAGGAGGTACTTAAACTGTTCCCAATCCTTAATACCTATCTCTGGGGCCCTAATCGGTAACGGGAATATGTAGGTGTTCCACAGAACCTTCGGTAGGTATGCGAGTGTGTAGTATACTATCAGTAGGAGGAGCCAAGCAGGCAGCATGTTGGTTACTATGGATGCCTGAACTATTGCTGTATCAAGAGGCTTCCCCCTGTTCTTAGCAGCCGCTATACCTAGGTAGAAACCTATTACTATCGGCACTATCGTTGTTATCGTGTAGAAAGATAGTGTGTAGGGTAGTCTAATGGCTATTTCATTCATGACGGGCTTCTGTGTGTAGACAGAAATCCCGAACTCAAACACAAGCACGTTCCGCAAGTACATAAGTAGCTGGTCAGGCACTAGCGGCCTGTCAAGACCGAACCTCTTTATGGTTTGGTCTATCCACATACTGAACCTCGGGTCTTCAGCAGTTCTTCTGAGAGCAGCTAGTAGGGGATCGGCTGCCATATTACCGCCTGCTGCGACCACTGGGAGAACCCTGACCACTATGAAGTACACCATTAACACAACTATGTAGGTCACTAACAACCTGATCCCAGTCTTAGCTATGAACGTACCGGCGCCCAAAGACTACCCCACCTCTTTTAGACACTACCATATAAAATTTCTTGTGTCGGTATTTATTAGCCTGTCCACGAAGCAAAGAAAAACGAAATCAAAAATGTTTTTGTTGTGTTTTATTTTATTTTCTTCTTATTGCTGCTGCTGTTCCTAGTGCTATTACTGATAGTGCTGCTGCTGCGTATGATAGTGTTGGTGTTGTTATTTCTGCTGCTGCTTCCACTGCTTTTGCTGCTGCTTCTGTTGATGCTACTGTTATTGTTGGTGTTGTTATTTTCAGTTCTGGTGCTTTGAATGTTACTGCTGGTGGTGGTGTTATCTGTATTGGCGGTATTCCCGGGATCTCCACTGTTATTGTTGGTGGTCTCTCTATGGTGGGTCCTGTAGGTCCTGGACCCGCGGCAGCCCCGACAGTCAGCTTGGTCCTGTAGGTGTTGTCTAATGTCCATATAGCCCCGACAGGCTGCTCAGCATACACCTCAACATCGTAGGAACCGGCCCTAAGACCGGGAACAGAAACCTCGTAAACACCGTTACCAACATGAGCAGCAGTCAGAGACAGCGACATAGGACCGGAAACCCTCACCGAGACAGTCGCGTTAGTAGCCCTACCACCCAGGTAGTCAACTAAAGTAACAGAAACCTTAAACGAAGCACCCTCAGCAACAGAACCCGGAACCGAGACAGACAGGAACTGCACAGTCCTATCAGGATGCCTCCAGTAGTACCACGGGTTCCAGACGAGCTCAGCATACGCTATCTCTCTCGTCTTAGCCAACATGAACGGCCCGTTCCCTATCATTGCTGGTAGTCCCGGTATTGTTGGGTGTGGTAGTGTTGATGGGTCGTCTAGCGGGTTGGACATCTTCTCGAATATGTGCTTCGGGAGTATGACGTACTCGGTGTAGCCGTAGGGGTCTACCCACCCGTAGTCACTGAAGTATATCTCTAAGGTCGTCTTGTTCACTACCTTGATATCGATGATGTGGTCTATGTCGGGTCCGTAGTACCTCCTAGTCTTCAGCTCCTTACCGAACTTCAGTACTGTGTAGGCGTAGTCGTCGGCTGTCATCTCAACACCGTCCTGCCACCTTATGCCGCTGAAGAGGGTTATTGTAAACCTATAGGCTTTCTGGCCCTCGTAAGTTACTTCATCTATCTTGAAGTCCTTTAGGAATATTGGGACCCTAGGCTCTGAGTATATGTCGTCCGGCCTTGTATACATTGTGGATGCGTAGATTCTGAATATAGCGTCTGCCTCGGAAGCCCACAGATATGTAGCTGGGTGATACGTGGTTAGGTCTACTGTGTGGTAGTACTTCAGGACACCACCGAACTTCTTATCCTTATACTTGATCGTGTTCCACCAGAAGACCGAGAAGCCTACCGGGTCCTTCATAGGCGGCGCATATGCGAGCACTAGCGAATCCCTATCGAGGGCTCCGTCGAGTGCTGTAATAGCGATACTGGTGTAGGTAGGTATCCAGGGTATTATCTCCCTAACCAATATATCCTGGGCTTGGTAGCCGTACTGCATAGCCTCCGTCACGTTCTTAGTGAAGTAGAAGTTATCCAGTATCTTATCTAGCCTCGAGTCGTTAACCCTCCACTCGTTCCACCCTCCAGGCCTTATCTCCCTGCTGTGGAAGAAGTAGTACATGAACGTTGGGAACCTACCAAAGGACCAACCTATTACATAGGCCTGTGCCGTACCAGCTGATGTCGCTGCGTCCAGCTCCCTACTGCTCACAGCTTTTATCGTCACTCTGAGGCCTATGGCCTCTGCCTCGGTCTTGATGTACTGGGCTATCCACCAATAGGTGGGTGAAGTTGCCTCAGGTAGCGATAGGATCTCTATCTCCACTACCTTACCTCCCTCCTTCGGGTCGCACCAGGCCGGCTTACCGTCTGGGCCGGTACATTGAGTGAAAACCTTGGACAGCATCTCCTTGGCTTTATCTGGGCTGTACGGGTAGAGCTTCTCGAAGTCGGCATTCCAGTTCACCCACGCACCGTGTGTTGGTGGCACTAGCGTAGTGTCCTTTACTGCCAGCCCCCTCAGGGGGGACTCAGCAATTATCTTGTCCCTGTTCCAGAGGTGGGCTAAGGCAGCCCTCACCTCATAGTACTTGACAGGCCAGTTCTGTACGTTGAAGTGTAGAGCACCGAGGGAGTTTATACCTACGGTGAATATTATGTGGGCGTCCGGCCTACTCTGCCTGATTCTATCTAAGTGAGCTGTTTGAGGTCCGAATAGGGACAGCTCCTTAGCCTCGAAAGCCAGTAACCTCATGTTGTAGTCCTTCATTACCGGGTACGTTATCTTGTCAATGTAGGGGCCGTACCTGTACCAGTATTGCCCTAACGAAGGCTGAGCCTCCGCTACGGGGACTGTTCCAACTAATATTATTGCCACTAATAACGCCGTTACTAGACCTACCACTAGGTACCGCATAACTTACTCCCAATATACTAAAGGAGAAGAGTTTATAAAGTTTATCGGACCCAGACAATTAGACGCACTTCCTAGCAGTCAACGACCCATAACATTTCAAACTCCCACCTACCGTTTACTCGAGAGTGATTGTTAGGGGTGTTTTAGGTTTTTATAATAGCCCCAATGCCTGTGAACCCTCTCTAGAGGTAGCTGTGCTACCTATGAAGGTGTGGGTGAGGAGAAAGTCCCTAGAAGCGATGAGGACAAGCATCTAGGGACAAAAAGTTTATGGACTTACAACTAAAAGCCTCGCCCTTTAAGGTGGGGATGGAGAGAAAAAGTCTGTAAATAATCCTCATCTCAATTAGTTTGGTGATGAGCATTCAAGCTCTTTGAGCCTAGGGCAATGATGGTTGGAGCACCCATAACCCCGGGAGGGTAACGGGCCGGAGGCCCAGCCCGGGATCGAACCCTCAGGGAGGGGATGTAGCCCCGAATCTCCCCCGCCCTGAAGGGTGAGGGTTCCGCTAAGGAGGGGAGGAGGTCAGCTACAGCCCTGAAATGAACTCAAACAATCCTGGTAGTTTCCCGCTCTAAAGGATGAAGCCTCGGCGGGAGGTGAGCATTATGAATACATTTAAGTGGAGGTTAGAAAAAGCCTTGGAGGTCTTTGGGTGGGACCATGCTCCCGAAGCTTCCAACTATAGAAGATGCTGATCCAAGGGGGGTAAAGGTCCTTGTGAGGGTCGACTTCAACGTACCGCTTGATACTGAGGGGAACATACTCGATGACTCTAGGATTAAGGCTCACGTACCGACAGTGGAGGCCCTACTGGAGAGGGATTGCGCTGTTGTTCTGGTATCTCACCAGAGTAGACCGGGTGAGGACGGCTTTACGCAGCTTAAGCCCCACAGTGAGGTTCTCTCGAAGTACTTAGGTCGGGAGGTGAGGTTCGTTGAGGATGTCATAGGTCCAGCCGCTATAGACGAAATAAGGAAGCTAAAGCAGGGTGAGGTATTGCTCCTCGATAACGTCCGCTTTGTTTCCGAGGAGCTCATCGAGGCACCCCCAGATGTCCACGCTAGGAGCTTCCTAGTTAGGAGGCTAGCCCCCCTCTTCGACCTCTTCGTTTTCGATGCTTTCGCTACGGCGCACAGGTCTCAGCCATCTATAGTGGGGTTTCCACTAGTCCTCAAGTCCGTCGTGGGACACCTCATGAAGAGGGAGGTCGACGCGCTGAGGAAGATACTGGATGCTGACTACAAACCTAGGGTCTTCGTTCTAGGTGGTGCTAAGGTCTCAGATACATTGAAGATAGTTGAGAACCTGATAAAGAACAGGTTAGCTGATAGGATACTGACGACTGGGCTAGTCGCGCTAGTCTTCCACGCGGCTCGCGGTGGTATAGTGTCGGAGCACGTACTGAAGGTCTTGGAGGAGAGGGGTCTCCTAAGCCTCGTACCGAGAGCCCGCAGGATCCTACTGAGTGGTGCCCCGATAGATGTCCCACTCGACTACGTGGTTCTAAGGAACGACGGCACTGTGGATGAGTGCCCTGCCAGCAACATAACCGGTAGACCCATGGACATAGGTACCTACACAATACACATGTACTCGGAGCTCATGAAGGACTCCAAGCTCATCGTGATGAGAGGCCCTGCCGGGTACCTCGAAGACCCTAGGTTCAGATCAGGGTCTGAAGCGTTGATCTCCTCAGCATTGAGAAGTGATGCCTTCCTAATAATCGGCGGCGGCCACCTCGGCGCCCTAGTCGGCAATACCACTAAAGAGAAGATGCATATATCCACTGGAGGTGGGGCCCTACTAATGGCACTAGCCGGAGAGGAGCTCCCAGCTATTAAGGCCCTAGTCGAGTCAGCGAGGAAATTCTTTAATTGGAGCTGAAGCTAGCCCAGGTATATTGCTAGCAGCTTTTTAGGGTCAGTCCCATGAGGGTGGTTCCGTGCTGTGTAGCCCCCAGACGGTCAATGGAGACCGTAAAATATCTCAAACCGCGATTCTTGGGTGAGTAGTGAGGATCGTGCTCGAGAGGTTTGCTGAGCTACTTGCTTGGTGCAGGCCTGGTGTGGTGGTAGTTACACACAGGAACGCCGATGCTGATGCTGTAGCAGCTGCCCTCACATTAGACTATGTACTGAGGTCCTACGGTGAGGGGGTCTCTAACGTGTGCGTACCTGAGGGGGTTGACTCTACTAGTAAGAGGATCCTCACCGCGCTAGGTTTCGACATCCCTAGCTCCGGCAAATGCGCCAGTAAGAGGGTTGTCTTCGTCGACGTATCTACCCTCACGCAAGTGGAGGGTATCGAGTTTTCTGAGTGCTCCGTAGTCGACCACCATGTTATCAACTCAGCGGTCGGGGTATGTGGGCTGGCTCTCTACGATCCTAAGGCCGGAGCCACGTCCGCACTTGTTGCAGAGGCGTTGATGAGCTTTGGGTTCACTATTCCTAGGAGGTACGCTACCCTCCTGCTGGCGGGCATAATGTTCGATACCAGATTCCTGAGGATAGCTAGCTCTAGGCTCCTAAGGGTTGTCGGTTGGTTACTTGATGCTGGCGGGGACATAGAGGAGGTTAGCAGGCTCCTCACCATTCACGAAGTTCCGTATTCAGAGAAGATCGCCAAGCTCAAGAGCCTCTCCAGGATGGGGATTTACACGGTGGGGGAGGACATCATACTCACCGTGACCTGTGTGGGGGCATACGAAGCGTCTTCTCTTAGGGCAGCCCTCGAGGCTGGGTCGGACGCGGCTATTGCTGTAGCCCCCCGAGAGAATTCAGCCCGAGTAGTTATCCGTGTAAGTAGCAGACTCCTGCGAGAGCTTGGAGCCCCGGTCGCCGCCGAGCTGGCTAAGTACCTAGGCGAGAGCTTAGGGGGTAGTGGAGGCGGTCACGAAGCTGCTGCCGGTGCTGTAGTACCTCTAACGAACATAAAGAGCTTGGAGGACGCCATCCTCCGGTTCTTTCGGTTGCGCGGTTATAAGGTTCGTGCCCTAGATAGAGGTAGATGGCTGGAGGAGTGCACTTAGATGGTTAAGATATATGTCGATAACAGGGAGCGAGAGTCGGAGGTGCCCAGATACCTATCAGAGATGGGCGTGGCCGTAATATTCAAGCAGCTTGAGGTGGGCGACTACATCATAGCTGAAAACGTCGTAGCTGAGAGGAAGAGTGTGAGCGACTTAGCGAGGTCAGTCTTCGACGGTAGGTTCTTCGATCAGCTTTCTAGGCTAGCAGAGCGCTCGGAGAGGTTCTTCCTTTTAGTTGAGGGGGATATAGGGAAGATTAAGCTAGTAACATCCAACTACAAGGCCGTCCTATCAGCGCTCTACTTCTCCTCTGTCCTGGGTAGGGTCCCAGTGGTGTTCACTGAGGGGCCGAGGCACAGCGCTGAGCTACTTAAGTACCTAGCCTCAAAGCTACAGGAATCACCGCTTGTACTGAGAACTACAAGGGTTTCGAGGGGTAAGCCTAAGGACGCCCCACTTAGTGAGTGGCAGCTCTACGTGGTCTCAGCTCTGCCGGGAGTGGGAGTGAGGACTGCTGAGAGATTGCTCAGGAAGTTTGGCAGCGTTAAGGGGGTCTTCAACGCTTCCCTAGCTGAGCTGGCGAGCGTGGAGGGGGTCTCTGAAGAGAAGGCAAGCTTCATATTTAGGGTAGTTAACGAGCCTTACACTAAGAAGCGCCAAGCGAAGGACCTGAGCAACTACACGAAGAAGGGCTAATAGTCAGGGACCTAGACAAAACATGCGAGTGGGTGCTTAGAGGGAGGAGGGATACAGAAGGTGCTCGAGCTTAACGTATTTCTTCGGTATTTCAGCCCTCACACCCCTCATCGGGTCAACTACCTGGTTTATCCTTAGGTTAACAACTAGGCTTGCGAGCATGTATGCCTCCTCGAAGCTCAGGTCTAGAGCTCTCATGAGGACTGATACAGCCTCTTCAGAGGCCCTGTAGGCTGCTACGTCTAGGTCCTCTCCAAAGGCTATTATAGAGAACTTTTCCCCTGACTCAACGACCGGATATCTGGGTCTCTTACCTTTAATTAGCTCGACCTTAACGCGCACCTCGCCGGGGGTCTCAGCTGCCGCAACGCACAGTTCACCATCGGCCTGTACTACGTGGAGGTCGCCGAGGGCTAGCAGAGCTCCCTCAACGAACACAGGCAGGTAGATCCTACTCCCAGCAGTCACTAGCGCTACATCCATGTTACCGCCGTGATAGCCGGATGTCCCGGTCGGGTACTCACCTTCACTTGGGGCAACACCGATAACTCCGATCATGGGTCTTGCCTCGATCTCTACCTTCCCGAAGAAGACTTTCCCTTTAGCCACCTTAAGAACCCTCACTGCGGGCTTGAACTTTTTATCTGGGAGGGCCCCGGACCCTGGGGCAACTATTATCACAGCCCTATCTGAAACCTTTATGTCCTCTATCTCAACAAGCAGGGTGTCCCCAGGACTTGCCCCCTCAATATATAGGGGCCCTGTCGCCGGGTTCACCTTGCTCCAGTCTATGGACTCGAGAGTCACCGACTCGTCCGTTATCTGCCCACCGAAAGCATCCAAGGTCTCGAAGACCGCCGCATCCCCGGGGGAGACCCTGTACTTAGGTGTGTAGCGCTTGGAGAAACTGTAAACTACGTAGTCCCTCGGTAATCTGACGACCAAGTTGAGCACCAACTACTCACTGTGTGCTAGGGATATAAAGAGCTCTCGCTCTGCTTGATCTTCCTAATGGAGCCTAGGAAGTCTGCACCCCCGTATCTAGCCCATATATAACAGGTGCCCTCCTGAGACACCATGCAGGGACCGTAAGGCCTCTCCGGTCTGCATCCTTTCATGAACATCGGGCATTGGCTAGGTTTGGCTATACCTAGAACTACCTCGCTACATCGGCAGGATGGTGGTAGCTCTGCCTCACTGGTTTGGCCGGCGGACGTGAGGACGTAGTCCTCCGGTCCGGGAGGTCTAAGCCCGTACTGATGGTAGGCATCTACCTCCCTGTATTTTTCCCTCAGCATGAGTCCGCTTCTCGGTACGTAACCTATACCTCTCCAAGCAGCGTCTACTTCCTCGAAGACCGAGCTTATGTAATTTTTCGCTGCGGGATTCCCATCCCACTTCACAGCCCGTCTATACTCGACGTAGAGCCCGGGCTTCCTCTCTAAGATCATTCTGAGTATCTCAGCTATTGATATGAGGACGTCTATACCTTCGAAGCCTGAGACTACGGTAGCGATGCCGAACTCTCTGGGGAGGAACTCCCAGGCTGAGGCCCCAGTAACTACTGATACGTGGCCGGGGGCTATAACACCCCTTATAGGTAGGAGCCCGCGCTCCCTATAGAGTTTAATCGTGTACCTCATGATCGGTGGGGTGAGCCTGAGCACGCTGAGGAGCTTCATGTTCTTAGGTACCTTACCCTCATGTATGGGTATGGCGTACGAGGGGGCGGTCGTCTCGAACCCTATACCGAGAAAGACCGCTTCCTTTCCATCACTCCTAGAGTCCGTGACGGCGTCGTAGAAGCTGTACACTACACGAACGTCAGCACCCATGGCCTTCGCTTCTGCTAGGCTCCTAGGGCTTCTGAGGGACGTAGAAGGAATCCTGAACGCGTCCCCGAATGTGTAGACCCTGACACCCTCTATCGACAACTTCACGGCCTGCTCTATGGTCTTTCCCGGGGTCACACACACCGGGCATCCGGGACCTGCTACTAGGTCTATACCCTCAGGTACTAAGGCCCTTATACCATACCTTACAGTTGTCCACTCATGGGTTCCGCAGAAGTTCATTATTTTTATCGGTGCTTCCTCGGAGGACTTGATTCTACTATAGTAAAGCTCTATGAGTTTCACTATGGTCGGTGCTGTAGCGGAGCCGAACCTCTGCACCAGCACACCAGCATCTTCAGCTCCTTGTAGCACAGCACAGCTCCTCTTTTCTATCGCTCAGGTAGGTTTAAGCTCCTAGCAGGGAACTAAGCTCCTCAGATACACCAAAGCCCCATCAGTGAATATTTTTGTTCACGGTAGGGATTCGAAGTTGCATCCTTAAGGGCTGACCTCCTCCCCGCCATGAATGGTGAGGCTTTCAGTTGTAATACCGGTAATACGGGTCATGATAGGAACTACCCACATGAGATTAAGCTGACGTAGTAGCGTTGATATATGGTCTGACCCAGCTACGGTCTGGGGCTACCTTAGAAGAGAAGCTCGTATCTCTACTTAAGGGAGTCCTAGGTCAGCTCGGTATGGAGGTTTACTCAAATGTGTTTATAGATGGTGTGGAGCTTGATGTAGTGGCTATAGAGAGAGCCCGCACAAGGCCGATAGTTCATGTCGTTGAGGTTAAGTCCAGACCTAAGAGCAAGCTACTCTATCAAATCCTGAGTAGAACTAGGCTATCCGACTATGTGTACGCTGCGCTACCAGCTAGGCACTACCTATACCTAAAGGAGCTACCTGAGGTCGCTGGGTTTCTCGTAGTAGATATTGAGAGGCAGACAATCTATGAGGTGAAAAAAGCTAAGTATGTAGGTAACGGATGGAGGTTGTTAGAACTGCTCGGAGTCTCGCCCTCTACAGGGAACCGTGGGCAGTACATGAGCACCCAGACAGCTTAATCCTAGGCAGGAGGGGTTACCTCTGCCCAGGATCAGCATGTCTAGGTACTCACATGCTGCTCCGGTTCCCTGTAGAGGCTGGCGCTCCACTAGATATCTAGCGGTAGCCCCTAATCTGGCTTTCTACATATAATATATATAGAACAGTACTTCACGTATTACAGGTACATAGAAAAAATTGTTTATGGTGTACCAAGCATCCGCTGGTCTCTTTTTTATATTGCCCTCTCATAGACGAAATCTTAGCGTTAATGACCTCATTCAAATCGATGTCCCATAAATAAAAGCATTATCAGATGAGACAGGTCCGCTCACCAATCACTCATGCTGGCTCATCACACCAATATTACCCTTCTGCCCTGGAGGAACCCTATCCCCCAGTTTTCGCGATCGTTGCGGTTGCCCTCACGTCCTGCTTTTATGGGTCGTTACCAGCGATGCTTTAAATACGGAGCTTATAAACCTTTCACCATCCTCGCCCTATGTAGCAGGACCTTTGGCTGAAAGCTGGATTAGTTCCACCATAACTAAGGGCGCTTTTGGTTAGAGTTCCTCAGATACTACTAGCTTAGTGATTAAGTTCCTTAATACTTCCCGAGCTTCATCGGGTACGGGCGCTGATTTGAGGATAGTCTCGACCTTCTCCTTGGTGGACTCTACTATGTCCAATACTGAGGTATAGCCTTTGTTAAGGTACCGTATCCCCTGAAGTAGGGTAGCGACGTTATCGCATAGTTTCACTATTACTGACTCAAGCGACCTACCTTCGCTGAGTTCCTTCAGTATGTCTGAGTAGCCAGCTATTTCTAGTTCTCGTACCGCCTCCTCTTCCAGCTGAGCCGGGTTAGCTATCGAGCTCTTAACATTCTTAGCTATGTCGCCAGTCACGCTCTCCAAGATATCGTGAAGTAGCGCCATCCTCACAATCTTTAGCACGTCAGTACGTACCCCAGCCTCACCTAGCTTGTCGGCTATGATCATAGAGAGGAAAACCACTTCGAATATATGGGAACTGACAGTCTCAGAGTCTGATGGTGGGATGCCCCGTAACATCCAGCCGGTTCTGGCGAGGTTCTTTACCCTCATAGCGGTACCGTACTTAACCAAGCGCCCCTACCTACCAACTGCTACAACCAGTTATATGGGTTAAGGTAGTTTACACTTAGATACCGCTACTATTTCTGTATCCACCGCCAAAACACGCTTATACAACTGGGCAACACTATATCAATGCTTTTTAAGCTAATCCTGAAGTGTATGGTGAGGTAATAGACATGAGCGGTAAAGTTAGTTACCTACAGTGGTTGCTTCAGGTTCTCAAGAACTCCGTTGAGCTTGGGGGGTTCCCAGAGGAGGTCTACCAAATACTCAGCAGACCGGAGAGAGTTCTGATGGTCAGTATACCGGTGAGGATGGATAACGGAAAGTTAGTGGTGTTCGAGGGGTATAGAGTTCAGCATAACAGCGCCTTAGGGCCCTACAAGGGAGGCATAAGGTTCCACCCTGAAGTAGACCTTGAGACAGACATGGCGCTAGCCCTCGGCATGACCCTGAAGAACTCGCTAAACGGTCTACCCTACGGCGGGGGTAAAGGTGCTGTAAAGGTAGACCCTAAGAAGCTGTCCCAGACTGAGCTGGAAAAGCTGTGCAGGGGCTATGCTAGGGCTATCGCCCCGCTAATAGGGGATCAAGAGGACATACCCGCCCCCGATGTCGGGACTAACCCGCAGATGATGGCTTGGATGGTTGATGAGTACAGCAAGATTAAGGGACGCAACGTACCCGGAGTATTCACGGCGAAACCTCCCGAGTTGTGGGGCAACCCAGTGAGAATATACTCTACTGGTTTTGGGACAGCCGTCGCAGCTAAAGTCGCGGCAGAGAAGTACCTAGGAAGGTTTGAGGGGCTTAAGGTATCGGTCCACGGCTTCGGGAACGTAGGCCAATATGCTGCATATTACGCCGCTAAGTGGGGTGCTAAGGTCGTAGCTGTAAGCGATACATCGGGAACAGTTTACGATCCTAACGGGATAGATGTTGAGCTGGCTATGAAGGTGAAGGAGAGCACCGGGAAAGTCATTAACTATCCAAAAGGTGAGAAGCTCGAGCCGGATGCCTCCCTCTACGTAGACTGCGACGTGCTCATGCCGTCCGCTATAGAGAACGTTATTAGAGCGGACAACGCCCACAAGGTTAAGGCTAAGGTCGTCTCCGAGGGAGCTAACGGGCCGACCACCCCAGAGGCAGAGAAGATACTGTACGAAAAAGGAGCGATTATTGTCCCCGACATAGCCGCTAACGCAGGCGGTGTTGTAATGTCATACCTCGAGTGGGTTGAGAATCTCCAGTGGTATTGGTGGAGCGAGGAAGAAACTCTCAGCAGACTCAAGTCCTTAATGGAGAACAACATCAAGAGACTGATAGCTAAGTACGAATCCCTGAGATCGGAGAAAGGCCCTGTAACGATGAGAAACGCGGCCTTTGTACTGGCCGTCGAAAGAGTCTACAAAGCCATGAAGGTTAGGGGCTGGATCTAACCAACAAAACAGCTTTTTTATCCTCACATCCTACACGTCTTCCTGCTCCCATCCGCCCCCTACAGCTACGTCGACTTCCTACCTACAAATTCTCTCAGCTCTAAAGATCCCCAAGCCCTACTACGCTTAACTTAACCTTTCCCTGCATTGAAAGGCGGGGCTTTCAGTTGTAAAGTTCGATAAGCTATTTTTGCTTAGTTTCGTCAGTTGGTTCGAGGTTAAGGGAATGGTAGACGAGGTGTTGTTGGAGAGAGTTGTTGATTTGGCTAGGTCCCAGGGGGCTACCTACGCTGAGGCTAGGTTTCAGGAGGACGCCAGCGAGTCCTTAACCATGAGGAACGGTAGGGTACTAGGAGTAAATACGTCCGTGTCTAGGGGTGTCGGTATAAGGGTCTTAGTTGGTGGGGCACTAGGATTTGCTGCTACAAACCGCCTAGACCAGGAATCCCTAACCTCAGCAGCGGCTGAGGCTGTCTCTAGAGCACGTGCCGTGTCTTCACTGATGAGATCACCTGTAGAGTTTGATGAGTCTAGGGTTGGTAGGGCTAGCTACGAGGTTGTTCCTAAGGTAAAGCTTGAGGACTACAGCATCGAGGATAGGATTAGCTTAGGTAAAGAAGTTTACTCAGCTGTTGGAGGGTCGTTGAGGCAGGCAAAGCTATCTGTACTAACATTTGGTGTTGACACGCATATCCAGAAGAAAGTTGTTGTGAACAGTGACGGGGCTTTGGTGAGGTCTACAGTACCGAGGGTATATGTGTGGGTAAACTTCGTTGAGAATATCCCGGAGAAGGGGACTATACAGAGGCGGGTAGAGTTCGGCGCCTCTGGTGGTATTGAGTGGCTAAAAGAGTGGCGAGTAGTTGACGAGGTGGCGGAGGAAGCTAAGAACCTTGAGAACGTGCTGGCTAACGGCGTCGAACCTCCACGTGAGGAGGTCGATGTTATCGTAGGATCCGAGATAGTGGGGCTCATAGTACATGAATCTGCTGGACACCCCATGGAAGCTGATAGGATACTTGGTAGAGAGGCTGCCCAAGCTGGGGAATCATACGTCAAGCCCGAGATGATTGGAAGGTACTCTGTAGGCAATAAATACGCTACTGTCATAGAAGACCCGACGGTACCCGGTGGCTATGGGTTCTACCTCTACGACGATGAGGGTGTTCCAGCGAGGCCTAGATACCTCTATAAAGAGGGGATGCTTCACGAGCCCCTACACAACAGGCACACAGCAAAGGTTTTCGGGACTTTCAGTAATGGAGCTGCGAGAGCTATGACGTATGCGAGGGAGCCTATAATTAGGATGAGTAACACATACTTCAAGCCGGGCGATATGAGTTTCGAGGAGCTATTGGAGGATATTAAGCTTGGGGTGTACATGAAGTCGTACATGGAGTGGAACATAGATGACATAAGGTGGAACCAGAGATATGTAGGTCTTGAGAGCTACCTTATAGTAGACGGGGAGATAACTAAACCTGTTAGAAATCCTGTCCTAGAGGTAACTACCGGCGGTTTCTATAGTAGAATCTCCGGTGTCGGTAAGGTGCTCAGATTCTACCCGGGGACGTGCGGTAAGGGCGAGCCATCTCAAGGTGTTCCTGTATGGTTCGGTGGGCCCGATGTTAAGCTCTCAAAAATTAAGGTTGGTGTCGCGTTATGAGCCATGAGGAACTTGCTGGAAAGCTCATCTCGGAGCTGAAGGATAGGTTCGAGAACGTAGCTGTTAAGGTGGTCAGCAGAGACTCGATGATGCTGAAGATATGGAATAACCAGCCGGGAGTACTCCAAACATGGAGGGACATTCAGGTCTCGCTACTCTTAGGTAAGCAGAGGCGCGTAGCTGTTTTAGAGTTCCGTGTCAGCTCACCCGACGAACTTCTCGCTGCTACTAAGAGAGTTGGGGACCTCATGCCTAAAGTTGAGGAGTCCGAGCTTCCTATAGAGCTACCGGAACCTGGAAAGCCGTCCCCGCTTGAAGGTGGATATGATAGGAAGGTACTAGAGTACGCATCGGACCCGAAGCCCCTAGTGGAGGCTATGGTGAGCTCCGCCCTCAGTGCCGGTGCTGAGAGAACGGCTGGGACCTTAGAGCTAGAGGAGATCAACACTACTGTTGCTACCAGTAAGGGCTTCGAAGGCACATACAGGAGGACCGGGGTAGTAGCCCACCTAAGGACCTTCAAAGGTGATGTAAGCAGTCACTGGGCTTGGGGATCGACCACCGTAGACACCAAGAAGCTTGAGGAAGTTGGCTCGAAATCAGCGAGCTTCCTCTCCCTAGCGAAGACTAAAGCCTTCTTCGAGCCAGGGAGGTACGACGTGGTGTTATCGCCCCTAGTTGTCGGGAACCTAATGAACTACGTTGCCTCAATGTCGTCAGGGATGGCGGTCCTACTTGGTATGTCCTTCCTCTCTAGGAAGAAGACGGGAGACCCTATAGCATCCGAAGCATTCACCTTGGTTGATGCCCCTAGAGACACCTTACTGCCGGGTTTAGCGCCATTCGACGACGAAGGTGTGGAGACATACAACAAACCCATCATCGGTCAAGGTAGGTTCATCTCACTCATCCATAACGCAGCTACCGGTAGGGTGTTTAAGGCTAGAAGCACCGGTAATGCCGGCTGGATCAACCCCAGACCGTGGAACCTCATAGTAGAGCCTGGTACCAGCTCTTTCGAAAGCATGGTGTCGGAGGTAAAGAGAGGGTACTTCATCCTAAACAATTGGTACACAAGGCTTCAGAACTACGTTGAAGGGCAATTCTCGACTGTTGCAAGGGACATAGTCTTGGAGATCAGGGACGGCAATTTAGTTGGCTATGTCGACAGGGTCAGGATCGCAGAGAAGTTCGAGAACCTGCTCAAATCCATAAAGGGGTTAAGCAGGGAGGTCTACGACATAACTTGGTGGGAGGTAAGAATACCGACGAGAGCGCCATACATCTTAGCTGAAAACATAAACCTCACAAAACCCTCCATATAAACCCACAATAAAACCGAAAATCAATCTTACTTTTTCTATAACACAGCGTGTACACTACTCCTTGAAAGCAAACAGCCACAACAACCAGTTAAACATAGATGTCGCAACAACAAAACAGAAATTCAGCCCTCATCTGACCTCTCCCCGCCCTCTAAAGGGGTGAGAGTTCCCCCGGGCAACTCACCATTCCCTGCATCTGTTTAGGTTCTGCATCAGTTACAATTGAAAACTTCGCCTCTTAAGGTGGGGACGGAGAGAAAAGCTTATAAGGGTTTTTCTTTATTGGTTAGTTGGTGGTCAGTTGGTAAAGCTGAAGTGCCCCAAGTGCGGGTATGTCTGGGACTACAAGGGCAGAAAGCAGTACTACGCCACGTGCCCTAATTGCTTTAGAAAGGTCAATATAGCCAAGTACAGGGTTGATTAGACACTCCCTCGAGCGGTGAGGGTTTGCTAACCCTAACTGTTAAGGTGGGGGCTCTCCCCGAGGGCATCAACTCAAGATGTTGGGTCTTCGGGGTGGCCCCGAACGCCCCTAAGGCGGATGAGGTCCCAAGGGGCGATGCGGGGGGAGGGAGATGAGGCGATGACATCAAAACATGGAACTTATATGAGAGCTGAACCCTAGTTCAGATGGGGGATCTCTGGCCACCCTGGCTGCCCCGCAGATGACAGATGTAGACCCGAAGAGATGCGGGGAACCGATGAACCCCCTAAAGGGAACCCTCGTCCTTCAGGGCGGGGAGGGGTCAGCTGTGGAGGTAAGGATGAGGCTGAGGTGTGGTAGCCGGGAGTCATGCTATGAGTTAGCTGAGTTCATTACTAAGCGTAGGGGGGTCCGCTCATCGAGGATAGTGTACGAAGTTAGTGGGGATATCTTGGAGATCTCAGTGGTCGGCTCTCCTTACGATGTTTTAAGTGCGAGGAGAGCTATAGCAGCGTCCTATAGGGAGTGGCGGAAGTTGAGGGAGTTTAAGTTAGGTGGATCTGGGCGCTTAGCGTTGAGCACTTTAATGTCCTATGTAGGTGGTCCTGTAATGGTGGATGTCTTGCTGTTCCTTTTAAGGGATCGGGGATATGACGCGGAGGTCCGGAACAACATACTCGAAACAAACGCCCCAGCGGATGTAGTCTTCAGTATCGCTCAGGAGGTATCTAATAAGCTAGAGGAGGTGTCGAAGGATTTTCCTAAGGCGACCCGCGGTTTGAAAGCCCTCCTAGTAGCTCTAGCAGTGCTAGGTTATGACGCTGAGAGTTCCCTAGATGCTTTAAAGCGTATGGGTCTCATCGAAGAAAACCATAAGCTTAAGGTCACCGCCGAGTGGACCAGCTTATTAGTTAAGCTACGTACCGTAGATCTAGGTGGAGAAGGAGTTGAAGCTGGAGATAAAGAAGGCTGATAGTAGGGAACTGATAATTAAGGTCTTTGGGGAGACTCACACCCTAGGCAACCTGCTGGCGAAATCCGCTCTTAGGCACCCAAACGTTAAGCTAGCTGCCTACAGCATAGAGCACCCACTAGAGGAAGCATTCGTGCTGAGGATAGTTACCGACGGCTCTAGACCAGCCAACAAGGTGTTGATGGAGATAGTTGAGGGTCTCATAAAGCTGAGCGATGAGGTAGTGCAGGAGTTCAGGTCAGCGCTGGAGAGGTAGTTCTAACCCTGGCTCGGAACCCTCACATATCAAGGAGGTGAGCCAGAAACTGGTTCAGGGCATAAAGCACTCAGCTAAGGCAGTGAAGAAAGAGTCTAGGGTAGCACTAGTCAAGAGATCTCCGCAGCCAGGTCTGATCTACATCTTCATTTTGAGGGGTGTTAAGGGGCTTGAGAAAGCCTTCGTAGTTGGGAGCGATGAGGAGGTCGTGAAGATACTCAAGAAATTCTCGGCTACGTGCCTTGACGTGGAGCAGGTGGAGGCATCAATCAGCGCTTTTCCTCAGCAGCTTAGAGGAGTCATCACAGCGTATGCTAACCTACTAGAACGCTTATCTAGTGAGATAACCTCACTAGTAGGATAGGTGAGTGCGGTGGAGTTTTGCCCTAAGTGCGGGTCTCTGATGCTCCCGAAGAAGGAGGGAGGTACTACCGTTCTTGTATGTCCTAGGTGTGGGTATGTAGCGCAAGCAAAGTCTGAGTATAGACATTCCCAAGCAATTTCTAGGAGAAAGGAGAAGAGGAAGATGGTGGTAGTAGACGAAGGCTCTGAGAAGGTGGGACTACCGATAGCGAGGGGAGTTAAGTGCCCTAAGTGCGGGAACGAGGAGGCTTACTATGAAATACTTCAGACTCGACGAGCAGACGAACCGCCAACGAGAATATATAAATGTACTAAGTGCGGCTACGTCTGGAGAGAGTACGAGTAGAAAGCAGTAAGTACCTTTACTCATCCATTATTCGGGCGGCTCACCATCTCAGCTTCGGCTTCCTCAGGGTGGTTATGGCTATTAACGCTAGGGCAACTCCCAGGGCTAGCCCGACGGCGAAGTAGGTAGGTGGTGACTGCCCTGTGGTTCCAGGCTCTTTCTCTATCGTTACGGTCGTTGTGAGCGTCACTGTTGCCGTGCCGGGGGCCCGCGATGTGCTGAGCCCGCTAGGTACGGTGGTGGGGCCCGTGATTGCCGCGCTCCCTTGAGCTGGGCTGGTATATAGAGATAGTAGTGCTGCTACTCGAGCTAGTGTATATATTTTCGATAGGTTCTCTTGGGATGTTGTCAGTTCCATATATAGTAACAGGCTGGTCGGTACGCATTCGCGGAGTGATGTCAGCTCTATACTGACGCTTCTATTGAGACCAACAACCGAGCTTGCTGCATCCTGTGAGAACATCACAACTAGGGTTGCGTACCCGTATGCCAACGCGTCGACCCCGAGAGCCAGCCTATCGATAAATGACTGGGAGTTCTTCATGGCGTTCATCCTCGTAACCATCGCGTTGAACGTATCTGTCGGAATGTCCACCTGCCCCTCAAACGATATTATGTAGGTGTAGATGTTGTAGATCAAGTCCTCAAGAGCTAGCGCGGAGTCCTCTACTTGCTCTCGATCTAGGTAGCAACATGTGTAGCCATAACCTTGAGACATATTTAGGAGGGATCTCCAGAGCTCCGCTGTGATAGCTCTAGAGCTGGCTAATGCCAGGTAGTAGGATGATCTATCTATATAGGTCTCGGTCTTAGACGTGTTCAGGTATATTAAGGACTCGTAAGCCCTGCTAGCTACAGCTATCGCCACGTCAAGGTCTTGAAGGCAGACTGCCGCCAACTCACTGTACCTACTTCTGATGGAGTCAAGTATTCTGATTGCCCTGCCCTCAACATCCGTCCTCACACTATTTAGTGCCTGCGAATCACTAATTCCTTTAAGTAGGTACAGCCTCCACAGAGCATAGGTTAATGCCTGGAAGTACGAGGAAGATGCCGAGTACATGAGCCCCTTCGAGGCCTGAGCCTCCGCGAGGCTTGTTAAGTTCTTGATGCTGCTCTCAATATCCCCCAGCAAACTCTCCACATATAGTCTCGTAGCTCTAGTTAGGGAGCTGAGAGCACTAGCCTTAATGCTATCGCCTTGGGATACTACTGACCCGACATAGTCCCTGAGAGTTTCTACCCAGCTAGCCACCTGCTTCTCCAGCTGGGAACCTAGGTAGTACTCTGGAGAGCCTACTAGGGAGATGTTGGGTACCTTGTAGAGACCGCCTGTAAAAACGTTGAGCGCTTCATGTATCGTCGCAACCGGCAACACCTCGACTCCCAGCCTCCTCCCATAGTCAGCTAGATCTATAATCACCGTCTTTGTTGTGTAGATGGTAATGGGCCCCGCGGTCTGTGGAACAACAACCCTCTCGGCATACCTCGTCTGCCCATATGGAACGATGAACACCTTAGCGCCAACGCCTGCAGCTGCCTCGAGCTTAGCTCTCAGTCCCCCTACCGGACCCACGCTCCCGTCAGGTAGGATCATCCCCGTCATCACAACATCCCCTCTGAGGGGTAGGTGGAGGAGAGCCGCTGCGAAGGCTACGGCAGTTGCGGCACTAGCGCTGGGTCCACCCACTATCGGGGTGTCTGCCCTTATTGAAGCGAAGAAGTCGCATGACGTGAACCTAATCCCCGCTATCCTGCTTGCTACTATAGCAGCTACCCTAGTAGATGCCTGTAGGTCTATCTGGCTGAGTGGTAGTGTCTCAACGTACACCCTGCCGCTGCCGGGGCATGAGACACCCGCACTCAGCTTAGCTGTAACACCAATGTAGCTGCCGTTAGGTAGGGAGCTTACGGCTACTATAGTGAGCTCGCGGGTTTCGTAGGCTCTACTGGGTTCAGCCACAGTGAGTGGGGTGGTGAGCAGTATGAGCAGTAGTACGAGCACGTACGACCTCCTCATATCATGCACCGAAGTGTCAGAGCACTAAGCAGTATTAAAGACCGGCATGAAACTCCGGCGAAACTTCGGTGAGATCATCGCGGTGTTGGTGCTTTAAGGTAGTATGAGATCTGTTCTGGGCGCACTACTGTGAGGGCGTGCCTCGGCACCGTAAACCCTAGTAAGGTCGTGGGGGTGTCGGAAGCGCTCAAATCCGTCTTCGGGGAGGTAGAGGTGGTACCCCTTAAGGTAGGCACAGGCATCCCGCCCCAGCCTATGGGTCTCCACATCGCTATAGAAGGTGCTAGGCGTAGAGCTACTGAAGCTATGAGGGGTAGTGCTGGATGTGATATGGGTATCGGGGTGGAGGCCGGTCTCTACATAATAGGAGGAAAGTTCTTCGATGTGCAGGTAGTCTACATAGTTTCTAAGAGCGGGTTGGAGTCGTTCGGACTGTCACCGTCGTTCTCAGTTCCCGACCTCTTCGTGAAAGACCTTGTGCTAGGTGGGGCTAGGGAACTAGAGGAGGTGGTGGACAGATACTTTGGTACTGCTGATGTGGGGAGTAAGGGAGGGCTCGTAAAGATATTGACCCGGTCTGCTGTAAGTAGGGAGAACCTCACCTACTATGCTACTATGATGGCCTTGATACCGCTACTAAATAAAAGTCTATATTTCGGCTAGACCATCACTTCATGGAGGCCTTCTTCGCTAGATACTCCCTGCTCTTTCTGTACTTGAGCTGTGCTGCTAGGGCATGCGCCGCTCTCTCAGGTGTCGGGTAAGCAGGTACTCTCAGGGTCGTGAGGTATCTCATCGCCTCATATGCTTCTGGACCTCCAATCATCGCCACCGATATAGGCTTGCGTATCTTGGTCTCTTCTAACGCTCTAACTACAGCCTTAGCCACACCGCTTGGGCTAGTGAGCGCTGTATGGCAATACAGCACTAATATAGCGTCTATCTGGGGGTTCTGAAGAGCTAGCTTAGTTGATGTATAGTACCAGTCCTCGGGTGCCATACCGGTTAGGTCTACAGGGTTCGCTAGGGAGGCGAATGGTGGGAGAATCTTCTTCAACTCCTCCACAAAGTCCTGAGGAGGCTTCTCCAGGAAGATCCCGTCGTCAGCTAACGTGTCGCTTGCTTGGACACCGGCACCACCGCCGTTCGTTATTACCACGACCCTGCTGCCTGCTGGCACAGGGTTCCATGATAGGGTCTTCACGAAATCGAATGCCTCCTCAACGCTCTTGACTGAAAGGACTCCGCTCTGCTTGAAGGCTGTCTCATATATGAGGATGTTACCTGCTAGGCTACCTGTATGGCTCGCAGCGGCTCTTGCCCCGGCCTCCGTCCTCCCGGACTTGATCACTATCACCGGCTTCCTCATGGACATCCTAGAAGCTACTTCAACGAACCTCTTACCGTTGTTTACGCCCTCCATGTATATTAGGACGACTGAGGTGTTAGGGTCTTCGTCGAAGTACTCGAGTAGGTCGGCATCGTCTATGTCTGATTTATTGCCTACGCTTACGATGGCTGATATCCCGATCCCCTCCTGTATTGTCGAGCCCATCAGCGCTATCCCTAGTGCACCGCTTTGGGTTATGAACGCCACATTACCGGGTATCACGTCTCTGGGGCCGAAAGTGGCGTTAAGCCTTACCGGTGTGTAGACATAGCCGAAAATGTTAGGACCTAGAACCCTCATACCGTACTTTCTAGCTCTCCTAACCAGCTCGTTCTCGAGCTCGACGTTACCGATCTCTTTAAATCCTGAGGTGATGACCACTGCGTACTTAGTCCCTGCCTTCCCAGCATCGTCTATCACGTCTAGGACCTTGGTGTTGGGTACCGATACAACGACCACATCGACTCTATCCGATATAGTTGAGACTGCTGGGTAGGACTTCAGGCCCAGTATCTCTGTTGCTGTAGGGTTCACAGGGTAGACCCTTCCCTTGAACCCGTACTCAACTATGTTCTTCAGTACTAGGTGCCCTATCTTAGTCGGGTCCTTGGATGCGCCGACTACAGCTATGCCACTCGGGTTGAACAGGTCCTTGAGGGAGCTCATCGCTTCTCACCTAGGATAACTCGAGCGTCAACTATTAAAGCACCTTTCCCGCGCGGATAGAGAAATATCGGGTTTAGGTCTACTTCCTCTAGCTCGTCGAGCTCGCTCACCATCCTGGCCAGCCCTAAGATGACCTTCTTGAGTGCTTCTATGTCTCTAGGTGGGAACCCTCTGTAACCTTCAAGTACCTTGTACCCCTTTATCTCCCTGATCATTTCGTCTACGTCCTGCTCAGTTAGTGGGGTGACTCGAAAGCTCACGTCCTTGAGGACCTCAACGAACACTCCTCCCAACCCAAACATGATCACTGGGCCGAAGACCTTGTCCCTCACGCTGCCGACGATGACCTCGAGATCTGGGGCAGCCATGCTCTGCACTAGGATGCCGCTCACCCTGCTTCCGGGGGCTCTGGAGCGTACGTTGTCCAGTATGAGTCTATAGGACTTCACTACCTCCTCCGGGCTCTTAACGTTGAGCACTACACCACCTACGTCGGTCTTGTGGCTTATGTCAGGGCTAACCACCTTCAGTACGACTGGGAACCCTATCCTCTCAGCAACCCTAATGGCTTCCTCTTCGTTAGTGGCTAGACCGTAGCTAGCTACCGGCATACCGTAGAGCTCGCACAGCGCGAAGGCCTCGTGCTCAAGTAGTTTGCGCCTCCCCTCGGACTTAGCGTTCTCGATCATCCGGCGGGGTCCTATCATTGTGTAGCTCCAAGACATATAGCTGGAACTCCAAATAAGCTGTTAGTGCTGAACCGCTCTCCTGAATCTACTTAAGAAGTGCTCGATCTTCGCGGGGCTAGGAAAGTGATGTGAGGAAATAGGGGTAAAAAACCTGTTATGCTGGTTACTTGAGGAGCCTCACTACAGCTACTGAAGCTAGTAACATCAATGCCACTACTATCAGGCTTATCTGGAGGGTGTTAGCTACGTCGGAGACTCTGCGGGCCAGGTCTTCCTGCGCTTGCGATAGCTCGACTACATTATCGTCGAGGGTCTTCACCTTCGCGGCTATGTCTCCTAAAGCTTTCTCGGTAGAGCTCTTGGTAGCGTTAGCTAGGGACTTCATGGCCTGGTCCACGCTTGTAGCGAGTGCTGAGATGCTCTGATCAACCTTCTTTGTGTAGTCCTGTAGCTGCGTTGCGATTGCTGCGACCGCGTCCATAGAGGCCTTAGAGGACTTCTCGATAGCGTCCTCCAACTGCTTGACGCTTGTAGCTAGGTTCTTAGACAGATCCTCCACTGACTTAATTGTCTGCGTCAGCGACGCGTTCATTGATGATACCTTGCTCTCCAAAGATCCGTACCTCACCGCTAGAGCGCTGACCACCTTAGCCTGGAGTGTTGCTAGTGATGCTGTAGCCGCTCTGTACGTATCCATCGCTTCATCTACTTCACCGTAAACCTCAAGCCTCGTAGTAGCCTCACTCACGGAGGACTCTATGGTTGAGAGCTCCTTGGTGAAGCCGGAAACATCCACACCGAGTGCCGAGGCAAGGGTGACAACCGCACGTACCTGACCTAGCGCCACTAAAGCCTCAGCCTTAGCAGCGTCCACCGGCCTATGATCAGCTATCTCTAGGTCCACAGTCTTAGTGAAGGTGAAGCTCTGACCAGCTGCTTTACCCTCAATCTCGACTTTGAGGGATCCCTTACCTGTGTAGGCGGATTCCGGTACAAACACTCTTGCCATGAGTAAGTACTTCACGGTATATTCTTTACCCTCTATGGTGAGGGTCGTAGGTGTGTAGAGGGACACCAACGACATAGGAATAGTTAGGGAGATACCTGCGGTGAGGACAGCGTTAGCCTTGCTTATGGTGGGTGCTGGGGTGTCCTCACCAGTGTATACGTATGCTACCACCTCAACCCACTGATAGCCCCTGTAAACCGTTGTCCTACTCACGTCGAACTTTATGATGCCTATAGGTTGCTGTGCCAGCGCTGGCGAAAATGTGGCAAACGCTAGTATTGCTAGAGCTAGGTAGGCTAGGCACTTGTATTTCAAGATTGCCACCATTAATACCTCTAGCCGAAGTTTATAAGTTTTTCGTGTAGAGCAACTACTTAGCACGATAGTAAATAACGAGAAGCAACAAGAAGCCCTGCCTTTAGGGAAGCGCTCAGAGGACCTACCCGGCCCTAGGTAGCTATAGAAGTGGGCCCGCGGGGACTCGAACCCCGGACCTCCGCCGTGTGAGGGCGGCGTCCTAACCAGGCTAGACGACGGGCCCCGAAACCAGTAGGCTGTTCCAACTTTAAAGCTTTTAGGCTAATTGTTTACCAAGGGTTTGATTCGTCTCTTCTTAGAGCCGGCATGAAATATAGGATGGTGTGGGAGTTCAGACCGTTGTGCAGCTATAGCTAGGAAGGGGTGGTTCCCTCAGGTCCAACGACTTCGGTATAAAGTTGGAGGAGGTATTCGGGATCTGCGTTGAAGACCCGCATGTTGGGTGGAACTTTCTCTAGTGCTTTCCCGGAGCACTCTTTAAGCCTTTTGCGTAGGGAGCGCTTTCTCTGGTTGAAGAGGCACTTGAGGAACTCCTCGTAGCCGGTGAGCTCCTCGCTCCACTCTCTTTTCCTCCTCAATGTGACGACTGTGGACCACACCTTCGGTTCGGGTTTGAAGGATTTCGGAGGGTATCTTCCCCCTAGGTCTACATCCATAAATGTCCTAGTGAAAGCGGTTATTCTGCCGTAATTCCTCGAGCCAGGAGCTGACGCTATTTTCTTAGCGACGTCGTCTTGGAGTACTAGGACTGCTGCTCTAACGGGGGACTTAACCACGGATACCACTATCTTCGATGAGATAACGTACGGTGCGTTTGAGACCACGACACAGCTATCCCTCAGAGATCCTATCAGCGGTACACCATCTGAAGCAACTACGTCAACTAGGCTACTCGAGAACACCCTCCGGAGGTGACCTAGAAACCTCAGGTCTATCTCCGAAGTCAGGACGTACCTAGAGTATTTTTCGAGGAACAGCGTGAGGGATCCGAGACCTGAACCAAGCTCGTAAACGTAGCAACCTATGTACTGGCAAACGTCGCTGAGCTTCGCGAGTACCTCAACTGCGAGACCGCAATCAACTAGGACGTGCTGACCTAACCTCTTCACCATCTTAAGCTCCCGGACACTCCTTGAGAGTCTCTTGAGCTCATAGCACGCCTCTAAATAGTTAGGTGTCTCCCTCTCAGGCATCACCTAGAGTTAAGTGTACCTGGTCTATATACCCTGGGTTTAAGCTGGTGAGCCCAGCGACCGAGGTAGTCTTGGGTGAAGGTAGAGTACTAAGGGTCATCGGTCCAGCCAGGATCGATGTGATTTCCGGGGCTGTTTTAGCCGTTGGATCGAGGTTTGCTTCAGGAACCTCCCTAGTGGTTCACAAGTACAGATCATACGGGATTAAAGCTCTGTCAGAGACCAAGCTCAGAGTTACCTTAGGCGAGGGCGCCAAGATCGAAGAAGCTGGAGAAGGTGAGGAGGTTGTGGATGAATGGCTTAAAGCATCCGAGCAGATCCTCAGCATATGTCGGAGGTCCCCGTGTAAGGTCCTCATAGTGGGGCCACCTGACTCAGGAAAGTCCACATTTGCCGCGTTTACTGCTAACTACCTGAGGGAGGCCGGCATGAGGGTCTGCGTAGTGGAGGGCGATGTAGGGCAGGAAGACATTCTAATCCCTACAACTATAGCGCTGGCCGAGGTATCTAGACCAGTCCTGTGGTTGAGGGAACTGGAAGCTCTGACGTTCAGGTTCGTTGGGTGTACGTCACCTCAGTACTGCTACTCCGAGAGCATACTAGCCATACGGGAGCTAGTAGACGAAGCTACTAAGATGGGTTTTAGCGCTGTATTAGTGAACACTGACGGGTGGGTCGGCACCACCTCCGGTCTAGAGCACAAGCTTTCTATAGTAAGGTGGGTCAGGCCCGACGTTATAGTGACCACCTCCAGAGAACTCTACGAGTACTTCTTGAGGTGCCTAGGCAGGCTCGCTGAGATAATAAACATCCCTAAGCCAGCTGTGGTACGCGAGAGGAGTAGAGAGGAGAGAAGGGAACTCCGGATAGCAGCTTATAGGAGATACTTAAGTAGGGGTAAGATTAGGAAGGTTAGGGTCGGTGATATCGGACTGGTCGGTGCCTGCTCCCTCTGCGGGAAACCCCTCACCGAAAACGAAGTCAAAAGCTTAGTGAAGATCCCGGAGGCAGCTCTTGAGAAGGCGGTCTACTCGTCGAGGTTCGGCGACTCGATCTTCTTAGTCACGAAAGAGCCGGTAGAGCTCCCAGCTGGCTCGGCAGGTCCTGAGAAGGTATTCACCCTCACAGCCAAGGACATGGTTGGTTCGGTCGTAGCCATCCTCGGGGACGGCATGCGGGAGGTCGGGGTCGGTGTAGTGCTAGGCGTAGATATAGAGTCGATGGAGCTAACCGTCCTGACCCCCTGGGACGGGGAGATTCGAGGTTTAATTGTCGGTAAAGTAAGACTGACTGAGGAATTCGAAGAGCTGGGCAGGGTGGTTCGGTGTACTCTCTAAGTAATCTCGTCCGTCAACACGTGGAGAGGGGGTATGTGGACAGGCTAGATAGGGAGTTAGATCCGGAGTTAGAGCCTACAAAGTACATTATGAAATCAGATACTTCGGGAACTACACTACTGTTTAAGGTTCGAGGCTCCAGCCTGGAGTGCGTCAGTGGAGTACTCAACACTAGGAGGAAGCTATATGAGGTGCTCGGAGCTAGTAGTGATGAAGATGCCTACGCTAAGGTGATTAACTCCCTGAACCGTAGGTCTCGAGCGAGCTTAAAGGAATCTAGCTTTAAAGAGAGCTACCGGGAGCTCCCAAGCTCTGCCCTACCTCTACCGGCAATAAGGTTCTACTCAATCGATGGGGGTAGGTACATTACCTCCTCCATAGTCATCGCGAGAACTCCGGAGCTTGACTCATATAACGCTTCCATACACAGGCTCATGAGCCTGGATAGTCGGAGCTTCGCAATAAGGCTCGTCCCCAGACACCTATATAGCATATACGAGACCAACAAGAAAGCTGGGAGGGATACCGAGGTAGCTGTAGTTATAGGAGCTCACCCAATCGTAGAACTGGCTGCCTCAATCTCACCACCCTACGGGGTCTTCGAGCTCGAAATGGTTGAGGACCTAGGTGGGGAACCCCTCGAGGTAGTCCGAACCCCGAGGTACGGGATCCCGGTGCCGGCGAGGGCTTCCGTGGTGATTGAGGGTCGGATCACCAGAGAGCTAGCTAGTGAGGGTCCGTTCGTAGATATCCTCGGCCTCCCAGATAGAACCCGTAGCCAGCCGATCCTGTCGGTTGACGCGGTTTACATACCTAGGGGAGATTCCGAGTACTTTCACGTCATACTCCCCGGAGGTAGTGAGCACATGCTCTTGATGGGATTCCCGAGGGAGGCCTCTATATGGGATGGTGTGAGGAGAGCTGTACCGCAGGTTAAGAAGGTTAGGCTCACAAAGGGTGGGGGCATGTGGCTTCACGCAGTGATATCTATTAAGAAGGTCGCCGAGGGCGACGGTAAGACCGCTATAATGGCTGCCTTCGCAGCTCATCCCAGCTTAAAGCACGTGGTAGTTGTAGACGATGACATAGACCCAGAAAACCTCGAGGAGGTTGAGTGGGCCATAGCCACGAGGTTGCAGGCCGGTAGAGGTCTTGTAGTCGTGCGCCATGCTAGAGGCTCGACCTTGGATCCGAGCTCTGAAGATGGGCTGACAGATAAGATAGGAATCGACGCTACCGCACCTCTTGACCGCCGCGAGATGTTTGTAAGACCTAGGGTTGGGTAGGTGTCAGCAGTGTTTCTAACTAGAGAAGAGGAGAGAATGTTGAACGGAGAGTTAGGGCCGGTAGTGGAGAAGGCTTTGAAAGTGATAGTCAGAGTCGGTGAGTCCCTAGGTGCCGACAAGCTAGTGGAGATATCGCACGCTCATGTGTCTGGGGTATCCTACTTCAATATCTCAGATTACGGAGTCGAGTTCCTAGAGGATCTACTGAGATCTGGAGCTAGGTTCTCAGTCTTCACTACTGCCAACCCATTTGCCGTTATTTCCGGCTACGGCGATAGGAACTTCGAGCCGGACATAGTGGATAAGCAGTTGAGGATCATCAAATCCCTGAGAGGTATGGGTGCCAGGTACTTCACTTGCACCCCTTACTACGTTAGGAAGCCTTCCGCGGGCGAGCACCTCGCATGGGCCGAAAGTAGTGCTGTGCTCTATGCGAACAGCTTACTCGGAGCTATGACCAATAGGGAGCCAGGCATAATAGCTCTACTAGCCGGGATTGTTGGTAGGACGTACTTCGGCGACGCACATAAAGGGTTGCCTGGGAGTGCTGACTTCCTAGTTAGCGTTGAGAGGCCTAGGGAGGTGTCTGAAGCAGGTGCTTTTGGTCTTCTGGTCGGTGAGGCTGTAGGGGGTGGAATCGCCTTTGTTGAGGGACTTGAGGGTCTTCCGGAGACCTACATAAAGGAGTTCCTAGCGGCGTTTGCTGTTAAGTCCCCATCGCATGTAGTCGTTCTCGGAGGGGTGACACCAGGATACAACAAAGTGAGCACCTCTAAGGCGGATAGACTGCGGTTCTCGAGGTCAGACATAGCTGGGATGTACTCAGAGTCCGGGATAGCTGAGTGCCGCGCACCACTCTTCCTTCTAGGCTGCCCACATCTCTCAACTGAAGAGCTTGGCGAGGTCCTAGCTAAGGTTGGGGATGTTAGCCGCGGGGAGATGTGGATAACCGTAGGAGATTACCAAGGTATAGCTAAGCAACAGCCACCCTCAAGCAGGGGCGTCAAGGTGATTGCCGGGGCCTGCGCTGTAGTTACGAAGCTGAGCACCTTAGGGGTAGATTGTGTGGTAACGGACTCCGCTAAGGCTTTATCATATATACCCAAGCTAGCGGGGGTAAGAACATTCCTTACTAGCAGGTCAAGGTTGGTTGAGATGGTGAGAAACCTTGATAGAAGTTGATCTCGAACCTTTGGGGCCTGCCCCTAAGGAGACCATCTGCGGCGAGATAGTTGTGTACAGAGGGTTAGTATCACCTCTCGGTGATTTAGATCCCAGCACGGGTCGTCTAAGGGGGGTTGGGAGTGTTAAGAGTAGGATCCTAGTTGTGAGGGGTTTTACAGGTAGCACGGTAGGCCCCTACATTGTGTACTCCCTCAGGAAGAGGGGTCTGGCACCTAGGGTTTTGATAGTTGAGCAGGTAGATGCTAATGTCGTGGCGTCAGCGACCATAGCTGAAATACCCCTCTACAGAATCGGTAGTGTCGAGGGCTTTGCCGACCTCTTGAGCAAGGGCGGGAGGATCGGTTGTGTGGAGGGCAATAAGCTGAGGATGCGCGGCATAGTGATAGCTATAGAAGGTCTGGACGGGGCAGGCAAGACCACAGTTGCCCGCAGACTCCTTGAGGGGCTGCGGAGCTGCGGTTATGACGTTACGTACACTTACGAGCCGTACTATGACGACATTAGGAGGGTATTTGAGTCTGGTTCTGTGAGGTTAACACCTTTTGTTGAGGCGCTGTTAATGGTGGCCGACAGGTATGCTCACTACGAGGAGGTGATAAGGAGGGAGGTTGAGTTAGGTAAAGTAGTTATCTTAGATAGATACAAGCACTCGACGCTAGCGTATCAGGGGGCTGGTGGAGTCCCTATTGAGTGGCTGCGGGAGCTTCAGAAGTATCTGCCGGATCCTGAGCTAGGTATATACTTAGATGTGGACCCTGAGGAGGGGTTAAGGAGGAGGATGGGTAGCTCCACACGTTCTCTCACATATTTTGAAAATTTGGATAGACTTAAAAGAGCCAGGGAGATCTACGTTGAGCTTTCTTCGAGGGGGGAGTTAGTGATGGTCGATTCGTCCGCCGAGCTTTCGAGTGTCGTTCGAGAGGTTGTGGAGGTTATTGAAGATAGGTTCGGGCTTGTTATTCGGGGTTGCTCGACGCCGCAGTAATTACTGAGGGCCTCTTCAAGCCCGTTGACTACGTACTCATATATTTCTTGGCTTAGGTAGGTAAAGCGGTCCATGATGAGTGACCTCAGCTCTTCCTGATCAACTAGCTCGCACGATGAGTTGCTGGCCCGAACGAGGTCTATGGAGAGATCGATGTACTCCACGATGTTGGGGACTATGATTTCCGGTTTAGTGTTAAAGTTTATGTAGATCCCCTTGAGCTCGCCGCTACCGTTAAAGTAGTAGTGCACTATGTATGGAACCCCCTCCCAAACAACTGTCTTCACTATGTCTCCAGGCTCCTTTCTCACTCCTAAACCATCGTACGCCCCTCCTGATCTTATTCTCCTCAGGAGCTCTAGCTCTAACCTCCCATCATATGATATCCTGCCTATGCTAGCTGAACCAAGCCTTATGTAGCGACCATCGAGCTTTCTGTGATATATTGAAATCTCGCCAACTTCTTCAGCAACCTTAGCTACGAACTTCCTAATGGCTCCCCTCAGTAGATCTCTACTAACTTGGTTCGATATTTCATCAAGTAGTTCGGCTACATCCCTATAGAGACCTCTAGAGGTCTTTATTATGTGGTGGTAGTCTACGGTAGGAGCTACCGCCCTCCTGTAATTGTCGAGGTGCAGCTTAGCGTCGTATGTTAGGAATATCGAGATAATTCTCTCACCGTTAGTTACGACCGAGACGTCCTTTAGTACTTTGGTTTCCTCCTCTATCCTCTCAAGTTGCTCGATCAGCTTCGGCAACTCGGTTGCTATGGCCTCTAGATCTGCCTCATCGGAGTTGCTCCTCCACTTGATGCTCAGCCCTCGCCTTACATACTTAGATGAAAGCGCTAGTAGCTCCGATACTCTGCTCTTGTTCCTTATGTGCGGGCTGAACATCACCCTCGAACCTCTCCAGACGACCGCGAAGTCTCCGACTACCCTCACCCCAGGAACAACGACTATTGCGTCTTTTGGGTGCATCGGAACTCTTATGACTGATACAGGAAGCATGTTACCTTCCTTGCACTCCCTATATTCTATCAGCTCTGCGGGCCCGTAGGGTGTCTCCACGAAGCACCTTCCCTCGCGGAGCCCCTTAACCCTCGCTATGAGTGTTGCGTAGAGCCCTATTGGCGATGTGTGGGATATGGTTGCTGGTACTTCCCTCGTTATGGTCCTAGCTACAGATTCCGAGTGCTCGTAATGCCCTATAACTAGTATCTTCGAAGCATCGTCGTTATCTGTCTTCACGGTAACATCCGCGGGCAACCCTTTGTTGGGGGGCACTCCCAGCCTCTCTACCAACACGTCGCTGACATCTACAAGTGTGTAACCTTCGTTTACAAGCATCTTAGAGATAGCTGTCGCGTAAATCCCTCTAACCCTGACCTTGACAGCCACAACGTATACCCCAGTTATCAGTCCCTGATACTTGACAGTATCGCGATTATGTTCCAAATAGTCGTCCTCGCGTAGGAAGGCATGTTAGGATCCTGACTTATCTCATCTAAAATACTCACAGCATTTGCTGCCCTTACTCCCGGCGATAGGGACTTATCGCTGAGCATCTTCAGAGCCTCGAAGGCCGCTCTCCTTATATTCCTAGGTATCCCGGAATCAACTATTATCCTGTTAAGCATAGCAGTAACCTGGTTTATTTTCATCTCATTTACCTGCTCCTTACTGATGTTCGGACCGCTCATAGCTCAACTCCTATACTTAGTTTAATCCAGCGCATCTTAAAAAGCGGTTTATCCTCCCGTCTGTCATTTTCAGCAGATGGTCATCACCAGTAGTATCTGACCTCCTCCCCGCCCTGAAGGGTGAGGCTTTCAGTCGCTAAAAACATGTGGTGCTGACCGTGCTCTAGCCTCCGGCTCGAGGACTCAGGTTCCCCGAGCTCTTCTTGGCTCTATAGGGGCTTACCCTGATATCATTGTTTGTCGGTATCTTGAGTTTTTTGCCGCAGTTTGGGCAGTGATCACCTAGCTTAGCCATAAGCTCTGAGGGTGTGGGCAGTCCGTAGGAGTCCTGCCCGACCTTAACGAATTCATAGAGTACGTAATTACAGGAGCTACAACGGTAGACTACGGGCAAGTCATTCACCATGTTTTTCTATGGTGTAATACATAGTTAAGTAGCGCTCCACTAAATACCTATAACAAGCGTTAAGGGACTTTAATACTACCCGGCAACTACAAGTTAAGAGGAAAAAGCTGTGAGCCCCCGCATTGAAGAGCTTGGAGAGGTTAAGTCGGTAACGCCTTCCGTACTTCACGACCTAGATCTTTGCTATTTATGGCGGGGATGGTGAAAAACGCTTATAAACTTTATATCGTCATGATGCCCTAAGCCTGAGCTGGACGTAGAATAGACGGTCGCGAACATGGAAAAGCTCACCTAATAGGGGACCCCCGGCCGCTCTGACTGCCCCGCAGGTGGCGACTGATGTAACTCCGAGCAGGTGTGGAGAGCGATGAGCGCCCTAAAGAGCGGGGGGAGATGCCAGTTAAATACTCGTCTATGGCCGCTCTAATAACTTCGGATCTGCTAAGACCGAGACTGCTAGCTACTTTATCTAGCTTAGTTAAGGTTTCTTCGTCTAGTTTGAACGTTATTATACGCATCACGTCACCGCAGAGAGATGGGGGTGCGTCTGTAATGTGGTTTCAGATAAGCCTGTTACTTAGGGAGAGGTCAGTGAAACTAATAAAGTGGAGCCGGGGGCGGGATTCGAACCCGCGAAAGAGCGGGTTCCCACACCACTGCAGCCCGCCGCCTTAGGCCGCTCGGCCACCCCGGCACCATAGAGCATGATTTTCCGGAGCTTAAAAACTTCGCTAGCATGCCCTCGATGCCCGCACTTTCTCCAGCTCCGCAACCACTTTCTCTACAGCCTTCTGCGGGGACATCGCTATGACCTGAACGCCTAGGTTTCTCATAGCCTCCACATTCTTTATCTCCACACCTAGTATGTCGAACCGCAGGATCCTGTACAGCACGTCGAACAACCTATCCCTAGAGCCGAAGAACGTGATTAGCGGTGCTATAACGATGAACTTAACGCCCCTTTCTTGAGATCTCCTTGCTAGTTCTGCTAGCTCGAATACCCTCTGCTTACTCAATACTGGTGAGAGGATTATTGCGGCTGATGATCGATTGATCACTTCCCTCAACTCGCTCAGGCCCTCAGGGCGTGAAGGTGTCTCTACCCGAATAGCTGGTTCGTGTCTAGGCCACCCAATACTGGTAATAACGTTCAGTACCTCGATGAAGTCCCTGTAGTTTCTAGCCTCCTTGCTGAGCTTGACCCCCTCCTCTGTTAACACGATAAGGATGAGCCTATCTCTTCTCTTAATGAGGTAGTTGGCTAGAGCTACAGCTATGTCAGCACATTGCTCAAAGAGGGACCTAGGACTACCAATAAACATGTAGCTAGAAGCATCTAGAACTAGAGCTACCCGGAGAGACGTCTCCACCTCGAAAACCTTAACGTGGAGCTTCCCGAGCCTTGCTGTAGCCTTCCAGTCGATATATCTTGGCTCGTCTCCAGGTTGATACTCCCTAGTGCTGTGGTACTCTATGCCCGTACCAGGAGTGAGTGTCCTAGCACCAGAAGAAGACCTCACTATACCATACCACTTAGCTACAGGTGCCGTACTAACCTCTGGGGGGACCTTCAGCGTTACAAACTCCTCGTAGTATATTGTCCGCTCGACCAGCTGGAGAGGATCCGATATAGTGACCCTTAAAGGCCCTATAGTGTGGAGCCCTGTACGCCTAGCCAGATATATCAGCACTACCTGACCCGTAGCTACGTTAATTCTCATAGATAGCACGACCCTCCTGTATGTGGGGGAAAGCTGAGGGGGTATAGCCACGTAGAGCTTACCTACTAAGACGCTTGCTGCCTGCGTGAGTATAGACACGTGAAGACGGAGTCTCACGCGATTCCCCTCTAACTCGGTACTAAAGTCGCTGAGCTCACACACCATCTTTCTACTAGAGACGACCAGGTAGCCGCTGGCAACAGCTACGTACGTAACGAAGACCGCCACCGAACTCAAGGCCTCCAAGACGTTACCGTTAAAACAGGCTACTACCGAGGAAGCTAAAAGTAACAAGCCGATAACATAGAACCTCCTAGTTGCTACCGGCCCCTGCTCTCTAGCCGTAGCCCGCACCCACCACGTTCCTCTCTAGAGCCGGCATCAACTTCTCTGCGAACCTCAGCAGTCTGAGGGTCATGAATCTCCATATAGGTATATAGAGAAACACCTCCCTACTCAACACAAAGCTGGAGCGCCCCAAAAACCTAACTAAGGCGACAGCATCCCCTCTGTCTAAACCGGCCCCCTCTAAACACACCACCGTTTCTTCACTTAACTCCGTAGGACAGCCCAAGATCCTCAAAGCCCTGATCACTGTTTCGTAGACCCTCCTAAAGTCCTCCCTACTCTTCCAGGTGATAATCTTCGAGCTCTCCCACGCTTCCTTACCCCCCTCGAACCGCGTGAGCACTACTAGCATCACAACAATAACGACCAAAGAACCGAGCTCCTCTCTAAGACCGAGAAGAGGATCGTCCCCGTAGGCTCTTAGGGTGCTTTCCAAGCTCTTCAGATAGAAAACTAGGTCGTTTAGTATGGTAAGATACTTTGAGGTGTTTGAAACATCGAGGAGACTCTCGTAGAGAGCTGGGTCGGACCTGTACTTACCGGACTCTATGTATAGTAAGCAGTCTGTGCCACAGTATCTCCGGATAAGGAGCGCTAAGAGCCTAGCTAGATCTTCGTAGGACCCTCCAAGCTCGAGAACTTGGTTTGTTAGTAAGCTCCCGTCACCCACAGCGACTATTGTCACATTACTTAGTTTCTCCACACAGCTCACAGGTTTTAGTTCAGGTATGGAGGACTCGCGGCTGTAAGCCTCAGCATACCCTAAGACCTCATCGCAGCCGGAGAGGTCTGAGGCTTTGTCTAGCCTGAGAGCTAACCTGTTTTGCTCGATGGTGAAAACGGCCTTAGGATATAGATCATGATGCTCGTCAAGAATGTATGTTCCGCTTATCCTTATCCTAGATCCCAGAGCTTCCAAAACGGCGTTCGAGAGAGCTGTCTCATCAGCCACGACGAGGAGACCCCCAGAGGAGGCTAGGATCTTCGCTATAGAGACAGCCTCACGGTTCTCATAGCTATACTCCGGGGAAACCAGAATCACACATGCTCTTTTTTCAGGCCTTACCTGACCTAGGTAGCTCCAGTTAGAGACGTAAACCACCCTCATACCGTAACTTCTAAGGAGCTCTACGAACTTAGATAGCCCGAACCGCCCTGGGTTTATTGGTGAGGTCCCCGGTGGGTAAGGAACGGGTAGGTCAACGTACTCAAGGATGGCTGTAGATGCCGCTATGAGCACTAGGAAGACTAGAAAGACAGCACTCAGTGCTTTTAGTGCTACTGACATCTTCTCTCACTGGTTTGAAAGCTTATGAGTCGCAACCCTGCGGAGAGAAGGGCAAGCCCTGAGACCAAGGATACTATAGACGTTGCTACCATGGCAAGCATCATAAGCACTATAGACAGTGTCAACATCACAAGCGATGTGAATAGGAACACTAAGGCTATACTCCTAAGAGGGATACTCATACTAACCCCAACCCCCTGAATATATCTCCTAGATGATGTATGGACTCAGCCATGCTCATGAAATATTCGACAACAGACTTAGGGGAAGTTAGGGCAATAGCTACCACAGCTACTGACATAAATAGACTAACGTAGTATACGAGCCGAGGGATTCTCCCAACCAAGATAGGTAGCACGATAAATGTGGACAGAAATGCAGACACTAGGAAAGTAAGAGATGACCCGCCCACTAACATGCTCCCGATGGAGACCGCGACTATGGGATAGATAACTGAGGTCAAGGCAGAGACAAATAGTATCTGGTATAGGATCTCCAACACCCCCGCGCTACGCTCCTCTACAGCTAAAGCTTTTAGCATGTGATGAGTGCTTAGGGCTATGAGCACTACTAGAATTATATTACCAAGCACCGTTCTGGTAGCGAAGACGAAGAGAGGGTACCCCCTCGTTGCCCCGAGGTATGTGTAGCCTAGTAAGAACAGTGGCAGCAAAATCAGCATAAGCACTACCAGCAAACCCGTACTAGAGGCTAGCTTAAACTGTCTCAAAGTTTCTCACTCCCAAGAAGCTGTCCTTCTGAACGTTATAAAAGTGGGGCTGCTACGCTACTTAAGGGACGGTGCCTACCGAGAAACCCGTTCTTCGGGGTGGGGGAGGTCAGTCAGCTACCATGTAGCAGCCAGTCCTCCTCTCGTATATGTCTCCCGACCTCTTCAGGTTACCTATTATTCTCTCAAGGGTTCCGTGGTCGACCCCTATAGCCTGCGCGAACCTCTCTAGCTCGACATGCTTAACGCACTCATCCTTTCTGCTGTATTCCCTTATGAACTCCAAGACAGCTATCTCTCTATCTCTGAGGCTCTTAGCCTTCCCGGCCATGAGTATATCTATGTCTATTAATCCCGTCTCAACATCCATCCCAACTTTCTCTAGGACAGAGTTCATCAGCCTCACAGCTTCTAGAGCATCTTCAGCTTCGACCTCACCCTTCAAAGCCATCTTAGCGTGTGCCTCCGCTAGCCTTATGAGCGCCTCAAGCTGCCTCGTAGTAATAGCCAAGGGGGCGTTTGGATCTGCCGCGCTCCTTTTTCTCAGCTCTATATAGTAGTTCTCAATGATCTTCGAAGCCTCATCGCTGAGCCTCGGCTTAACGTACTTTCTAGCATATGCGATGTACTTCCTCATGAGCTCCGGAGGAATCTCTGCTCTAGCCCCCTCCGTGCTGTGAACATCTAGGACATGCCTTACTATCTGCCTGTCCCGATCTATCTCAGCTACATCCTTGATTATGAATATCAGATCGAACCTTGATAGAATCGTGACCGGTAGGTTGATGTTACCTGAAAGCCCGAGGCTATCTACGTACCTCCCTCTCTTCGGATTACCGGCTGCGAGCACGGAGGCCCTCGCGCTGAGCCTAGCATGTATTCCAGCCTTAGATATCGTGACTGTACCCTGCTCCATTGCCTCATGGATGGCGACCCTATCCTCATCCCTCATCTTATCGATCTCATCTACAGCTACGATACCCCCATCCGCTAGAACCATAGCACCGGCCTCGAGGAAGAACTCACCTGTCTGCTTATCTCTGACTACAGCTGCGGTTAGTCCTGCCGCGGAAGACCCCTTACCAGTAGTGTAAAGACCCCTGGGAGCTATTCTGGAGGCATACTGAAGAAGCTGACTCTTAGCAGTACCCGGGTCACCGATTATTAGTACATGGATCTCCCCCCTAATCCGCGTACCATCGCTGAGAACCTTAGGCACTCCACCAAACAACAGAAGGGCTATAGCCTCCTTAAGATCCCAGTATCCGTAGATGGCTGGAGCTATGCTTGCCACTATTCTCCTCCGTATCATGGGATCCCGGGCTAGCTCTCTTATCCTAGCCTCGTCTTCAGGACTTATACTGACCTCTTCCAAAAGCCTCTGTGCTGGTATGACGTTGTTTGCCTCAACATAGAAATCGTATACTGACGAACCTTTTTTACTGCCTCTTAGTAGCTTAACTACACCTACTAGTGAGACCCTGTCTCCAGGTCTAACGGTGTCTACTATATCCTCGGTTAGCACTACATCTATGGATCTCGGGAGCTGACCTGGAGGTACGTCCTCGGGCCTCTCCTGTAGAGTCAGGAGCTGCCAGTCAATGAACATAGACTTCTCTAAAACCAGCCTGAAGGACCCCCTACGTGAGAAACCTCCCTCCTCGGAGAACTCCGCCACGCACTTTGGGCAGTACGAAGGTCTCTCCATCTCTTCTAGCTCCCTATCGTCTGGCGGCCAACTGAACTCATGCTGTGTGCCATCAGGTAGCACATGCACGTACGCTGCCTTCACCATCCGCTCCTTAGGTGGCGTTGCCCTAACAACTATGCCCTCCAGCATTACTAGCTTATTCAGCAGGTCGCTCCGGATTTCCCTGAGCGGGGTAGTCCTCACCCAGCCACTGAGACGCCCGTAGAACTTTCTGACCTTCTCAGCATACTTCTCGTCGATGTCCCTCACTACGTTCTTTATTGCTTCGGAGATTGCGTCTAGAGCTAGCTGAGGCTCTTTCTCCAAGATCATTACAAGGTTGTCGTCGTACTTAGTCAGGTCCTCGTAGTCTATGGCTATAGACTTCCTCTCGTAGAACACCATCTCTTTGATTCTCTTTATATATTTCCTTTCTCCATGTTCATCTACATAGCTCTGAATAAAATCCTGGTACGCGGTCAGGTAGTCTGTACCCGCTACCTCACTCTCCGGCGTTACTGAGTTACTCAACATACTTCAGCACCGAGTTCTTCCAGGACTCCAAGACCTCCTTCAGCGACTTATACAGTACCATCTCCTCTAAGACCTTACTGACATCGCTGGGCTGCCTAACGTCGAGGTTTAGAGCAGCGTTCACTACCTTAATTGTCCTCAGGTCGAGAAGGTTTACCAGGGTTCCCTTCAACCTTTCCACCTTGGCTAGCTCGCTCACACCCTTCTCTCTATCCAACCTCGCTAATGCGAGTCCCGCAGAGAAGTACACATCCTCCCTCACGTCAGCCAAGCGGTTGCCCCTAGTACTTCTCTCCATATGATAGTACTTAAAAAGATCAATGTCCCTAACAGTAGCATCACGTATCTCAACATACCCACGGCTACTGAGCTCTAATGCAAGCCACAGAGGTAGGCTGACCTCATCCCCCTTCTTTATGTTGAGTCTCTCCCTATCCACTGTTAGGATGCCGAGATCGCTTAGGGCAAGTACACGAACACTACTTAGGAGTCTGTGAACCCTAACTAAAGTTACGTAGGCTTCTGGTGCTGCTAGCACACACCCACCTGGTCTTAGTTGGGTTTCGAAAAACATATTAGCTCTGGTCTTAAGCTACCGAAATCACTACCCACGCAGGTGGAGCTCTGTGCTTAGCCCGCTGTGCTAGCCTTTGTAGGTGGCTAATACCATAGCGTGATCCTTGTCGTAGGGGTCTAAGTGAACCACATCGAGAACCTCGAACCCTCCCTTCTCGAGAGTTCCTATTTCCCTCAGGTATATCTCGTCCGGCTCCTTAGTAACGTCTATGCTCCTAGCCTTAATCGCTAGGTACAGGTAACCGCCTCCCTTTAGGAAGAGTTTTGCGTTAGCTACCACTATGCTTGCCTGCTCCGGCTGTGCTACATCAGCATAGAGCACGTCAACTGTGGGGACTATGTGCGAGTACCTATCGGGGAACCTCGCGTCGGCAAGTATCGGTATAATGTTCCTCCTGTAGTCTGCCACTGTTACAAGCTCCCTCATAACCCTAGGCGCGAACTCGACAGCATATATACGCCCCCCATTCCCCACTATGTCAGATATGTGGCTTGCGGTCGTCCCGCTGCCAGCCCCTAGATAGAGGACCTTGGTGCCCTCCGCTATCACTAACTCTTTAATTCCCTTGTATAGGGAGGCAGCTATCTTACTCCTTATATGGTTCCACTCCCTGTACTCGACATCCCCATAATTGAATAGCCACTCACCGTAGACCCTACGACCCGGGGTTAGGTTTCGAGTGGCTAGCCTGACGGACCCGTCCTCCAGCTCAACTATGTAAACGCCCTTATAGTTCGGGTGTTCCTTTACGGAGAGTACCTCCACCATAGCTCTACCTCCTCCCCTAAGTGGGCTTAGGAAGTTTATAACCTACTTCTTTCCACGCCTCGCTGGCTTAGAGGGCTTAGCCGGCGGCGCTCTGGGCGGAGGCTTCGCATAGAGTGTCTTAATCTCCTGTATCCTGTCCTCGAGGAGCTTCCTAAGTCTCAGCGCTATGAAACGACCAGTGTAGTAGTCTGCCCTAGCCGCTATAGCGAGCTTCGTAGCCAATGCTCTCGCTATCTTGCCTCTCTGCCACCTCGGCGCCTTATGTATCTCCGGGTACTGGAATATCACTCCATGCTTAGGAGGCTTCCCACCAGTCCTCAGCGCCCTAAACAGGGCTTTCTCAGCTCCCAGAACCTGTACTGTACTTGCTGGTAGCTTAGCTAGGTCCTCTAAACTCCCTGCGAGACTAAGTAGCCTAGCTCCAAGCAGAGGACCCACCAGCTCAGTCACGTTAGGTGCTGCCTCCTTCATTACTTGCTCTATGTAGTCTGTGAGGTCGCTCCTCATCTCGTATAGGGATAGCAGTAGATTGCTGAAGCTCTGTATCTTGCTTAGATCCAGCTCCGATATGTCAGCGCCGATGCTATCCCTTGCCACCTTAGCCAGCTTCTCCGCTCTACTACCCTTAATGCCGAGCTTAGATAGGTTTTCCACAGTGAAGTAAGACCTAGACCCTACGTTCACCACGAGCTTCGCATACTCATCGTGCTCTTTTACTAGGTCGTCAAGCTCAGGGAAGTGAACACTGTACCACTCCCTCAACCTCGACGCGAAAAGGTTTATTGTCTTATCTAGATCGTCTATGGCCCTAATAGCCTGTATCGCCATTAGATCCCTCTTGAGGGCCTCCCGCCTAAGCTTTGACCTAGTAACACTCACAGCTACCTCGTAGACCAGCTTACTGAAATCCTCAGCGTCCCTAGCTAGACCTTCCTTTATAGCGATACTTGGGACGGACTCCCTCAACTTCATCAGTAACTCGTCCCTAGGGTTGACAACGTACTTGAGGTTCTTATGAGCGAGAAAAGAGGCCTCAGCATCCGTCGCAACGACGAAGACCACGTCAGGACCAGCTAGTTTGTCTACTAAGCTCGCGAACTCCTGGCTGACCTCACCGCTCTCCAGCTTCAGCGATCTCTCTATGATGTATCCAAGATCTTTCTCAACGAGAGAATATTCCACGCTCCCATCATCACGCATAGCAAGAGCTCCTATTACTGTATCCAGCAGTGCTACCTTCATTTAATGCCCTTTAGTAACTGCTTCTAAATAATATATAAGAGTTATGCGCTGACCCTATTAATAGGGATAGATCTTAGGGATACCTCTCAGAATACACCTCAAGCAACCTGGCGGTGGCAGCATGATGCTAATTCCCACAGGAACTATCACGGTGAAGAGCTAGAGGGGGTGTAATTGGTTAGGTCTGGAAGGGCTAGGGGGTTCAGGGCTGAGAGGGATCTTGTCGCGAAGCTGTGGGCTAGAGGTTTTGCCGTCATGAGGGCACCTGCTAGCGGGTCCAAGATTAGGAAGGCAGCATACCCCGATGTCGTGGCTATTAGGAAGGGCTGTGTAGCGGTATTCGAGGTTAAATCGAGGTCTAAAGAGGAAGCCATATACATCGAGAAAGAGCAGGTAGATAAGCTAGTGGAGTTCGCTTCGAGAGCTGGAGGGAAGGCCTATGTAGCAGTCAAGGTAGCTGGGAGCGATTGGGTCTTCGTACCAGTAGAGATATTGGAAGCTACTGCTTCAGGTTATAAAGTAAGCCGCGAAGCCCTAATGAGAGGGCTTAATATAGAGCAACTAGAGGTCGACATAGGTCTCAGGGAAACCCTAGATAGGTACATAAAACCGAATCGGAGTTAGATCGATCTGAACGACCCAGTAGCTGACTTGAATTCGAACCTCGTTGAAGCTCTCGTGTCATTGACTCCGGAGACACCCACCTGACATTATCCCCATTTAAGACGTGGCTTCTAGAACGTTGAACAGACCTCACTGAGTGGGGGTGTGCGGCCCCCGCCTACCTAGGGGTCGCCTACCCCAGGGATCCACGAGCCGTCCTCCACCCGGTGACCCATGAACGCTGGCGTCGGAGGTTAGGTTGCTCCCTTCCGGGCCTGGCCAGGTTCCCTCCGCAAAGGCGGTAGGTCCCTCCCTCCAGAGGGACCTCCGTCACCGCCAGCCCCATGGGGCGGGCTTCACCGCTGACCCGCGGACCTTAGGGCAGGGACCCCTAGGCAGGCTAGGTTACTGGCCCCGCTTTACGCCTTCGGTTGAGGGAGGCGGCGAACTCCCAGCCCTGCCCGCACACCCCCATGCTACTGTATTTGCTGAGTAGTTTTTATCTTTCATACCTAGCTACTAGGACACCTACAGCATTAAGCATCATCTATTCTTAACGAAGGTCCTCAGCTACTGAGTCCGGGAGCGCTGTAGACTCTTATGTACTCTCCCTGAGGTACTGACGTGACTCCTGGTGGGAGTATTGTGAACCCGAATGAGCGCACTAAGGCGGCTTGGCTAGAGGAGGGAACCTCCACTATTTTCACCTCTAGGGTTTCCTCACTTACCAGCTCGACGAACCTTACCCTAGTGAAGCTCGTGAATCTCCCTAGATATTCGTACTGAGACAAGTTCCTGTAGTAACCAAGAAGGCTATGTGCTCTCGGCGCTGATCCCTGCATAGCCTTTAATAAAGGTTGGAGTACGAATATCGTCCCGACGACAGTAGACTGGAGAAGTCCTGGCAGGAGGGTTATAGGCTTCCCGTCTACAACAGCTAGAGTGGTAACACGCCCGGGTTGCACGGCCACACCCCTAAATAAGATCCTACTGTTACGGAGCTCCATGATAGCCCTCAGCACAACGTCTTTATCCCCAAGCGATGCTCCACCTATTGTGGCTACTAAGTCATAGGGGTGAGTCCTGTTCCCTATATAGTCCTTTACGACATCCACAGAATCCTCCAGCGGCTCCGCAACGTACGTCTCTGCCCCCACAGCCTCACACATGTGTTTGACCAGAACGCTGGTGGATTCCTTCCTCGATCCAGCAACGAACTCTGTTCCAGTAGGGACTATGAGAACCCTCGGCTTTCTATAGACCTTGACTACGTCTATTCCAAGCTCTATGAGGGCTCTGGCCGTTGGCGGTGTAACAACATCACCTTTTCTGCGTAGGACCTCGCCCCTACGTAGATCACTCCCTTTCCTAACTACTTCATAAAACCTCTCATATCTTCTAGGAACAGCGATGAGGTCCGGACCCACAAACCTCACGGACTCCACTGGAACTACAGCTACAGCGCTTTCAGCAACAAACTCGCCGGTCCTTACATAGATAGCTTCGCAACGGCTTAGAGGCTCCTTATTCGTAACCTTAAAGACGTTCTCATCACACTCAGCTATGGCGTACCCATCCACATGGGATATATCACGTTCAGGGAGGTCCTGAGGTGATACAATATCCTCAGCTAAGAACCTCCCCACGGCGTTCCTGGGATTAACTAACTCGACTTCCAAGGGCATAGCTATGCCCGATATCACTGAGATAACCTCATCTAAGCTGATGTACTTGAAGATATGTGGGACGCTACCAGCTCCCAAGGTACAACGCACCTAAAATATGTTGGCCGAGCAGTAAATAACCTAATTACTCCCAGCTCAGATTAATTTATGGACCGCTGCTAGAAGTTCCTCGCCCTGAAGGTTTGGTCATAGGGTTACTTTCTCGATATAGTATGCCCCCACAACGATGTAGAGCGGTAGGAACTCTATTCTACCTAGGTACATAGCTACCATCAGCAAAACCTTTACGAGCACCGGAGCTGATGAGGTTGTGATACCTACCGAGAGCCCTACACAGGAAAGGGCTGACGCCGTCTCAAATAAGGCATCGATGTAGTTGTACTGGCTTAACCCAGACGCTAGGAGGGATATGTACATACATAAAGACAGCACTACCAGCGTGAGCATGTAAAGAAATATATAGGAATATACAGAAGCTATCTCCTCCTCCTTAATTACTTCATCGCCTACCTTTCTAGCTATTACTGCTGACCTCGGTACGAATATCCTACCTATATCCCAGAAAATGGCCTTGACCGCTATAATAGTTCTCTTCATCTTTATTCCCCCTGCCGTGGAGAAAGTGGCTCCCCCAACGATCATGGATAACGTTATGACGAGCTTAACCGCTTCAGGGTGCTCATAGATTGAAGTCAGAGAGAACCCTGTAGTCGTGTGAGCTGAGATCATGTGGAATACCCACACCCAGAACGAGTCGAGAGACCCTGTCACGAGCGCTATAACCCAGAGAACCCCAGCAAAAACTGCGAAGCTCGTAACTAGACCCCTAACTTCCGCGGACTTCACGAAGTCACGCAGACGCCCCGAGCTCAGATTGTAGAGATCAACAAAGTTCAGTGCCCCGAGGATCATAACGACCGACGCAGCTACTGCGACAAAGCTATTACTTATAAACCAGAAACCTAGGTTTCCAGAGCTTGTCGACATGCCTCCTGTGGCTATGCCGGTCATTGAATGAACTAAAGAGTCGAAGAGTCCCATGCCCGCAACCGTAAATAGCAGAACCCCAAGTAAGGTATATGCGGCATATATAGCGAACAATCTCCTAGCAGTAGATATCACTGACGGCGCTATCCTAGCACCCCTCTCAGCTACGTATATGCTCCTTATCGACCTATGCAGAAAAGGAAGTAGTACTCCGGAAAAGACAACTACCCCGAGCTCGCCTACCCACTGAGTTAGAGCTCTCCACACGAGGATCACCCTAGGTAACTCCTCGGGTCTGCTTATGACTGAGAAGCCGGTCCCGGTAAACCCACTCAACGACTCGAAGAACGCGTCGATTAGTGGTAGCCCTACGGAGTAGCTGTAGATGAAGGCTGAGAATAGAGGGGCTAACAGCCAGAAAATCGATACCACGATGAAGGCATCTGAGAGCTCGGTGACCACATTTCTCTTAAAAAGAAGGAACGCTGTTGCTGAAATCGCCAGAGAAAGTACTGCTACCGCTGAAGCCCTCACCCCAGCTGTTCTCTCGGAGGGCTCAGCGGAGAGCACTACACCCATCAAACTAACCACAAGAGCGAGAACACTAAGCGTTATGAGCAACACGCTTACGCTGGACACCACGGCCTTTAGTCTCTCGATCCGCATCATCCTAACCCTACATAGGATACGAAATAAAAAACCCTTAGCGTTTGGCGCTCTCAGCTTAAGTACTCTACTTAAGCTTAGCAACAACTTTCCTGAGGTTTTCCATGAAACAACCGGACCTCTCCTGAAGCGGAAGCTTCTCCTCCGATAACACCTTCATGGCTCTCGCATAGCTTACAATAATCATGTAAGAGTCACGCAGGCGTGCTATCCTACTAGCAAGTTCCTCTTGCTTCAGCCACCGACCCCAAAGAACGCCTCTACCTACAATCCTAGAGATGACTTTCTTAGCAATGTCCGAAACCCTCCCAGGAGGTGCGAACGAAAGAGGTGTGCCAGGAAGGGGCATAAATACATGGCAGTGAATTCTGCCGCCTAACCTAATAACCTTCTCAATGTGACTTAACGTACCTGCTACGTCTTCATCGCTTTCACCGGGTAACCCTAAGATATAGTCAACGTCCACCCCGAAACCATGTCTCCTAGCAACTGAGACGGCGTTCAGCACGTCCTCGGCTGAGTGGCCCCTACGGAGTGAACCGAGAAGCCTGTCAGAGCCTGATTGAGCACCTATATTTATTCTCCTGTTATTGACTAGGCCCCTTACTGATCTAAGTAGCTCGTCAGTAACATGCTCAGGTCTTACTTCACTTGGGAAAGTACCGAGATATATTCTCCCACCCAACGACCTGACTTCGCGATCCATCACTTCTAGTAGTTCCACTATTGAAGCGCTTGAAGACCCGCTATGTCTGGGCTCGTAGTGGAATCCACTAGGTGATATGAACCTGATGTCTCTGATGCCTCTTCTCAAGAGCCTCTTAGCGTACTCGACAGTGCTCTCAATGCTTCTAAACCTAGGCACTGCCCCGAACATGAAACTCACCTGGCAGTAGCGGCAGGCGTGAGGACAACCACGCATGATCTCTATAGGATTGAGCAAGCCAAGCTCCTCGCAGAAAGGAGGTACAGAATCCAAGTCGTCTACCCTGGGGTGGTCAAATCTGGCCCTTATACCGTCCTCACTTACTGCTACCGTACCTTCAACCGAAAAATAATCGTTTGCTGAGACTAGCCTGTCAATAAATTGAGCAAACGATTGCTCCGCCTCCCCGATAAACGCTAGGTCAAAGCCCAGCCTCAGGACGGTACCATAGGGATCACCAGATGGGTGAGGACCCCCAGCTACGGTAACCCCGCCGAGTCTCCTCGAGACTTCAGCGGTCTCCGCGATCTTATGTAGATTCTGAACTACCTGCGTCGTGAGTAGAGATGCCAGCAGGATGTGCGACTCCCCGAGAGAGGCGATCACCTGAGTAGCACTATCCCAGCTTGTCAGTATGAACTTGAACTTGCTGTAGATCCCCTCACGCTTGAGGTACCCGACCAAGTAACCTAGTAGTACTCCTAGACTGTACTTGTTGGCTTTATCAGCTACCACCACTATCGGGAGCTTAGACAAGCCGAGACACCTTAGCGTAGTGGGCCCGCGGGGATTCGAACCCCGGACCTCCCGGTTATCAGCCGGGCGCTCTAACCAGGCTAAGCTACGGGCCCCGGATCTTCTAGTGGACTGCGCCTTAAAACCTTTAGCTTCCTTTGGAAGCCTCTAAAGCTTTTATTGCTAACGCTTATGTCTTTGTGGTGGCTGCTGTCATGGACGTCTCCATGCTGTTTCCAGGGCTAGCTTTCGGGAGTCCAACAGAACTTGCGATACGATTGATCTTCATAGCCTGGGGATCTGTCCTCATATTCCTAGCCGCGAAGAAGGGTGTAGAACCGCTTCTGTTGCTCCCAATAGGGTTAGGTATGATATTAGCAAACACTCCCTCGCTTCACCTAGCAAGATATGTCTGCCAAGATATACACGGTCCGCTACCTCCGGGTATCGGAGGTCTGGGAGGAGCAGCGAACGTAATAGACTTCGGGAACTTCACGAGGGTATGTACCCCGGAGTACACATCCCTTCTTGGGTGGATCTACCACCTAGTAGTCAGGGCCGAGGTCGGGCCGATACTGATATTTGCCGGTATAGGGGCTATATCAGACTTTAGGCCAATGATATCGTTCCCGATGACCGCCCTGATAGGGTCAGCAGCACAACTTGGGATCACAGCCGTAACTTTCATAGCACTAGCCCTTGGGTTCAGACTGAACGAAGCTATGGCTATAGGCATCGTCGGGGGTGCTGACGGGCCCACAACAATTTACACTGCGATAAACATAGCTCCCCACCTCGTAGGGCCGCTCACAATAGCTGTCTACAGCTACATAGCCCTAGTCCCAGTGATCCAGCCCCCAATAATCCGGGCGCTAGTACCTAAGAAGTACAGAGCCATCGAGATGCCGATGCCTCAAGCCAAGGAGGTTAGCGTCGGCCGTGTGCTGGCATTCTGGTTCGCATGCCTCTTAGCAATCGGGGCCTTAGTACCAGCAGGGTTTCCGCTTGTGGCAGCTCTGGCCTTAGGCAACATCGCTAAAGAGCTATCATCTAAGTTTGCTGAACTCGAGAGGTACTTTAAGACCATATCAGACCCCTTGCTAGACATAGCAACACTGCTCACAATGATCGGTGTGGGGGCTACCTTATCCTACGATTTCCTATCCCAGTACGTAATTGATCCGACAGACCCAACCGCCTACGTGGGCTTTATAGTGAAGGCGTTTATGATCCTCGGCATGGGTCTCATCGCGTTCGCTATATCTACAGTAGGAGGGATACTTGGTGCTTGGGCATTGTACTTCGCGACTAAGGGTAAGGTCAACCCAGTAATAGGTTGTGCTGGTGTGTCAGCTGTACCTATATCCGCGCGTGTCGCCCAGAGAGAGGCGCAGAGGGTGAAGCCAGGTATCTACGTTTTGTTCCAGGCTCTATCGCCTAACGTAGCAGGAGTTATAGGTACCGCGATCGTAGCTGGATACTACATATCGTACATAAAGCATTTCTGGCTTCCCTAAGCTAGCGTAGAGAATTCTATTTTAGTTGTATTGGAGTCCTGTTACTCGGCTTTTTAAGCTATTTAGTCCTAGATATCTAGGTGAAAACGACGATTAGCACAGCATTAATAGCTCTGATCGCTGTCATACTCTTCGTAGTGATCCCCCTCCTAGCTTCCAGCATCAAGGTCTTAAAGGAGTACGAGAGAGGTGTGCTCTTCAGGCTTGGAAGGCTTGTCGGGGCTCGAGGGCCCGGACTCTTCTTCATAATACCTTTCGTTGACTCCCTAGCTAAGGTCGACCTGAGGATAATAACTATAGATGTCCCTAAACAGGAGATCATAACCAGAGATAACGTGAGCGTCAAGGTCGATGCCGTAGTATACTTCAGGGTTGAAGATCCTGTGAAAGCTATTACTAAGGTCTCCAACTATATGTACGCAGTGTCTTTGCTAGCTCAGACCGTCCTAAGAGACGTAGTTGGTCAGGTCGAGCTAGACGACTTACTCACTAAGCGAGATGAGATAAATAAGAGAATACAGGGTATCATAGACGAGCTCACCGCCCCGTGGGGTATGAAGGTCACAGCCGTCACCCTGAAATCTGTGGAGCTACCTGAGAGCATGGTCAGAGCTATGGCCACGCAGGCTGAGGCGGAGAGATTGAGGAGGGCTAGGCTAATACAGGCTGAAGCGGAGAGGCAGGCCGCTAAGGTACTAGCTGAGGCTGCTCAGATGTATGAAGAGAACCCGAAGGCCTTGAGACTTAGGGAGCTTCAGACCTTAGTTGAGATAGCTAGGGAGAAGAACCTGATAATCGTGACGGAAACGACATCCGGGATTGGGACAACTATAGCTGCTGCCTCGGCTATCACTCGACAGCCTTCTCAGGCTGGTAAGTGATGCGCCTCTACCTAGTACTTCTCTTCCTTGCTATTCTTTTCCCATTAACCGTCACCTGCGCCGACCCCAGCGGGGCAAGCATTAGCAAGCTGGTGCTAGTCAGGGTGGTACCTCCTTGGGACATGATAGACTCCGGGGTGGCTGAGTGCATTGTGGACGCCGTTAACTACGCTGAGTCTAGGAACCAGGCATTACTGATCGAGTTGGAGACATATGGAGGGTATCTGGACTCGGCGTTCACTATAGGGGACAGGTTAGCCACAGCGAAGATCCCGGTCATAGTATTCGTTTCTGGTGGGAAGGCTTTCAGTGCCGGCACCTTAATAATGCTTCCATCGCACTACATCATCCTATCCCCAATAGCCACCATAGGGGCTATGCAGCCAGTAGCCGTCAACCCCGTAACTGGGGAGTATCAGCCGGTTAATGAATCCAAGATCTTGAACCCGATAATCGAGAAGGCTACCTACTACGCCAAGATAAGGAACAGAAATGTCACCGCTGTGAAGCTTTTTATTACGAGGAACCTAGTCCTGACATCAGATGAGGCGGTCAGGAATGGGGTGGCTGATGCTGTAGCTGAGAACCTTTATGAAGCCCTTAAACAGCTCTCTGGGAGGACCCTTCGCGTCGATAGCACCAACTTCACTTTCTCAGGGTACCTAGATGTGGAAGAGTACTCGTGTGGCATTAGGTCCAGGTTCCTCTCTCTTCTATCCAACACTCTGCTCTCAAGTGTCCTAACCACTATCGGGATAATGGCTACGATATTCTCCATAGCCTCCGGGAGGCTGGAAGCGTTGCCACTAGCTCTAGTATTCTTAGTCCTAGGACTTGTCGGCTCGGGCTTCAGCCCTAACTTAGTATCCCTGTTCTTGATCATAGTCGGTGGGGCACTCCTTTCCATAGAACTTTTCCTAACCCCAGGCTTCGGGATACTGGGAATTACCGGTATAGTGATGCTGGCTACGGGGTTCGCCTTATTGCCAACTGGGGGACCCACATACATAGCACCGAATACAACCCTTGTATCTGTATCGAGGTATATAGCGATCGGGATCGGGGTGAGCCTAGGTGCTTTCACAGCGTTTGTCCTATACAAGGTATTGGAAGCCAAAAAGCGTAGAGCCACTCTATTCGAGCTCGCAGGGAAGATCGGAAGGGCCATAGACCACATACCTGCCGGCGGTGAGGGGTTCGTCATAGTCGAGGGGGAGTACTGGAAGGCCTACTCCGACGAGGAGATACCGCCAAATACTTTCGTAGTAGTCGTGGGTAGGAAGGACAACGTCCTAGTAGTGAAAAAGCATGTTGGGAGTAGCTGAGCTCCCCCTCCACGGCGGGCATGTACCTCCATGGCTTTTCGACATCATGAGGAGGATGGCTAGGGCAATAGTAAAGTTGGTAGTCCTAGAGCTCGGTGAGGTGCACCTACTGAGACGCCTGTCGAACCCCCTATGGTTCCAAGCATTTAATAACGCTATAGGTATGGACTGGGACAGCAGCGGCTCAACCACGGTCACCACCGCGATCCTGAGGGAGGTACTTGCTGAAGAGAATTTGGGTGTTTGGGCTGTTGGAGGTAAGGGTTCCAAATCCCTTGATGTCCCTAAGGAGCTTGGGGAGCTCTCCGAGGCAGGTATGATAAGCTCGAGTCTTGGCGACGAGCTTGTTAAGGTGTCGAAGCTTACGGCTAAAGCGGATACAGCACTACTCCAAGACGGTTTCAGCCTCTACCATCACGTACTGATCTTTAATGAGAAAGGTAATTGGGTCGTAATTCAGCAGGGAATGAATGCTGCCGAGAGAATGGCACGAAGGTACCACCTCTCGTGGGAAGTAGCTGACCCAGCCGACATCACCGTAGAGCCCCACACTGGAGCACTATGTGAGAAGGTGGCGGAACCCCTTAATCTGACCGATAGGGAGTCCCAGAGGAGTCGTAAAGTAGTTCTAGATTTAGTGCTTGAGAGCCCTTCACGTATTTCTAGGTATGTCCATGTAGTGAACGCTGTCATCAAAGGCTACAAACCATTGTTTGGGGACTTACCACGCCCTATAAAGCCTAATATAGCTTACTACAGACCGGTGAGCATTACAAGTAGGATGCTCAAGGTGCTGAACGAGGCATACGAGTTAAAGCCGCGTAGCTTCGTAGAGCTTCTATTAGGGACAAGGATAGGGCCTGAGACACTCCGAGCACTTTCCCTAGTTTCGGAGTTAGTGTACAGAGAGCCCCCTCCCCTAAAGGACATCGTAGTATACAGCCCGTTCAAGTATGCCTACACTATAGGTGGTAAGGACGGTGTTCCGTACCCAGTTAAAAGAGAGCTTGCTGAGGAGGTGATAAGGGAACTGTACGAAATAGTCAAAGCCTCGGAGCTAAAGCATGAAGAGAAAGTTAGAGCATTTAGGTCTCTCGCGAGGCTCGCCCCTCCCGACATCCTTCCAATCTAGACCCTTTCAACTTCTATCTCTATATATGGAACCTGCTTGTACCCCCTCTTCTCACTTCCAATCCTTACATCAGCTAACTTAATACCCTCCCCTAACCTAGACTTAAGTACGTTGTACAGCGTTACTGCTCGATAGATATTGTCCCCACAACCCCTTATAACAACAGACTTCACTCCCTGATTAAAGATTATCGCTATAGACGCTAAGTACTCGCTGATAGCTCTTTTCCCAACGCTAACCTTATATGACCTCTCCTCACTCATTAAGTACTCCTAAATAAGGTTAGCCTAGCTTAAATAAGCTTGCCAACTGTAGTTACTAACGTCCTTCACGCCCTAGAGAACCCTCACCCGGAAGCTGTACAGCCTCATCACCGCAAAGCACACAACAAATAAAGAGTGCGAAGTACCTTTCTATCAATCCCTGTCTTGAAAAGCTCTTTCGACTGTAAACCTACCCCAAATACCTAGTCCTAGGCCAGCTCCCAAAACCCTTAAGTAGAAGATCTCTGCGGAGACCGTGTTTAAATTAGCTCATGCTCTAAGCTAGCGTTAGGGTTGGAGGTGCTGGGAGCAGATCTCGGTATAGATGTAGCAGTTCACCGTGATGCTTTAGCAGTTTTGGAGGCCCTCGGGATCGAGAGGTTGATGCCGACGCAGATCAAGGCCCTGCAACGCGGTCTTCTGGACTCGGACAAGAACATGGTTGTCATAGCTCCGACAGGTAGTGGTAAGACCTTAATAGGGTATATGGCTCTAGCAAAGTCTGTTTCCAAAGGGGGGATTGGTGTCTACCTAACTCCGCTAAAAAGCGTAGCTACTGAGAAGTTGGAGGACCTTGAAATTATCTGCAGTAAAATGGGGTGCAGAGCATGCATAACCACTGGTGACTACGACCAGCCTTCTGAGTGGCTCTCTAGTTGTGGTCTGATTGTCGCAACATATGAGAGATTCGATTCTCTATTAAGGCTCAGGCCCTCATGGATTAGAAAGATCGATACTGTAGTTATAGATGAAGTGCACACTGTTGGGGATCCTGATAGAGGGCATGTTGTTGAGTTAATAGGTGTGAGATCCTTAATGGAGAAGCTCAGGATAGTTGGTCTAGGCGCTACAGTAGGTAACCCTGAAGAACTCGCTGAGTGGCTTAATGCTGAACTAGTATACGATGAGTGGAGACCTACGAAGCTCGTGGAGGGCTTCTACGACAGGAGGGAAAAAGCTGTTTTCTTCGAAGACGGCCGAGTAGAGCACGTAGGCGAGAACCTCGAAGTACACCTACTTAAAGAGGCGCGCACCGGGAGCTACCAGCTACTAATTTTTAGACACTCAAGACAGCAAGCTGAGAACCTAGCTAGGTTCCTCTCTAGTTATTCGAGTGAGTCGTGCCCGGACCTTCTGAAGGAGTTCATCGCGCTTGATCCTCCGAGAGTTGAGCTGGATAACCTAAGGTATGCTCTAAGTAAGTGCGTAGCCTACCACCACGCAGGGCTTTCCTCCGCTACAAGAAAGTTCATTGAGAAGGCCTTCAGGAAGAGGCAGATCAGGGTAGTGGTGGCTACACCTACTCTTGCCGCCGGCGTTAACCTCCCGGCTAGGAGGGTCTTAGTAAGCGTAAGGAGGTATGAGGAAGGTTATATGAGGAGAATATCTGTTTCAGAGTATAAACAGATGGCTGGGAGAGCTGGGAGGCCTGGGTTAGATCCGTACGGGGAGGTCATAATATCGGATGCCATAAGTAGTGAGGAAGCATACAGATACATAAGAGGGCGGCCAGAGCCAGCTACCTCAGTTCTAGCATCCGAAAGAGCTCTCAGATCCCATATACTGTCCCTTATATCCTCCGGTGACGCGGACAATGCTGACCAGCTCTTCAAGATACTGAAGCTGACTCTAGCCTTCAGAAACGTTGGGGAGTCCCTAGTTAGGATGGCTACAGATGCGTTAGAGGACCTCGTCGAGTGGTCAATGATAGTCCGGGAAGAGGATTCTCTGAGGCCGACGAAGCTGGGAAGAACTGTGTCAGCCCTCTATGTCGACCCGGAGACAGCGATGTTAGCTGTAGAGAACCTAACAAAGGTTAAGAAGGTCCACGACATATACTACCTCACGCTCGTGGCTATGACCCCCGAGTTCTCTAAGGTTAGGGCAGGTAGCATCAGATCGGAGGAGCTGCGCTCAGCTATGGAGGTACTAATCGAGAGCGGCAACATACCTATACCTAAGTGGGCCGACGACTATGAGATCCTCAGGGCCGTAAAGCTCGGGCTGGTGCTGAGGGATTGGATTGAGGAAGTTAGGGAGGACACCATAGCGGAGAGATATGGTATAGGCGTCGGAGACCTAGCCGTCATAACAGACCTAGCTCAATGGCTGCTTTACTCCCTCGGAGTAGTGAGCAGTAGTATAGGCCTCAGAGACCACTCATCTAGGTTATTAACGCTCAGTAAACGTGTTGAGCACGGAGTTAAGGAGGACGCACTAGAACTCGTTCAGTTGAAGTGGATAGGCAGAGTGAGAGCTAGGAAACTTATAGCAGCTGGGATAAGGACTATAGGGGACGTAGCGAATCAGAGTCCGACTAGGCTCGCCGACGTACTCGGTCTAGGGATGCGGCAAGCTGAAGAAATAATCAGTGAAGCTAGAGCTCTGCTTTCCGAAAGGTCGAGCGTGTTTAAATAAGTTTTATCTAAATATGTTAAACGGGAGAGAAGCATAGAAGAAGAAGCGACTAGTATACCGAGAAAAGATCTGAGGATACACTCCGTTGAGCTACTTAGGCTTTACAAGGAGTTGATGAAGTACCGGGAGCTTTCAGAGCTAATTAAAATCCCTCCACCAGCGATTTGGAGGTACATAACCCTCAAGATAGTCCCAAGTTACGAAAGAGCTGAGAGCTTGATAAAGGTCCTGACCTCCAAGGAAGTTGTTGCCGACTTATTGGGAAGGTACCTTAAGTTCAAAGATGGAGCTGTAGATGTCAGCGGCGTCCTCAGCAACGTACCTCTACTAAAGATATTCGCCTATGTCGCCTACTTCAGCTTCGACGAAGTAGATACCGTGCTCACGGTAGAGTTGGATGGGGTTCCCATAGCTACACTAGTCGCAGACCTCTTTAAGTCTAAGCTCGCTATAGCGAGAAAGGGTATACCGTTTACTTCCGACGCGGTTTACGAGGTAGAATATGTATCGAGGGATCCGCCATCTATAGTGCGCCTCTACATACCTTCCTCCGGTCTTAGGAAAAGAGAAAAGGTGCTGATAGTGGATGACATAATTAGAAGTGGTAGAACTACTGCCGCCATGCTAAAGCTAATAAAGAACGTTGGGGCCACCCTCGTGGGGGTATTTTCACCAATAGCTGTAGGCGGGAACTGGCGTGAGGCACTCAAGGAGTACCTCGATAAGGTCCTCGTAGTGCTAAATGTTGAAGGATGACTAGGTTGAGAGCTCAAGGACCCCCGAACTTTTTGTGGGATCTTGTCTCCAAGTCCTTTGCCACGGCTTTCGTTCTCGAAGCTGTCTCACCTAAGGTCAGCGGGGTTACATCGCTGGAAGGTCTTAAGGGCATGACAATTCTAGAGTTCGTTCAATCATCTTATCACATACGAGACGGAATCCGGGAGCTCCTAAAGTACGATAACTGCATCCCTCTAGGTAGATCTCTGCTAGGCCTTATGAAGTCGGTAATGGACGATCCCCTAATTAAAACCAACACATGTTTAGGATATGGGCTTACATCTTTCTCCCTAGCCTCGACAATCCTTTACTCATTGAGAGGGGGTTATCGTAGCAGAAGGATAGAGAACCTCGTCCATATGGGTTACAGTAAGTTCGAGGAGTGCTCTAAGAGGGAGCCTCCGGAGGACTTGCTTGAGTCGATAGCTACAGCAAGCCCGAGCTACCATGGGAGCTACTCCAGGAGCTCTTTTAGGAACGTTTACGAGCTCCTTAAGGAGTCTGCTATGTGGGACATAATCGCTTTTAATGTTGTGAATAAGTTCGTAATAACGATGGAGATCTTCAACTATGTTAGGACAGCCCGTAACGAGGAGCTTGTAGACAAAATCAGTAAGGCCTACAGGATATCTTCCAGCAAGTACCGTGATAGTATCGTATTTAAGTCGAGCGGCTTAATGCTTTCCGAGTTCGTGATGATGCTTGCCTCTCAGGTAGAACTAGAAGATTCGGAACTCCGCAGAGTCCTCACTAAAGTTCTCGACGTTAACTTGGGGTCCATATCAGACCTAGTAGCGTCTTCTGTTGCTCTAGCACTGATCGAGCGTGTACTAGGGTGGAGCATCTGATAGTAGCTGTTTCCAGAGTTAGCCATCCTCACAATCTAAAGGACGTTGTTGAAGTAGCTGAGAGCGTTGAAGCTGAGGTTGTACTGCTATGTGGTGATGTAAGTATAAATGAGGGTTTCCTGAATGAGCTATCACATAGTAAAGTACTAATGATTTCAGGAGACGATGATGACGTACATGTAATCAAAGTCGCGAGAAAGCACAACGTGCTGATTGATGGGAAGATAGTTGAAGTCTCTGGAGTGAGGATCGGTGGTGTAGGTGCTATAAGTACATCGCTTGACAGCACATCATTGACCCTAGCAGGGGAGTACGTAGATATACTATTAACCCATTACCCTCCATACGGATGTTTAGATAGGGTACTGCCCCTATTCATAGCCTCTGGATTGAAGGCAGTTCGGAGCGTAGTAGACTCATTAAAGCCGCGCCTTATCATTATAGGGCACGCCACTAAGCCTACGATCAGTACCTGCGGTACCGCTATAGCCATCGGTACATCAAGCACAGTAGTAGTAATCGACTCCCTCAGGCCTAGTAAGGTAAGGTTTATACCATTAGCTAGAGAGCATAGCTAGGTAGAGTCGGCGTGCGCTTAGAGTGCCGCATAGGCTTCCTAGTAAACCCCATAGCTGGAATGGGCGGATCGGTCGGTTTAAAGGGAACAGACGGTACCTTACTTGACGAAGCTGTAAAGAGAGGGGCAAAGCCGGTAGCCCCATCTAGAGCTTTGAGGTTTCTACTTAAACTCAGAGAAGTTCGACCTGACAACCTAGTCTTGGTTTCCGCTGGAGGGGTCATGGGGTGCGACTACGTCGCTAAGGTCAGCCCCAGCAGGTTCATCTGTCTTGAAGAACCTAGACGAGAAAAAACCACTAAGGGTGATACCATCGGGGTAGTAAGAGAACTTCTTAAACTTGATGTACAGGCCATAGCTTTCGTCGGGGGAGATGGAACAGCACGAGATGTTCTCGAGGCCTGCGGCCCTTCAATACCGATAATAGGAATACCGTCAGGCGTCAAGGTATACTCCTCGGTCTTTGCTGTATCACCTGAGGCAGCCTCTAAGATCGTCGCCGACTTCTGTCGAGGTGAGGCTAAAGTAGAGGTGGGGGATGTTGTGGACGTAAACGAGGAGATGCTTTGCCGGGACATCTTGGTCCTTAAACCTTATGGGAGGACCCTTACCATCTCGTCAGAGGGTCTTAGAGTGAGCACGAAGGAGTTAGGAGGCTTGGATGACGTTGAGGGTATAGCCGAATACTTTGCCACTGAGATCTATAAGCCGAGGGCCCTATATATCCTAGGACCTGGGTCTACAACCAAGGCTATAGCCGCAAGGCTTGGGGTGGACAAAACCCTCCTAGGTTTTGATGCTATCTATGATGGAGAGCTCGTCATGAAGGATCTCACTGCGAAGGACATTCAAGAGCTTATTGATAGGTACAAGGAGTTCTACGTAGTGCTTTCAATAATTGGTGGTCAGGGATACCTCATAGGGCGGGGTAACCAGCAACTAACCCCTGAAATACTTAGGGTAGTAGGGAGGGAGAGAATAATAATTGTCAGCACTAAAAGCAAGCTTGCTAGGCTTAAGCGCCTACTGATAGACAGTGGAGACGTTGAAGTAGATAGAAAGCTATCTGGCTACTACAGGGTCATAACAGGTTATGGGGAAGTCTCCATTATTAAGGCTGTACCTGCGTCGGAGCTGGAGACCCTCAGTACGTAACTACACGTACTTAGTAGCATACGTACGGAAATATCAATGCTAGACCTAGGGACTCATAGTGTTGTTTGGTCTGTCCCCCTGACTAACAGGGAAGTTCAAGACGAACTTCTTTCTACTCCTCCACCAAGCAATATGCTTTATGCCGGCTTTCCTTAGCTCGATTGCGAGCTTCCTATCCGTTGTCACTACTATCACCTCAGCTCCTAAAGTCTTAGAGTAGTCTAGTATGCACTCATCCGCACCAGAACACCCCTCGAGGTCCACTAACGTCAGAACCTCCGCGTAGTTGCCTAGCTTAGTTAAGGCCAGCCTAGCGGCAACCGCTTTACTGCCTTTACCTGAGGCTAGCCTTCTAAGTTCTCTCATTACGGGTGTGAGTACCCTGATCTCGACGTCTATGCAGTAGTCTGCGAGAACATCCTTTGACTCAAGCAGAGGGTCTATCCCCTCTGCTATTAAGAGAAGGGCGCTTGTGTCCGGAATGAGAACGCATCGACGCTCAAACGAGCTAGTCCCTAACGACACCCCATCCTACCAGTCTCCACCTATTCATTACGTTCCTACTTATAGCTATCTTCATCCCTCTCCACGCTACAACGGGCTTGTCTATTAGCTCAAGCTCAAACCAGTCGCTCGAAAGCCTCTTGATCGTTGCCATAACTATGGCTGTACCCACCGTCACAACTAACCTCTCACCTACCCTCAGCGGGGAGACCTTCTGGAGTTCCTTGGTTCCGATCACCCTCTCAAACAAAGAGAATTCGGCAGCGATATGAGTACGGGGTTCAGGAAGCTGACCGGCTAAACCCACAACTGAACCTACAAGCTTGTCAGCTTTAGTGAGAGACGGATCTAACGATGTCCCGATGGCTACTAGCCCGCCAGGTCTTGCCTCCTTAAAACTTCGCTCACCGAACTTTATGCTCTCGACCCTAGTGACTAGCTTTCTGTAGACAGTCTTCCCGCCTTCGACAACCTTGACCCCGGGACTTATCTCTATCTCGTCTCCCACCTTAAACAACCCCCTAATAACAGATCCTCCAACAACCCCACCAACAAGCTTATCGGGCGGTGTCCCAGGTTTGTTCACATCAAACGACCTAGCAACGAACATAACCGGTTTCGCAGATAGGTCCCGCTCAGGGGTCTTAAAGTAATGCTCTATAGCAGATAGAAGGACGTCTATGTTAACCCCATGTAGCGCGCTGACCGGGATGATCGGCGCATTCTCTACGAAGGATCCCCTCAAAAAACTCCGTATCTCCTCGTAGTTCTTCCTAGCCTGATCCCTATCAACTACATCCACCTTGTTCTGGACAACAATAACGTTTCTAACCCCTATGATCTCCAGGGCTTTGAGGTGCTCACGTGTTTGCGGTTGCGGACATGGCTCGTTAGCTGCTATGACCAAGAGAGCGCTATCCATCAAGGCAGCTCCAGAGAGCATGTTCGCCATTAAAACTTCATGTCCCGGTGAATCGACGAACGATATGCTCCTTCTGTACACAGGGCTCGGGCACTCTATCGGATCCGTGACGAACCTCTCATACACTGACCTATCTGGGCACTCGTAGACATCCGCATCAGCATACCCCAGCTTTATGGTCATAGACCTTAACAACTCCTCTGAGTGTCTGGAGGTCCATATGCCAGTCAGAGACTCTACTAGCGTTGTCTTACCATGGTCGACGTGTCCTACCACACCTATGTTTATCTCAGGCTGCCTTACCTCTTGGTCCATAGGCTACCCTCGAAGCTCATCCAAGGTAAACCTATCGACGTACAGCACCTCTTTAACTCCGTTAACGTACTTCAGTACGTCGTAGGCTGCGAGGGCTTTAGCGTACTGAACGTCCCTCCCTATACGGATCTCCTTGGGTAGCTCAACAGTAACTTTCCCGGACTCGCGATCAACGCTGACGGATATATCATCGACCTTGACACCCCTAAACCTCCTCTTGACAAGATACTTAACCGCCTCAGCTGGGTCTGCCACGACCTTAAGCACCTTAACCTTGAGCTTCAGCGTCTTACCGGCAAGGGGGTGGTTGAAGTCCACTATAACTCTCCCCCCTTCAACAGCAAGTATCCTACCAACTTCATCGTTTACTCTAACTTCCTTTCCGACTTCAGGCCTTACGTTCTGCTTCTCAAAGAGCCTCCTTGGGAATATCTTAACCTTATTTGGATCCCGAGAACCATAAGCCTTCTCGGGCGGTATCTCAAACTCTGCCTCCTTACCTTCTTCACAGCTAGCTAAAGACTCCTCGAACCCCGGAAAAAACCTGCCCTCCCCAACAACAACCACCTCCGGCTCGTAGACAGCACCTTCGGTGTACTTCTTGTAGAGCTTTGCTTCTGCCTCAGACGTAGTGTCAATAAGCTCCCCAGTGTCCTTCACGAACAGCGAGTACTCGACTACAGCTACTCGACCCTTTTCTACCACATACCTCACCTTAGTCTAAATACCCCGCCTCAACTTAAAAGCGATAACGGTGACCCTTATCTACAACCCAGCCTTTTCCGCCCTGGGGGCAGGCTTTAGGTTAGTTGTAGGAAAGGGGCCGTTGATCTAGAGGGGTTCAGCTCTTATGTAGGTTCGTGTTGTTTTATGTCATCGCCTCATCTCTGTTCCCCCGCATCCCGCTCGGGGTTTCATCGGGCTTGGGGGCGTTCGGGGCCACCCCGGGGACCCCACATCTTGGGTGCCTCTTGGAGCCCTCAGAGCATCACAGGGCAGCCCACCACTTCGGGGACATGCTTTCAAAGATTAAAATCTTTTTTCTAACCACGCAGTGATAGTAACAGAGGAGCAGCATCAAACCATATAAACCCATATGAAACCTGAAACAGCTGCGAAAGGCGCCGGGGGCGGGATTCGAACCCGCGTGGGGGAAACCCCCAGTGGGTCTCACATCAGATGCTGGAACTCGAGCCCACCGCCTTAGACCGCTCGGCCACCCCGGCTCACTGCATACTTTATTACGCCAACTTATAGTTTTTCGTGTGCGGACCTAGATTGTGGTCGCACTACTAACGCTAGTTAGAAACCTTGGCTACCTGTTTAACTCTGTTTCAGCATCTTCGAGGTTACGAGGTCGATAAGGCCGCTCCCAATCTTAATGGCTATATCTACGGCCGCCGATACCTCTGCCTCGGTGAGACCACCGCTCCCAGATTTTTGAAGCCCAGCGATCCTTCCATCGTCAGATACTGCTACTATTAGTTTAGTCTCCGCTACGCTCTCCTCTTCTAGGTCTGGATCGACGAATAGTACGTTTTCAACCTTCGAGATAGTTACAGTTAACACCTTATGGTTTATCGGGAGCGGAGCTACTTTACTGCTCTTATCTACCTTAATGTTACCTGCTTCGTCTACCTCTACCTTAGGTAGGTAGGTATTCATCAATGCCGCTAGAGAAGCTATCGACGAAGCATCCACTAAGTTCCCGTCGTGGTCTAGCACGTATATATCTACGTAGACTACCCAAGCTTTTCTGCCCGGTACTATAGCTAGTTTGCTCAGGTCTATTGCCTTCAGCTCCCTCAACGCCCTATCAACTACCCTAGCAAGCTCTATCGCGTTTTCATCGGGGGGTCCCGGTTCGAAGGTCGGCGAAGCCGTCGGCATGAACTCCGCGCTCACTACGAGAGCCCCCTCGTTCGGGGTATCCGGGTATGGACTCCCGATCTCGAGCTTTACACCAGCCACAACGACTGTGTTACCTAACCTAACAAGGGCAGACCCGTCAGCATTGGGTACATAACCAGGAACTATCTCAATCTGCCTAAAGTCTAGTAAGCCCCTACCAGTGCTTCTCGTACCTTTCTTGAGCATGTTAACGACCGTCATCAACTTCAACTTCGGGGTTACCATATCCGTAGACGGGGTGTGCGACATTACTCCTCGACCCTCACCTTCATGTAGTTGCTCCTAAGAGCTTCCCGAGCTATCCCATATATCTGGCTAGCACCCCTTAAAGCCAGCTTGAGGGCTTCCGCAAACTCTTCCCGGGTAAGGACCCCATTAAGCTGGAGTAGCGTCACCATGCCTAGAGACGGAGCTACAGCGACAGGCATATCCGCCTCACCAAACATATCCTCCACCTCGTCAATGTCTAGCACTAGGACACCGTTGACCTTGCCCACGGCGACACCTACTACTATATCCCGCATCGGTATCCCGGCATCGGCCAACGCTAAGGAGGCTGCTGTGACTGAGGCGGTTCTAGTCCCACCGTCAGCGTTTATTACCTCTATGAACACGTCGATAGCGGCCCTCGGGAACATCTCAGTCATGACAACAGGCTCCAGCGACTCCCTTATAACCTTCGACAGCTCTATCTCCCTGCGCGACGGAACCGGGGACTTCCTTTCATGTGTTGAGAAAGTGAGCATATGATACCTACACCTTATTATCGCTCTGTCTGGGAGGAGTAGATGCCTCAGCGGTATCTCCCTAGGGCCGTGAACCGCTGCTAAGACCTTAGTCGCACCGTACTCAACTAGTGCTGAGCCCGATGCCTTATTTAGAACCCCTACCGATACCTTCACAGGTCTCAGCTCGTCCGGCCTCCGGCCGTCGTGCCTCAGCCCGTCCTCTCTAATTAGTCTTGGCCTCTCCACCTATCAAACCCCTCTTAACTTTCTCCCGGATAATAAACTCTTTAACCCTATCCGTTAGACCCGGTATGTGGGCTTCACGCTCTATTTTAAGTATGGCCATTATGACTATGTCCTCGAGCTCTCTGTTAGGGCATCTCACAAGTATCCTACCGTTTCTAGCTACCACCACCTCACAGCCCGTCTCCCCTTCTAGGAGCTGATGCATAGAGCCCTTACGACCTATAACTCTCGCAACCTTCACCGGACTTATCTCTACGATAGTTCCTTGGATAATTTTACCCAATCCCTTACCCTTAGTGGTCAGTATAGGCCCCCTGTTACGTTCGAATACTTCGACCTTAGCAAGTACGGTATCCCCTACTGCTAAGTAGTCGCCTAGATCCTCTCTCGCAGGGTTAACGGGCCTACCTAGGAAGTCTACAGCGTATAGGACGGCGGTGAAGGGCGCTCGGATATCCACCTCCCAAGAAGTCATCCCTACATCCACTACGTACCCTATAACTAGGTCCTCAGCTTGCGGGACGTAGCACCCCTCTAGAGGTATCAAACTCAGTTCCTTGCCTTCCTCGTTAATCTGGGCTAGGCCGACGACTGTAGCTATGTACTTATTGCCTGCTCTAATTATGTAGCCAGGCGTTGATATCTTATAATCCCCCTCAGCGAACGCCTCGCCTGGGACTACCAAGATCCTGTGAGGTTCCTGAGCCTCCAACTATATCACCTCAATCTTAACTTCTGCCTGACCCTTCGTGATCTTATTGATCTTGTCTATAACCTCGCCTTGGAGGCCTGCTGGGACCTCGATATCCAGCCTAAAGCTCCCATCCTTACCCCACTCCTCTCCTTTAACCTCACCCAACCGCTTTAAGTCCTGGGCAACCTTAGGGGCTATCTCCGGGGGCACTCTCACCGTGAACTTAGCTCTTGCTATTCTGATGGGAAGGACCCTGGCTATAGCCTTGACGATCGCGGCGGCTTGCTCCTCCACACCTTTATAGAGGTCTATAGAGACCTTAGCCTCCTCCATAGCCTTCTCAATTCTCTGTGGAGGGATAGGAGTCTTCGTTCTAGGGTCTACCGCTGACCTGGCTATATAATTAATGATCTGCTTCCTCTTATTCTCCAGCATCCTCCTCCTCTGCTCTGTTGTGAGCTGGAGTTCACCCTTCTTAATAATGGTATCAGCTATCTTCTTTACATCGTCCGTTCCGAATACCTTGACCAGTTCTTCCGGGGATGCTTTATCCCCCTTACGGGCATCCTTATATATGTAGTCCCCCTTAAGAACGTCTTCCAAGTCTATCTGCTTACCCTCCTTATACTCAAAAGCCTTATCCGGGTCGACTAGGATTTCGAATTTGTGTCCCTTAAATTCATACCTAGCGACAACATACTCCCTACTCTTACTCATCTATCTACACCGGCTTCCTGGATAGCTGACCTGATCTGGTCGGCAGACATCTTTCTGAAAACAGCTTCCTTAGCGTCGACATACCCTATCTCGACGTAGTTCGGGTCAAGTGGTCCCTCACTACTAGTTCTCAGAGCCTGGAGTGCCAGCATTATCTGCTCCTTGACGTCAAGCCTCTCATCGTAGTTCTTCTCGAGGTGTTGTGTAGCTGCCTGCTCGCCCATACCGACAGCTAGCGCTAAGTACCCGAAGTAGTAGCCGTTTATCTCGGTCCTAAACAATCTAACCCCTCTCCTATCTATACCTAAGAATATCAGTGAGACACCGAAGGGTCTCACACCAGCGTGTTGGGTGTAAAGCTGTTTAATGTCGCATACGTACCTAGTTAACAGCTCCACATCAATTTGCTCGTCATATACGAACCTGTAGTTCATAGCTACCTGCCTAGCGTAGTCTATGAGGACCCTCCCATCAGCCGCTAGACCAGCGAACGACGCCCCTATATGCGTGTCAATAACGTAGACCTTCTCAACGGATCTCATATCGATTAACGGTGCTATCTTCCTCTTCTCAGCAACTAGGACCCCGCCCTTATCTGTCTTTATCGCTATCGTCGTCCAACCTTTCCTTATGTTCTCAGAAGCGTACTCTACCTGATACAGCTTCCCATCAGGGGAAAACACCGTTATCGCTCTATCATACCCCAGAGCAGGAGGACCGAATGCCATACCTCACTCCACCAATCCAGTCTATACGAGTGCGACATAAAAATAAATGTTGTCGGGGCAGGACCTAGGAGAGCAATAACGGTGCCCCCTCCGGAGTACCGTGGGCTGTCTACAGCAAGCTTCGTAGTTTCTTTCCGCAATGGGAAGTGTATTCATACCTGTAATATTAGCGGCAAGCTAGAGTTACTGGAGGTGAGGAACCTGTCGGAGAAGGTCCGTCTTAGATCGCCTATAGTGACAGTGCTAGGGCACGTAGATCATGGGAAAACCACGTTGCTAGATAGAATCAGAGGAACCGCGATAGTTAAGAAGGAGCCTGGCGAGATGACCCAACACGTTGGCGCCTCCTTTGTACCGCTCTCTGTTATCGAGGAAATAGTGAAGCCTCTCAGAAAGATGTTTCCTATAAAGCTCACTATACCGGGCTTGCTGTTTATTGATACTCCAGGACACGAAATATTCGCGAACCTGAGGAGGAGGGGAGGTGCTGTAGCAGACTTCGCTATCGTTGTGGTCGACCTAGTTGAGGGGGTCATGCCACAGACTATAGAGAGCATTGAGATACTGATGAGTAGGAAAGTCCCGTTCCTAATCGCAGCTAATAAGATAGATAGGGTAACTGGCTGGAAACCGGTTAGCACCCTTTCATTCGTTGAGTCAGCACGGTCGCAGAGCCCCAAAGTCCTTGAGGAGCTAGATAGGTACATCTACAGGCTCGCCGGGCAGCTTATGTCTATGAACATACCCTCCGAACGTTTTGACCGGATAAAGGACTTCACGAAAGCCATAGCGATAGTACCCGTATCCGCGAAGACTGGGGAGGGGATATCGGAGCTACTCGCAGTACTTGCTGGGTTAGTGCAGAGGTACCTAGTAAAGAAGATAATGTATGCAGAAGGTCCTGCAAAGGGCGTAGTACTTGAGGTCAAGGAGATCTCCGGCCTAGGTACTTGCATAGATGTTATCATATATGATGGCATCATAGCGAAGGGGGACACTATCGTCGTTGGCGGCATACCTGAGCCGGTAGTAACTCACGTCAGATCCCTCCTAATGCCCCGACCTCTCGAGGAGATCAGAGTGAGCAGTGCTGAGCTAGTGCCGATCGATGAGGTTGCTGCCGCTGCTGGGGTTAGAGTAGTAGCCCCTAACCTTGAGAATGCCGTTGTTGGGGCCCCCCTCTACGTAGCGAAGAGTAAAGAAGAGATAGATCAGTTGGTGGCTAAGGTCAGGGAGGAGGTGGGTTCCGTAAGGTTCTCCAAGAGCATTAACGGCGTCATCGTTAAAGCAGATACTCTTGGAACTTTGGAGGCGTTGGTGTCGGCCCTCGAGCGTAGGGGGATCCCTGTGCGTTTAGCTGACGTAGGTCCTCTAACTAAGAGGGAGGTTCTGGAGGCCTCACTCGTTAGTAAGGAGGATAGGTATCTCGGGGTGATTCTACTCTTTAACGTAGGGATGCTCCCCGACGCAGAAGAGGTTGCGAGAGCGGAGAACGTGATGATATTTAGGGACAGGATTATGTATAGGCTGATTGAGGCTTATGAGAAATGGGTGGTAGATGAGAAATCTAAGGAAGCTGAAAGAGAGTTTTCTAGACTAGTTCTACCCGCTAAGATAAGGGTTCTCCCAGGCTATGTCTTCAGAAGGAGTGAGCCAGCCATAGTCGGCGTAGAGGTTTTAGCAGGGATTTTGAGACCGGGGAGTAGACTCATGAGGGCTGACGGTAGATCCCTCGGCGAGGTCATGCAGATACAGAGTATGGGTAAACCCGTAAGTGAGGCTAAGAAAGGGGAGAGGGTAGCTGTCTCGATACGTGGGAACGTTATGGTAGGTAGGCAATTCGATGAAGGGGACATACTCTACACAGAGCCCGGTGAGAACGATCTGACGATCCTCATCGAGAAATTCCCGAACATGATGACGGAAGACATGGTTGAAGCAACAAAGGAGATCGCTGAGATACTCCTGAAAAAAGGGAGGATATTCGCCCACAAGGTTCTAACCCAGCTCTCGAGGTCGAAGAAATGAGGGCCGTCCTCCTAGGATTCGGCGGATGGGTCTCAGACCCAGTATTTGGCCACACATCCATTTTAATAACGAGTACCGATAGTTCGGAATACCTACTACTGGATGCTGGTGAAGGCGTATACAAAAGCATGTGTGAGTGCGGGTATTGCTCTATTACTAAGTTAAAAACAGTGGTTTTAACCCACTACCATGGAGATCACATCCTAGGTTTACCTACCTTAGTGCAGCTTGCTAAGGTAGCTGGGACAACGATCCGCGTACTTGGACTTGAGGATACGCTGGAGCATGCCCTCGAGATGCTAGCTACTGTTGGGGTATCTAACTACGAGGGTTTTGTTAAGCCTATACCTGTAGAGCCGGGCGATAGAGTCAGTGTAGGGAGCCTCTCCGTTGTTTTCGGGGAGTCGGAACATACAGTACCCGGCATAGCTGTCCGCGTTGAGGAGACCGAGAGCGGGAAGTGTTTGGTATACAGTGGCGACACAAGTTTTTCTGAAAAGCTTATCGAGCTAGCTAAGGGGTGCTCGGTCTTAGTTCACGAAGCTTCCTTCGACGACTCAGAGAGCCTTACGGCCCGATCCCTCGGTCACTCAACCATATCGGACTGTCTAAAGACTGCTAGCCTTGCTGGCAACAAGTTCGTGCTTCCAGTACACTTCGGCCCCAAGGCACCTAGACTGAGGCTGTGCGAACCATCTAGCGGCGTAACAGTGATATTCCCAAGTAGGTGCTTACAACTAGAAATTTAGCCCGGGTCTGTCTACTTGCTTCTAGTCCCGCAACGCCCGGTAGGCGTATATCCACCTTTGGACAGCTGTTACCATAAGTACCAACAAGAGCAACATGAGGGTATAGCTAGCAGCACCAACACCTAGGAAGTGGTAGACTAGGAACACAGCTATGAAGCCGATACTCCTGAACTCCCTAGTCATGAACCCAACCTCATCGATACCTGCAACACCCAAAGATTCTGCCCTAGCCCTCACATAGCTGATTATTAACGAGGAGACAGCGGCAGCATAAACAAGCAGAAAATCACAACCTAGGAAGTAGAAGGCTGAAATTATAGCAACATCACTTACTCTATCCACGACAGAGTCAAGGAACGCCCCACTCTTGCTCACTTTACCACGTAACCTAGCTACCGACCCATCTAAGGCATCCATGAGAAAAGCTACGGACGCTATCACGCCAGCCAATAGGGAACTCCTAGACGTCCATGCTACCACAGGCGTAAGTACCGAGAGAAGCAGCCCAAGCAATGTCAGGGCGTTCGGATCTACTACAGCCACATACCTAGCAACCTTCGAGGCAATATCCCTCAATCTTTCCCTGAGATATGTTACCCTCATAGGAGCCTCTAACCGCTGTTTCGATTCCCACTTAGGTTTATATGGATTGTACTGCCATGGTATGTCCTATTTGAAGCTTTGAGAGCGGACCAAGTGTAATCTTGGGGTTGGAGGGGCGGATGCTACAACCGAAAACCTCGCCCTTCAGGACGTAGAGGACGGTTAGCACCAAGGAATGCTTCAGTTAAGTTAAGCTACATCACTTGCCAAAGCATCAGATCCCGGATTCTTCAACATCTAAGTACAGTGTGGTAGCAGCATTTTTAAGTTAAGCTTCTTGAGGAAGCTGGTACAACTTAATACTCCGCGTATCCACTAGGGGAGTGGATGAGCTACTTTGAAGGTTATGCGGGCGCCGCTGTGGTGGTGTCGGACCTGCAATGTGCCTTTGAGGGAGCCTCAGTGCTCTAAGTGCGGAGGTGTGGGATACAAGGTTACTTTAACTGATCCCGCTGATATTAGGCCTGCCTTCGAGGGTGATCTTAAGTTCATATACGAGGCTCTGAACTACGAGTTCAATGATGCTAAGATAGGTAGTTTGCTGGGTATCGAAAGTACCGGTGTTTACCTCAACAAGATCCCATTCATCGATGATATGAAGGAGGTCGTAGTAGGGGGTGTTATCGTGGGGAGATTGTTCTTTGATATAGCCTCTATGAGGTGGCGCTGGCGGTTATCTGAGGCCTCAGCTCAGATATTGGTCGACCACGGTAGGATAGACTATGTCGTTAGAGACAGAGTGAGACCTCTAGAGGTAATAAAGCAGTGTGAAGTTGAAGGAGAGCAGATACCGGTGGTCGACTCAAGGGGGAGGCTAGCGGCTCTTGCCGTATGCCGTAAGGGAGTCTACAGAGTTCAGAAGATATTTAGGGATGAACCCAAGTACCCGATCCTGCATCCCAGACCTACTCTAGAGGACCTAGTTAAAGCTAATGAGTACCACATTAAGAGACTCACCTCAGTGGCTACATCTAAGGTCTACAGTATCTGGGAGAAGTTGCGGAAACCATTAGTAGCCTCGTACTCCGGAGGCAAGGACTCTCTCGTCTCACTGGATCTCTGCCTGAGGATCGGGCTCGAGCCGAGGATTTTGTTTAACGACACCGGACTTGAGCTACCCGAGACAGTGAAGAACGTGGAGGAAGTTTCGAAAATCTACGGTCTAGTGGTTGACTATGTGAGCTCCGGTGACAGTTTTTGGAGATCCCTCGATACTTTTGGCCCGCCAGCTAGGGACTACAGATGGTGCTGCAAGGTCGTGAAGCTGTCTGCGATCGCCAAATACTATAAGGGGAACTATCGCGATGGTGCTTTAGTAATAGTTGGCCAGAGGGCATACGAATCTCTAAGTAGATTCCGTTCGGGCTACTTATGGAGAAATAAGTGGCTTCCCTCAGTCCTCAACCTTTCCCCGATTCAACAGTGGGATCAGCTTACCGAATGGCTTTACATCTTAAAGAATGGGCTTCCATACAACCACCTATACAGGGAGGGGTTCGACAGGCTTGGATGCTATCTCTGCCCAGCGGCTAACATAGCCGAGTATTGCCTGATAGAGAGATTCTACCCGGACCTATGGAGTAAGTGGTACTCCAGGCTTACTGAGTGGCAAAGAGCTACTGACCAGCCTTACGAATGGGTAAGGTACCACCTGTGGAGATGGCTGAGAAAGGACTCGCCAGGAAGAGTGAGAATCTGCAACTACCTAGGGATATCTAAAGTAATGGAGGGGACTCCATCGAGTGAGGAGTCACCGCTCAGAGGCTCCCGCTTAGGTCTAGTAGTCAGGTCCTCCGGTAAATCGTACGTCGTTGAATCAGAGCATCTCGACATCCTCTGGCCAGTGGTATCGCAGAGGACCGCCATCGGCCTAGTTAAGGTGGTTAGCGGAGAAGGAAGTCTAGTAACACTCGAAGGTTCAGGCAGAGCGAGTGTTAGTAAGGTTTTATTGAGTAGGAACAGAGCTGAGGTGTATAGCGAAGATCCTGAAGACTTAGCATACAGCATCGTTAAGCTAGTTGCTAGGTGGTATAAGTGCACAGCATGCGGAAACTGCTCTTACTGGTGCCCTAGTGGTGCGATAACCATATCACAAGGTAAACCTCTCGTAGACTATAGGAGGTGTATCTCATGCCGTGTGTGCTTGGAGGTCTGCCCGATAGCCTCTGTCTACGTCGACAAGGTAGAGAGGTACAAGCTAGGTCACCCCTTCAGACCTAAGAAAAAAGCTGAAACCCGGTTCGTCCTCGAGCTATACCGAACCCTAGCAGCTCGAACTACAAAACCCCACGAGGAGGCGTCATCACAATACCGGCTAGATGGACTTAAGTTCTTTCTCGAACTCCGCTAGCGACATCTTAGATAGCGTCGCGAGCTCCTCTACGACCTCAGAGGAGGCGTTCCCCAAATCTTTCACGACTACAAAGAACCTCCTATCGACTACGTTCTCATCCTTCCATTCTATGTCGTAGCTGATCACATAAACATCGACATCCCCGTAGTCGGAGAGTTCGGGCTTTATGTCTGAGAGTTTCTCTTTAGTGACTACTAGATCCGATTTTTTAGGGTCCCACAGCTCTAAAACATCCATCATCAAGCTCCTAACTACCTCCTCAACACTGCCCTCAACTACCTTCTTGTCCTTTACCTCCCCAAGCTCTATGCGGGCAACTAATACCCCCATCGTCAGCACCTAGACTCCCTGATGAAACCACCGAGCTTATCGATTTCTCTACCTAGCTTTTCACACACCTCCTTAACTACCCTACGGGCCTCTCCAGGTACCTGCGATGTTGCCGATATGTATATCTCTAGTACCGGGCTGGTCACCTCGTGACCCCTAGGATGGGACTTTATGTACGTAGAGCTGTACTCCTCTGATAGCCTCCGCAGTATTGGTGCTATTGTAGCCTCTGGGACTCCGACAACGAGGATGGAGCCCTCAACAAGCTCAAAATTCGTGTTCCCCACTACGATCTTTTCAGCGTAGTTCAACCACATTTCCTCCATTTCCCTGGGAACGCCGGGCAGGCAGACCAGCACGGTTTTACCGTACCTGATTAGTGCTCCAGGTGCTGTACCAACTGGGTTGTATACGGCTTCAGCACCCTCCGGGAGGTAAGCCATTTTAAGCCTCTCCTTAGTCAGCTCAAGACCTCTCCTCGAGAGCTTCTCTTTCAGGATTTCGAGCGCTCTATCGTTAAGTGTTAGCGGTCTACCTAAAGCCTCTGCTACTGCCTCTAGTGTGAGGTCGTCGTACGTAGGACCCAGACCTCCCGAGGTCACTAATAGATCCGGGGTGTGCACGTCTATAACGTAGCGGAGCACCCTGGCTATGAGCTTCTTATCGTCAACCAGGGAGACCACACCCTCTACTTTGAAACCGATCTGGCTGAGCCTCCTACCGAGGAACGCGGCGTTAGTGTTCACTACCAGACCGCGGACTACCTCCGTACCGAGGGTGAATATCCAAGCACGCCGCTCACTCATGGATCCACCAGCTATTAACTACTCGACAACTTTAACTACTTGCTGCTGAGATCCAGTCCTTCAGGTAGAAGGAGATCTACCTATACTTCAATAATCGTTGCGAGACTGTTAAGTACCTCTGCCTTATATTTCCTGACTACTACCATGTTCTCTATTCTAACACCGAACCTGCCTGGGATATACACTCCAGGCTCTATAGTCACAACCATACCATCTCTGAGAACGTCCTTAGATCCTTGAGCTATCCTCGGCTTCTCGTGCACTTCTATACCTACTCCGTGCCCAAGGGAATGGACGAAGTACTTCCCGTAGCCAGACCTCCTAATAACATCCCTGGCCCTCCCATCAACTTCTTCAGCGGGCACGCCATCCTTTACCGAGTCTATAGAAACCGCTACTGCCTCAGATACTACCTCCGCAACCTTCCTCACCTCCTCTACGTTACCAACTAGGGCTGTCCTAGTCAAGTCAGAGGAGTAACTGCTAACCTGCGCCCCTAGATCCATAATCACAACATCTTTTTCTCTTAATGTCCTGTCGGTCACGGTTGCGTGAGGGTACGCTGCGTCAGGCCCGAACGCCACGATAGTCTCGAAAGCTAGCCCGTCAGCTCCTCCAGACCTCATGTAGTACTCAACTAATGCTGCTACCGCCTTCTCTGAGACCCCCGGCTTAAGGTCTTTCAGCACCTTCTCAACGGATCTCTCGGTGATGTGTAGAGCTCTCCTCATAAGCTCCAACTCCTCCTCATGCTTTATGGCTCTAGCGTCAGCTATCTCTTCTGAGAGGTCCAGAACCTTGGAACCTAAGGTCTTTTCGACCTCACTAACCAGCCTGCTGTAGGGGTTGTCTACCCCTACCTTCCTGATACTATGTCCTTTGAGGACTTCGGGAACGTATACATGCGGAGGCTGAACTAACTTAAGCTCTATATCTGGCAACTCATACGTAGCATACGGGACAACAGTAACCTTCTCTAGCTTGATGTTATCTACGGCCCTCCAATAATCCAAAGCTGGTACGAGCGCCGTCACAGACCCGTCCCTCTCCACTATGAGCACAGTTCCCGAGGACCTTGGGAACCCGGAGACGTACACAACATTAGATGGTTGAGTGATTAGTAAAGCCTCAATATCAGCCTCCCTAATAACCCTAAGTACCTTCTCAAGACCCCAGCTCGTAATGGACCACCGCTACTAGGTTGTAGCCATAGCTATATATGCGTGCAGAGACTTACCTTAGCTCTCCCTGCTTGAAGGTGAGGTTTTTCAGCTGTAGGATGCTGAGGTGGGCCCGCGGGGATTTGAACCCCGGACCACGGGGACTTCCGCCGCATGAGGGATGGGACCCGAACCCCGCATTCTGCCAAGCTAAACTACGGGCCCTCCAATAACTTCTTAGATAGCTTAGTTTTTAAGCCTCTAATGGTTTCAGGTAAGGTCTCCGGCTTTGATAGTAGGTCATGGTAATTAACCTCTTTCAGCTCTTCCCTTATCTTATGCTGTAGCTCCTCAAGCAGAGCCTCTTCCACTAGGTACTTTCTCCTCTCGAAGCGTTTCCTTACCCTCTCGCCCTCCCTATCCTTTCTAGATACCTCAGCATCCATCGTCTCTACTAGCTCCCGCAGGTTTTTCCTATATAGTGCTGAGACCTTGACTACGGGTTTCTCCTTGACTAATGACTTTACATACCCGTACATCAGGTCGGCTTCCGGGACGTCGGCCTTGTTCACCACATAGATATCTCCGACTTCCATCATCCCCGCCTTTATTACTTGAACCTCGTCACCTAGGAAAGGCATTAAAACCACTAACACCAAGTCACTCACCCTCAAGACGCTAGTGTTGACTTGACCAGCACCGGGCGTCTCGACTAGGATGTAGTCGTAGCCGGCAGCCTCCAAGATCTCCAGGGAAGCAATAGCCCTCAGAGGTAGTGCCCGCTCGTCCTCAGCCCACACACTTCTAGCAAAAGCACTATCAGGAAGCTCCGGCATCCTAAGCCTGTTACCTAGGACGGCCCCGCCAGTGAGAGGTGAAAGCGGATCAACCAGCAACGCTGCAACTCTGCGCCTCCCGTCATTAAGCTCTCTTACTAGGCTTGATATTATAGTTGACTTACCGACGCCTTGAGGACCTGTAACACCTACGACTACAGCCCTAGGCTCTCTAGGTAGGCAACTGGATAGCTCCACAAGAACTTCAGCAGGGTTTGACTCAGCTAGGGAAAGAACTCTAGATAGCGTAACTCTATCGCTAAGCTCCTTGCAGGACCTCGGTGAGATCACTTGATCCCCAGGACCAGATATCTCTTAGAACCTAAAAACGCTCTGTCTCTCTCCCGCCCCTGAAGAGGGGAGATCCTTAGGGTTTGAGGCTGTTAAGACTGGAGCTCTTTAATGGTGGAAATGGTGTAGTCTAGAAGAGGTACCTATCGAGCATTTCGTTCGGTACTGGAACGTACTTGAGACCTGACCCTGTGAGAGGAACCACAACCCTACCGGCTACTTCCTTAGAGACGTACTTCGCAGCTGCGTAGATTGCTGCACTAGTTGGTTCGACCGGTACTCCGATGGAGTAGAGCTCCTTAAGGGACTCACCGATGGCTTTATCACCTACGACTACAACGTAGGGTGATACCTTAGCTGCTCTCTCGGCTATCTGCTTGAGTCTGGGCACTATGGTTAGCCTCAGCGCGTCCGCCAATAGGCTCCGCTCAGCATCACCGCAACTTAGATGCTCTGCCTTCAGGTAGCCGGCAAGCTTCGAATACCCACATGCCTCCACCGGGATCATCGTAGGGATGGAATCTAGGAGTCCTATCCTGACAAGCTCTTCGAAGCCCTTGTAAAGCCCCAGGAACAGCGTACCTGAAGATACTGGGACAACTAAGGCATCGAACTTTATGCCCGAAGTAGCGAGCTCTAGGGCCATATCCTTAACACCCTCAATAAACATGGGTTCTACTACGTGTCCTACGTAAACGCCGTCTCCATCTTCCAAGGCCTTTCTGTGTGCCTCATCTCTGCTTTTAGCTGTCTCCAAAGTAGCCCCAAATGCCCTTATTAGTCTGAGCTTCCCTTGGGGGGCGTCTGCGGGAGCATATATCTTCACCTTCAAGCCAGCCCTAGCCGCATAGGCTGCTGTAGCTATGCCGGCATTTCCGGATGAGTCCTCTATAATGGTCGACCAGCCCGCCATAAGCGCTCTCGAAACGGACATCGCAGCACCTCTATCTTTAAATGACCCTGTCGGGTTCAGGAACTCGAGCTTGAGTAGAAACCTACCGTGCTCAATCATCGGCGTTCTTCCTTCACCGAGGGTTACCTTCTTGAGCCCCTCCGGGATCAAGCTCTTGGTACCAGCCCTAACTACAGATTCTAGGTCTGTGGAGAATAGTAGAGGTTCACCACACTTGGGGCACACGTGGTGTTTGCTCCTCAAATCAACGATGTTGCCGCATCTAGGGCACATGAGCACGTTCATAGCTTAACCCAGCGTGTGGTTTTCTGCAAAGCTTTTAAAGTAGCAACCTAAGACTCTGGGGGTAAGAGCGGCATGGAGTACATATATGCCTCACTACTCCTTCACTCAGCTGGGAAGGAAATAAGTGAGGAGTCTATAAAGAAGGTGCTCGAAGCCGCGGGCATAGCCGTTGACGAAATAAGAGTTAAGATGATTGTCGCAGCATTAAAGGAGGTCAACATAGGTGACGTGATCCGTCAGGCCACGACCCTAGCACCGGCAGTTCCCGCTCAGCCGACAGCCGCCGCATCTACAGCACCAACACAGACAGGAGCTAAACCCTCTGAGGAGAAGAAGGAAGAAGAGAAGAAGGAGGTCTCAGAGGAGGAGATCTCAGAGGGTATCTCAGCTCTCTTCGGCTGAGCCGGCGGTAGGTGGTGTTGCTAGACAGTAAGGACAAAGCCATACTTGCCTTGCTTTCTGAGAACGCAAGGGCTACCATCACATCGATAGCTAGCGCCATAAACATCTCGGATGTGGCAACAAAGAAAAGAATTCAAAAGCTTGAAAATGAGAAAGTAATACTTGGCTATAAAGTTATCGTAGACCCCAAGCAGATAGGGTACGAAGCTGTAGCTATTATCGGGATCAACACAGAGCCAGGTAAGGTAGTGGAGATAGCTGAGATAGTAGCTAGCAGACCAGATACTACGTTCGTAGCTATAACCACTGGAGACCACGAGGTCCTAGCAGAGGTGTGGGCCAGGGACACTAAGGAACTCCTACGTAAGATCAAGGAAATCGAAGGGCTCAGCGGCGTCAAGGAGGTTTTCCCAGCTATATTAGTCAAGACAGTAAAACACCACACTTCACTACCCGAGGAGTTCCTAAGGGAGAACCTCACAAAACATGAAGCTGACATTAAGGAACCTCAGAAAAAAGAATAGAACTGCACCAACTAATTCTTTTAACGGTCGCCTGACCTCCTCCCCGCCCTGAAAGACGAGAGCTCCCCCAGGGCGGTTCACAGGTCCCCACATCTATTTGAGGATACATCTGTCACCTGCGGGGCGGTCGGGGCGCTCAGAGATCCCCCATCTTAGCTAGCTTACGCGGTTGCCTATCCCGCACCCCGCTCGGGCCTAGGGGCAGCAACGAAAACATCAACACGAAGTTTACAAACTTTTCACTCCATCCCAACCTTAGAAGGCGGGGCTTTCAGCTGCAAGGCTTGAAGTCTTAGCTATTATTGGTTCTAGCTAGAAGTTCTGGGTATGCGATTTGAGGTCTGGGCTATTAAAAGTAGTTAAGCTAGGTGGTTCAGTAATTACTGTTAAGGATATCCGCTGGTCCATTAGAAGGGAGGTTCTGTTGAGGCTTCTCAGGGAACTAGGTGCCTACCAAGAGGAGTTCCCGGAGAACCGGGTAGTGCTAATACACGGTGGTGGAAGCTACGGTCATCCCCTAGTTAAGGACTGTGTCACTAGGTACGGTAGGATCACTGAGAGTTGCTATATGCTGACGGCGGACTCTATGGACACTCTAAATGCTGTGGTGAGGAAGTACTCTATTAGTGTAGCTCGGATACCTGCTGTCTCGTTATCTCCTAGAGCCATATGCTCTATATTCTCAGGAAACCCGCACTGCAAGCTGGACGCAGTAGCTTCGGTTCTGGAGAAGGGGCTCACACCGGTATTATATGGGGATGTTGTAATATCTGATAAGGGCTTTGAGGTTCTTTCAGGCGACACCTTGGCTTGGTACATAGCTAGAGAGCTGAATGCCTTCGAAATACTTTTTGTTACAGATGTCGACGGCCTGTACGAAGAAGACCCTAAGGTAGATCCCAACGCACGGAAGATCGTAGAGGCATTAGCGGATGAGGTGATAGACCATGTTTCAGCTAGCTCTTCCAGCGTTGATGTTACTGGCGGTATGACGAGGAAGCTGATCGAGGGGAAGCTCCTAGGGGTTCGCGGGGTTAAGGTGAAAATAGTTGGTGGGTTCATAGAGGGTAATCTTTATAGTGCCCTTAAATCAGATAACTTCGTGGGTTCGATAGTATGGTATTAGGGGAAGCCGAAAGAACATCTAGGAGAAAGATAGAGCATATCGAGATAGCACTCAACAAACCTGTTGAAGGTCCCCTCACCACTTGGTTTGAGTACGTCTTCCTACCGACACGTTCCCTGCCTAAAGTGGATCCCGAGAACGTATTCACTTCTGTCGACTTCCTAGGGAAAACTATGGGGGCGCCGCTAATCATAGAGGCTATGACAGGGGGTGCTCCGGGTACCGAGCTCATAAATAGATCTCTAGCTGAGGTGGCGTGTCAACTCAAGATAGGGATGGGGCTGGGCAGTCAGAGAGCTGCCATAGAATCGAGGGAGCTAGCATATACCTACAGAGTCGCTAGGGATGTATGCCCTGATATACTGCTGCTAGGGAACATAGGTGTAGCTGAGCTAGTGAAATACGGCGTCAGTGTATTAGAGTCTCTGGCTTCTATCGTTGAGGTGGATGGTGTAGCTGTCCATCTTAACTACTTTCAGGAAGTAGTTCAGCCTGAGGGAGCGTCAGGCTTCTCTAGGGGACTTGAGGCTATCTCCAAGGCTATAGACGCTAGCCCGGTGCCCATAGTAGTGAAGGAGGTCGGGTTTGGAATTAGTAGAGAGCTTGCCGAGGAACTCTACAATATCGGTGTTAGGCACATAGATGTTGCTGGCGCTGGCGGGACTAACTGGGCTCTTGTAGAACTCTACAGAGCCGCCTCAGCCGGTAATTCCATCAAGCAATACATTGCCGATGGGATTAAGGAAGTAGGTATACCTACAGCAGCATCTATAGTGGAGGTCCGTAGCGTCTCAAACGATCTTTTCATAATTGGGAGCGGCGGGATAAGATCACCGTATGATGCGGTAAAGGCATTGAGGTTGGGAGCCAATGTAGTGGGATTGGCTAGACCTGCACTACAGGCTTACTCAAAGAACGTACTCAAAGAGTTTTTGGAGGCATTCCTACTAGGAGTCAAAGCCGTTCTAGCGTCCCTAGGAGTCACTACATTAAGCGACATCACGAAAAGCCCGGTAATAATTGTTGGTCTACTAAAAGAGTGGTTCGACGCGAGAGGGATAAGAGTGCGCTGAGAGTTTCTCGGCAAAAAGTGGAGATAAAGTTAGTGGGGTTCGGGTTTCATTGGGCTTGATGTTGTTTGGTATCGAGCCCTCTTCCCTTGGCTTCACTGCCCTCGGGATCCCTTTCATCGGGATCCGCATCATCGGGCTCCGCCCGCTTAGGGTGACCCCGACCCGCAGCTCCCCCATCATCGTTCTCTCCGGGTCATCGCTGTGGGGAAACCCCCGCATCCTGGCTCTCCCTCGAAACACGCCTCTCTTGGGTCTATACCCGCATCCCGAGGCGTCCCCCAGCAGAGGAGGCATCAACAACCCTTATAAACCTATATGAAACTCGAAACAGTCGCAAAGGGCTTTCTGACCTTGACTTCTATCCGCCTGAAAGGCGAGTCTTTCGGTTGTAAGGATGCGTGAATTGATAGGTAGAGGAAGGAGGACTTCAGTCAAGGATCGATATTAGCTGCGGAAGCAGGAACATGCTGGTGGCAAAGCTGAGTGAAGCTTACAGCACTCTTCCAACTAAATACGCTGAATCTTTACTCTATATAGACTTAGTCGACATACTGACAGCCTACCGGAGGACGTCTAGGCTCTCTACTATCGGTAACATTGTAGGCGTTCGAGATACTTCCTTGAGTAAGTACGTCAACGGTAGACTTAGACCCAGATCTAGCAAGAGCTTAGCTATGATTAAGGTTCTGACTGACATGAACCTGGTGAAGAGAGTTGTCTCGGAGTACTTACGAGACGGGAGTTTAGTTGAGCTACTGACCGACGTCCCGTTTACGAAGCTCATAGCTCTATCTATTCTAGATAGATTAGTGAAGATATTCCACGGTAGCCGTGTGGAAACGGTAGTAGCCCCTAGCGAGGCACTTTTAATAGCTTCACACATATCGCATAGGCTAAAATCAACTCTAATTAACTTACACACAATCCGCAGTAGCTCAAAGATTAGGAACCTAGGCAACACAGTAGTGATCTTAGTGCTAGCAGACGATGAGATAGTTGAGCAGATGGCTAAGGTTAGAGCAGAAGGTAGGAGAACAGCTGTGAGGTACGTTTTCTCAGTAATTTACTCGAAGGAGGTGGACACATTGGCATCTATCTTCCCTAATGCCACAGTAGAGTACCTCATCGGCACCCTACCTTAATCTCATCCTAACTAAAGCTGTGTTCTTCTTCAATCACGCGGATGTAGCCTAGCCTTTTTAAACATACAGCATCGTACAGCACTGTTGGATGACCCAATGACTGTGAACGTAGTCATCGGCGTCGGCAACGATGAGGTCTCGGAAGATCTTGTAAGACTAGCGTGGGAAGCTGCTCAGAGGATTTTCAGGAAGTACAGCCTAGAAGTTTACGTTATTCCGGTAACCGTAACCTCTAGGTTACCCTACATCTCAATAAACGGTATCAGAGTCGTAATTAGGAGCCCGCCAAGCGTTGAAGAACTTGAAGACTTGATACTATCTATCGCTATCTACGCCGATAGCAGTGAGGAGGAAGTGGAGCTACTGGGGTTGTTGGAAGATCCCACAATGGCCGATGCTGTTTTCTCATACTAACTTCGGCAGATGTCGCATATAGATAAATCCGCCCACGTACCGTACCTTCCAGCTAGGGCTATACCGTACTTCCGCAGCGTTTCAGATACCTCCTCCGTACTTCCCGAGAACATGAAGTACTTAATTAGATGAGTCCTCAGCATTTTTATGTGACCTTCTATTATTTTAAGCCTCTTAAGCTCAGATAAAGTCCTACCGATCAGCTCAGCTTTCAAGGTACTCCTCGTAATCGGCGTAAATGCGTATATGTAGTTGCCCAGCGGTGACCTACCGTAGCTAACCACATAACCGACTAGGTATCCCCTATGACCTACGAAGATCTTAGTATAGTCCTCCAACCTCGACTCAGCTACAGCCAAGACGGCGTGTGCCGATCTATAGCCCAAGTGACTCCTTAGGTCGTTCAACCCAGCTTTACTAAGAAAATAATCTAGCGGTAAGGTGTTCACAAGCTCATCATATTCTATGTCGCAGTGGTACGTCCTCAAAACCTTGTAGCTCAGGTCGATCCTTGAGATCGGCGAGAAAATCCTGGTGGTTGTGACCCTCCTTAGGAACTCCCTGAAGTATGTGCAGAGAGGTCTTTCCGGCACTAGTAGCTTCCCACCTAACCATAGTGTAGTCTTAGTAGCCTCACCGAACTTCTCAGCCAGTCCTTTCTCTGGACCCTCAACGGTGACTTCTACATTAACCTCCGTAAGGGAGTCTCTAAGGAGTTGTTGACAGCAAGCTCGGGGAAGGAACATCGGTACCCTGTCAATGCAAAGTGAGCCTAAACTCCATCCGTAGAGGTCGCTCCCACCTTCCCAGACATCTACCACTAAGTCATCGTTTCTTGCGAGTAAGTTCGCTGTCAGTGAATTGCCTAAGAGAACCCTCCTCGCTTTCTTCACCTACCTCCCTAACTGTAGGCATCTTTATCTTCTTATACTTTTTCGTGTGCCAATGAGTTCTCATATGGTTTATTAGGTCCTCAACAGACATAAAGAGAGCTGTGTCGGTTACCGGCATATTACCCTCCCTACCTTCTGGACAGAGATCGTCGATGCTTATTGAGCTACAGAGGGGACAAAGTATGAGGGAGGTACTTAAATCGAGGCAGGTTACGACAGTTATTCCGTGGGACTTAAACTCCTTCCTAACCCAGCGAGGTTCCCAGTAACTCACGGACCGGAACCTCGAAAGCTCTTGAGTCTGCTAATTACATCGTCCAGCTCCTCCGTGCTGACCTTATAACCCATGCTCTTCAGCTTGTAGAGCACAGCTAATCGAAGTATATCACTTCGACACTCCCCGATACCTGACCTCACCAGGTAATCTATAAACTCTATGATGTCCTCAGGCAACCTCACGGAAATTAAAGAGTTGCCAGTCATAGACCCCGAACTTTTCTGGCTCGGCAAATATTTATAGCTTATAGTCGCGTACACAAACAACCACAGCAACTCACGCGAAGCATAAGCATGAACATATATGATGGTGAAAGGAGCTTAAGTTGTTCGTAATACACGATGAACATGAGCAGTTGAGAGGGAGCCGAGCTGCCTTAAACTCTATTTTGGTTGTAGGAGTTTGTGTTGTTGGCGGTTGCTGTGCTAGTGTTCGTAATATCGGATACTCACGACAGGTTAGATAAGGTTGTGAGGTTTACCGAGGTCGTGAAGTCCGAGCCAGGTCCTGGATACGTAGTTCACTTAGGTGACGTAGTGTCTCCCTTTACCCTAAGAGCCCTCGCTGAGAACATTCCCCCTACCTACAAGCTAAAGCTCGTCCTAGGAAATAACGATGGGGATATACTCCTTCTCAACAAAATTATCGGAGAGCTAGGCGAGCAACCAGAGGAGGTGGAGTTCTGCGGGCTGAGGGTTCTAATGCTACATGGTTTCAAAACTCGAGAGCTTACAGATCGAATAGTTGAGAGCCTAGCATGTGGAGGGCATTACGATGTCATCATGTATGGGCATACCCACAAATACAGGTTAAATAGGGTTTGCTCCAGCTACTTACTGAATCCCGGGTCTCTAGCAGGCTACCTCACAGATAAATCTACATACGCAAAAATAGATTGTCAGAATCTCACGATGTCTTTAATAGACCTAGAGACAGGGAACTCGATTGTCAATATTCGAATGGAGAAAAGAGATCGACCTTCCTCATCTTAGAGGACACACCACCTAAAATCCTTAGTAAGCCTTCTTGATTACGCCTAGATGTTTGTCTGTTTTAGATATTGACTCTTTCGCATCTTTCTCTAATTCGGTTACAGCCCTTATGGCGTCTATGTTCTCGGGGATCACGTTAGATTCGTTGGGTGTAGCCCAAATCATATAGACCTCCGTGCCATCTGTGGACACGGAGACGCCATCCCTCCAGACCGGGATCTCATAGAGGTCGCCTCGAGGTCTACCAAGGTCCCTAGAGAGCTCGAATATCGAGTTTAACCCGTCGATACCGTCTTCCCCACTTACAAAGATTACTCTCGGCTCTTCGTCTAAGATCTTCAGGACGTCGTCCCGGGTGACCTTCCCGTTCACCTCCACCATTGCCATATGTAGGTGGTAGAGGTTGTGGCTCCCTTTAGCTGCCATAGTCACTATGTTAAGGTCTTTTATCACTGTACGGGCGTCCGGTCCGTGATGAGAAGGTACTTGGAGCTCGGGGACGGCTGTGTTCATGATTCCGGTCCTGCTGGACTCCCAGACATCGACAGCCCTTCTAAATATCGTTACACGGGCTTTCCTCACGCCGATCCTCTCGTGGAGAGCCCCGACAACTCTACATATGGCTGTAGTGTTACAGCTGACAACCCTAACGTACTGTTTTCCAAGGGCCTCGCCGTAGTTCCTCTGGGCGACGAAGGAAACCCCAGCAACCTCATGCTTCTCTCCTCCTTGGAAAATGGCTTTAACACCGTACTTTTCGTAAACCTCCTTGTTCTTAGCCCCTACCTTAGCAGGGGTGCAATCTACAACTACGTCAACTAGACCGCCCCTCAGGAGGTCCAACATCGACCCTTCCACCTTAAGCCCTCTCTTCCTCATCTCATCCTCCTTATCTGGGGTTGATGCATATACCGGAATCCCCCTAGCTGCTGCTAGCTTAACCCTCCAGTCAGCAACTACATCGGCTATCCCAACTAGCTCCATGTCGGGCTGTCGAGTTACAGCATCAGCAACCCTCTTGCCTATAACTCCATACCCGTTAACTAGAACCCGGACTTTAGGCCTGGACACGTCAAATCACCACTAACTGCTTGCTGGTAAAGCATAAATTTGCTGACGCTTTGAGGAGAGGAAGTTCCTTGTTGAATCCTCCTATCGTCGGATTTGCGTCTAGCGAAACTAAGGTTATATCCTCGACCTAGCTTACAAAGGTGGGTAGCAAGTTGAGGGTGGATGAGATAGTCAGCTTAATTAAGAAGCTGGTTTCAGTACCTAGGTACTCGCTGGTTGGTCTAACTAAGAGCGGGTACTTAGTTTTCGGGTCTACCCAGGAGGGTGCCTACAAGCTGTACGTCTTAGATCCCAAGTCAGGTACTATCAGTAGCCTCGTAGATGAGCCGGTCTACACCATCTCAAAGGCCTCTAGAAAATCTGACGTAGTTGTCTACACGGTTGATGTTAGTAGGGGGTATGAGAAGGTTTCAGTATTCGGTAAGGATGTTAGGTCAGGCGAGGTCTTCTGTCTTTCAGAGGGCGTGGAGCCCCATAGGGTTGTAGGCTTTAGCTATGACGGTGTAAGGGTCGCTTGGTCCGCTTCTGTTGGTACGAGGGCCTTCATATTCATGTCCGATACCCTAAGCCGCAGGGTGGAGGCAGTCGCCGAGATCGCGGGTAGAGAGCATGTAGCCGATGTTAATGAGAAGTACATAGTTGGCTCTGGGCACATGAGGGGTGATCCTTTCAGTGAGGAGCTATTTGTTGTGGATGTTAAGACTCGGGAGATGAAGGTCTTTACGCCTAGAGAAGGTAGTGTGAATAGATATCCCAGGCTTTACGGATCTAAGGTGCTCTTCGAGAGCAACTTCGAGGACTTGGATACCTTCAAGCTGTATGTTTATGACATAGAGAGCGGTGAGCTCCTGGGGGTCAAGACATCGTCCGATGAGCTCACGAAGTTCAACCCTGTGGAGTTCGTAGACTTCGGGTGGCTACCTGACGGGAGGGTATATGCCATCGGTAAGAAGAGGGGTAGGTCAAAGCTCTTCATCGACGGCTCTGAGGTGAAGACTCCTGAAGGCATGATTATCAACGCGGAGATAGATGGTGACTACGCATATATAACTCACACTTCGATGCGGGAGCCTCCGAGGGTGTTGCGGGTAGACCTCAAGACCTCGAACGCCCAGGTTTTAGTGGGTGCGGAACCTCCGAGAGATGTGGTGGAGTCCCTAGCAGAGACCGCCTTCACGGAGGTGGTGTCTGGAGACGGCATTAAGGTGCCCACCTACGTCCTAGTTAGCTCTAGAGGTCGTAAGCCCGGTCCGACCATAGTGTACCCGCATGGGGGACCTTGGGCTGAGGTCTCCGACTCCTGGTCACCTATGCTGCTCCTGCTAACTGCCCTAGGCTACCATGTAGTGGCCCCCAACTTCAGGGGCTCTACAGGCTATGGTGAGAAATTCAGGAGGTTAGATCTTGGGGATCCGGGCGGTGGGGACCTTATGGACGTCGTCTATGCGGCAAGGTGGGCTATCGACTCAGGTATAGCTGACAAGGAGAGGCTCGCCATCTTCGGCTATAGCTATGGAGGGTACATGAGCTTCATGGCCATGGTTAAGCACCCTGACCTATGGCGGTGCGGGGTTGCCGGTGCTGGCGTGACGGATTGGGTAGAGGACTACGAGCTAGCTGATGCCTTCTTTAAGAGATATGACGAGATACTGTTCGCTGGTAGGAAGGAGCTATTCACTGAGAGATCGCCCATAACGTACATCCATAACATAAGATCCCCTATATGCATAGTGCACCCACAAAACGATTCTAGGTGCCCGTTGAGACCGATAATGAAGTTCGCCTACAGGCTAATGGAGCTTGGGAAAACCTTCGAGCTTCATGTAATACCTGACATAGGTCACGCACTCCAGCTGGATGCGAACGCCATGATGAAATATCTGCTGTACTCTACTCTGTTCCTAGAGAAATACCTACTTCAGTAACCGAGGAAGCCTGGGGAAACAAGAGGATGCTTGGCTAGTTGAAACATCACTTAGGCGTAATTAGCTTAGTTGTTTTAAAACAAGCCCGACATCGAGAGAATAAACAGGATGTTGAGGATGTCTGAGAACGTTGTAGAATCGCTGAGGTACCTAGTAGTAAAGGTGTTGGCAGGGGATGTGGTGACCCTGCACGCACTTAAGGAGTATCTAATAGACGGTGAATCCCCTTCTGTTCTTAGCCACAAGTACAGGGTAGGCAAGTTCAAGCTAAGAGGATATATCCAGAGAGTAATAGAAAAAGCTGGTAACCACAGGATAGCGCAATACATCTTAAGGTCTACCTACGATAGCTTAAGTAGATTATCACCTATAGTGGTTAAGGTCTCCGGCGGTTACTACTGCACTATATGTGAAAGACTCTTAACAATGAACCCCGAGAGACATATAAGGTTGGAGCATAGGGATTTAGTAAATAAGATAGTGGCCGATTGCTTAAGGTTAGCTAAGAGGAGTAAGTCTTAAGGTGGGTAATGTGTCTGTTCTAGACTTCTTCAGGTTAGCCCAAGACTATCCCACCAAAAGGAAGATCTTGCTAGAGAGAGTCAAGAAAGTGCTTGCCGTATGCAGGAAGCAGGAGGAGTGCACCCTAAGGCTGCTTAAGGTTCTTTTAGAATTCATCGAGAAAGATCCTGAGGAGAACCTCAGAATCGTCGTCAGCATAACCAATTCTATCCCATCAGAATACGTTGACAGTGTCATGAGGCTCGTAGAGGCCTTTAGTGTTGATGGTAAGGCTGTCGGTCGGCTTGGAATAGAAGACTCTGGTCTAAACAGGATACTCGACGGAAGCGTCTCATGTACTGACCTCGAAAACGTTCCTTACCTACTTGAGGAAACTAAGGATTTCATGGTTGTAGCCCTTGTCCTAGCTATACTGGAGAGAGCTGGGGAGCTGAAAGACTGTGGAAAGACCCTTGCGCGAAGTCTGTTATCTCTGACAAGAGTCCTCTGCGAGAGAGGTTATGGAGACCTAGCGACTTCTATACTTAAAAAACACTCCGTCAAAATATTTATCCACAGGCTCGGAGAGGAAATAAAAGGCATTAGAGTAGCTATAGGTAGCAACATAATGATAGATCTCACGGACATGATGAGCCTTGTATACCAAGATATCAATGCCATACTGGAACTAGGAAACTCAAGTAACAAGTCAGTTTAATACAGATACTCATATAACGTTGTTGCTTAGTTGAAGCGATCTTAGATAATTACGGATATTCTTTGTATTTCTTTAGGAATATGCTGAAATCCGTCAACCTCGAATGGTCTAAATCAGATGTTCTATAGGGTGTTATTCTAGGGCTTAACATATTATATCATAATATAGCGTCTATATATTAGGTTAAGCACTTGCTTAACACCCTACTTCTCTTTAGCGAAAAACGTGAGCTCCGCTGCGGTAGCTACTACACGTTGGGGAATGTACTGGCGATGCGGGGGAAGGAAGATGAGGCGATGACATAAAACAACATGAACCTACATAAGAGCTGAGCCCCGGCATTAATTAGCGCTTTTTCATTGCCTCACCTTTTAGGGCGAGTTTCCGACGTTAAAGTAGTTAGAGATGTTACACCAATACATTATCTTGAGTTGCTGTTCCGTTAAAGGAGGTTGACGTATCTATCGCCTCTATACTCGCCAACTATGTTTAGTTTGTAGCCGCATTTCGGGCAGACATTTCCCGGCTTCAGATTCCATTCGACGATGTAGAAGCCGTACCTCCTTACTACTAGAGCGCCACATCTCGGGCAGTACGTATGCTCGAGTTTGTGCCCGGGTATGTTCCCTATGTAGACATGTTTTAGGCCTTCTCCCTGAGCTACCTGGGCTAGTTGCTCCAGAGTCTTGATGTCTGTAGGCGGTAGGTAGCTCATCTTGTAGTGAGGGTAGAATCTCAGGAGATGGAAAGGCGTCTCAATACCGAGGTTCTCAGCTACCCACCGGGCTAACTTCCTGATATGAGCCGGGTCTTCACCATACCTAGGAACAACCAAGTTAGTTATTTCTATGAACATACCCTTCCTCTTCATCTCGAGCAACGTCTCAAATATCGGTTCCGGGTCTGGAACACCCATGTACTTGGTGTAGAACTCCTTACTACCACCTCCCTTAAAATCTACGGTCGCCGCGTCCATGTAGTTAGCTAATTCGCTGAGAGCTTCTGTAGTCATATAGCCGTTTGTTACCATGGTATTGAACAGCCCCTCTTTTTTCGCTGCTTTCGCTACGTCGTACATGTACTCATAAAATATCGTTGGCTCGTTATACGTGTAGCTTATACCGTCGCTCCCAGCTTTTTTAGCTAGGGCGATTAGCTCTCCCGGGTCTATGTACTCACCAAATACCTCATCTCTCCTAGACTGCGATAGCGTCCAGTTCTGGCAGAAAGCACACATGAAGTTACAGCCTGCTGTAGATATCGAGAATACTGCCGAACCTGGGTGAAAATGTGTGAGAGGTTTCTTCTCTATAGGGTCTACATTAGCTGCCGTCAACAAGCCGTAGACTAAGGTATAAAGAACCCCCCTTTCGTTGTACCTAACACCGCAAGCCCCGAAGCCTCCATCAGCTATCGGACACCTCTTATAGCAGAGACGGCATCTAACCTTGTTATCGTCTAGGCTCTCCCAGAACCTCGCAACACGGACCCATGGCTTATCGAGTCTCGGCTTCATAGTACCTCGCTACATGTCCCACCGCTATTTCTTCGAGGTTGAGTCCTTAAGTGCTTTAAGTATTGTCTGCTTAGTGACGACACCGACGAACTCCTCGTTTTCATTAACTACTGGAACCGCATCTACCCCACTTCTAACCATTATTTGAGCCGCTGTCGCTAAATCCTCATCCGGCCTCACGAACACTACGTCCGTGTCCATGATCTCCGAAACCATAACTGCTGGGTACACCTTTATAATAGACTCCACCCCTCTCGGAGATATTCCCTTCACCCTTAACGGCTTCTTTAACGTAGAAAAGAGAGTACTCAGAAACGCTAAGTCGCTTCTGCTAACGACTCCGACGACCCTACCACCATCGACCACTACCACAGGTTGCCCCATAACGATCTTCTCTATCGCATAGAAGACCGAATGCTCCGGGCTACACGTAGGTACATCCTTCTCAGCGTATTCCTCTACCTTGAATAGGCCCGTGTAGTTCTCTATGAACGCCCTGAGTAAGTCTGTTCTCGTCGTTATGCCTGCTATACTCATAGAAGCCGCGTCCCTGACCACAACTAAAGAACCTATCTCTTTCTCCAGCATCCTTCTAGCCGCGTAGGTCACGCTCCTCGACGGAAGCACTGCGTAGACAGGTTTCGACATTATGTCTTGGGCGCGGATCTCGGTCAGCGGCTTGTACGACCACTTCCTATTGTACATCAACTTCACAAAATCGCTCTTACTGATCATCCCCTGCGGTTTATCATCAGACGCTATCACTATATGCCCTACCTTAAACCTAAGCATTAAGTTCCTAACCCTAGCTAAGTTATCTGCAGGGTGCGCCGCAACTACTGGGTGGCTCATATAGTGCTCTACTTTAATCCTCACAGTAACCACCCCTATGACGCTAGGATAGAGTACATAATATCTCTCTCAGTAACTATACCTCTGAGAGTCTCATCCTCAACAACGATGGCGTAGTCTAGGTTCCTTTCGAACATCTTACTGACTAGCACCTCAAGAGGGGTTGTAGGTTCGACTACCACTATATCACTATCCGCAAATTCGACCGCCCTGAGCTTGAGGAAGTCCTGTATGAACCCACTACCGGCAAGCTCGAACACCCTATGAGACCCTATGATCTCCACTAAACCTCGCCAAGTAACTACACCTGTTAGCTTACTATCTTTGCTTAGTAGCGGTATCCTCCTAACACCCATAGAGACCATGAGTTTGAGGACCTCGTGTATCGTCGAGTCTTCACCAGCAGTTACAACGGTTTTAGTCATGACTTCACTGACAGGTTTTCTACTTACTCTACCGGAGTACGCCCTGACTATGCTCCCCTCAGTTATGACGCCTGCTAGCCCCCTACTAGGATCTAAAACGGGTATCAGTCCGAGCCCTTGGGATACCATGAGCTCCAACACCTTACCTAGAGTGTCGCCGGTCTCCACGTAAACGACGTTTCTGCTCATAAGCTCCTGGGATGGTATGGTTAGCGCCTTGTATATATTACCACCATACCTCTCAGCCACTATCTTAAATCTGCTGCCACCACCGATGTAGTCGGCAATATCGTGAAACGTCAAAAGACCCGCTATTTCCCCTGCTTTAACCACTACTACAGCTCTGAAGCCCTGACTACGCATCTTCTCCAAGCACCTAAGCAGAGGAGTCTGAGGGGAAGCTACTGGCACTTCCGGTACTATGAGGGACCTTAACTCCGGCTCTTTCTCACGTACTACCGTTCTGAAGTTAGGCTTCCCATCACTTCTCAGCCACCTAGCTCTCTCGTACATCCTTCGAGGATTCGGTAGCTTCATTCTCTCACCGACCTAGCTCTTATGTAAGCTCTACACACATCACTCCTATCAACTATCCCCACTAAACTCCCGCGGTGGTCTACTACCGGGATCCTCCCTATGTTGTTCCTAGTCATAATCTCAGCTACCCTGTAAACGCTATCGGACTCGGTCGCGGTTATAGCTGGGGTTGTCATAGCCTCTCTCACTCTTATGGAAGATCTAGGTCCAGACTCCGACTCAAGCTCTATCCTCGTGTAGCCCTTCTTGAGGAGGTCGTGCTGGGTTATGACTCCTATCACCTTCACGTCTCTATCACCCCGAACCACAGGGAACCCAGCGTACTTCGTCTTCACCATCTTCCTCCAAAGCCTGGCGATACTGTCGTCTGGCGTTACGTACTCTACGTTCGTGGTCATATAGTCCCTGAGGGGTCCGAGGCTCTGAGAATCTGCGAACTCCGCTAAGGCACTTCTTATGAAGCTATCTATTTCAAGAACCCCCTCATATATGTTTCCAGCTGAGACCACCGGCACGTACCACTCGTCTAGCTCCAACATAACTTTCAGTGCTGTCCAAAGATCTTCACTAGGCTCGAACACCACCCTAGGGGAGTCCATAACGTCGCCCACCAGCACATTAGATCTAGTTGAAGTCACTGAAAGGACGTTCTCCCTAGTAACCACACCGATTACTTTGCCTTCCTCGACTACTGGGATCATCCTTAAGCCTAGGTCGCGCATCAAGGACCTAGCACGTGTTACTAGGGAATCCCGGGTGAGAGTGGGATACCTGGCATTAAGAAGGCTTCTAACACGCATACTTATACCAAGAAGTTTTCGCTTCCAGGCTTTAATAGCTCTGACCTCCGCTCCGCCCTGAAGGGCGGACTTTTCAGTTACAAAATTAAAATGCTCTGGAACACTACACATCTTAGTGATGAAGCTCGAAAGGGCAGAAGCGTGAAGAACTCGCGCAGGGCTGAGTAAGTAATTAAGGCTGGACGGCGGGATGAGGAGATCTGCCGCTTTTGATGGGTGATGCCTTAGAATCCCCGTCTGACCGTCGCAGACCTCAAGCACATTTAGGTTGGAGCGCCTTAGAAATTGGTGGTGCCTTGGACGAGGAAGTAGTTAGGAAGTACTTAAAGGCCGGTGAGATCGCTAAGAAGGTTAAGGCTAGGGCTTCAAGAGAGGTGGTGCCTGGGGCTAGGGTACTTGATGTCGTCACATCCATCGAAAGCTACATAAAGGAGTTGGGAGCTGAGCCGGCGTTCCCGGTTAATGTATCCGTAAACAACGAGGCAGCACATAGAACTGCGTACATAGATGATACTGATGTAATACCGGAAGACAGCGTAGTCAAGATAGATATAGGGGTACACGTTGATGGGTACATAGCTGATACAGCTATAACTGTGTCTTTCGCTGAGAGGTATAGGGACCTACTTGAGGCCGTTAGGGAAGCTCTTGATAAGGCCTTGAAGGCAGTCAAGCCGGGAGTTAAAGCATCAGACATAGGTTCAGTTATTGAGAAGGCAATAAAGAGCAAGGGCTTTAAGCCCGTAAAGAACCTGAGTGGTCACAGCCTAGCTGAGTACACTATTCATGCTGGGGAAACCATACCCAACTACAGAGAGCCGCTTAACTTCAGCCGCCTAACACCAGGAACTGCGTACGCTATAGAGCCCTTCGCCTCAACCGGGCGCGGTGTAGTCCATGAAGAGAAGAGGGTCAGCATATACTCCATTAAACGGAGCCCGAAATGTGAGGAACTCCCTGAGAGACAAATAATTAGTGAAATATACAAAAAAGTTAGAACCCTACCGTTCTCTGAGAGATGGTTCCCCGAGCTAGCTACTGTAGTGGGGGGAGTAAGCAGGTTACGGGAAATCTTTAAAGGCCTAAGCAATCTAGGTTGCCTCATAGCCTACCCAGTCCTCAGCGACATCCCAGGTAGCCGCGTAGCGCAGTTTGAGGAAACAGTCCTACTCCTCAAGGATGGATCGGTACTGGTAACAACACAATAAAATATAGCACCTACTTAACTCACAACATTTTAGAAGCTTCGCCCTTCAGGGCCGGAAGGAGGTCAGGGGCTGTTTCATGATTGGTGACTAGGAGTTAGATTTATAAGCTTCGATTTTGTTTATTATTGCTGGTGTAAGCTATTCCAGAGCCTTCGGAGAGGTTGCTGAGGCCCAAGGAGGTCTGCCAAAGGCTTGGCATCAGCTACTCCACCCTATCTAGGTGGGTTAGGGAGGGCAGGATTAGGGCCATTAGGACTGCCGGCGGCGTG